>Ga0318563_10000410_pt1 | contig 17915 bp, 18 predicted proteins | sample GRESIP066b5f19_FD_203689 | JGI IMG/M metagenome (GOLD analysis project Ga0318563, IMG submission 203689) | Tropical soil microbial communities from Luquillo Experimental Forest, Puerto Rico - GRE.SIPMG.066b5f19 | ecosystem: Environmental > Terrestrial > Soil > Tropical forest > Bulk soil... | reverse complement strand
GGCGAGCGCAGCACCCGCGCCGATCGCAAGACTGAGGGCGACGACACCCACCCTGGCGAATAATTGAGCATTCCGTGCTTGTATCATGTAAAACTCCCGAATAACCTTATGCTTGGTAGGCGTGTCAGCCGTTTGCGCGTCATAAACACCAGGCGAACACGTTCTATTCAGTTGCCTTATGACAGCGAGCGGTCACGACGCCGTGATGGCGGGCCTCGCGTCACACCTGGACCGGTTGTGGCGCTACGGGCTGGTTCTCTCAGGAAATCGAACGGTCGCTGACGATCTCGTCCAGTCGACCTGCCTTCGTGCGCTCGAACGGTCGCATCAGTTCGAGGCCGGTACGCGGCTCGATCGCTGGTTGTTCTCCATCCTGCACTCGATTTGGCTGAACGAGATCCGCGCGGCGCGCTATCGCCAGGGCGAGGGGCTGGTCGACGCGGAGTCGGCCTTGGTCTTCGACGGCATCAAGGAGATCGAGACGAATATTCTTGCGGCTCAGGTGTTAAGGGAGGTCCAGTCATTGCCCGAAGCACAGCGAGAAACTGTATTTCTGGTCTATGGGGAGGGGCTGACATACCGGGAAGCGGCGGAAATCCTCGCCATTCCCATTGGCACTGTTATGAGCCGGCTTGCCGGAGCACGCCTCAAGCTTGCGGCGCTCGCCTCCGATGAGACGGACGACGAAGTGAAAAAACGAAAATGATTGACGAAACCGAATCTGCTGTCGATTCACAACTCCTCGCCTATGTTGACGGCGCCCTGTCGCCGATTGAGCGGCAGGCGTTGGACGCTCGGCTCACGAGCGATCCCGGCTTGAAGGAGCGTGTTGATGCGCTCGCGGCCGGCGGACGACCTTTCGCTGAGGCCTACGACCTCCTTCTGCGAAACGTCCCGCACGAGCGGCTGACGGCAGCTTTGGACCGCGCCCGGGCCACGTTTGCCGCAGGACGAGCCGAGAAGCGCGCCTCAGCGGCGCGACGCTGGCTCCGGCCAATGGCCGCTGCCTTGGCCGTATTCCTGGCGGGGAGCGCCGTCGGGCTGGGGGTTGGCCACTTTGTCGTAGACGCCAAGGTCGGCGACCAGTCGGCGACGGGCGACGGCGGTTGGCGCGACACGGTTGCCGAGTATCTTACGCTCTATACACGCGATACCCTGGCCAATCTGCCGGATGACCCGTCTGTACGCGAGGCTGAGCTGAAGTCGGTCGGCGACAAGCTGGCGGTTCCGCTGTCGGTGGACAAGGTGGCGCTTGACGGCCTCCTCTTGAAGCGGTCGCAGCTCTACAACCTTGACGGCCAGCCGCTCGCCCAGATCGCCTATCTCGGGCCGGAAGACGGTCCGGTCGCCTTCTGCATAATCGCCAAGGACGATGGCGACCGGCCTCCCACCTTCGAAGAGCGGCAAGGCAAGAATATTGTCTACTGGTCGAAGGCCGGTCACGCCTTCATGCTGATCGGCAATCTGTCGCGATCGGCGCTGGAGACGCTCGCCGCCTCGCTCGCTGCCCGCGTCGCTTAAGGTAGACCGTCCCGTCGTCTCGGTCGCGCCGTCGACGGTCGTCGTCAAGCCAGCTCGGCTTGGCTACGCCGGCTGCTCATTGGCGGCGGCCTGACGCAGCTCGAAGAGGAGAAGGCGGTCGATCCAGATCGAGTGCTCGGCAGCAAGCCGGGACTGGAATCCTCCATCCGCGATCAGCTTGCCGAGGAGCTTGAGGTCGGAGTGATGCGATAGCGAGAGGTACATCACTCCACCCGGGACAAGTCGTGATTTGGCCTGTGCAAAGAGATTGACGACGTCCCGATACCCCGGTCCGGCATGCCAGGCACGATCGGCCATGTCACGCGGCTCGCCTGGAAACGGCGGCGGATCCGAGATGATCACGTCGAATGTGGGACGGGGCGGCAGAGCCGCGAGCAGGTCGGACTGCACCGCCACGATCCGCTCGGCGAGATGATTGCGGGCCGCATTCTGCTCGGCAGCGCGAACTGCCGCCGGATTGATATCGAGCGCGACGACCTCGGAGGCGCCGGCGCGCGCCGCAGCTAAAGCGAGAATGCCGGTGCCCGTACCAACGTCGGCGACCCGCTTGCCACGTAGATCGAGCGCCAGCACAAACCTCGCGAAGAACTCGCTGACGCGAAATATGCGCGGATCGAAAACGGTCGGCGCGACCTCCAGCCGGAATCCCGCCGCGGACACATTGCGGTGCCCGCCCCTGGCGAGGACGAAATGGTAAGCGAAGAAGTGCACAAAATCGGCGACCAGCCGGCTGCCGAGGCTATCGCGATTCCCATGAGATTCAGCCGACAGCGTTGCCGCTATCCGTGATCGAGTCAGCCCTGCCTCGGTCATTGTCTTCCATCCCCCCTAACGACATTCGTAGACAGATCAAAATTGGTGATTCAATGCAATCGCGACTTTGCCGCAAAGCCAATATGGCCAAGGCGAGAGCCAGGCAGCGACGAATCTTGCCGGATGTGACGGTCGGCGAGGTCAAGGCGCTACGCCGAGATTGATCTCTGGCCACGCCGTTCCGGTGGCCGCCAGCGTTCATTTCGCCTCGGCCATTGACGCTCTTATGCGAGTATTGCACGCGCGACATGCTCTCGGTTCTTCGCGTAACCAACACCCGCTTGCCGAGGTCTATTCGATGCCCCTCTCTCACGACCGCGTTATGGAGAGCGGGCAAAGGCGCTCTGAGACGATCAAGAATTTGGATGATGGCCTCTGCATCTTTCTATCTGTTGGAGAGAAGACCGGGCGTTGGGGGCCTCCTCATCTCACAAGACTAGCGATCCGCCATCGGCGCGTGGGTGTCAGTGGACACGGCGGTGAACCGATGTAGACTGAGGTCGATGGTGGAGGCGCCCAAGTGGTCACCTCTGAAAAGGGAATCCGGTACGGCTAGTCCAAATCCGGAGCTGCCCCCGCAACTGTAGGCGGTGAGCCGCTGTCCAACGCGAGTCACTGAGGCCGAAACGCCTCGGGAAGGCCGGACAGCAGCCGCGACCCGCGAGCCAGGAGACCTGCCATCGGGACTGTCATTGGTAGAGCACCGGGCGGGGTTCCTCGGTGCGGCAGAGCCGCTCAACGGCTTGCATCTCTCTCCGATGACGCGAGGCAGTCTACCGGAGGGAGATTCCGTGCTTACGGTGAGCAAGCAATTCTTGGCGGCGAGCTTCGCTCGCGTGCGCGGCCGCCTGATAGTTATCTACGGCATCTTGTTCGTCTTCAACATCGGCGCCTGGATATGGGCCATCGTCGCTTTCCGCGGCGCCTCGCCGCTTCTCGGCGTGGCCTTCCTCATCTATGGCCTGGGGCTACGCCACGCCGTCGATGCCGACCACATCGCGGCAATCGACAACGTCACCCGCAAGCTCATGCAACAGAACCAGCGGCCGGTGGCAGTTGGCTTCTTTTTCGCGCTCGGCCACTCCGCGATCATCGTCATCGGCGCGGCGAGCGTCGCCGGCGCCGCAACCCTCCTCGGCAGCGTCAAGCACTGGCAAGCCGTCGGTGAAATCGTCAGCACCAGCGTTTCCGCGCTCTTCCTCTTCGCAATTGCGGCGATGAATGTGACGATCCTGGCGGCGATCTACAAAGCCTATCGTCACGTACGCCGCGGCGGCAGCTATCGCGAGGAGGACCTCGATCTCCTGCTCGCCAATCGCGGCTTCCTCGCGCGCATTCTCCGTCCACTCTTCCGGCTGGTAACCAGAAGCTGGCACATGGTCGCCCTTGGTTTCCTTTTCGGTCTCGGATTCGATACGGCGACCGAGATTGCCATGTTCGGCATCGCCGCGGCGCAGGCGGCGAAAGGGATTTCGCTGGCCGCGATCGTGGTCTTCCCCGTGCTCTTCGCCGCCGGCATGACCCTCGTCGATACGACCGACGGCGTGATGATGCTCGGCGCTTACGAGTGGGCGTTCGTCAAGCCGATTCGCAAGCTCTACTACAACATGAACATCACGCTGATATCGGTGCTGGTCGCCGTCCTCGTCGGTGGCATCGAGGCACTCGGGCTTCTCAGCGATCAGCTCGGACTGACCGGCGGCCTTTGGGATCTGGTCGGCTCGCTCAACGACAATTTCAACAATCTGGGCTTCCTCATCATTGGCGTCTTCGCCGCCGCCTGGAGCGTCTCCTACGTCGTCTACCGGGTGAAACGTCTTGATGAACTGGACGTCGCCCGCGAGCCGCCTCATAGCTGAGGCGGCGGGCGAGGGGAGGGGCAATCGGGCGTCGGCGGATGGGGTGACCTCGGTGACAGGCGGGCGGCCCTGCCGAAGCGGGTCTTGACGATTCGCAAGGGCCGCCCTGTAATGCTACTGGGGGAAAGGCGATCTCCTCCCGAGGCGATAGGCCGAAGCATCGCGTCCCGTGGCTCCATCGTGGAGAGGACGCAACATGCCTTCGGTCAATAGCATCTCCGTTGAAAAATTGGCGCGCCTGATCGGCACGCCCAACTGCCCCGCGCTCATCGACGTGCGGGTCGAGGCCGACCTCGCCGGCGATCCCCGGCTGATTCCGGGATCGTTCACGCACCCACACACCGACCCGTCCAGCTGGGTCACCGAGCTCGAAGGTCAGCTGGTGATCGTCATCTGCAGTCACGGTCACGCGCTGAGCGCTGGCGTCGCCGCCTGGCTCCGGCAGGCAGGCATGCCGGCGGAAGCCCTGGATGGTGGCATCGCAGCCTGGGCGGATGCGGGCCTTCCCCTCATTCCCCTAGCCAAGCTGCCGCCGCGCAATGCCGCCGGCCACACCGTCTGGGTAACCCGCGAGCGGCCGAAGATCGATCGGATCGCCTGCCCGTGGCTCATTCGGCGATTTGTCGATCCTGCTGCGGTCTTCCTGTTCGTCCAGCAATCGGACGTCGCCGGGGTCAGCGAGCGGTTCGCGGCCACCCCTTTCGATGTCGAGGGTGTGTTCTTTAGCCATCGCGGCGAGAAATGCTCGTTCGACACCATGATCGAGGAGCTCGGCCTCAGCACCGAGCCCTTGCGACGGCTCGCGACCATCATCCGCGGCGCCGATACGGCGCACCTCGACCTCGCACCCGAGGCGCCCGGCTTGCTCGCGGCGTCGCTTGGACTCTCGCGGATGTATGCCGACGACCTCGCGCAGCTCGAAGCCGGCATGGTGCTTTACGACGCTTTCTATCGCTGGTGCCGCGATGCGACCGACGAGACGCATAATTGGCCGTCGGCAAAGAAGCCCGGGGCGAGACCATGACCGGCGCCGCCCCTGGCCAAATTATCGACGAGCAGCCTCGCCTGTTCTTCATGCATTTCTGGGCGAACGACGACGCCGAGAAGCTGGTGAAAGCGCTCCGGGCGGCGCTTGATCAGGTCAACGTCCAAAAGAGCTAGTATCGCAGCATACCTAAAGGACCGCCCCACGCGATGATCGCGTGGGTCCCTTTAAGGCGCCGTCGCAATTGGTCGGCGATCTGATTCCAACGAACGCCATGGCGTGCCGAGATGACAGAAGCAGCATCAGTTGGTGGGTCTGTGGCAGCCTCAGGCGAGCACGGCGTCTCACTTGCCGAGGCCACCCGAGTCTGGCTGCGGGTAGCCGCCCTCAGCTTCGGCGGACCCGCGGGGCAGATCGCGGTGATGCATCGGATCATCGTCGACGAGAAGCGGTGGATCTCGGACAACCGTTTCCTCCACGCCCTCAATTACTGCATGCTCTTGCCCGGTCCGGAAGCGCAGCAGCTGGCGACCTACATCGGTTGGCTCATGCATCGGACACGCGGCGGGTTGATCGCCGGCGGCCTCTTCATCCTCCCGGGCGTAATCGCCATTATGGCGCTAAGCTATATCTATGCCGCTTTCGGCCGCGTCGGCGTGGTTGCCTCGCTCTTCTTCGGGCTAAAGGCGGCGGTGCTCGCCATCGTGCTCGAGGCGGTGGTCCGGATCGGCCGTCGCGCACTCGCAAACAGCGCGCTCATCGCCCTGGCAGGCATCGCGTTCGTCGCGATCTTCTTCCTGCGGATTCCCTTTCCGGTAATCATCATCGGGGCGGCGCTGATCGGCTTCTTCGGGGACCGCCTCGGACTGACCGAGTTCCGAACCGGCGGGCACGGCGGCAGATCGCAGAACAAGGTCGCGGTGGTCGATGAACTTATCGGCGACCGAACGCCCGAGCATGCTCAGCCCAGCATGGCGCGCGCGCTGCAGGTTACCGCGATCTGGCTGCCGCTCTGGCTGGGGCCTGTCATCGTTCTTCTACTGGCGCTCGGCAGCGGCAATGTCTTTAGCCAGATCGCGGTCTTCTTCAGCAAGATGGCGGTAGTTACCTTCGGTGGCGCCTACGCGGTCCTCGCCTATGTCGCCCAGCAGGCCGTCGAGAACTATCACTGGCTCCGGCCAGGCGAGATGCTCGATGGCCTCGGCATGGCGGAAACCACGCCGGGGCCTCTCATCATGGTGCTGCAATTCGTCGGGTTCCTGGCGGCGGATCGCGATCCCGGCGGCCTTCCACCGATGCTGGCCGGCACGCTCGGCGGCCTGCTTGCCACCTGGGTAACCTTCGCGCCCTGCTTCTTCTGGATCTTTCTGGGTGCTCCCTTCATCGAGAAGCTACGGGGGAACCGCGCCCTTGGTGCTGCCCTATCCGCGATCACTGCGGCTGTCGTCGGCGTGGTCCTCAATCTGGCGATCTGGTTCGCCATCCACGCTCTCTTCTCCGAGCTCGAGCCCGTTCAACTCGGGCCGATAAATTTCGAGGCGCCGGTTTTGGCGAGCCTGAACCCGTGGGCGGCGCTGCTCTCTGCAATAGCCCTCTTGGCAGTGTTCCGGTTTCACATCGGCATGATTCCCACCCTGGCCGGCGCGTCGCTCGCCGGCTTCGCCCTTTACGTTTTGGGCGCATTCACCGCGCCGACAAATGTCGCGGCCGCCGCGACCGAGATGCAACTCGAGGCGAAGATTCCGCTGGGAGCGATCAGGGGCCGTATCGATCATTTCGCGATAGATATGCCTCGCCAGCGCCTCTACGTGGCGGAGCTCGGCAGCAATAGCGTCGGCGTCGTCGACCTCCGGACGCGGGTGATGCTGCGGACCATCGGGGGCTTCGCCGAACCGCAAGGCGTTCTTTATGTGCCGTCCACCGATCAGGTGTATGTGGCCAACGCCGGTGACGGCTCGGTTCAGGTCCTCAGCGGGGGAGACTGGTCTGCCGGGAAGAGGATCGATCTCGGTGCCGATGCCGACAACATTCGCCTCGATCAGGGCAATGACCGGGTTTTCATTGGTTACGGCAGCGGCAGCCTTGCCGCGATCGACCCAAAGACGGGAGGGAAGGACACCGAGATCGCGCTACCCGAGCACCCGGAGGGCTTTCAGCTCGAAACGACGGCCAACCGAGTATTCGTGAATGTCCCTGAAGCGGAGGAAATCGCCGTCGCCGACCGCTCGACCGGCAAGGTGCTGGCCCACTGGCATCAGGCGGACCGCGCCAATTTCGCCATGGCCATCGACGAGCCCGCCCAGCAGTTGATTGTAGCTTTCCGGGTCCCGCCCGTGCTTCGCTCGCTGGAGATTGGCGGCGGTAGCAGCAAGCAACGACTGCCAACCTGCGCTGACGTCGACGATCTGTTCGTCGATGCCAAGAGGCAACGGCTCTACGTGATCTGCGGTGCCGGCGCGATCGCTATCTTCGAGCTACGCCAAGGAAACCTCGCGCAAGCGGGCCAGGTCTCGACCGCGCCCGGAGCCCGCACCGGGCTGTTCGTGCCGGAGTTGGACCGTCTCTACGTGGCGGTGCCGGCGAGCACGCAGGAAGCTCCGGCGATTTGGGTGTTCAAACCTTCACCGTAACACGGGCCCCTCCTGCAGATGAGGAAAGGACAACCGAGATGCGGCGCTATTCGATGAAGCCTTTGCCTTTCATCATCGACGCGCCAAAGCACCGCCCCGCCTCCGGTCCTCAGCCTCATTGGGGTTGGGCTCCGCCACCGTCGACGACTGCTTGCCGCTTCTGCCAATCGCGTTCGTCGGCACCATGAACCTTCAGGCGACGCGACTTTGCTCCAGCCACTTTGTCGAAGCCGCGGCCCGCACACTTCACCCGCTACAGCTTGGCGAATTCGGTACTGGAGGCGGTCGGAACGCTAGCTCGCGACGATGCCGGATCGATTGGGCGACCCCCCGATCCACATGCGCCGCTTGTCGCTATCTCCAGAAGGGCTTCTCGGCTTCGCGCCTCGCTTCGGCGTAAGTCAGGCCGATATCCCGGAGAAGATCGGCGCTGGTCTCGGCCAAGTCGCCGAGTTCGCGGCGCTGACGACTGCGCGCGATCCAACCTTCGAGTCGCCCAATCGCACGAACCCAGCGCGTGCTAGGCGCGCTCTGCATGCTCGCGGCTCGCGGGATACCGCGGAAATTGACGATCGGTTGCGCCGATTGTTGAACGAGAATGTTCGACATAGTCGAGCTCTGAGTACGGAAGGACGGCGTTGCTTTGTGGAATTCAGCTAGAGCGTAACGCACTGGCTCACAAAGCATTGTTTCTCGTGCTAGCCCGAGAAAAACTCATGCTGGCGAAAAAAATCATGCTGGCGAAAATGCAGGTCGTCGTGACAAATGCGCCGAACACTTGCGGCGAAAGAGGTCGCCCTGTCGAGATGACGATCGCCGGTTTGCGCTCAGGAATAGTTTTCTACCCTGTGCTCACCGATTAGGAACATGCCCCCGCGATGCTCCGTCGTCTGCCCCCGCTGAACGCTCTCAAGGCCTTCGAGGCTGCGGCGCGCCATGAGAGTTTTACCCGTGCGGCCGAGGAACTCTCCGTCACTCAGGGAGCGATCAGCCACCAGGTCAAGGCGCTGGAAGCCCAGCTTGGCCTCAAACTGTTCAACCGCGAGCATCAGCGCCTCGTCATCACCCATGCCGGTCGCGAGTATCTCTCGGTGTTGCGCGATGCGCTCGATAGGATTGCCGCCGGCACCGAGAACCTCATTCAACGTCAGAGCTCGGGCGTCCTGACCGTCAGCACGTCGCCGGACTTCGCGGCCAAATGGCTCGTCAATCGGCTTGGCCGGTTTGCCGAAATGCATCCCGGCATCGACCTGCGCGTGTCGGCCGCCATGCACCATGTCGACTTCGCGCGCGAAGAGGTCGACCTCGCGGTTCGCCATGGCGACGGAAATTGGCCGGGGCTCGACGTTGTGCGTCTCTCCTCCGAGCGTCTATTCGTCGTCTGCAGCCCGAAGCTCCTCAGGAGACGCGGACGCTTGACGGAGCCTCGGGACGTTCTGAAGCATCGGCTACTCCACCTGGATGATCGCAAGGAGTGGTCGAAATGGCTCGACGCGGCAGGAATTTCCGATGCCACCGCTTCGCATGGACCAGTCATGAACCGAGCAAGCATGCTCATCGATGCGGCAATCGACGGACAGGGTGTGGCGCTTGCCCGGACGACCCTCGCAGCCTGGGACCTCGTCAACGGTCGACTCGTCCGGCCCTTTGCGGTCTCGCTGCCGATAGCGAAAACCTACTGGATCGTTTGCCCAAGGCCGACAGCGACTTTGCCCAAGATCAAGGTCTTCCGCGAATGGCTGCTCGCCGAAGCGGCCGACGACTTGCGGCGCTTACGCGAGCTCGAACTGAGCGTTGCCGGGCAAGGGCCGGACGTGCCTCGCAAGCACCGTTGAGGCGCCGATGCCGGAGCCCAGAATCGCCCTCGTCCGAATTCTGATCTGGCCAAGTTGGCCGGCGAGCCCGATGGCCAGCCAACAATCGTGACTTGAAGCGATGGCTGCAAGCTCAGTCAGGTCGCGTGGCGGCCGGCGCCTCGACAGCGGGCGGCGTTCCCGTCGAAGCCGCGGATGGCGGCTTTCCAGTCTGGGAAACCCGAACACGCCTTTCGTTTATCACGCCGAACCCTCTGCGTTTTTCCAGTTGGTCCTGCGGGTCGGAGGCCGATGAGCTCGGCGTCGCAGCCGGACGCCGCCGCGATCAGGCATTCCCGTAACTCGGCAATCCATCGCCAAATGAGTTTTGCCCACCGATTTGGTATGGGGCGCTCGCCCCAATATTGGCGTATCCTGCAAAGAAGACGGCAGATTTGATCAACTCGCCCGCGGCCGGCTCGTGGAAAGTCATGGCTGGAGGATGTCGTGACGACCGCAGTCAACATCGTCGTATTGGCGGCGGCCGACAACGTGGGAATTGCGTTGCGGGATATCGAGACGAACGAGGCGGCGCGATCCGCCGGAGGCTCATCGATCGCTGCGCGTGAGGCGATACCGCTCGGCCACAAGATTGCGCTCGCCGACATAGAGAGCGGCCAGGCAATCGTTCGCTTCGGTGTTCCGGTCGGGATCGCTACCAAGCCGATCGCCCCCGGGCAGCTGGTCCACATTCATAACGTCCGCAGCCGGTACCTCGACAATGTCGAGGATCACTATGAGTGACGCGCTGCTCCGCGGCCGCGCCGATCCGAGGCGCATGCGCGGCTTTCCCCGCGCCGACGGTCGCAAGGGCGTTCGCAACTATGTGGTCGTCGCCTATCTGGTCGAGTGCGCCCACCACGTTGCGCGGAAGGTTGCCGCGCCTTTTGCCGAAACCGGCGTGCAGCTGATCGGCTTTCCCGGCTGCTATCCGAGCGCCTATGCCCACCGCGTCCTGGAAGCCTTTTGCACCCATCCGAATGTCGGGGCGGTGCTCCTCGTCTCGCTCGGCTGCGAGGAGTTTCGTCGCGGCTCCCTTCGCGAGGCGGTGAAGGCGAGCGGGCGTCCGGTCGAGCTCCTTGTCATCCAGGATGAGGGGGGCACGGCGTCGACCGTCGCCGCCGGACGCGCCTGGGTCGCGGCTCGGCTTGCCGAGGCGGCCGACGCTGCCACCGTGCCGATCGGCTTCAGCGACCTTGTCATCGGCACGAAATGCGGCGGCTCCGACGGGCTGAGCGGGGTCACCGCCAACCCGGCGGTCGGCGCCGCCTTCGACCGGCTCTACGATGCGGGCGCCAGCCTCATGTTCGAGGAGACCTGCGAGCTGATCGGCTGCGAGGATCATATGGCCGGTCGCGCCGTCACCCCGGCGCTCGGCGCCGAGATCGTCGCGGCGGTCAAGAAGGCCGACCAATATTATCGCGAGCTTGGCCACGGCAGCTTCGGCGGCGGCAATATCAAGTTCGGCTTGTCGACGATCGAGGAGAAGTCGCTCGGCGCCTACGCCAAGAGCGGCAGCCGGCCGATCAACGGCCTCCTCAAGCCGGGCGTGCCGCCGCCGCATCCGGGACTCTATCTCGTCGACACCGTCAATGACGGCGGAGTCAAGTACGGCATCCCCAACATCAATGACACGCAGACCGTCACCGAGATGGTGGCGAGCGGCGCCCATATGATCATCTTCACCACCGGGGCCGGGTCGGTCGTCGGCCAGGCGGTCGCACCGGTGATCAAGTGCGTCTCGAACAGTCGCGTCTTCCAGCGGCTCGCCGACGACATGGACGTCAATGCCGGCACCATCGCCGATGGTGGCGAGACCGTCGAGGCGGTGGGCGAACGCATCCTCGAGAAGGTCATCGAGGTCGCTTCGCAACTGCCGACGCGCTCGGAAGCGCTCGGCCATCAGGAGTTCGTGCTCGCCTACAAGACTTACGAGCCGCTCGGGCCGAGCTGCTTGCCGGCCTGAGCAGTGAAAGCGTCGCGGAGCGGTGGCGTGTCCGCCGAAGCCCGAAGGGCGAAGTCGGAAGCCGCGATGGGACTAGGAGAGGGGACTGGCGCGGACCGCTGGACGCGCCGTTTGAAGAGAGGGAAGGGAGAAATCATGACGGTGAAAACAATCGTGACGGTCGGGCTCGGTGCCGTGGCACTGGCTGTCGTGGCGAGCAGTGCCCTGGCGGCCGACGACGTCCGTCTCCGCCTCAACTGGATGTATTACGGCTCGCATGCGCCGTTCGCCCTCGGCAAGGACAAGGGCTACTACAAGGACGCTGGCATCAATCTCGACATCCGCTCGGGCAACGGCTCGGGTTCGGCGCATCGCCTCGTTGCCAATGGCGACAGCGACTTCTCCTACGGCTCGTGCGCCTCGATGATCAATCTTGCCGCGCAAGGCGCACCGCTCGTCTCGGTCGGCGTGATCGACGCCACCGGCACCGAAGCGATCATCGTCAGGCCCGACACGGGGATCAAGAAGATCCAAGACTTGAAGGGCAAGACGCTGCTCACCACCGCCAATGCCGGCGTCAACACCTTCTTCCCGCTCGTCCTCAAGAATGCCGGGCTGAGCGAGGCCGACGTGCATATCACCAACGTTCCCGAGGGCGCGCTGGTATCGAGCTACCTGCAGGGTGCCGGCGGCGCGGTGGGGCTCCTCGGCGGCCTTGACGACAAACCTGCCGAGATCAAGGCCAATGGCGGCGCCGATCCCGTCACCTTCGCCTATTCCGACTTCGGCGTGAACCAGGTCGGCTACTGCATCGTCACCAAGAAGGACACCGTCGCCAACAAGCCGGACCTGGTTAAGCGCTTCATGGCCGCGACAGTGAAGTCGTACAAGGAGGGCGAGAAGAACCCCGACGCGGCGGTCGGCGCGATGGCCGACATCGTCGGCGGCACCATGGCCGACGACAAGGGCAAGGCGCAGGCGCGCGCCGTGCTCGACGTGACCCTCGGCATCCTCTACTCGCCCAACAACAAGGACAAGCATCTCGCCTACAACGTGCCCGCCGACTGGGATTCGATGCTTTCTCTCATGAAGCAGTACAATGGGTTGAAGACCGATCAGCCGGCGACCGCGTTCTACACGAACGACTTCGTGCCTTAGCGCGCGGTTCGTACAGCCGCGGTCTGGGGCGAGCCGGGTGAGGAGGCTTGGGCTAACCGGGGGGATGGGACGCCATCCCCTCTCTATCCACCCACGCTCGGACCAGTAGCGGGCCTCGACCGATGAGTGCCTTCGTCGATATCCGCGGCGTCTCCAAGGTCTTCGGCGGCGAGGAAGACGCGATCCACGCTTTCGGCCCGGCCGACCTCCATATCGGAGACGGCGAATTCGTCTCGCTGGTCGGCCCGTCCGGTTGTGGCAAGTCGACCCTCATGCTGATCCTGGCAGGGCTGCTCGCGCCGAGTGCCGGCGAGATCTGCGTCGACGGGCGCGCCGTGGCCGGGCCGCGTACCGACATCGGCATCATGTTCCAGGACAACACCTTGGTGCCGTGGCGGACGGTGTGGGGCAACGTCGCCCTCCAGCTCGAGCTGCGCGGGCTTGACGTCGCCGCCTATTCCGAGCGGATCACCACGCTCCTCGCCTCGGTGCGGCTCACCGGCTTCGAGGCGCGCTATCCCTACGAGCTTTCCGGTGGCATGCAGCAGCGCGCCGCCTTCTGCCAGGCGATGGTGCACGAGCCGGATACGCTCCTCCTCGACGAGCCGCTCGGCAAGCTCGACGCGATGACGCGTGAGAGCATCCGCAGCGACCTGCAGTCGCTGTGGATGCGCAAGCGCCCGACCGTGGTCTTCGTCACCCATTCGATCGAGGAGGCGGTGCAACTGTCGAGCCGGGTCTGCGTGATCACACCGCGCCCCGGACGGATCGAGCGGGTCATCGACGTCGACCTGCCCTATCCGCGCGATCTCGACGTCAAGCAGACGCCGGAATTCATCCACCACGTCCGCGAGATCCAGGAGATCTTCCATGGCTATGGCGTGCTGTAGGGTGGGCAAAAGCGCCGCGGGCGCTGTGCCCCCGCCGTGCCGCGCTGCGCGGGCACACCGCTTCGTGGCGTCGCCATGCCTGGGCACGGCGCCGGCGGCGCCCCCGGCCTTCGCCGGGGCAAGCTTTGCCCGGCGTCAACGCCGAGGCTGATCGATTTCCGCGAACCATCATATCGCCGGTGCGGCGCCCGGTCTCGACGCGGAGGTCCGTCCGGCGCGGCCGCGGCGGCTCGACTACGGCAAGCTTGCTGTGCGGGCGTCGCGAAGCTGGCTGTTCATCGCCTTCTTCGTCGGCTTCTTTCTTTTCTGGCAGTACTCGATCGACCTCTTCGGCATCCCTCGCTACATCCTGCCGAAGCCGACCGAGATCGTCACTGAATCGTGGGCCGATATCCATCGGCTCCTCTACTACACCTATGTCACCGGGTCCGAATCGGTGATCGGCTACGTGCTGGCCATAATGCTCGCCGTCCCGCTTGGCTTGGCCATTGCTTTCTCGTCGGTCCTTCGCCGGACGATCTATCCGTTCTTCGTCAGCCTGGAGATGACGCCGAAGATCGCCTTTGCGCCGCTCTTCATCTCGTGGCTCGGTTTCGGCCTTCTGCCCAAGGTGATCATCGTCATTCTGGTGTGCTTCTTCCCCATCGTGCTCAACGCGATTCTCGCCTTCACCTCGCTTGCCGAAGAGCTCGAGCGCTTCTGCCGCTCGACCGGGGCTTCCACCTTGCGCACCTTCCTCAAGGTGCGGCTGCCGGCAGCGCTGCCGCAATGCTTCGTCGGCTTCAAATACGCGGCTATCAATGCGACGGTCGGCGCCACCATCGCCGAGTTCATTGGCAGCGATCAGGGTCTCGGCTTCTACATCCAGATCTCGACCGGCAATATGCGGCCTGAGCTCGCCTTCGCCGGCATCTTTCTTCTCACTATCCTCGGTCTCGTCCTCTTCGGCCTCGTCACGCTGGCCGAGCGGCTGACGATCCCTTGGCACATCTCGGTCAGGCGCCGGTGACGAGCATGAACAGGACAGTCACATCGGAGGGAGTGGCCCGCAGCTCGCTCGAGACGTGGCGTGGCTTCGCCGCCGCCGTGCTTCTGCGTGCTGGTCTCCCTACCGAGCCTGCGGTGGCGGTCGCCCGCGGCCTGGTCGAGGGCGATGCCTATGGCCACAGCACGCACGGCCTCGCCCTCCTCGCCGACTATGTCGAGGAGATCGACAACGGCAAGATGCGTACCTCGGGACGTCCCGAGGTGGTCGCCGATGCGGGCGCCGCGGCGACCTGGGACGCGCTTCGCCTGCCCGGCGTCTGGTCGACGATGCTCGCCGTCGACGACGCGGTGCGCCGCGCCGCCGCGCACGGCATCGGCGCCGTGGCGCTCCGGCGCAGCCACCACATCGGCTGCCTCGCCGCCTATCTCGAGGCGCCGGCGCGCGCCGGGCATCTCGTGGTCGTCTTCTCCTCCGATCCGAGCGACGCGCATGTCGCCCCTTACGGCGCGACGACGCCGGTGCTGACCCCCAATCCCGTTGCCGCCGGGATTCCCTCAGAGCCAGATCCGATCATCATCGATGTCAGCACGTCGATCACCACCGCCGGCATGTGCGCCAAGGCGCGGGCCGCCGGCACGCCGGTTGCCGGCCGTTGGCTGATCGACAGCGAAGGTGTGCCGACCGACGATCCCTTCGCTCTCAAGCGGGGCGGCTCGATCCTGCCGATCGGCGGGCTCGACCACGGCCACAAGGGCTTTGGGCTGTCGCTTCTGGTCGAGGCGCTGACCCAGGGCCTTGCCGGCTACGGCCGCGCCGACAAGCCGACCGACTGGGGCGCCGGCGTTCTGGTGCTCGCCTTCGCCCCGTCCCGCTTTGCCGGCAGCGATGCCTTCATCCGGCAGACCGCCTGGACCGGAGCCGCAGCGCTCGCCGCGCCGCCGATCGACAAGGCGCGGCCGGTGCGGTTGCCGGGGCAGCTTGCGCTCGAACGCAAGCGCCGAGCCGAAGCGGACGGTCTTGCGCTCGAGCCGGCGATCATTGCCTCGCTTGCCGCGCTCGGCCGCCGCTTCGACGTGAATCTGCCAATTCCTGCCGACGGCGAGACCCGCCCGCATTCCACGCAATCGTAGAGAGATTTGGAGAGGCTGCCGTGACCGAAGCCAAGACTGCCGCCTTCTACCGCGACAAAGCCGGCCGTATCTCAATCCCGAAGGACGCCTTCATCGACGGTGCCCGGCGGCCGGCCGTCTCCGGCAAGGTGTTCGAGAACGTCAATCCGGCTACCGGTGAGATCTTCGGCACGGTTGCGGCGTGCGACGCCGCCGACGTCGATCTTGCGGTCAAGGGTGCCCGGCGCGCGTTTGAAGCCGGCACCTGGTCGCGGGTGGCGCCGGAGGCGCGCAAGGAGGTGCTCCTCCGCCTCGCCGGTCTGGTTCGCGCCCATACCGAGGAGCTGGCGGTGCTCGAAAGCATCGACAGCGGCAAGACGATCAAGGACTGCCTGCATGAGATCGGCAATGAGGTGCCGACCTTCTTCCAATGGTACGCCGAGCTGATCGACAAGAGCTTCGGCAAGGTGGCGCCGACCGCCGAGTCGACCGTCGCCCTCATCGTCAAGGAGCCGATCGGCGTCGTCGGGCTCGTGCTGCCATGGAACTTCCCGCTGCTGATGGCTGCCTGGAAGCTCGCCCCGGCGATCGCCGCCGGCTGCTCGGCGGTGCTGAAGCCGGCCGAGCAGACGCCGCTCACCGCCCTTCGCCTCGCCGAGCTTGCCGTCGAGGCCGGGCTGCCGGCCGGCGTGCTTAATGTCGTGCCCGGTTTCGGCGAGACCGCCGGCCAGGCGATCGGCCGGCACATGGACGTCGATGCGGTGTCGTTCACCGGCTCGACCGAGGTCGGTGCCTACTTCCTGAGGTACTCGAGCGAGAGCAATCTCAAGCCGGTCGGCCTCGAGATGGGTGGCAAGAGCCCCTTCGTCGTTCTCGACGATGCGCCGATCGACGACGACCTCGTCAATTTCGCCGTCACCTCGGCGTTCTGGAACGGCGGCCAGAATTGCTCGGCCAACATGCGGCAGATCGTCGACCGCAAGGTGCGCGACACGTTCCTCGACAAGGTGCTCGCCCGCGTCAAGGCGATCCGGCTCGGCGATCCGCTCGACCCGACCACCGAGCTCGGCTCGATGGTGAGCGCCGAGCATCAGGCGCGCGTGCTCGGCTATATCGAGCGCGGCAAGCAGGAAGGGGCCCGCGTCGCCCATGACGGCGGCCGGGTTGACGGCCGCTCCGGCTACTATGTCAGCCCCACCGTGTTCGACGAGGTCAGGCCCGACATGGTGATTGCGCGCGAGGAGATTTTCGGACCGGTGCTCGGCCTGATCACCGTCGCCGGTCTCGATGAGGCGGTCGCCGTCGCGCGCGACACCCAGTATGGCCTGCACGCCTCCGTCTTCACCCGCGACATCAGCAAGGCCTTCAAGGTGGCGCGGGCGCTGCCCTGCGGCACGGTCTCGGTCAACGCCTTCTCCGAGGGCGACGTGAAGACGCCGTTCGGCGGCTACAAACGCTCCGGCTCGCTCGCCCGCGACAACGGCGCCGAAGCGATGGACCAGTACACGCAGACAAAGACGATCTGGATAAACTTAGGGTAAATTGAATTAACTGCGAGGATTTCTGCCTCGCCAGCCGTACTGGCATTAATGGGCCCGGCGGCGATCGCGTCCTAGCGAGGCTTCGACGCTCGCTGGCTCGGGCTACGGCCCGCGCCAGCGGCATCACGCTTGTTCGGCGTAGTATGATCGGCGGCTTTAGCCCTTCATCTCCTTGAGCGCCTTGGCGCAGCCAACGGTCATTTCGTTCTCGTGCTTCTTCAGGCACTCGAGGATCTTGCCGCCGCCGATGGGAACCTTGGGGCACAGCTTCGCCACGTCAGCCTTGCAGGCCTTCGCGAGCTCGGCCTCGGTCATTGCCAGAGCCGGGCCGAGCATCAGGGCGGAAGCGACAATTGCAAGCACAACGAATCGCGTTTTCACGAGGATAGCTCCACGTTAGGTTTGATGAGGACCAATACGCAATTTGTCGACGACCGGCCGCGCCGAGTCGCCGGTACGCGGTTGTGTGCCACAAACCCCCTGGAGCGACAAGCGAAACAGTCGGATGGAGCCTGTACGCTCGCCTGGCTCGGCCAAACCTGGTCTGCCCTTGATGCAGATCGAGTGCCAACTGTTTTCGTGCGTCCGCGATGTCGGCCGCC
>Ga0318563_10000400_pt1 | contig 18119 bp, 10 predicted proteins | sample GRESIP066b5f19_FD_203689 | JGI IMG/M metagenome (GOLD analysis project Ga0318563, IMG submission 203689) | Tropical soil microbial communities from Luquillo Experimental Forest, Puerto Rico - GRE.SIPMG.066b5f19 | ecosystem: Environmental > Terrestrial > Soil > Tropical forest > Bulk soil... | reverse complement strand
GCCTACGCCGCCTGCCCCGCCACCGGCCTGCACCACGCCTGTTCGTCCACCGCCCCCGCCGCCGCCGCCGCCACCACCCTCCTCTACTTCATGGCCGGTCGGCGCGTAGACGACATTGCCCTTCTTATCGACGATCTCAAAATTAACGCCGCCCTTGAAATTGGTGCCATAGCCCAGGTCATGCCGGGACCCCCAGAGCATATCGATCAGTGCGCCGGTCTTTGCGCCTGGACCGATATCTTTGAGTGGTCCCTCAGTAGTGGCTCCAGTCCTGGGGTTGTGAACCCTGATTGTGTACTGGGAGTTAAAGAGCTGACCGTAGTTGTGCTGGCCGGTCCAACCAAGATGCCGCAGGATGGATGGCGGCAGCGCAAACCCGTGGTTATTCTCCCCGTCCAGCCGGTCGCCCCAGGCTCCAATGTTCCACCCTGGCTCGGTATAACCGCCCCGCTTGGGATTATCGACCTCACCAAACTCGCTGCCGGTCACGCCGATCAGCTTATGGTTAGTGACCTTGCTGGTATAATCTTGGGGCTCATTGCCTTTGGCGACCTTGGCTTCGTTCTGTCGCCGTTCGCGGGCCGGATGCTGGGTCGGGATCGCTGGCTTGACCACGGCCTCGGGTGTGGCCTTTACGCCCGCGTTTCCTCCTGGCATCAGACTAGGATTTGCTGGGCCTGGAGTTGGGGTCCTACCTTCGCTGATTGCCTGGGCTTCTCCTGGTGAGAGTCCTTTCTTTTTCAGCTCCCATTGGGTGTCGTGCGCCTCCTTCGAATCGTGAGCATGGTGAAAGGCTCCAATCAGGCCTTTCAAGACTCCTGGCCCTGGTTGCGGGCCGGATGGAGCTGCCGGTGGTCCGGGCGGTTGGCGCACCCTGACTCGGGGAGCTGCGGCTATCTGTGCTCTCAGCTCTTTCTGTGCTTGTAACCAATCCTCTCTAGCCTCTTCAGCAGTCTGCGCCCCGCCCGCTGGTCGTTTCTGGCTAATCCCGTAAGCCCGTTTCGCGATTTGCTCCTCGGTGGGTTCCGGCAGCGGCTGTCTACCTTCGCGGGCTTCTGCCTCCTGGGCCTGAAACTCTTTCTCTAATCCCCCCGGCAGCTTGAGGATCGGGTTTGCTCCAGAGTAGAGGCCTCGGACCCAGCCCTTGACGTATTTGTTGATGGTCTTGCCGAAGAGCATGTACTTCGGCGCACCGACCGGGCCATTAATATCGGCAGTCGTGGAGCGGATCCCCATGCCCTCCAGGCCACTACCAATCAGCATCGAAGCTTCACGCATCAAAGCTGGGTTCTTTGAGAGCCATTTCTCTGCCGTCTGGCCGCCAAACCATTGGCCGATGGTATCGGCAGCGAGTTCTCGCTTTGCCTGTTCCTGAGTCAGGTTGCCGGTCCTGGCGGCGAAGTCGGCTTTCTCCTTATCGTAATCGGGACTACCCGGCTTGATCTCTGACTCGGTTGGCAATTGGCTAAAAGTAATCGGACCAACACTTGGATCCGCCTCGTTCGCATACCGGGTAACGAAGTCATTCATCTCGCTATCCGGGATCCGGCTAGCCAGGAACATCATCCGGGCCTGATCCGTAGGATGCATCGTATCCAGGATGTTGTGGCCAAACTCATGGCCGCTTGCCGGATCGTAATGCTCGCTGGAAATGAAGGTATGCGTCTCCCCGCTGATCGGGTTGTGAATCGTAAAGCCTCTGGGTGTAGTCTCCTGGCCCAGGTTCCTGGCAACCTCAGTTACCACCTCGGGAGGCAGAAGATGGGTCTTAATCCCGTTAGCGTCTCCGAAGCCCTGTTGATAGAGGAAGGCGTTCTGACGGCTCTTATCCATGCGGTCGAACTCCATCCGCGAGACGTTGTCGTACCTATCGCCATAGCTACTCAGACCCCAGGGCGGTGGCCGGTTCGGATCCTGGCCTCTGCCTACAAAGGCAGGGTTAAAGAATGTGCCTTTGATCGCGTTCCAGAAGTTGACTGGAGCGTGGACGATGGCTCCCAGGTAACCGAAGTTTTCTACGTTCTGTAAGAATTGATCGGTATCCTTGGAGGTGAGAGCTGAATAAGGGACGCCAGAAGTGGCGGCCTCGATAGCGCTTCGGAGTGTGCGCCCACCAAGTTGTATGGCCGGTGTGCGAATGATCCCCCGTGGCGCTGCTTCCATGAAAGGGATATTTACCGGACCAGTCCGTTCCGGGCCGAAGATGTCTCCCATGATACCTTCACGGGGCATGAACGATGCCCCCGTGCGGATTGACTGGCCCTGAATCGATGGCACGAAAGCCTGTTCATCAGCCGCACGCATGGTGTCGCCAAGTATTCTGCTAGCCCAGCCTACCCGGTTCAGGGTGAGGCCACCCACGCCGCCGATTAGGCTCGGGATGCCTGCGTCTCGCGCATACTCCATGAGTGCTTGCCAATGCTTCGGGTTGGATGGATCAAGCAGAGCCAGCTTATTGGTGGTGAAGGGATCAAATATGTACCAGCCAGTGCCAAGAGTGCCTCCCACGGCGGTTCGCGCCAGAAGCTTGCCGAAGCTCTTACCGGCCAATTTCGCCCCCACAGGTTGCGCCCATTCGCCAGCACGGCTGAACGCACCGCCGGTTCGCGAGACCGCACCTTTGACGGCAGCTTGCAAGGTGGTGCCGCGTGCAGTCATGCCTGCGGCTTCTAGCTCTGGCACTCCCTCTAATGCCAATTCGTTAATGCCCAAGACAGGAACTAGGCCTGAGCCGACTAAGGCTAGACCTGCATCCGTAGCCCATTCCGGTGCCCCCGCGATAGCTTCCGGGCTGGGTGCCATCCCATGCTTTTGGAGGACAGCCAGCTGGCGCTCCTCGGCCACGTTCTTAGGGACAATCGTGGTCGAAGCTATGTAGTCGTCATAGGCTTTCTTTCCTGCATCCAGCCGGTTAGCATCTTGCTCTGGAGTGCGCTCGAAAGCACTGACCTGATCGCCGTTGGGATCAAATGGCTTAACCTTGCCGGAGCCAAACATGTCGGTTCCCACGGCCCCTATATTTTTGAGGATCTTCTGGCCGCCGTATTCAGCTTCCCACCCAGCTTGTCCAGATCGGAGCGCCATGTAGTCCGGTACGAGATCAGTTAGAAGGGATCTGATTTGGCGCTGGAGATCGATCTGAGTCTTAGGATCTGAAATTCTGTACTGGCGTAAGAGGAGATTTTGGGCCTCCTGGAACTTGCCCATGGCCGCCTGGATCTCATCAGGAGTATGCTGCTCTTGCAGGTAAGCGCGGGCAGCGTCTCCTATTGGTGTCTGCTGCCCCAGGAACTCCTGGGCCATGGTTTGGCCAAAGCGTTGCCCACCACTTTCCTGGGAGATCACCGGCACCGTGTCTGGTATTACCTTCTCTCCGATATCACTGCCCGCGACAGGCGCTTTACTGTTCTGCCCTGTCTCGGCATCATGCTCGGCTTGCGCCATGGCCTTTTTTGTCGCGTCATCGGCTGCCTGATAGTTGGCGTCGATCTTTGCCATGGCGGCTACGGCTATGGGCTTAGTCAGCTGGCCATGGGAATAGCCTTCGTTGATGTGGGCCTTAGTCCCGTACTCTTTGACGATGTCATTGACGGTCTCTTCTTCGTTTGAGCCCACATCCGGGGCTGCGACCGGAGCATTCTGCTGATTCTGTGGAACTATCTCGCCTACATCGGCTGACGCTATCGGCTGGGTCGGAGTGGGCTGAGCTACCGGCTGGGCCGGAGTCTGCTGGGCAGCCTGGATTGTCTGGGGAGACGGAGTAGTGGGAGTAGAAGCTGGCTGCGGAGTATCGGAGCCAGCGTATTCCCCGGAAGCAGTTGCGGGCGCATTGACTGGGCCGCCTTCCGCGTAGCCGTAGCGTTCCGGGTGCCGGATTGCCTCCGGGAGCCAGCCGCCTTTGCCGCTGTGGATTGACTCTTTCAAGGAAGGATTGCCATAACCTTTCGTCTGCTCAATCGCTCCACGATTAATATCGTCCTCATTCGATATCATCGTCTTTCCGGTCCCAGTGTCTGACATCATTACAATGCCAGAAGATTCATCATCACTCGGTGTTGGAGTTGCAGTCGGTACTGGTGCTGGCGGCGGTGCTGGTGCATGCTCCATCATTCCAGGCGATGGAGTCATTTCGTGGAGCTGTTTCCAGTTGTAATGCCTTAGTACTTCTTGCTGGAAATCTGGGCTTTTCAAAAGTCCTCGCTGAGTAGCTATCTGAATTTCATTTTCCGGCCAGCCAGCCACTCTCGCCATATCCATCCAATGTTGGTCGAGGTCCGGGGTCGGAGCTGGGGGCGGATCCTTGGCCACCGGGCCGCCAGTCTGGAATGGCCGATCCATTACGGGTATTTTCTGAGGATCTTTAGACCTTGACCGTCGATGAACTTGCTGCCCAAAGGCTGTTTCCTAAGCGCCTTATTCATCTCCTCCTGGGTCATGTTGCGGGTATCCAGCGGGGTAGCGTTAGGCTGCGCCTGCAAGACTGGTTCTGGAGTGGGGCTCGCAGTTGGGCTCGGCATAGCTGTCCCCGGTTTGGACCGGGTTATTTTATCGAGAGCTTCCATGCTAAGTCCCGTGTCGGGGACACGTCCATTCTCACGTAATCCTCTGCCTACCTTCAGATAGGAAGCATCGATCTTTTCGTTGTTATTGAGAGAGCTTGAGATCTGCCGACTAAGACGTGCCGCCATCGTATGGTTATACTGGATTAGGCGAGGCAATAGGTAATTGTCGAAGCTCAGAGGAGGTAGTCCCTCCTTTTCCTCAGGACCCAACCGACTTTCATCAGTTAACTGGGTCATTGCATCCTGGAGCGCCACCAATGCCGCAGGCGCAGGGGCATTGCCCAGGGCGTGCTGGATGGCTGTCACCCATTGTTGGGCTTGGGGCCAGCCAGCCATCAGATTCGAGTTCTGATCGATGTACGCTCGAGCCCGCTGGATGATACTCCAGCCACTTCCGGCTGGATCTCCAGGCTGGTTATGCTTGTTCAGTTCGGTGATGGCATCAATACCTCGCTGAGATTGGAGGGTTTGATTTAACTCGGTCTCGAGTTTATTCCGGGTAGCCAGAGGGAAATCGCCGTGGGTGTTGTTATAGATCTCTTGTTGGACTGCGGCCACCATCTGATTGTGTGACCAGCCCTCAGGATTGATCCCCATCTTTGAAAGATTCTCTTTGATCTGCCAGTCCGGCAGCATCACCTCCATAGTGTGGCCCTGGCCATCGAGCGGCATCCTGATCTGGCTATACCCGGTATCGCTATAGACCAGGAATGGCACGCTGCTGATGTTAGAACGGGTATCGTGGAACCAGAAATGTTGCCCTCCAGCTCCGTCATATTGTACCGCTGCAATCTTATTGACCCCACTTCCGTCATTTGCGTCCTGGGCCTTATCCCAGCCTTCTTTCTGGTGAGCTGCATTCTGCCGCTGCACGTCTGCAATCCCTTGCGGATTCATTATCGGCGGCGGATTGGGATCAGTGGTTGAATCCTTAGATCGCCAGCTGTCGAGGAAATTGCTTGGGTTGGTTTTAACTACATTAGAGGTGTTAGTGGTCGCATTATTCGGGTTCCCGGCTGGTGTGTTATCAACCAGGAGATTTTCGGGATGCAGGATCCTGTCGGCCACCATCTGGTGAATCTGTTGATTAACCACGTCATTCGGATTCTGGCCAGCTCCTTGAATCCCGCCTGTTAAAGCACCTGGGGCAGAAGGAGCGCCCGCGTTAAACCCGGCTGTAGCTCCTGGTGCAGCTCCGGCACCTCCTGTCGGCGCAACGGGTGCCGGAGGAGTTCCCATGCCCGGTGGCGTCCCTTGTTGCATATCTGCCCCGCTCATGGCCAGACTCATATTGCTGCCCGAAGCCAGATGCGGGAAGAATTTCGCTACCTGGGTGAGCGGCAGAGTCTGCGCAGTAGTCCCCTGTCCTTGTGGGTTCTTGGTGTATACGGTGTAACTAGGCTGTGCGCCTGGGCCAGCGCCCTGATTGTAAACCACATCCGTGACTCCGGTGTGTACTCCTTCTTTCAGTGCCGCTTTAACAGCGCTAGCCGGAATGACGGGGTGCAAATTAGCCTGCTGGGTGCCTTGCCATTGCCGGAGGAGTGCCAGCTCTTTTTGCGGATCGCCACCGGCTGCTTGTTGGAGTGCGGGGGACACAAAAGGTGATGGCTGAAAGTTCTGATTATCTTGGTCCTGCTGTGGTGCTTGCTGCACTTGGCCGCCATCAGCCAGTCTCTGTGGTACCTGTCCTCCCTGGCTTCCATACCAAGGCTGGCTCGGATACTGAGCCGCCCCACCCGGATTGAGATAGGCCGTGGGATTGTTCATCACATCCGCCACAGCCACCCGGATCCGGCTGTCCAGATCATCCATGGTCTGAGGTGCAGCTGGCACATTGGAAACGCCGCCAAAATTCGTAGTGCTTCCAAATGGCTTGCTGGTATCCTTGTTCTGGTCACTCTGGTCGCCATCTGCTGGGGTCTCTTCCGTTCCGGGCCTTGGTCCCGGTTTCAATGCCTTAGTGGTCTTTTCGGCCTCTGCGCTTCCGTCTCCTCCAGTCTGACTCGGGGCTGCCGGGGCGTCATTCGTCTGAGTCGGCATGATATCCGTGTCACCCACGTAACCAAGGACACCGGATTGAGCTTTCGCTAGGGTGGTAAGGCCGCCGCTTCCCATTGAACCGTACCGGCGAAGCATCATGGGATTATCCCGGTAGTATTGCGCGAGTTTTTGCTCGGCTTGAGCACGCATCGCCTCCGCACGAGCCGCCTCTCTGACGGCGGGATTTGCCATGCTCGTCATCAGCTGCTTGCCAGCCTCGCGGGCCGCTAGGCCCAAGCTATCCATCCAGTTAACCGGCTCCAGTCTGTTGATCGGGCCAAGCTGGGTAACATGTGTCTGCGGCCAGTATTGCGCCTGGATCGGGCCATGCTCAGGTACACTGCTAGTATCACCTACACCGCCTGCCATAAATTACCTTTCTCTTAAACGATCTGATACTCCTGGAAGGGCTGCATATACTGATAGTAATGAGCTATCTCCGGGTTTTCGTAATACATTGCGTTTGCCCAGCTTCCGGCTGGGATCGGATTCCAGCTGCCGACCGATTTCCCGTAATTGCTCCAGGCTTGGGCGACATTCTGGCCTGCGCCTGCAATGGTGGCTGCTACATTAAAGTTTGGAGCCGCTGGTGCTTGGCCTAAATTCATTGTTCCGCTTGCCGGATTCGCAGCTCCTGCCGCATAATCACCAGCGGTCTGCGCCGTTGCAGTTGGGCTAGCGATCCCTGGATTAGCTGGTCCTACCTGCATGCCTTGCGGGTTCCCGTACAAAGGGCTCCCCGGCCCAGTAGCACTTGAGAGCGATCTTATATAAGCCTGTGCAGCGGGATTATTCTGATTGTTGGCCAGCCATGTTTGTCCCTGTGGAGTATGGCCAAACTGGGCCAGCCATTGAGTCATATTGCCGGGATAGTTTGGTGTTTGCTGGGCCGCTGGCAGGTAAGTTCCCTGGCCGGGAAGCGTTCCGGGCGGCATCCCGCCGCCGCCGCCGCCATACATATTGCCGCCAACGCCTGGGAAACCTTGCTGTGGAGTCCCTTGCTGTGGAGTCGATGGACGCTGGGTGGCTGTCGTCTGTGCTCCAATTGTCTGAGGGACAGAAGATTGAGCTTTTTTCTGAGCTGCCGCTTGTTGCCCTGGACCGTACTGAGTGCCTAGACGATTAGCGACGAATTGCTGCTTCAGCGTAAGGAACCGCTGAAATAACGGATTACTGGAACTCGAAGGTGCATTTTGGCTGTATTGGGTTTGCGGGTTCTGACGCAGCATAGCTTGCAGCATGGTCTGCTGTGCGGCGTTGAACTGATTCATCGCATAGTTGGTAGACAAGTTGTCTAAATCTTGAACGTCCCCGCCAGCTTGTAGGTGTTGAGGGTACAGCCCATCACCTAACTTCTTGGACTTACCTTTCTGGTTAAGTTCATCCAGCTTCTCTTTACCGATGTTCTCAGCTGCATCTTTATTGATTACATATTCGCCGGGGGTGAGCATGGCAGGCACTGTGTCAGTGTCAACCTTGCCACCGGCTGCCTTCTGCTGGTATGGCTGATCTTCTACCGGCTGGCCCGCGATGGTGGTTTGCCATTTCGCAGGCGGGACCGGAGTCGGTTTGGGAGTTGGGCTAGTTTTCGGAGTCGGGGTTGGGCTAGCTGCTGGCGAGGGTTGACCTCCGAAGTAAGTCTCGTCATCGTCCTTCTGGATCGGGCCGCCGGATTGCCGCAGCTTGATTCCTGGAGTGGCTTGGGGTCCTATCATCCCTCCTGGCAGCTGACCCATGAATTGGGGTCCCGGTCCCATGGGGTTCGGCGGTGGCACATTACCTCCAGGAAGCGCTCCCAGTAAGTTTTGTCCTGGCGCGAACCCAGGCGGCATCTGGAAGTTGGGATTATTAACCGGAGGTGCGACAGGGGGAGGGGCCATGCCCGGTGCTAGCGGTGCTCCGTACTGCCCTCCAGGTGCAAAAGCGGCAGGGTTAATCGGCGTTCCCACCGGGATATTCGGCGGTGGTCCGGCAGCTGGCATATTGATCGGCCCTGGCTGCGGTCCAACCTGTATGGGCGGGGGCGGTTGGTTTTGCTGATCTCGTCTCACCCGGCCACCGGCGGCCATGTGTTTGGTCGCCGCTCCTAAGGCAAGGAATCCGGCGCTGGTTCCTGGGGTGGTCGCGTTAGTGACATAATTACTGGCTGCATTCAATGGCGTGAGACCCAATGCCCGTGATTGCGGCTGCATATTTGGTGTCGGAGCTGTTGGCGGCGGTAGTCCTGTGGACGAGTAATTGATGGATGGCGCTGCTGGTGGAGTAGCAAAGGGGCTGGGAGAAGAAGTGGCACTGGAGACGCCGCCATAAGGTGCGGTCGGCGTGATGGTGGTGGTGCTAGGCTTAGGAACATTCCAGACGTTTTGAGGATTGGCGGCAAGCGAGGCAGGACCTACTTGGCCTTGGGGAGCCATGCCTCCTATCAGTCCGGGCACATGGCTCCATGGCCCTTGTGGTATAGCCGGGACCCCGCTCGAGAGCGTCGGGGTTTGCGGGCCAGAATAGATGCCGCTTTGGCTAGAGATCGGTTGCTGTGATGGATTGGGATTAACCATCATCTGCTGGCCCATTAACGCGGCACCAGTCTGCGAGGGGGAATAGAGTGGATTACCAACGTAGGCGTTACTTACCTGGAAGTTCGGCTGCATCCCCTGACTTTGAGTCGTCGCAGCGGATGTGCTGCTAGGAGCCGTCGTCGTGAATGTCCCATTCGCGCCTGCAAATACTTGTTGTCCATTAAAGAGAAAAGGCGACCCATCAGACAAGAAAACTTGGCCGTTCGAGCCAATAGTACTGCCAGCGCCAGGGTTAGGGATGGTAGTGAGTTGACCGGAATTCCCAGTGAGTTGACTGCCACCTACACCGCTAGACATTGTGTTCCTTTCCAGCTGCCGTGCGTTGGAGAGCTACGGACAGCTCATTCAAATTGCTAAAGCCGGTTTCCAGGAGGTACTCTTCAGGGGTCATATTGAATTCCATCCCTTCTTTCTCCAGGTGCTCCTTGAGCCGCTGGAGCACGGGAGTCTCCAGGTCGATGGAGAGCCATTCATCATTATCCAGTCGCGCCTCTTGCTGGGCCGCCTGGATGGCCCAGAAATCAAATCCCTGGTGGGTGCGCAAGTAATCCAGGACCGACTGGGTGTTACGCTTGAAGACTTTGGAAACCGTTAGGTGATGCTGGAGCTTGCGGATCCTGGCATTGCGGATCATCAGCCGGTCGAACTCGTGGGTGTTCCAGCCGTTGTTCTCTAGGAAGCTGTGGAACTCTTCCTGGGTGGTGATCCCGGCCCGCTGCTGGAACCGGGCGCTTTCCCGTCCGATCTCTTCCAGGCTGACCATAACGTGCAATAAATTGCAGAGCATTAATGCCAGCTCCTGGTTGCTAGCATCCCAGGTTATCCTTTCCCATTCCGGGTTATGTAATAGGACGAAGGCATCCAGGTGTTGCTGCGGGATAGGGACGCCCTTGATATTGATGCGCCGGTCCCGTTCATAGAGAGCGCCGAAAGTCATTGAGAGGTCATCGGGTTGTGGCTTATGGACCGGCTCCGGCTTATGATCCCGGAACTCCCGGAGAGCCAGCTCGGCGTCCAATTGTTTCTGGGGCCGACAAGGATAGTTCGGCTGGAGCGCTTCTACTTGCCATTCTCGCTCGCATAGATCGTGAGTGCGTTCGGCATATGGCACGCTACGCATCCGATCCAGGAACCAATAGGCATCGTCGCCGCGCTCCTCGACTCCAGCCCGGATATCGGCTAGCGGCACACTGTTAAGATGATACTGGCCTTTGTGCTCGGCATAGCTAACAGCCACCTCGGCATCGTCCTCGGTCACTCCATCCCGGTACCATTCGTAGATCTTACCCAGGCCGATCATGCCCAGGTAATCCAGCTCGGCGGCCCGGAGTGCGCCTATGCTGGCAGCCCCGTAGACGGCCTGGACTCCAGGGAACTGGAGGGCATACACTAGCTCCTTATGCCAGACCGAGAGATTCTCCCTGAAGGTGCCGTCGATCAGGATGAGGTGCGTGGGCTTGACCCTGGCCAGATCACTGACGATGTCAGCCTGTCGGGCCGGTGGGCGATAAACCGCATCGGGGAGAATTTCTTTGGCTATCCCAATCGGAAGGCTTGGCCCCAGGTAAACTAAGACTTTTTCCATTCTTCTCCTTCCTCGTCTTCTTCCTCCGGCTCAGTGACTTTCTCCTTACCTTGCTTGGCCAGCTCGGCCATCTTGCGCTTAGCATAGGAGAGGCAGCGCAAGCTCGGCTGCCAGAAGTCGAACCTGAACGGCTCGCATTGAGGGCTGAATACCCGGACCACATAGATGTTATCCACGTAGGCCCCGATCTCTCTCACATAGACCTCTGAGACCCCGGCGGCTTTGATCAGGCGTAAGAGATAGCGCAACTCAGCTTTGATGGTATCGAAGCGTACAGTCCGGTATTCAGATAACAGCCCTCCTACGGGTAACTCACTGAACATCTGATCCAGCTTCCCGTGATCCAGGCGTTTCATAAGCAAGAACTGCCGCCGGAATAGGTCATCCCTAGCCCCGGAGATATAGCCTGCTCGGGATTGGATTGCCTCGGTGATCGCCCGGATAGCGGCGACTTCGGCATTAAGATGGCAGCCATAACCAGCAAACATCCCGGCACAATTGCCGCTCAGATCCAGGATCGTCGCGTTGATAACCGGGATTCGGTAGTCATTGGTGCAGTCAAATAGATGCAGCCTCGACCCCGTAGCCTCGATCTTGCGCACCAGCCCCTCGATTGGTTCCGGCAGTGATACCAGCGGGATGCGCTGGGAAATGTAGCCATAGTTATCGACCAAGAACTGGTGCAGGGTCCAAGCATCGCGTTCCAGAATCTCGTACAGGCCGGAGAGGATAGCGTCTTCCAGGGTGCCTCCGGTGGCTAGGCCATTAGATCCAGTCTGCAAGTAGAGCAAGGGCTGCTGCTCGATTCGGTTGACCATCCAGATGAGATCCGAAGGGATGAGCTTGACTGAGCCATTCTGAATGTTGGTGGCTTCTTCCCAGGCCAACGGCGTGAAATCACTCACTACGCTGGAGCGGGCTGGAAAACAGTCTATGATGTCCAGGCGCTCTTCTGCTGGAATCTGGATCGCCTGGGCAACGACGGCTTTGCCATGTGGATGTTCAGCGGCCTCGAATTCGATAGCCTCCGCAATCGCTCCCGCTCGGCTCAGTCTGGGATTCATGCCTTTCCCGGCGTGGATCGCAATGGTCTTGGACAATGCCCTGATCGCAGTAAAGATCGGGACGCCGATGGTGTCCATCCCCGTGATATCCCCGACTCGGGAGATTAAGAAGTGCCGTAATAGCTCGGCTCGGGTGAGCTTGTTTAGTGACTCGGCTGCCGCTGCTCGGACTAGCTCACGCTCCGCATTGTACATAGACAGTCCTCTTAATGATTGAGTCCATAGCTAGACGCAGGCAGAAGCGCAGCAGAGAGCTGCGCCTCACCATCGAAGCGACGGACTGGCCGTGACGCAAGTATGCTGACCGGACGGAACTAGGTGCCTTGTGCAGGAGCCAATGCCTGAAAGTCTTCCAGCGATTATCCCTGGTGCCATAGACAGCGCGTGCGACCCAGCAGGCCATGGCCGAGACCATGGCGGCGGTAGTGGCAGCGGTTGTGCCGGTAGAGAGTAGAGCGCCGGTCATGGAAGCGTTTTGCTGGGCCTGCAACTGCTGCTGTTGTGCATTCAATTGGGCTTGATTAAATGCAATCCCATTCATCGTGGCGTAATTGGCTTGTTGAAAACTGTTGTAGGCACCGGCTTGCGAGAGATCGACCTGGGCCATGTTGGTGCCGCCCAGGCCATAGGGCCTTTTAGCGAACATCTGCCCAGCATTGGCGATGTTGCCCAAAAGATTGGTGGCCTGCTGGTTCTGCATGCCGCCGTAGATAGAAGCCATCTGGGCCGTGTCCATGCCGTAGGTTTCCTGGGCTTGCTGTGCCTGTCCATACATGCCTCCGGCTGCCCCGGCTACATTGGCTCCCAGGCCGTAAGTCTGGGCTGCTTGACCCAGCTGCTGGCTGCCAAGTCCCATGGTCTGTGCTCCCTGGGCTAGTTGCTGGCCGCCCAGGCCCATCAGTTGACCTCCGATCTGGCCGCCTTGACCGATGATGCCAGCCCCTAAGCCTTGCATCTGGCCCGCTGCACCCAGCATGGATGAGTACTGGCCGATGTCACCCATGGCCTCGCCTCTCATCGCTTGGCCATATTGGAGGGTATTGAGGCCAAGTTGTCTCGCGGCAGCGGACTGGCCCGCCATGCCCTGCCCCAGGGATGCAGCGCCTAATGCCCCGGCAGCTTGGCCCAGGCCCGCGTGCATCATCTGCTGTTGGGTTTGGGGGTCGATGGGTTCTTGAAGGAGTTGCTGCCCCAGCTGGTAGGGGATCTGGGCCGCGCCATACAGGTTTCCGGCCTGCTGATTGATCTGGTTCCCAATCCCGCCCATCTGTCCGGCGACATTCATCCCCATGCCAACCAATGGCTGAGCGAGTCCGGCTTGGCTCATGCCGAGATTAGTGATGGGCTGGGCATAGGATGCTTGTTGCGCACCCATCCCGTAGATCGGATTAACCGCCGACCCCATCGTAGCGGCGGCATTCTGCATGTTCTGGATGTTCTGTGTGGTGGGTGTCTGCATGCGCCCAGCGATGGTGTTGGCGAGGCCACCCATGAGCTGGCTTTGCCCGGCTTGGCCCTGGCCGACAAGGCCTACCTGCTTGCCCAAGTTGGATTGGTACTGGTTGTAGGCCTGCTGGAGCGCGGGGTATTGGTTGGCGAAAGCCTGATCGCTCATGGCATAGCTCTGTGCATCAGCGCCTACGGCCATCTGATTGAGTGCTGATGGCGACAGATACTGGAAGCTAGGAGGTGAACCCTGGGCGTGGAACTGAGTGGAACCACCGCCGCCACCCCCGCCAAAGAAGAAGTTATTATCTAACCAATCATGCTCTTCGGGGGGAAATCTCATTCTTCCTCCTCGGTGTAGATATAGGCCTGCTCCTCGGCTGGCTTTAGCCGGAGTCGGCGCATATGTTTGGGACCAAGCCGCCTAGCGTAATCGCACAACATAAAGATCGGGTCTCCGGTGTGCCGTTTGAATTCAGTCACCAATGACCTAGTCAGCTTCACGAACTCCCGTGGTGGGATCTTATCGGGATGGATACAGGGATAGACGATGTGCTGGAGCCTCACATTAGCCCAGCCGCGAAGCGTGCCGTTGTAGAAGAAGAGGTACACCGGGAAGGTGCGAGGTACATCCTCGCCAATGATGTCCTGGGCCAGCTCATCGATAGGGTAGCGACGTAGGTCCTTCTCACTCTCACAGCAGATGACTGAGATGGCAGACTTATCGGGATGTTTACTTAAGGCGGGCATCGGCAACGATAATACAGGTGAGGACATCGCCCTTGGCGGCAGTTAGCCCAGTGGGATTACAGTTGACACCTTTTTGTGAACCGCCGAAACCAGTGACGGCGTAATTGGTGCCGGTGCTAATATTGGTTATCTGACCAGAGGTGAATCCTTGCCAAGCGTAAGGGGTAATGGTCGGTGTCCGGCACAGGCGAATCGGGAAAGCGAATTCAAAGAGTGCGGTATTAGCAATGTAGGCCGTGGCGTTCAATGCTGCGCCCACTGAGTTCAGGGTCTGATAGACGAACCCGGACCAGTAGTAGCGGATGCAGTCCTGGTAATCGGCAGCAAAAGAATTGACCGTAATGGGAGTGCAGGCCGCGCCAACTTCTAACTTGATGCCGGTGATAGATATGAACTGAGCGCCGACTGCCAGCATATTGATATTGCTGCTGGTGCCGAAAGCCTGGGCCGGTTGCCAAGTGCCGGGTTTAGTCGTCTGCCACTGGGTACCGACAGCCAGGGCAACGCCGACTCGGAGACCGGTCTGCCCCTCTCCCCACTGCCAAGTGCCGGTGGTAGGGAAGGCCGGGATCCCCTGGATCTTTACCCGTTGCCATACGTTCGGCGTAGGCACAGTGAAGTTTTGTACGTAGGATTGATCGCCCCCGCTATTAATCAGATAGACAGAGTAAGTGCCGGACGCACTGGCATAGACCGAGAGGCCCAAGCTCAAGGTCTGGCCTTGCAGTGGGAGGATATCGATCCCCTCGAATATGTGCTCGTGCCCAAAGATATCGCCTGCCGCCAAAGTCGCGTATGCGGTCAGCACCGTGGATTGGACAGCCTGCCAGATGGTATCGTTGTCAGGAGTAGAGGGTGGCCCGGCGACAGGTTTAACCTGAACTAGGTTTGCCTGGGTCGCCCTGGCGACCGTCATGTCGAAGGTGTTGGTAACTCCGACACCCAGGGTAAAGGGACCTATAGTTTGCTGAACCTGATAGCTGGGATTCTTGGCGTAGTTCTTCGCCATCTTGACCGGCACGGTCTGGGGCTGGTAGCTCTGGCTGCCGGGATCCCAGAAGTACCAGACGCCGCCCATAGCTATGGGACCCTGGTCATTGGTAGGAAGGGTTGATCCCGGAGGCAGTACCAAGCCGGTGAGGAAGCTGCCCTCGATATAGGCCTCCATCAGCAAACACGCTTGTTGAAATGTTTCGTCCATGTCCCCATGGAAACCTTCGGGGAACGGGGCGATGGAGATCGAGAGCGGTAGCTGAGTAGTCGCGGCGGCCATAGATTACCAGTGCATGTTAGGGCGGCAGAGATCTAAGCGCTGTGGCCCGAATTTATTGAAGATGAAGGTTTTCTCATTCTGGAGCGCATCATAGAGAACTTCCCGGCTCCGGCTGAAATAGATCGGCGGCATGCCGGTCTGCGGGATCAGGCCCACGACAGTCAGGGTGTCAGTGGTTGGGTCAAAGATTCCCTGGTGCTGGCTTGGTCTCATGCTGTGGCCTCCAAAACGATATGTGGGGTCTGGCTCTCATCGACGGGGCAGAGGCCCTGGGGCGATTGCAATTGCCGATCATAGAAGAACTTCAGCGCCCGCAGCCCCAAGCGGCCCTGCCATTGAATCATCAGCTGAAAGCCCTTATCAATACCGTCCTGCCGTCCAATCTCCAGGCAGGCTGCTTCGTCCGCACTTTCGTGGACGATAAACTCCTGGGTCCTCATGTGCCTAACCTGCCGCCGATAGTTCTCGAACTGGGTAGTGCGTCCAGCGCTCACATAGTAAAGGAGGGAAGTGCCGCTAGGGTTGCCCCAGGGGCCGACATCGGCCCGCAGCGTGGTTGAGAAGAGGGGCTGATAATTTCCAGCGATCCCAGTCACATAAACCTGTACCGGCACCGTCCCCTTCAGGTTGATTAACATGAACTCAGCGAAGACAAACCTGTAGTAGTCGTCTGTCGTCAGTGTGAAGATCTTGGTCTCGACGGAGCAATTAATGGAGGTCTCACAAGCATCGATCTGGTTGGGTATGAAATTCTCCCAGAGATGGATGTACGCCTGGGACGGCATATTAGTCTCAGGCTGGGGCGAGGGGCTATCCCCCTGGTTAACGGCCAGAAAGCCGCCAGAGTAAGAAAGCTCATAGTTGTATTGGGTCCCGTTAACAATTGGGCTGGCAAATTGGATCGGGAACGTGCCGGTCCAGACGCCGGTCCAGCACATGCCTTGGGTGTTGTTCAATTTTTCCGCGATCCCTGCGTCCATGATCCAGGTGTGCCTGTTCTTGGTGCAGGTATTCGGCATGCCGCACATGAGAACGTTCTCCCAAACTCCCAGGCAGGCGCGGCTAACGTTGGGTGCCAGCAGGGTCTTAGAGCGCATCATCTCGCCGTCTGCGGTGAGGATGACCGTGGTCAGATTGGTAGTCATTGCCCGGTCAAACGAGATGATTCCTCTTGCGGTTAAGAGCCAAGGCATTCCATGCAGATTGACGATGCCCCAGGGTGCGATCAGCCCGATCTCCAGGTTGATATCGGACTGGAAGGGGGGGCTCGTCTGCTGCTGCCAAGTAGTCCGGTCCTGGATATAGCTTTGCAGGGCGTGCATGCTGGACTCAGTCAGGACCATGAGGCCCATGACCGGCATGGGCCAGAAGTTGATGACAGTTCGGGGAAAGCGGAAGCCAGTCTGCTCGGCTAGGTAGGTATTCTCCTGGAAGGAAGCGGCATAAAGCAGGTCGCTGGCATAGACTATATTGTCCACGGCGATCCAAAGCCGATTATCCTTCCAGATCATGGCCGTGCCAATCATCAGCGGGGCTCTTGGCGTGCCAGTCACATAGTTGTCATTGACGATACCGGAACTGAAATCAGTACTGGCTGGCTGTATTCCAGAGCCCAGGTCCCAATAGCAGGGCGTGGAGGTGCCGTCCTGCATAAAGACTATGTTCTTTGGGTAGGGCAACAGAGCGATGGTGTTGTCGGTGTTGTAGGTGATCGCCTGTTCGGTATTACAGAAATAGATCCGCTCGGCATCAGGCCGGAAGTTGACTCCACTGAGGTGCGTCCAGTTCTTAAACGGGAAAGGTGCGGTATAGACCTTCCCGTCAATGGCGACCATCAAATAGTTCTTGTCATCCATGGTCCGCACCCAATAGATGCCCTGGCCTTTGTGACCGCAGAAGGATTTTATCTTGCGTTTGCCGGGCCGGGTCTGGATGACCCCACCCCGGTTAACGATGTTGACACCCCAGGCGTAGGTGCCTTGAATCAGATCGGTTGGATAGAGCAGGCTATCGACACCGCCAACCCACTGCCCGTCTACAATTATTTGAAGATTCTGTTGGCCCACAATTATTATCTTGCGCCTTGAGCCCCATCTTGGCACCCTTGTGCATGCCTCCAGTTAGAAATCTGCTTGGTCAACGTTTCGGGCGTCGAGTTGCTATCGCCAGAGCCCCTAATGGTAAAAATGGCGCTGTCCGCTGGCTGATGAGATGCGACTGCGGACGGGAGACTATTGCTTGGAAAAAGAGCTTGCGTGAGGGCAGAGCACAGAGCTGCGGTTGTCTTCAAAAGGAAAGAGCGCGAGCCAACTCGACTCGACATAACAAATGCCACGCAGGTGCAATCAGTAAAGTCTATCGGGCTTGGCAAAACATGAAGAGCCGCGCTTTTAATCCTTCGCGGGCTCACGAGAAACGATATTACACGAGCCGAGGGATTGGTGTCTGGCCTGGATGGCTCAATTCGTTTGAAGCGTTCTACGAGGAAATTGGTGATCCTCCTTCCTCGAAGCACTCGCTTGATAGGATTGACAATAACCGAAGCTACGAGCCTGGAAATATTCGCTGGGCGACGCCTTCGGAGCAATGCAAGAATTCTCGGCCAAGGCAGCGCAAAACCCACTGCAAGCGCGGTCATCCACTCGAGGACGTGGGTGAAAGGCAGATCTGTCGGACTTGCCGAAATGAATGGAAACGGATGCGACGCCAGCATAAAACATTACGGCATGTAGATAAAGCTTGAGCCCCAGATAGAAGAATCGACCTGCAATCCCAGCTCAGCGTGAGGATGGACTGAGCGCCACTCCTGGTTGAGTAGCT
>Ga0318563_10000396_pt1 | contig 18164 bp, 18 predicted proteins | sample GRESIP066b5f19_FD_203689 | JGI IMG/M metagenome (GOLD analysis project Ga0318563, IMG submission 203689) | Tropical soil microbial communities from Luquillo Experimental Forest, Puerto Rico - GRE.SIPMG.066b5f19 | ecosystem: Environmental > Terrestrial > Soil > Tropical forest > Bulk soil... | reverse complement strand
CGAATGGCCCAGTGCGCGGGCGACGTCGATGACCCAGGGCTGGCCGCCGACGACCAGGAAGAAGGGTTCAATCACCTGGCGGACGCCGAGCTTCTTCGCCACTGGGACCGCGGACAGGCCGTAGAGGGCGACCGTCATGACGATGACGAGAAAGGTGACCGGCAGGATCTTAGAGGCGCCGGCAACGTGCGCTGCGACCAGCGCCGTGGCGAAGGTCGAGGCTGTGGCCGCGGCGACGATGCCGCGCGGAGCCATCCAGCCGATGAACATCCGTTGCTGTCGGTCCAGATCGCTGCCCAACGTCGCGATGAACGCGACCAGCGGGCGGGTCACCAGCACAAGAATGGCCACCAGCCCAAGCGTGGGCAGGACGACGTGCCGCAGTGAGGCGGGGGTCACGGTGGCCGAGATGGAGACGAATAGGAGGCCGATGAGTAATTGGACGAGCGTGTCAAAGAACGTGTCGCGCTCGCGCTTGGCAAACAGGGGCATGTTCGCCACCGCCAATCCCATCAGGATCGCGGCGATCAGCCCGGCCTCATCACGGACGATGTCGCAGGCGGCCGCCACACCCACGATGCACGCGAGTTGGCTGGTGGTCGAGAGCGCGCTCCCCACCTCGAGCTTGACCAGGCAGAGCCACAGCACCGCAACACCGATCGCCGCACCGGCGACACCGACGACGATCGTGACCAGGAATCGTCCGCTCACAGCATGGTGGGTAACGACGGCACTGAACACGACGGCGCCGAGCACGCCGCCGACCGGGTCGATCAGCGATCCCTCCCAGCTGAGCACCTGCCTGACGCGGTCCACCGGCTGCACGAAGCGCATCAGCGGATCTACGACCGTCGGCCCCGACACCACCAGGATCGCGCCGATCATGACCGCCGCTCCAGTCGACAGTCCGAGCAGCAGGCCAGCGAACAAGGCCGCGAAGCCCCAGGTTATCGGCACCCCAAGGACGATCAGGCGACGGACCACGTGCTGCTTCGCGGCCAACGCCGCCCTCAGGTTGAGTCCGAGGCCGGCGTTGTAGAGGATCACCGCGACCGAGAGCGACACCAGCGGCCCAAACGCCGGGCCCAGCAACTTGTTCGGGTTGACATCGTCGCTGATCGCACCCGCGATGAAGCCCGCCGGCAGAAGGATAATCAGGGCCGGAATCCGCAGCCGGCTCCCCAGCACCTGCGAGCCGACCGCAAGGACGATAATCAGGCCGAACCCGGCGAGAATCTGGTCGGTGCTTAGCGCTGCTGCCTCCTTACTGGAGGCGCGAATATCCCCAAAGCCATTTCCTCATGCATCACCCGCAACGGGTGATGCGAGGTGGCGAGGCAAGGTTCAGCCGGTCTTCATCATCCGGTTTGGGTGATGGATTGGCGAATCAGCTTGAGGATGATCAGTTAGATGGCATCGAGGACTGCGCGTCAAGCAGGTGCCACGCGGACTCGAGGCGTGTCGCGGCGCCGTGACCCGCACCCGTCCTGGGCGCCGGACCTGTCGGTTGCTAACCGGGTACAGCGCGGGAAGGACGCTAGAGCGAAGGTCCCACGCGCATCGCATGCGGCGTTTGAGCCGCCGCGGACGCGCGCGGATCCGGTCGATTTGCTCGAGCAGCAGGCGACGACGCGGGTGCCGGAGCTGGTCCCGATTCGCTACGGGCGGATGCTGGTCTCACCGTTTACGTTCTATCGCGGCGCCGCGATGATCATGGCTCATGATCTGGCGGGGACGCCGCGGTCGGGGCTGATAGTGCAGTGCTGCGGGGATGCGCATCTGTCGAACTTCGGGGTGTTCGCCTCGCCGGAACGGGAGCTGGTGTTCGACGTGAATGATTTCGACGAGACGCTCCCCGGACCATGGGAGTGGGACGTGAAGCGACTCGCGGCGAGCATGCTCATCGCGGCGGTCGACGACGGCTTCCCGGGCAAGGACCGGGATGGGATCGTGCTCGACACCGTCGGGTCCTACCGCTCAGCGATGCGGAAGTTCGCGCGGATGAGCACACTCGAGGTGTGGTACTCGCATCTCGATATCGACGACTCGATCGCCGAGTTCGGCGCGCAGTTCAAGCCCAAGATGGTGGAGCGAACCGACAAGCAGCTCGCGAAGGCGCGCACCAAGGACAGCATGACGGCGCTGTCGAAGCTGACCGAGGTGGTCGACGGCGAGGTGCGTATCGTCGACCAATCGCCGCTGATCGTGCCGCTCTCCAAGCTCGCTGCGGAGGACGAGCGGGATGCGATCCGCGAGGACCTCGGCCGGCTGCTTGTCGCCTACCGCGACACGCTCGAGTACGACCGGCGCCTGCTGCTCGAGAGGTTCGAGCTTGTCGACGTGGCGCGAAAGGTGGTCGGGGTCGGGAGCGTCGGCACTCGCTGCTGGATCGCCCTGCTGATGGCCCGAGGCGGCCGCGACCCGCTGTTCCTGCAGATCAAGGAGGCGGACGCGTCGGTGCTCGCGCCGCTGCTTGAGGCGAGCAGGTTCCGCAGTCACGGCGAACGGGTCATCGCCGGCCAGCGGCTGATGCAGGCCGAGAGCGACATCTTCCTCGGCTGGCTGCACGACAAGGCCGGGCTCGACGGTCGGAGCCGCGACTTCTACGTCCGGCAGCTCAAGGACTGGAAGGGCTCCGCCGAGATCGACCAGATGAACCCCCACGGGATGGCCGCCTACGGCAGGCTGTGCGGGTGGACGCTCGCGCGCGCGCACGCCTGCACGGGCGACCCGATCGCGATCGGCTCTTACCTTGGCGGGAGCCGCTCGTTCGACCACGCGATACTCGAGTTCTCCAAGGCCTACGCCAAACAGAACCAGTCCGACTACGACGAGTTAACCCTCGCGGCCAAATCGGGCCGGATCACCGCGAAGACCGGGGTCTGATCCGCTCAGGAGCCGTCCGGACCGGCGTCCTTGGAATGGTGCAGGTGGGGGTCCAGCTCGTGCGCGATCCCGTGCTCGTGCCTCGGGACCGTCGCCGTGTGACCGCGCCTGAGCACCCCGGAGCCGGCTGCGACAGAGGTCGGGTCGCCCCCGTGGCCCCGCAGAATCCACGCGCACCCGACCGCGATCCCGGCGCCCACCAGCGGCCCGATCAGGTACACCCAATAGCTACTTCCCCCGGAAATAGTCGGGGGTTCCGTCCGGCCTGATCAGGAGAATTCGGCCTGCAAATGGTCACTTTCTTGGTCGAGGAGGTTGTGAATGCTGCGGCTGGCCGGGGAGCAGGTCGAATCGTTGTGGGACGAGTTGTTGCCGGGCGAGGTCAGGGAGTTGCCGGAGGATCTGGCGGCGTTGGATGCGCTGTTGTCCAACCCGAGCTTGCTGGAACCGATCGCGTCGGTGTGGCAGCGCGAAGCGCTCGCTCATGGCCGCCCGACGATTTCGATGGCCACGTACGTGCGGCTGATGGTGATCAAGCAGCGCACCGGTTGAGGGTACGAGACATTGATGCGGGAGGTGTCGGACTCGATCCATCTGAGGCGGTTCTGCCTGATCGCGTTGGGGGAACGGGTGCCGGACGAGTCGACCGTGCGCAAGCTAACTCGCCGGCTGGGAGCCGCGGTGGTGAACGAGATCACTCGGGTGGTGATCGTCCAGGCCAGGCGCGAGAAGCGGTTCCGGCCGCGGGCGGTAAGGATCGACTCGACCGTTGTAGAAGCCGACGTGCGTTATCCCACCGACTCGGGGTTGGCGTTGGACAGTGCTCGCGTGTTGGCTCGCGAGGCGCGCAAGCTGTTGGCGAAGGTCGGGCGCGACGCGGGGTATGTTCGGGATCGCTCGCGGGCGATCGGCCGTCGCGTGCGTGCGATGTCACGGACGCTGGGGCGACGGACCGGGGAGCGCAAGCGGCAGGTGCTCGAGTTCACCGCGCAGGCGGGGGAGCTGGTCGAGCGTTCGATCCGCGAGGCCAGGCGGTTGGTCGTGGTGGCGCGCCGGCGGGCTCGTGGGCGCGGCGCGAAGGCGAAGCTGCGGCAGATCAACAAACTCGAGATCTTCATCGAGCGGGCCGAGCGGGTCACCGTGCAGATCCGCAGACGGATGCGTGGGGAGACGATCACCAATCGGCTCGTATCGATCTTCGATCCCGACGCCAGGCCGATCCGCAAAGGCAAGCTGGGCAAGCCGAACGAGTTCGGGTTCGTGGCGCAGATCTGCGAGGTGACCGCGAACACCAAGACCGGTGCGCGTGGACTGATCATCCCCGCCGCCGCCAGCGAGCTGGGCAATCCGTCCGAGGACACGCTGCTGCCCGAGACGGTCGCCGAGCTCGAGCGACTGGGGATCTCACCGCGAGAAGTCGCGCTCGACGGCGGCTTCAACCTCGGTCCGAGCCGCCAGGCACTGGAGCTGTTCAAGGCCGAGCGGACGTTCATCGCCGGCCGCCAACAACCCGGGTCGCGGCGAACCCAACGGCGGTTGGCCAGATACCGGACCGGCAGCGAAGGGCGGATCAGTCACCTCAAACGCGGCTACGGAATGCGCCGGAGCCGCTTGAAGGACCACGACGGGATGCAGACCTGGACCGGATGGTCGATCCTCACCTACAACCTTGACACCCTCGCCATCCGGACCAGCTGAAACACTCACCAAGCTCGACCAAGAGCAACAACCATTTGCCCGGAACGGCCGCGTCCATCGACGCGGCCGTTTTGGTTCCAACCCACTCAGCCGTTTATCCGGGGGAAGTAGCTAGTCCAGTATCCGCTGACGAGCGCCGGCCCGAACGAGCGTGCCGGGTTCATCGAAACGCCTGAGACCGGCGCCGCCCACAGCCCGGCCAAGGCGATGTAGCCGCCGACCCCGAGCGCGCCGATCGTGCCGACGTTCTGGGCGGCGGACGCGGTCCCGAGGATCACACTGACGAGCACGGCAGTAAGCGCGACCTCCATGAACAGCGCCTGCCAGTCGTGATAGCCCGTGCCCGGGAGCGTCGCGCCCAGGTGCTCGACATTGCCGAACACCGCCAGCAAGAACAGGCACGCCAGGGTCGCGCCGAGCAGCTGGACGATGACGTAACCCGGCACCCGCCGCCACGGAAAGTCGCCGCGGACCGCGAACGCCAGTGATACCGCCGGGTTCAGGTGCGCTCCGGAGACCGCCCCCATGAAAAGGATGATCGCCAGCACCATCAGCCCCGGCGCCACGACCGCCGCGGCAGGCTGATCTCGCCCTTGGCGTGCAACAGCCCGCCACCAGCAGCAACCAGCACCAGCATGAAGGTACCCAGCAACTCGGAGAACAGCCGTCGATACTCGAGGCTCGGATCCGCGAAGTCCTCCCGCGAACCGAACTCGAGCGTCAGGATCCGCTCCGCACGGGCCACATCGTGGGCGACTAGCGGGGTCTGCTCGTGATCGGTAGCCGCCATGACTCCAGTACGAGCTTGGGCTCAAGTTGGGATGCGGTCATCACCCCAAACAGATGACGTCTACCGTTCCCGCTCGCAGCGGGAAGGACCGCGCACGCCTCGGTGTCCGACACCCGTTCCAATGCTAAGGACGAGAGCGCAAGGAACACGGGCAGCTCGGGGTACCGCGAGATGTCCGGTAGTGCCGTTCCCTCTCGGCAGCGGCAACGTGTTCGGGCTGTGGACCGACTCGATTGTCGTTGACTGCATCGGGCGTGGCAGGTCAAGGGTGTCAACGTCGTCGAGAGCTCCACGACGACGTGCTCGGCCGCACCTTCGTGATCACTGACCGCGACGGCAACCTGATCCGCGTCTGCGCCGTCGATAAGTAAAAGCGAGTCTCGGCCCACGCGTCGCGGCGCACCCACCATCCGCGACCAGCGCGCACGCTACCCATAGCCGAGGAATCGGTTCGACCGATGCTGCCGCCGCTAACCGAAGCTCGGGCAGCTGCAAGCACGAAAGCGGTCACGACGGCCTCGACGTCAGCACTGCCGTTGTAGGCGTGAACCGGTCACGGCCGACGCGCGGCGACGGGGCGGATTCGTCCGCGTCGCAGGACTGCTTTGCGACGTACGCGCGCAGCTCCGGCTAGTCTCCGTCGCCCAACTCTTCATCCGATGGCGGGGTGGGGTCGTCGACCCTCCACGTCTTGTCCTCAAGGACAGGGTCGCGTATGAGTTCAGCGTGGCACTGCGGGCAGGTCTCGCGTTGGCGCCGTGGACGATCCTGGCCGACGGTACACCTCCCGGTGTCGAGAACCCGCTCGCCGCATTGAGGGCAGCTGAGGTCTAGCTCAAGTCCCACTGTGAAGCGGAGGGTACGCTTGCCGCGCACGGCGCGACGCTCGTCAGTGCGACGGGTGGTCGCCTTCCGATTGAGCGCCGTGACGCTTTAGCCCGTCCCACCGTGAAGCGTCCGATCCCGCCCGCACGACTGCTTTCCACGTCTCGTCGCCTTGCGCCGCGCTAACGCATAGGCGACAGGGCGCAACTCCGGGACGATGCAGCGCCGGCGGGGGCGCACGCATCGTCTGGACTGGCGGGATGATGCCGACCGGTGGCCAGTCGGCGTGGATTCGTGACCAGCGGGGTCCCCGCGACTCGGCATAGGCCTGAGGCGGAAGCAATCTGTCGGGCCCTAACGCTCCCAGGCCCCGCACGAGTACGCTCCGGACGATATGCCAGGTGGTAGCGCTGTGCGCAATCGGTCCGAGACCGTGTCTGTCGTGACGCCGCGTGGCGAAGTTGAGGTAGCCCGCCAGGGAGATGCGCGGCCTGAGGCGCGGCAGCTCTTGGACGTGGTTTTGGCTCGCGCGAAGAAAGGGCAGCAGCGGGTGGAGCGAGGCGTCGACCGCACGCGAGGCAATCAGGAGGGCGATCCTGCTGTCGCCCGGCAAGCTCCCCGCTTGGCTGAACGAGGCTGCCGCCGAGGCTGAGCGCGAGCTCACTGCCGCAGAAACGGAGGACCGGACCGCGCAGCCACCCGGGCCTTCCGAGCCTCCGGCCGTCGACGAACCTGAATGACCAACATCGACGGCCTCGGTCGGCGCGCAAACGCCGCTGGCAAACCCTGACATTGTGGTGTCGCGTCCGAGAGAAATCGAGAGCCCGAAGGGTACTTTTTTACGCGCCCGGTGGCTGTCCAGCACGTCCGGTACAGAGTGTCAGTCCTCTGCGGTGCCGGCGGCAACAGCCAACCAAAGAAGTCAATCGATGAGTGACCGGGTTAGTGAACGCCGCCGTGCCGCGCAGCTCGCCCGCCACTATCGCGACCAAGAGAACCTGACGATCGCCGAGATCGCGCGCCGCCTCGGATGCGCGGAACCGACGGTCAAGGCCTACTTCTATGACCCGTCGAACGATAACAAAAGGCCTGCAGATAGCCCCGCGCCCTAATGCTGGCTTCGGCGCTACGCGCGCTGCGTCCAGCGCCTGCGTGGGCACGAGGTCGCCCCGGGCCTCAGCAGGGGAGAACGCGGCCGAGGTCGGCGTCACCGGTGCCGCGAGATCCGTCCGACGCGGCGGTCGGCGTTAGCTCGGGTCCAACAAACAGCGGCTCCTCCTGCCGCGGAAGAGCAGCGTCAGCGGCTCCGCCGCTGCGGCGGCTGTGTCACTCCTAAGAGGCCACGGGAGCGCCGTGGCTGCTTCCATTATTGGGGCTTGTCACCCTGGCGTTGTCGGTCGCTCATTGCGATATCCAAACGTTGGAGCCGTTACGAGCGCCTTCGTGGCCGAGCGCTCGGTCAGCCGGTCGCTGCGCTGGCGACTCCCTCTGTCGCCAACGCGGTTGTCCACCGTTGCGCCGAGATACGATCGCATCGGTCGTATGAAGGAGCTTGTTGCGCGATGCGGATTAAGCGGGCGATGGGCCACCGATCGCAAGAGCGAAGCATGAGCGAGAAGCGCTCGGTGGCGATTGCCGTGACAGGTGCGTCCGGTCAGGTCGGCAAGTTGGTGTGTCGACGGCTGGCCGAGACGCAGATCGAGGTCCTGCCCCTCGACCACGGAGACGACTGGGCCGACGCGATCGGCAAGTCCGACGCGGTCATCCACCTCGCTGGCACGCTGCAACCGAAGGGCCGCAACAGCTACGACTCGGCGAACGTCCAGACGACCGCGACCGTTGTGGCGGCGGCACGCGAGTCCGCTGTTAGGCGGCTCATCTTTCTCAGCTACGTAGGCGCCGATACTGCCTCGCCGAACGCATACCTGCGCTCGAAGGCGCTGGCGGAGGGATTGCTGATCGAGTCCGGGATCCCGACCACGGTCTTCCGCTGCGTGCACATCTACGGGCCGCCCGGGAGCCCGGGGCCTACCGCTGGGGCCTTCATCGCCCGGGGCCGGCGACCGGTGACCGTGCCCGGGACCGGGAAACAGCAGATCGAGCCGCTCTACATAGGCGACGTGGTCGACGCCGTCTTCGGAGCTCTCGAGAGAGCCGATGCACCGACCGGGATCTTCGACCTCGGCGGGCCGGATCGGATGACGATGGACGACTTCGTCCGCGCCCTCAACAGTCCCGGTGTGAGGATCCGCCACATCCCACCAGGACTTGCGCGAATGCTTGCGCGTCTCTCTCCCTCGCTAACCCCGGCGCTAATGGACTTGCTGCTCTGCGACAACGTCGCCGCCGCGCCTCCGGCCGAGATCGGGCGGCAATTCGGTTTTACGCCGCATCGTCTTGCCGACGTATGGGCTTCGCGAAGGTGAGCGCGACTCCAGCCGCAAGTACGATCGGGTCAAAGGCCCGCCTGGAGTCGCAGTAGCGCAGCGAGCGCACGCGGCGACGCTCGTCGGACCCACGCGCTCGGACGAACAGTGGGCCACCGCGCCGGACCGGAAGTGGCCTTTCCGGACTTCTGCTCTGGATCTCCAGCCGGCCGAAGCGGGAGCGCGTGGTTGGGTGCTGCGGCGGCGACAAATCAGCGGTCTCGCAAGACTGAGGGAACTTGGTTTCCGCGCATAGCGAGACGCTCGCGTCGAGTCGCAAAATGCTCGTGCTGCTGGCGATGCAGGAGCGGGCCTATCGCGTATGGCAGGTCGCTGCGGCGCTCGTTGCTGTCTTCACTTCGGGTAGTGAGCGTCTGTCTGAGCGATCTCACGTTGTGGCGCCCGGTGACGTTTTATTCGTATGTTCCTTGTCGAGTACCGGGACGACCGCGAAGGAGGCCGCGAATGATTTGCCGCATCTGGCACGGCTGGACGACGACCGAGAATTCATCGCGCTACGAAGAGATCGTTCGCGGGGAGGTCATACCCGAGATTGAAGACCAGCGGATCCCGGGCTTTCTGTCGATCGACCTTGTGCGTCGGCCGGTACCCGAGGGCGACGAATTCGCGACGATCATGTGGTTCACCGACATCGAATCCGTACAAGCGTTCATGGGCGAGGACTACGAAGTCGCGCACGTGCCCGAGCGCGCGCGGAACGTCCTATCGCACTTCGACGCAAGGTCGGCGCACTATGAGGTCCTCGACCGTCGCCAACAGCCGCGGTCGGCATGAGCGAAGCCTGACCCCGCCGACATCCCTGCCTGCCGCGCAGAGCAGGAACGGTCGCGGTGGTCTGTCTAAGGCACGTGGTGAGCCCATCGCGCGACCCGTTGCGGCCTCGCCGCTCGCCCGAGCGTCCGGAAGAGTCTAGGAGGTCGCGTAGTCCTCGCTGCCGAGGATGTGGAGCGAGACGTACGGTTCGGCGCCGACTACCCAGCTGTCGTGTCCCGGCGGGACGTAGAAGAAATCGCCGGCGCGCATCACGAATTCGCGTCCGTCGTCCATCTTGGCGATCGCCTGACCGCTCAGAACGAGGCCGACGTGTTCGACCTGGCACGACGTCTCGCTGGTCGCCTTCCCAACGTGCTCAGACCACTTCCAGCCAGGCTCGTAGGTCGCGCGGCCAAGCGTGGTCGGTCCGACCCTGTACAGCTCGAACTTCCCTTTCTCGAAGTTCCGGACCTCGCTCGGATGGTCGAAGTTCACCAGCTCCAAGTCCATCGCGCGAGCGAGTATCTCACCTCACGATGGATGCGACCGGCCAGGTCGCCGGCTTCTGCGCACGCAGCTGAAGCAGGCCTACGTTCTCCGTTCCGCGCGAAGCGACACCTCAAGGTCTCTGGGCGTACCGCGGCGCGACGGAAGCGTGTCTCGCCAACGCCGTCCCGTCCGCGACGCCGGTGCTTCCAGGGAAAGGGGCGGTCAATCGGTACCGCTGCGGCTCGATCACAGCGGAAGCGGCCATGCGGGACGATTCACTGCTCAGAAGGGCCCTTTGCGGCCACCAACGCAACTTTCGCCCGCTCACGCGAGTTGTGGTAGGCGACACGACTGAGGGGAGGACTTCCTATGTGGATCTCTAAGCGAGTTCTGGTCGGGATGCTTGCCGTCACGACCGCAGCGTTCTCGATGGCATTCGCGACGGGCGCGTTCGGTGCGTCCGGCAAGAGCCATCCGAGCCATCCAAGCCACCCGAGCCACCCGGCTCATCCGGGTGACCACGGCAAGCGCACGGGCGCACCACTGATCGACGAGCCGCTCGCGCCCTCGCAACCAGGTGACCCCGCCTTCCACAGCGTCGCACCGGGCGGACTGCCATGGGTCCTGCAGCGCGGCAACGTGCGGCTGAAGAGTAACGGGAGCCTGGACCTGCTCGTAAAGGGCCTAGTGATCCCGACGACCGGCACGCCGGGTCCGGTTACCAGCATCAGCGCGTCGCTGTACTGCGGATCGGACCTGAACGCCGCGGCAGCCACGAGCAACCAGGTTCCCCTGTCGCCGAAGGGCGATGCCCGGATTCATGACATGTCGTTCGGCGTGCCGTCAAGCTGCCTTGCGCCGGTGATCCTCGTACACCCCAATGGGGCGCCGATGGTGTATATCGCGCTCGACGGCTGGCGCTAGGGCCGCGTTTTCAAAGCTCGCGTTCGGTCGCCTCGGCGGCCGCTGCCGCCAGCTGACAGCCGCCAGATCGGCACGCTGTCCCGCTGACCCTCGGCCCAGGCTTGCGGCGCAACCACTGCTGCAGCCAAGCTTGCGTGTGAGCGACCGCATCTTGGCGGTCCAGTCCCTCTCGGCCGCTCGGCTTTCGCGTTGGGCTAGCAGCATCGACGTCGACGCGCGCGTGAGACCGGTGGATTCGCCTGGCAATTCAGGAGACCACAGGAGCGCCCTGCTGACCGCGCGGACGAGGGAAGTTGGCGGAATCGCAAAGATGGTCGCCATCGCAACGGAGCAGGAGGCTTGCCGTGCCGGCTGCCGCCGCCGGTTGGCGTGGTCGATGTCCGCCGCCTAAAGCCGTCCTTCGAGGAAGATCGTCCACGGACGAACGGCCGTAATCGTCACCATGCCGTTCTCAATCCAAGGATCAGCGGCAAACCGCGAGCGGACTGAAGCCTCGGTCTGGCTCTGCACCACGAGAAGGAGGTCTCGCTCGTCCACCGGCCCTCCGAGAATGATGAACCCCTCATCGACAAGTCCGTCCAAGAACCGAGCGTGCTCGTCGAACAACTCTTGATCACGCAGGCCCTTCGACCAGTCCCACGGCCCCCTGTGCTGCTGGTAGACGAGCACGAGTTGTCGCACGGGCTCAAACGGTACGCCAGGGCCGCACCGAAGCTCTCGAGTTCCGCGCATAGCTGGTCTGCGGCCGAGGTCGCCGAGATACCCGTGCGACCAGAGGAGCACGTCCCCCGCCAGCCATGGTCATCGGATCCCGTCTGACTGCTCCACGCCTACCGGCAGTCAGCTGGACGGCTAGATGGTGGCTGGTTCGATGGCCGAGCGGGCGCGGTGGCCGCCTAGGAGGGCTGCTCGATTCGCCCCGAACGTCGGTGTCGGTGGAGAGGCCCGGTTCGCCAGGCGGAACCGCAGGTCCCCGACTGTTGAGTTCCCGCTCAGGCGGGCTCTGAGGCCGGTGGCGGGCTGGGACGCGCACGCCGTGGGGTGTGCCGCGATTGGGGGCCTGATCTAGCATTTCAAGCGCGATGGACATCCCGCCCGATGTTCACTATGCGGTCCGGGACGGGAGAGCATCGCATTCCAGCGTTTCGGTGCGGGTGACCGGCGGCTGGTTGTGATCCCGACGGGGTTTGGGAACCTGGACCTCTTCTGGGCCGACGCGCGCACGTGCGAGGCGTTGGCGCGGCAAGCTGAGCGCAGTGAGTGCGTGCTGTATGACCAGCTCGGGACGGGGCTGTCTGACCCGGTCGACCATGTTCCGACGATTGAGGAGCGCGCGGCCGACCTGGGCCAGGTGATGGATGCGGCCGGATTTGTCAGCGCGACCATTAGTGCCGGCTACGATTCGAGCCTCGGAGCGGTGCTGTTTGCTGCACAGCATCCCGAGCGGGTCGACGGGCTAGTGCTGATGGTCCCATTTGCGCAGGGGTGGCTGTCGGCACCGGTTGAGGAGCTTGTCGGTTGGGAGGATGCAGAGCAGGTTGCCGCTTACGAGGCCGCTTGGGAGCATTGTTACGAGCACTGGGGGCGTGGCGACACCCTGCGGACGGCGATACCGGCACTTGCGACTCCGCGGAATCTGCGCGTGTGGGGGATGCTCGAGCGCGCGTTTGCGAGCCGGGAGATGCAACGCACCGCGCACGAGATCGCCAGCGCCGCCGATGTGCGCGAGGTGCTGCCGTTGGTGCGCGCGCGCGCTGGTGCTACGGCTGGCCAGCAACAAACTGCCGGAGGCCGCCGGGTGCGCTATGTGGCCGAACTGCTGCCGCATGCGAGCTACGAGGAGCTCACAGAGACCGACAGCATGGCCGAGTTCTTCGCCGCATGGCAGCGCCGGCACGAGCAGTTCATGTTCGGCGCTACGAGCGATGTGAGGGCCGATCGGGCGTTGGTGACGGTGCTGTTCACCGACATCGTCGGCTCGACCGAGCGGGCTGCGCTGCTGGGCGACGCCCGTTGGCGCGAGCTGCTGGTCGCGCATGAGCGGATGCTGCGCCGCGAGGTCGAGGGGGCGGGTGGCCGGCTAGTGGAGCGCATCGGCGATGGCTCGCTAAGCACGTTCGACGGTCCGGCCCGCGCAATCCGGTGCGCGGAGCGGATCTGTGCGACCGCCGGCGAGCTCGACCTGAGGGTTCGCGCGGGGCTGCACACCGGCGAGTGCGAGCTAATCGACGGCCACGTCGCCGGGATCGCCGTGCACATCGCCGCGAGGGTCAGCGCACAGGCTGGGCCCGGAGAGGTGCTCGTGTCTCGGACGGTCCGCGATCTCGTGACCGGCTCGGGGATCGCCCTGCAACCACGCGGCGAGCACGAACTCAAGGGGGTGCCCGGCTCGTGGCAGCTGTTCGCGCTCGGCGCCGAGAGCGCACCGCTGCCCGCACCCGACCAGACCCGCGAACTCCGCCCAACCGACCGCGTCGTGCTGCTCACCGCCCGGCGGGCACCGGGCCTCCTACGGGCCGAAAGCCGCATCGGCGCGCGACGCGCGCGTCGCTAGCGCCGCTCGCCAGCCACCGCACGTTGCCGTCGGGGCCCGCGGTGATCGCGCCGTGGTCTCCCGTCCGGAACGGTGAGATCCCCTGTCGATGTCTCAGCGGTTGCATCTTCACCTGCAGCCAGAGCAAGCGCGTCGTGGAGTGACAGCGCGGTCCGGGCGTCACGGGCGGCCTGCCGGCTTCCCGCGTCGGTGACGGTGCTTCGCGCGGTCGCCTGAGATCGTGATCGCAATGCGGTTGTGGTCGGACTCTCAGCGGTTGCTACGCGGGCTCGAAACTGATCCGCAGCTTCACGGGCCGTCGCTCCACGGTGGCCGGGATGCACTGGTGGCTGACGTCGTTGCGGCCGTCAGAGGCGGCCGCTCAGCATGACCCTTTCGGACCACAACCAGCCACGCGTGCGGCCACGCGGGATAATGCTCGCACGGAGGCGAAGGCAGGGCTCGACGCCGCAGACCGAGTCTGCCCTCCTTGTCGCCACCGAGTGCGCACCTCGCCGATCGCAGAATCGGTCCGAATACGCTCGGCCGCTAGCTCAAGGCCCGCGACCTGAAAGCATCAGAGCGGTCACGATGACGACGACGTTAGCGTTGCCGCTTGAGGCGCCAGAAGCACGTGCGGGGCCGGACGCCTGAGTGGGCTCGAGCCGCACCTGCTCGCAAGAAGGAGAGTGCGCGGCCCGCGCGAGACTCACGACTGGCGTAACCGTACGTCGAACTCGCGCACGTCGGCGCTGATGATCAGCGCACCGAGATCCCCGCCTGGGCCGTCGCCCCGGAACGCCTGAAGCGCGCCGTTGTCGACCCATCGCTCATAAATGTTGACTCGCTCGGGATCGGCCAGGTCTGCGCTGACGGCGAAGTCGAGGCACCCGTCCGCCTCGCGCGCGAGCTCGACGGCTTGACGGGAGAGATCGAGAAATGCGTCGCGGTCAGCGACGGCGACGCGAATGTGGCCGGCGACGACGATCACGGTCGTCAGGCTCTTGGAGCACGTGGTTGCATCTACGTCTAGGACGGAGACTGGCATCTGAACTCATCGCTCGGGAGGCCCTCCACTTCATACCGCCGAGCGCGGCTTCTCCTTCGACAGTGCGAGGCGGTCACGCGGACGTCAGTCGCTGACCGCCGTGCGGCGACGAGACGGAAGTCCGCTCACCGCGCGGAGGGCGGCCGGTCCGTCGACCGAACCGGTGGCCTGATCGATGCCGCCCGAGCTCCCTTCGGCGTCGAGGTGCGAGGCGCGCGTAATCTCGATCTCGTGTTGGATTCACTGACGCTCCCGCCGCTGCCCACGTTGCATGGGGACCGCGTCACCCTCCGCGGATTCCGTGGATCGGATATCGGTGATCGGTTGCGTCATCCGATCGACCCAGAGGAGGAGGACGGCTATGGCTCCTCATGGCGGCGCGGATGGGATGGGCGGCGCTATCACGCCCGTGAGGATCTGACCGGCGACCGGGGTGCCGAGGATTCGAGCGCCTATCGGTGGGCGATCGAGTACGAGGGCCACTGCGTCGGCAGCGCCGGGCTTGTTGTGGATGCTGATCAGCACTGCGCGAGCTACACGGTCGGGTTGTTCGTCGCCGCGCTGCGCGGCCGTAGGCTGGGGCGTGAGGCGACCCGCCTCGTCCTGGCCTGGGGGTTCGACGTTTTGGGGCTTCACCGGATCCAGCTGGAGGTGCTGGCCACGAACAGCCGCGCGATCGGCTGCTACGTGGCATGTGGGTTTCGCCAGGAAGGGGTCCGGCGCGAGGCTCAGCTTTACCCAGATGGGTGGAAAGACTTCGTCGTGATGGGCCTGTTGGAGTCCGAATATGTCTCGCCTGACGAGAAGCCGAATCCACGACTGCGGTTGTGAGCAACAGCCCAGCACGCTAGCCCCCGACCAGCGACCGCCCTTGAGGCCTGGTGATCGGTCAGCCGGTGCGGGTCAAGACGACGGCGAGGGCGCGTGCGAAGCGCCGGCGCGTGCTTAGCCGAGCGCGCCCCGCCGCGGTGAGTCTCCATTCCAGGCGGTCGCGGTACCGATCGCTGCGGACGAGCCCTCGCGCTTCGCACCGGTCGAGGATCTCGTGCAGGAGCTGCTCCCCGGCGAGGTGGCCGCGAAGCGCGGGGATCGCACGCGCTGAGCATCGGGTGCGCAGCGCGCCTCGATGCAGCACGTCGAGGACGGCCGTTTCGGCTGGGCCTGGAAGCTCACCGGTCGCGATCTTTGACAGTGTAGGTCCGCACGCCACGTCAAATCGGCGGGGAGGACAAGACCATGACGTCTCCTTCGCGCCGGCCAGCCTCGAGACCAGAACTGCGACCGCTGTGCCTGCGGCGGCGAGAGGGCAGGAGCGGTGCCTTGGACCCCGGGCATGTCACGTTTGCGCACAACGCGGCCCAACCGCCGCGATCGGGTCACGTTGTCGCCCTAGGCGGGGTCAATCGGCGCTCGGGTTATGGCGGATTGGTTGTCGCGGCGCTGCTCGTCTGGATGTGGTGGCGGCACTGAAAGGGTGGGTGTCGAAGTGGGGGCTGCTCGTTCGTCATCAAGACGACAAGCCAATCTCCATAAGGAGGGTGAGATGCAGTACGTGCTGACGTTTCGCGGGCAGGTGGGGCGGCAACTGACGGCCGAAGAGGACGGTCGGTGGCCAACTTGGTTTGAGCAGATCAAAGACTCGATCGCGGATTTCGGCAGCCGGGTTGGGCAGGTTCGCGAAGTTGGCGGCGGGCGAGAGCGGTCCGATGCCCTGAGCGGCTACATCGTTATCAACGCCAACAGCCTGGACAGTGCGGCAGCCGTGGCCGGTGGCTGTCCAATCCTTCAGCAAGGCGGCAGCGTCGAAGTTGGGGAGATCGTCGACGCCTGAGGCCCTGAAGCCTCGGAGCGTGCCGGTTCGATGGATGGAGCGGCGTCGGCGCTGGTGTGGCTGCCGGCGTCGTCCGTCACCCAAGATCGGAGGAAAATCATGACGCACACCAGCAAGCGTTACGCGACCGTCGACGGGCTCCGGATGGCCTACACGGAATCCGGTGCCGGCGACCCGATCGTGTTTGTTCACGGCAACCCGACCTCCTCGTACCTGTGGCGCGAGGTGATCGCGGAGGTGGCGGGCCTCGGGCGATGCCTGGCTGTTGATCTGGTCGGCATGGGCGACAGCGACAAGCTGCCCGACAGTGGACCTGCCTCCTACACGTTCGTCGAGCACCGCCGCTACCTCGACGGCTGGTTTGACGCTGTCGGCGTCCGCGACCCCGTCACCCTGGTGGGTCACGACTGGGGCGCCGCGTTGGCGTTTGACTGGGCGCGCCGGCATCCAGACGCGGTCAGCGGGATCGCCTACATGGAAGCCCCCGTCGGCCCCGCACGGTGGGCGGACCTGCCCCCGCAGGCCGGCGAGCTCTTTCGCGCGTTGCGCTCGCCCGCCGACGAGCAGATGATCCTTGAGCAGAACATGTTCATCGAGACGATCCTGCCCTCGGGCGTGCTCAACCCCCTCTCGGACGAGGCGATGACCGAGTACCGCCGGCCCTACACCATCCCCGGCGAAAGCCGGCGACCCACCCTAACCTGGCCGCGGCAAATCCCGCTCGATGACGACCCCAAAGACGTCGCCCAGATCATGCGCGGCTACGCCAGCTGGCTCGCCGACTCGACCATCCCCAAGCTGTTCGTCAACGCCGACCCCGGGCAGGTACTGACCGGCGCCGCCCGAGAGTTCTGTCGCACCTGGCCAAACCAGACCGAGGTCACCGTCACCGGCCGGCACTTCATCCAGGAAGACGCAGGACCTGACATCGGACGAGCGATCGCCGACTGGCTGCGATCACGCCACCAGTAGACGCGACGCCCACCGCCGTTCGTTGAGAGATCGCTTCGCGAACCCGAGCCATTGGCTGGATCGGTTCTATCCGGTCCGGACTCGCGCTCCTTCTCGGGCCCACCGACCAGGGTGACAGCCGCTCAGATCGCGAACGACAGGTAGGCCTCCGGCCCGACTTCCCCGACCCGATCCCATCGTCACCAGCGCGTCGTGACCAGCAACAAGCACCCAGCGCCGGCGCGAAGTCATCGACGACGACATAGGCTGGCCGACTGGTTCATCACGAAAGCAGCCGCAGCGCCGGCGTGACCGCATTAGACGTAACGGGGCCGTGCGTGCTCTGCCTCGCGTGGCCGCTTCATCACCCCACACCGATAGGAACACGCCGGCGCGGCGACCGGCGTCGACGATCGGATCAACACTCACGTTCGTCGAAGTCGGCGGCAACTACGCCAGCCGGCGATCGCCTGGACGTCGCTGGTGCTGTGGATGGCGCAGGAGCGTTCCCGGCGACCTTGAGCGGTCCTGTTCACAGACCGCGGAGCGGAAGCGCGCGCCCGTAGGTCAACGGCATTTATGCCCAAGCGTTCAGGCGCCGCCGAAGGCGTCGGCGACGGCCGCCGCCCAGCTCCCGTACAGATCGATCACAGTTGACGGAGCTGGCCATTCTCCGGCCTGTAGTCGTTTGAGCGCTTCGCCGCCGCGCCGGCGTACGTGGGTGCGCGACCAGTCACACGAGGACGGTGTACTTCCGTAGCGGGCTCGCCAGGCGCGCATCGCCTCACGGCTCCGCCCGCGGGTCCAGTGCGGCGCGATCGCCCCCGGACGGCAGCGCTTGCAATAGGCGTGCGCGTCGCCCTTGCCTCCGCGTGCGCTGGTCGGCGCGCCGCAGCCCCGGCAGGCGCCCCGGTAGCGCGCCTTGACTTCCCGCGCTTTCTCGCCGGTGGGGTCCTAGGCACCTAAAGGGCGTTAGTCTCCGTCGAGAG
>Ga0318563_10000394_pt1 | contig 18216 bp, 25 predicted proteins | sample GRESIP066b5f19_FD_203689 | JGI IMG/M metagenome (GOLD analysis project Ga0318563, IMG submission 203689) | Tropical soil microbial communities from Luquillo Experimental Forest, Puerto Rico - GRE.SIPMG.066b5f19 | ecosystem: Environmental > Terrestrial > Soil > Tropical forest > Bulk soil... | reverse complement strand
GGCAAGAGCAACTGGTACAAGATGGATTCCCTGATCAAAAAGATTGACAGCGCACGCAAAGCAGGCCTGAACATTTCTGCCTGCATGTATACTTATACGGCCGGGTCAACAGGATTTGACGCATCCATGCCTCCGGAAGTTCAGGCCGGGGGGCTTGATAAATGGGTGGAAAGACTAAAGGATCCTACCATTAGAAAAAAAGTATTGCAGGAAATGAAGGTACCTTCCAAATCCTGGGAGAATCTTTACCTGGGTTCAGGAGCTGACAACATCATCTGTGTCGGCTTCAGGCAGGATTCCCTCAAATACCTGACCGGAAAACGCCTGAGCGAAATCGCCCATATGCGCAACAAGACACCGGAAGAAACCATCATCGACCTGGTCATCCAGGATCATTCCCGGGTAGAGGTTATTTATTTCCTGATGAGCGAGGACAACGTGAAAAAGGAAATCAAACTGCCCTACATGAGTTTTGGGTCGGATGGCGCAAGTATGTCACCAGAAGGTGTCTTTCTGAAGAGCAGCACCCATCCTCGGGCCTATGGAAATTTTGCCAACCTGCTGGGAAAATATGTGCGTGATGAGAAACTCATTCCCTTGCAGGAGGCCATCTATCGTCTCAGCGGACTTCCTGCCCAGCAGCTGAACTTGAAAAGCAGGGGTCTGGTCAAGGCGGGGTATTTTGCGGATATTGTCATCTTCGATCCCGACAGCATCAGGGCCAATTCCACTTATGAAAGGCCACATCAGCTTGCCACCGGGGTCATCGATGTATTCGTAAACGGAACCGAGGTACTAAAGGATGGTCAGCACACCGGGGCCAAACCCGGGAGGGCGATTTATGGACCCGGATATAAAAAATAAACATCCGTTAGCTCCTGCAGGTGGGGCCACTGCTCCCGTATCCATCAGAAAATTCCATAAAGAAGAAGAAGAGTGAAAATCAAGGAAACCGTTATTTACAAATTCAGTATCCCCATGCATCCCTTTACGATTGCCACGGGGACGATGCATTCAGCCCAGAATATTTTTATCAGGATCCATACTGATGCAGACATATATGGGGTAGGCGAATGCTCTGCCTTCCCCATGATCGTCGGGGAAACGCAGGCCACCTGTTTTGAAATGGCCAAGGACTTTGCTGCCATCTGGAAAAATAAGGAAGCCCTGGACCTGGTAGAGCGAATGACTGAGCTTCATTACTTTACTGCATTCAATTCCACTATAAAGAGCGCCTTTGATATGGCTCTCCACGATCTGGCGGCCAAAAGGAAGGGCCAGCCCCTCTATCAATTCCTGGGCGGCCGGAAGAAACAACTGGAGACAGATCTCACAATCGGGATTGACAGCCCGTCCCGGATGGCTGCCACTGCCCTTAATTTTAAGAACAGGGGCGTCAGGATCATCAAAATAAAACTGGGCAAGGATCCGTCGGAGGATGTCGAAAGGGTGAAACAGATCCGGTCGGCTGTAGGCGACAGTATCATTCTGCGCATCGATGCCAACCAGGGTTGGACCTATGAAGGGGCCGTTTTGGCTCTCACGGGAATGGGGCCATACGACATCCAGTTTTGCGAGCAGCCCATGCGGCACTGGGACGATATGAAATTACCTGCCTTAAGAAAGCTGTCCCCCATTGCCATTATGGCCGATGAAAGTGTATTTGACCATTTCGATGCAGAAAGGCTTATCAATGCAGGGGCCTGCGACCATGTCAATATCAAATTTGCGAAATCGGGGGGCATTCTTGAGGCAAGGAAAATCCATGATGTCTGTGCCAGCCACCAGACAACCTGCATGATGGGTGGAATGCTCGAAAGCCGCATTGCGCTGACAGCCTTTGGACATTTTGCCCTGGCAAGTGACCAGGTCGTATTTTATGACATGGATACCTGCATGCTGGGTCACAAAGTGGATCCGGTAAACGGCGGTGTGAGGTATAACGGATTTCACCTTGAAATTCCTGACAGGCCGGGGATTGGTGCCGATGCGGATGAAGCGTTTCTGGCCACCCTGGACAAAGTGACTGTCTGATATCCCCCGTGCCCAAAATCCCGGACCCCGCCTCAGACCAGTCGCTAGCAGGGATATTTTTCACATCGATTGCTCCGCCCGCAGCAGGAAACCATTTCTCCCGAGTAGTTTTCACGGGGGGATTTTTTGTTATTGAGCCCAATAGTCCTCAGTAAGCAGCTTCATGAACAGGCATGCGGTACTTGAATTCATACAAGCCATCAATGATCATGATGTGGAGAAGATCGCTTCACTCATGACCGATGACCATACATTTATTGATGCACATGGTAATCAGGTGGTCGGAAAGACCGACATGAAAGCGGGGTGGAACGGATATTTTCACATGTTCCCGGACTACAGGATTGAACTCGCCCGGATATATGAAGAGGAAAACAATGTTGCGGCATTTGGCTGGGCCGAAGGAACTTATTTAAACCGGAAAACCCAAAACAATGAAAACCATTGGAGGCTTCCTGCAGCCTGGATGGCGGTAGTAAGCGAAAATAAGATCAAATTATGGCAAGTATATGCTGACACAAAAATTCCGTTTGAAATCATTCAAAGAAATAAATGAAGGGATTCCTTGATGTATTTCCGGTAAAATACAAGCAGAGGGTTCAAAGACTATCTTTGCCAATAAAATTTCGCTAATGACAGCAAAAGCACCCAAAGACTCGCAGATCTTCATGACCGAACTGGTATTGCCCAATGACACCAATGTACATGGCAACCTGATGGGCGGTCGACTCATGTACTGGATGGATATCGCGGCAGCCCTTGCTGCCGGCAAACATTGCAACGCGCCCGTCGTAACGGCCTCCGTAGACAATATATCCTTTGAAAATCCCATCAGACTGGGGAACGTCGTACACATCGAAGCCAAACTGAGCAGGGCATTCAATGCCTCCATGGAAGTGCATCTGTGTGTCTGGGGGGAGGATCACAGCCAGCAGTATAAATACAAGAGCAACGAAGCCTTCTATACTTTTGTAGCGCTTGACCCGAACCGTAAGCCACGGTCCGTCCCGCAGGTAATACCGGAGACCCCGGAGGAAAAGGCTTTGTTTGACGGCGCCCTTCGCAGGAGACAGCTCAGGTTGATCCTGGGCGGAAAAATGAAGCCGGAGGATGCGGAGGAGCTAAAGGCCCTGTTCACCACCACAAGGAAGTGAAAGAGGCAATCAATGAGGTAAGGCCGGTTTGGGGACGGTCTGGTGGGCCCCCATCATCATATATTTTTTACTTTGTTCAATGGCATCCATTACTTTTTCGAGGATCACCTCCGGAGTCGCTTCATAGTCCAGTGCAAGAGGTTCCTTAAAAGTGACAGAAAGAGAAGATCCCCGCTTCTTGAACCTAAGCCCTTTTTTGTTAAATGCTCTCCAGAAGCCACCGATAACTACGGGTACGACCACTGGTTTATTCTGACGGATAATATAGGCAGTCCCCTTTCTGCCGGGAGCGTACGGTTTGGTTGTCCCCTGGGGAAAGGTGATGATCCAGTTCTCCTGCAAGGCGCGGGTGATTTTGCGTGTATCAGAAGCATCAAGCCCCTTGCGCACTTCTTTGGAGGCAGGGTTCCAGGTGCGCTTTACCGTTATAGCACCCCCTATCGTAAATAAACGGCTAATCCAGCTTCCTTTCATCGTTTCTTCTGCAGCCACATAATAGACCTGGGTAAACGGGTTCAATAAATAATACGGGATACCCAACCTGTTTCTTTTTCCCCATTTCACTGCACAGAATATATGCAGCAGAGTAATGACGTCAGCAAAATAGGTCTGGTGATTGCTCACGAACAGCACATTGCCGCGGGGAAGCTTTTCGAGGTGTTCTGTCCCTTTTATCCTTAGCCTGTTTACCATGACCAGGCCGGGATAAGAAAACACACCTACCAGGGCGTATAATAATTTACGAACAACCCGGACTTTCTTAATCCGTTCCAGCAATGAGCTCATGTTTTCCATTTTAGCCTTCAATCGCATTTCGAAAGTACGGAATTGTTCAAACAATTTCCTGAGGACTCTCTTCACTACCCATGCCGTATCTTTGATCGCGTGACTTTGAATACCGTCATTTTTGATATGGATGGCCTGCTGATCGACTCAGAGCCCTGCTGGCAGGAAGCCGGCATTGAAACCATGGGGCAATTTGAGGTATCCCTGACCCTGGAACAATATCACTTCACTACCGGACTTAGGACCAGGGAATGGATCGCGTACTGGTTTGACTATTTCCGGATAGATAACCGGTTTGCCAGGGAGGCAGAAGAAACCATAATCCGCAAGGCCATTGAAAAAATAGGTGAAAAAGCCCAACCGATGCCCGGCTATGATTATATTCTTTCTTTTTTCCGGGATAGAAAGTTCAAAACAGGCCTGGCTACCTCCTCACCGGTGGCGCTGATTGAGGTAGTAGTAGACAAACTCGGTATCCGCAAATATCTTGACGGTTATCGGTCCGCAGAAAATCTTCCCCTTGGCAAACCACATCCGCAGGTATACATGGACTGCCTGCAAGATCTAGGGAGTTCCCCCATGGAAGCGGTTTGTTTTGAGGATTCCTTTAATGGCATGATTTCGGCAAAAGCAGCCCGCATGAAGTGTATTGTGGTCCCGGCTTCCGAATTCTATGCCCAGACGAAATGGGGTGCTGCGGACCTCAAATTACCTTCCCTATTACGGTTCGGCCCCGGTGAATTGAAAAAGGTTGCCGGCTAATGCTGATCCCTGCCGCGGGCCGGGTCAATATACTCTCCCCCCATCCCCTCAAAAAAAATGCTCCGTTTTTAACGGAGCATTTTTCATATTGACTTTCTTGCCTTATTGTTTGGCTTCATCCGTACCTTTTTCTTCTTTCTTCAGCTTTTCCTTGATTTCTGCCAACGCGCCCAGATCACCCAGCGTAGGTTTTTCCACCTTGTTCTGGATGGTCTTCACCGCTTTGCGGGTTTTGTCCGCGTCCGCTCTGGCTTCTTTCTTGGCTGCTTCCTTTTCCTCTACCTTTGCCTGTTCCCAGATCCTGGTGTGGGATAAAACAATCCGCTTTTCATTCCTGTCAAATTCAATCACCATAAACTGCGATGTTTCATCGGCCACGATCTGCTTGCCGTCTTCCTTGTGGAGGTGGCGGTTGGGAGCAAATCCTTCCAGGCCATAAGACAACTGCACCAGGGCACCCTTTTCATCCTTGCGGACAACGGTTCCCTCGTGGATGGTACCTACAGCAAAAGTCTGCTCAAGGGCATTCCAGGGATCTTCTTCAAGTTGTTTGTGACCAAGCTGCAGTTTGCGATTGTCCTTGTCGATGCCAAGAATAAGGATATCGATGTGCTGGCCGACCTTGGTGTATTCGGAAGGGTGGTTAAACCTTTTCAGCCAGCTCAGGTCGCTGATGTGAATCATGCCACCAATACCGGGAGCAAGCTCAACAAATACACCGTAGGGTGTAATGTTCTTCACCAGACCATTGTGCTTGCTGCCCACAGGGAATTTGGTTTCAATGCTGCTCCAGGGATCTTCACTGAGTTGCTTGATGGAGAGGCTCATCTTGCGTGCCTCCTTGTCAAGTGTCACGATCTTGGCCTGGTGCTCATCCCCCAGTTTGAAGAATTCTTTCGCATTGATGGGTGTGTTGGCCCAGGTAATTTCGCTAACGTGTACCAATCCTTCCACTCCGGGCATAATCTCCAGGAATGCACCGTAATCTTCAATATTTACAACCCTCCCCTTCACGATCTCGCCTTCCCTGATATTGTCAGGCAATACATCCCATGGATGCGGAGTCAGCTGCTTCAAGCCAAGGCTGATGCGTTTCTTGCCGTCGTCGAAATCGAGTACCACAACCTGCAGTTTCTGATCCAGTTTCAGCACTTCACTCGGATGACTGATGCGGCCCCAGCTGATATCTGTGATATAGAGCAGACCGTCCAGGCCTCCCAGGTCCATGAAGGCGCCGAAGTCTGTAATATTCTTGATGGTACCTTCCAGAACCTGACCTTTTTCCAGTTTACTCATGATCTCTGCACGCTGTGCTTCGATGTCACTTTCAATAAGCGCTTTATGTGATACTACTGCGTTCTTAATGGCCTCATTGATCTTAACTACTTTAAACTCCATAGTCTTGCCAACAAACTGATCGTAATCAGTAACCGGTTTCACATCGATTTGTGAGCCAGGAAGGAACGTCTCCATGCCAAATACATCAACGATCAGACCACCCTTGGTCTTGCTGGTCACTATACCCGTAACCACTTCGCCTGTCTTGTGTACTTCAACGATCTTTTCCCAGGCGCGGGTAATGCGTGCCTGCTTGCGGCTAAGGTGAAGGTGACCTTCCCGGTCTTCCTTTTCCACAACCATCACTTCTACCTCGTCCCCGGTTTTTAAATTGGGAATATCACGGAATTCATTCAGCGATACAAGACCATCGCTCTTGAACCCGATGTTTACCACCACGTCGGTTTTGGTCAGCCCTACCACCATGCCCTTCACCAGTTCTCCATCGGTGATGGTAACAAAAGTATTGTCATATACTTTGTCATACTTTTCCTTTTCATCCTTGTTGTAGGCAGCAACATTTCTCTTGTCGATGGTCCAGTCAAAATCATCATGCGCCCCTGCCGGTTGCTCAGGCACTGTTTGTACAGGTGTGTTTGGTGTCGCTGTAGCTTCTGCAACTGCAGACTGCTCCTGCACTTCAGCGTTTGAGTGAGTAATATTGTTTTCAGACATAATGTGAATATCCCGAAGGGTTTTATATTCGGGGATGCAAAGGTACAGAAAAATTATGATAGACAGGAATGAGATTGCGTGCCGGAGTCTGTCCATAACCAGTTCCCAATTCCCTGATTCAGTGAATGTTGTAATCCGCCGGATCAAGTTCAGTTTACCTGTCAGCCTTGGTGATTTGCCATGCACCCAGCTTCACGCGCAATCGCTTTTGCGGCAAGGTAACCACTGGTCCAGGCATGCTGAAAATTGAATCCTCCCGTAATCCCGTCAACATCCATTACTTCCCCTGCCAGGTAGAGTCCCTGGATCTTTTTACTCTGCATGGTATGCGGATCGATCTCCTGGAGACGAACTCCGCCGGCAGTGACAAACTCTTCCTTAAAGGTTGTCTTCCCCTGCACAGGAAAGTCCTGCGAAATCAAATTTCTGACCAGTTTATTCTGGGCGACGGCAGAAAGTTCGGCCCAGCGCGTATTGACATCTATACCAGACTGTGAGAGCAGGAATTCCCAGAGACGGCCGGGGAGGCCAAAAACATTTCTTCCGCCAGCCTTTTGAGGCCCCAGGTCGGATCTGATTTCCTTCAGTTTTTCCCGAAGGGTGTTTTCATTGTATTCAGGAATCCAGTTGACCGTGGCCGTAAACCGGTAACCACACACGGACAGCTCCCTGGCAGCCCAGGCGGAAAGCCGAAGCACTGATGGCCCGCTCATACCCCAATGCGTAATGAGGAGGGGGCCCCTCTGGATGAGTTTGGTTCCCGCCACCTTTACCTGTGCATCAGGTACTGAAATCCCGGTTAAGCCGGTAACCGGGTGACCAGGCATATTGAAGGTGAACAGGGACGGAACCGGTGGTTCAACAGTATGGCCAAGTTCCGTCAGCCAGGCGAACATCGAGGATTTGGGATACCCTCCCGTGGCTATACAGACAAAATCTGCCTGATGGGATCCCGAAGGAGAAAATGCCACCCTGAACCTTTCCTGGCGGGCTTCCTCCCTTGGGCCAGACTGGTGGGTGGGCTTAATCTCCTGGCCAAATGAAGTGGTTTCCTCCGCAGGTGTTCGGACTTCATTCAATGCCGGATGACCCGTCTCGATCCTCCTCGCCTCCTTATCCAATTCGACTTTCACGTGATACCGGTCAGCCTCTTGCAGCAGACAATCAATGATCGATTGAGAACGATCAGTCACCGGAAAAATCCGGCCATCGGATTCGGTTTTCAGCGGAACGCCCCGCTCCCCAAACCATTGGATGGTATCCCGGACTGAGAAATTATGAAACGATTTCCTGAGGAAATTAGAACCCCTTGGATATTTGCGGATAAGTTCCTCTACAGCATAGCACGCATGGGTGACATTGCACCTTCCCCCTCCGCTTATCCTTACTTTGCTGAGAAGTTTGGATGACTTTTCCACGATGGTGGTTTGCAACCCGGGGCAAAGCCTGGCGGCATTTACAGCGCAAAAAAAACCTGCGGCACCGCCGCCTATTATGATGAGCGACCTAGACATGTTGTTCGGCTTGTACCAAAAAGAGGGAGGAAGAGAAAAATACCGGTGAATCCACCAGTGATCCATCAATAAATCAGCAAATGGCCGGTCAACTGGAATACAGGGAAGCGTTGGTTCTCTCCACTGCTTCGATAATACTATAGTCAGAGAGGACATCCGCTTTGTTTCTCCGTACGCAGACATCGTGTTCAAAATGCACCGAGGCCTTGTGGTCAGCCGTGCGGACTGTCCAGCCGTCTTCCTCCGTATACACTTCCTTTCCTCCCAGGTTGATCATTGGCTCAATAGCCAGCACCAGTCCTTCTTTCATTTTAGGACCAGATCCGCGTTTGCCATAATTGGGAACCTGCGGGTCCTCATGCAGACTCTTGCCGATCCCATGCCCGACAAGTTCACGGACTACTCCGTAGCCATATTTTTTTTCCGTATTCTCCTGGATGGCGCTGGAAATATCCCCCACCCGGTTTCCGGCGATTGCTTGTTCAATCCCTTTATAAAGAGACTCCTTGGTGATCCGGATCAGCCGGAGAATTTCTTCACCCGGGTTGCCAAGGGCAAAAGTGTAGGCATGATCACCATGGTACCCGTTCTTGAATATGCCGATGTCCACAGAGACGATATCCCCTTCTTTCAGGACTTCCCCGTTGGGAAATCCGTGAACGACCACATCGTTGACAGAAATGCAGGAATTAAAGGGATAACCCCTGTAATGGAGAAAGGAAGGGGATGCCTGGTGATCGCGAATAAATTCCCCGATCCTCTTGTCCAGCGAGAGGGTGGTAATCCCCGGCCTGATGACCCCGGCAATCTCGGCAAGCGTTTTACTGACGAGCAGACAACTCTCCCGCATCAATTCAATTTCTGCCTGGGTCTTATAGTAAATCATACTCATATCCTTAATAAATAAACCTGTTAGGACATGGTGCCCCAACAGGTTAAGTCAATTGTGCTTTCTTTGATAGATGTTCTAGATCACAGCATTGGTCACAGACTGGCGTCCCTGTATGCGTCCGCTCTTCATCAATCCGTCATATTGCCTCATCAGCAACTGGGTCTCGATCTGCTGCAGGGTATCCAGGATAACACCTACCATAATCAGCAGGGAAGTACCTCCAAAGAAGGACGCAAAGCCCTGGGTCACGTTGAGGCGTTGGGCAAAGCCTGGCAGGATACCTACCAGAGCCAGCAAAACAGCACCTGGCAGCGTGATCTTATCCATCACGGCTCCAATGAAATCAGCAGTGGGCTGTCCCGGCTTTACACCCGGAATAAAACCATTGTTACGCTTCAGGTCATCAGCAATCTGTTTTGGATTAAATATCAGGGCCGTGTACAAAAAGGTAAATGCAACGACGATGACCGCATAGATGACCATGTGAAGAAAATCCTTCGGATCGGAGAATATCCTTGATATACCTTCCTTGTTCTCAAAACTGGTATAGGAAATAAGTGTAGGCAGGAACATGATGGCTTGCGCAAAGATGATGGGCATGACACCGGCACTGTTCACTTTCAGGGGCAGGAACTGGCGCGCACCGCCAAACTGCCTGTTGCCAACGATCTGCTTGGCGTAATTCACTGGAACTTTACGAACGCCCTGAATCAATACAATCAACCCGAGAATAATTCCCACCAGGACGGCGATCTCAATCACAAAAATCAGGATTCCGCCACTACCCATGGCTGATTTTGCCTGAAATTCCTGCACCAGGGAATTCGGGAGACGGGCCAGAATCCCGACCATAATGATCAGGGAAGTTCCGTTGCCAAGTCCCTTATCCGTAATCTTTTCTCCCAGCCACATGACAAACAGGGTGCCTGCCGTCAGGATAATGGGAGTGGTCAGCCAGAAATAGGCGGAAAAAGAATCCAGTATGGCATCCTTGCCCATGGTCTTCAGGTAGGAAACATAGGCATAGGCCTGGGCAAAGGTAACCACCACGGTAAGGTATCTTGTCCACTGGTTGATTTTTTTACGCCCGCTCTCGCCTTCCTTCTGGACTTTTTGCATCTGGGGAACAAGGATGGTCATCAGCTGCATAAAAATGGACGCAGAAATGTAAGGCATGATTCCTAGGGCAAGGACGGAGGCATGCAGAAAGGCACCCCCTGAAAAAGCATCGATTAAACCAAGGGCTCCGTTTTTGGCGCCAGACAGGTTGCTCAGCCGGTTGGGGTCAATTCCGGGCAGGACCACGTATGAACCAAAACGGTATATAAGTACCAGAGAGAGGGTCACAATGATCTTACTCTTGAGTTCTTCAATACCCCAGATATTCTTTAATGTTTGAATAAATTTCTTCACTGGTTATTGTAATTTTTTGAATGAGTGTGTAAAAAAAAGACGCATCTCGGTGCGTCTATGCAAGTTACACAAAAATTACTTCACAATTTCGATTGTTCCGCCGGCTTCTTCGATGGCCTGCTTTGCCTTTTCGCTGACCGCATTCACTCTAAAGCTCAGTTTGGATTTCAGTTCTCCGTTGGCAAGGATCTTGACCAGGTCCGTCTGGCTGATCAAGCCGTTGGCATACAGGTTCTCGGTTGAGAATTCCTTGATATCGTATTTTTCTGCAAGCTGATCGATCTGTCCCAGGTTGAAGACTTTGTAGGATACCCGGTGAACATTGTTAAATCCCCTTTTGGGCAGTCTCCTCTGGATAGGCATCTGGCCTCCTTCATGGGCCATTTTTCTCTGGTAACCGGCACGGCTCTGGCCACCTTTGTTACCCTTTGTGGAAGTGCCACCTTTTCCGGAAGCTTCACCGCGTCCCAGCCTTTTTTGTTTATGTGTCGAACCTTCTGCTGGCTTGATGGTATGTAATTTCATCTTTTTGTTTTTGATTTTTTACTCAGCGGGGAATCACCCCTCGCATTGATAATTTTTGTCACCCCTCGGCAGGATGCCTGCCCTTATTTCACTTCTTCCACCCGGACCAGGTGATCCACCTTACGGACCATACCCAGAACCTGCGGAGTTGCGTCCACTTCCTTGGAAGCATTCAGCTTTTTCAATCCAAGTGCCTTCAGGGTCAGCTTCTGACGTTCCGGCCTGTCGATGGCACTCTTAATCTGTGTTATTTTTATCTTTTTCATATCCCATTTCCCCCAGGGGGAGCAATTAAATTATAGAAGATGATTTGTTATTCCTACTCTTGCCCGAACCGGCGGTTTACCCGTTGAATACTTTTTTCAGGGGTAAATGCCTTGTTTTGGCTACATGGATCGGTTCCCTGAGCATGGCCAGTGCTTTAAAAGTTGCTTTTACAACATTGTGCGGGTTGGCCGATCCCAGTGACTTGGCGAGCACATCGGTGACCCCTGCACTTTCCAGAACAGCGCGCATGCTTCCTCCTGCGATCACGCCGGTACCATGGGCTGCCGGTTTGATCAACACCTTGGCTGCTCCTTCTTTGGCAGACTGGTCATGTGGAATGGTGCCATGCATTACCGGTACCTTGATCAGGTTCTTCTTGGCATCTTCGATGCCTTTGGTAATGGCTTCCTGAACTTCTTTGGCTTTTCCCAGGCCGTGGCCTACGACTCCGTTCTCGTTTCCTACCACCACAAGGGCGGAGAAACTAAATGCCCGGCCGCCTTTCGTTGTCTTCACCACACGGTTGATGGCAACTACTTTCTCTTTCAGTTCCAGGTCTCCGGCTTTAACTCTGTTCAAAATTACTTTAGACATTGCACTAGTTTATTTTCGATGTGTTAGTTGTACGATACACCCAGGCTAATCCTGCCCCCTACCCGGTCATGCACCGCACGTTCATTCAGGAATTTGTGACGGGCTCCCGGGAAACGATTCCTTGGATCCCGCCCGGCAACCCGGATTTAAAACTCAAGTCCCCCTTCACGGGCTCCGTCGGCCACCGCTTTCACCCGGCCATGATAAAGGTTACCACCACGGTCAAAGGTGCAGGTCTTGATACCCAGATCAACAGCCTTGCGCGCAATGGCAGAACCAACGAGCTTGCTTTTTTCCGACTTCGTTCCCTTATGCGCCACGATATCTTTGTCTTTGGATGAAGCTGAAGCGATTGTGGTTCCTTTGTCGTCATCTATCAATTGCACATAGATATCACTGTTGCTCCTGAAGACAGACAGCCTGGGCTTCTGGGCAGATCCCACTACCTTTTTACGGATGCGGTACCTGATTTTCTGTTTCTTGATTGCTTTTTCCATCTCTTGATATATTTCATCCTGATACTGCCAGGATCTTTAATAAATCTTAATTTAAAAAACCATTGCGAAAGCCCCGAAAGGCTTCGCCCGCACAAACTATTTACCAGCGGCCTTACCGGCTTTCTTGCGGACAACTTCCCCAGTGTAACGAACTCCCTTGCCCTTGTATGGTTCGGGCTTGCGAAGGCCGCGGATTTTGGCTGCGACCTGGCCGAGCAGCTGCTTATCGACCCCTTCCAGCATGATTTTGGGGTTCTCTCCTTTTTCCTGCGCGGTGGCCACTTTAAGTTCTTTGGGGATTTCAAAAACGATATTGTGCGAATATCCCAGGGCCAGGTCAAGCAGGTTTCCCTGGTTGGATGCCTTAAAACCCACCCCGATCAATTCAAGCTGTTTCTTATATCCTTCTGTCACTCCCTTTACCATATTGGAAACAAGAGCGCGGTAAAGACCATGCAGGGCCCTGTGGCGGATCTGGTCTGTAGGACGGGCAAACTCGATGTGTCCGTCCTTCACTTCCACCTTGATGTCGCGGTCAATCGACTGTTTGAGCTCACCTTTTGGGCCCTTTACCGTGATCGTATTGTCTGCTCCCACGGTTACAGTAACTCCGCCTGGGATCTGGACCGGTTTTCTGCCTATACGTGACATAATGTTTTACATTTTTTGATTTACGGCCTGCCAAGCTGTCCGGGGCACGGAAAGGCTGGCATTTCGCTGGTGATAGATATATTTTGTTCCTGCCTGACCGGTCAGCCTGTATAGGACTGGCTTAATGTATCCGGCAATCTTCTGTTTCCTGGTACTAACGAAATGGTTCAGTATACGTAACACAACACTTCCCCGCCGACATTCTGTGCCTTGGCATCCTTGTCCGTCATTACCCCCTTGGAAGTGGATACGATGGCTACGCCCAGACCGTTTTTAACTCTTTTGAATTCGAGAGGTCCGGCATACTGACGCAAACCCGGGCGGCTGATTCTTTCCAGGCTCTTGATAGCGGGCTCTTTCGTCTGCGGATCGTATTTCAATGCTATCTTGATAACACCCTGTTTGTTATTGTCCTCAAATTTGTATTTGAGGATATAGCCCTTATCATACAGAATTTCCGTCATGCGTTTTTTCAGGTTGGAAGCCGGTATCTCCACGATACGGTGATTCGCCATTTGCGCGTTGCGGATTCTTGTGAGGAAATCTGCTATAGGATCAGTGACCATTGTTTATCTTGATTGTTTGTTTTCAAATATTATTACAATGCGATATCCGTTTCAACAAGCTGTTGCTCATTGTCAATTGCGGGTCGCCGCTTTAACTACCAGCTTGCCTTTCTCACCCCTGGAATCTTTCCCTGCAAAGCCATGTCGCGGAAAACCCCCCTGGAAACACCAAAGTACCTGATGTATCCCCTGGGACGGCCTGTCAGCTGGCAACGGTTCTTCAGGCGTACCGGAGATGCATTCTTGGGAAGCATATCCAGTGCCTTGTAATCGCCGGCGGCCTTTAATGCAGCACGTTTGTCTGCAAATTTTGCAACCAGGGCCTGTCTTTTTCTTTGTCTGGCTTTAACTGATTCTTTAGCCATAGTTTTATATTCTGATTTTTAATACAAATTTTTGAATGGTTCGGTATTCACCTTCGCTCCAGAATTACCACGGGCGGCCGGTACTAATCCTTCTTGGTGGCGTTCCTGAATGGCATACCCAGTTCCTTGAGAAGCTCATAGGCTTCCTCATTGGTATTGGCCGTTGTCACGAAAGTGATGTCCAGACCAGTGATCTTGTTCACCTTATCGATGTCTACTTCAGGAAAAATGATCTGCTCGGTAACACCCATGGTATAGTTGCCCCTGCCGTCAAATGATTTTTCATTAACCCCCTTGAAATCCCTCACTCGGGGAAGGGCGGTTGCTACCAGGCGATCCAGAAATTCATACATTTTTACTCCCCTCAGGGTCACGCGGGCACCAATCGGGAGGCCTTTGCGCAGCTTGAAGTTTGAAATATCCTTTTTTGAAACAGTCGATACAGCCTTCTGGCCGGTAATCAGGGTCAGTTCATCGACTGAAACCTCCACCAGCTTTTTGTCCGCCACAGCTCCGTTCACACCACGGTTCAGGCAGATCTTTTCCAGTTTCGGCGCCTGCATTACGGTCGTATAGCCGAATTTCTTCATTAAGGCAGGTACAACTTCTTTCTTGTACTTATCTGCCAGGCGCGGAGTGTATTTTACCTTGCTCATTATTTAATTACCTCCCCTGATTTTTTTGAAACACGAATTAATTTACCATTTTCCCGGGTGCGCTTCACTTTCGTTCCAGCACCCTCCTTGGCATCCCATAACAGGATGTTGGAGATATGGATCGGCGCTTCGATCTTGACAATGCCACCCTTGGTGTTCTGGGCAGAAGGTTTGGTATGCTTGGTAACAATATTTACCCCTTCGACCAGCACTCTTGCTTTATCCGGGAATACTTCCAGCACCTTGCGGGGCTTCTTAAGATCTTTGTCATCCCCGGCGATCACGACCACACTGTCGCCTTTTTTAATATTGAACTTCGGTTTAAATCGGTTACTCATTTTATTATACTTTTTCCGCCAGGGGCGGTGAATTTATTTTTTGGGCGGCAGGCTAAGGGCAGTGCTGTTTCCATCCTGCCGTGAATCTACCTGATGCCAGTTCCCGCCAGGAACTAAAGCACTTCGGGCGCCAGGGAAATGATCTTCATATATCCTTTGTCACGCAGCTCCCTGGCCACAGGTCCGAAAATACGGGTGCCTCTCGGTTCATCAGAAGGGTTTAGCAACACCACCGCATTGTCATCAAATCGGATATAGGACCCATCCTTGCGGCGCAACTTGTTTTTAGTCCGGACGATAACCGCCTTGGTTACGGTACCTTTCTTGATGCCGCCGGAAGGCAGTGCGTCCTTAACCGTTACAACGATCTTGTCGCCTATCTTGGCATAGTCCTGGCCACTGTTTCCCAATACGCGGATACACAACACTTCTTTGGCACCGCTGTTATCAGCCACATTTAATCTGCTTTCCTGCTGAATCATTTTTTTAGCTTTTAGCTGTTAGTTTCACCTGCCTTTGTTCCGATGAAACGAAATACATTTATTTCAAGAAGCCGCCGGGCACGGGTAGGATACCCGTCACCTGCTGCTCCGGTTTTACTTGGCCTTTTCTACCACTTCCACCAGCCTCCAGCGTTTAGTCTTACTCAGGGGGCGGCTCTCCATGATTTTCACAATGTCCCCGACAGCACACTCGTTCTTTTCATCGTGGGCATGAAATCTGGTAGTCTTTTTGACAAACTTACCATAGATGGGGTGCTTTACTTTTCTTTCAACAGCCACAGTGATGGTTTTATTCATTTTGTTGCTGCTAACCACCCCGATCCTTGTTTTCCGTAAATTTCTTTCAGCCATTTTTTAACTTTTAGTAGCCTGCTATCCGCTAGAGCCGGTGTCAGACCATTCATTTATTTTTAGTTTCACTGTTATCCATCCAGTTACCAACAGTTTCCCTCAGGCGCTTACTTTTCTGTGATTCAATTCAGTTTTGAGCCTTGCAATGTCTTTTCTCAATGAACGGATGTTCATCGGGTTCTCCAGCGGAGAGATGGCATGAGCAAACTCCAGTTTCTTAAGACGCATTTCATCTTCCTGGATACGTGCCTTCAGATCCACCTCGCTGAGGTCCTTGAGGCTCTTAACAAAATCAATCTTTTTAGACATTGTAATTCTTTTTAGCGATACTTAATGATTTATCATGCGCTGACGTCATGGCGCACTACAAATTTTGTTTTGATCGGCAACTTCTGGGCAGCCAGCAAAAGGGCTTCTTTGGCCACCTGTTCCGGTACACCATCGGCTTCAAACAGAATGCGTCCCGGCTCCACTACAGCAGCCCAGTATTCGGGGTTACCCTTTCCTTTACCCATCCTCACCTCCAGCGGTTTCTTGGTAATGGGCTTATCCGGAAAAATACGGATCCACACATTTCCTTCACGCTTCATGTGGCGGGTCAGGGCCTGGCGTGCCGCTTCCAGTTGACGGTTAGTCAGCCAGATGGCCTCCAGGGCCTTCAAACCGTATGAACCAAAGGCGATGGAACTGCCCCTTTTAGCGACTTCGCGGATGCGTCCCTTCTGCGCCTTTCTGTGTTTTGTTCTTTTAGGTTGTAACATATTACTAATCCTCCGTCTTCCCTTTCGGGAGTGTTATGGTAATTATCTACGATGTCAAAAATGCGTTGTCTGTCTGCCCTTCTCCAAAGTACATGGCGGTACTTGCTATCTTCTGTCCCTTCTTTCACCACCGCCGCCCCTGCGGTCCCTGTTGCCCCCCCCTCTTCTGTCGCCCGAACCCCTTCTGTCATCCCTTTGATGCGGGTGATGCTCATGTTCTCCCGGCCTTCTGTCCCTTCTGTCGCTTACATCACTCTTACCTCCCACAAAATTCGGGTTAAGGTCTCTTTTGGTGAGGACTTCCCCTTTGCAGATCCATACCTTGATGCCTATTTTCCCGTACACGGTAAGCGCAAATACATTGGCGTAGTCGATATCCATCCGGAGCGTATGCAGCGGTGTCCTACCCTGCTTGATCTCCTCGGTACGGGCAATTTCTGCACCACCCAGCCTTCCGGAAACCTTCACCTTGATGCCTTCGGCACCCATGCGCAGGGCGGAAGCAATGGCCATCTTGATGGCACGCTTATAGTTGATGCGGTTCTCGATCTGCCTGGCGATGGTGTCAGCCACGATATTGGCATCCAGCTCCGGGCGACGGATCTCCAGGATATTGATCTGTACATCATCCTTTCCGGTAAGCTTCTTCAACTCTTCCTTGATGCGGTCCACTTCGCCACCGCCTTTACCGATGATGATACCAGGTTTGGAAGTGTGGATCGTGACGATCAATTTGTTCAGCGTACGCTCGATAACGATCTTGGCGATGCCACCTTTGTTGATGCGGGCGTTCAGGTAGGTCCTGATCTTGTTGTCTTCGATCAGCTTGGCAGAATAGTCTTTTTTACCGCCATACCAGTTGGACTCCCAACCGCGGATGATACCTAACCTTGCACCAATAGGATTTGTTTTCTGACCCATATTTTTGTTTTATCGCTCCCAAATTTTTTCACCGGTCAGTGAAAGACTTAGAAGGTTTTTTAATTTTTATTTTTCTTATAAGAGCTTAAGCGTCCCATCCCGATCAGGCAGTCTGGGAATTGTCCACGATTATGGTTACATGGTTGGAGCGTTTGCGTACGCGGTAACCACGACCCTGCGGAGCCGGGCGCATGCGCTTCAGAATCCTTCCGCCATCCACAAATATGGTTTTTACCACAAGACCTGCATCGGCCGCACTCTTCCCTTCATTTTTCTGTTCCCAGTTCTTTACGGCAGACCACAGCAGTTTGTGTAGCGGCGTGGAAGAATGCTGGGGATGATGCTCCAGCAGCGCCAGTGCCTGCTCTACATGCAAACCTCGAATTTCATCGGCCAGCAGGCGCATTTTGCGCGGCGATGTCGGATAATTTCTCAATTTAGCTACTGCTTCCATGTCTATTATTTCAGTTTACAGTTTACCACTTGCCGTTTCATGATCTGCCGTCTGGCTGCCGAAACGAATCCGGAGATCAAATCCGGAAATGGAAAACCATGTTTATTCAACAATTTTTTTGCTCGAATGCCCTTTGAAATTCCGGGTAGGGGCAAATTCACCCAATTTGTGACCTACCATAAACTCTGTTACATATACC
>Ga0318563_10000390_pt1 | contig 18318 bp, 18 predicted proteins | sample GRESIP066b5f19_FD_203689 | JGI IMG/M metagenome (GOLD analysis project Ga0318563, IMG submission 203689) | Tropical soil microbial communities from Luquillo Experimental Forest, Puerto Rico - GRE.SIPMG.066b5f19 | ecosystem: Environmental > Terrestrial > Soil > Tropical forest > Bulk soil... | reverse complement strand
ATCTTCCAGGTTCCGTTTTCTTCCAAACTGAATTGAATTCTGTCGTGCATCCGGTTATGCCTACCCTGCCAGAATTCGAAGGAAATAGGTTTGACCCGGTAACCTCCCCAGTGACGGGGTCTTTGGATTTCTGAGCCATCAAATTTTTCCCTGAACTTTTTTTCATTTTCAACCAGCCAGTGCCGGTCGGGGATGACCTCACTTTGGGGTGAAGCCCAGGCACCCAGCCGGCTGCCCTCCGGGCGGCTTTTAAAATATTCGTCGCTTTCACCGGAGCTCACTTTTTCAACGAGCCCAGTAATGCGAACCTGCCTTTCCAGCTCCTTCCAGAAAAAGACAAGACAGGCCCTTGGATTTTCCTCCAGCTGGCGGCCCTTGTAACTGTTATAATTGCTGAAAAAAACAAAACCCTTTTCATCGAACCCTTTCAGGAGAACAACCCTTGCTGAAGGAATCCCGTCATTGGAAGCCGTGGCCAGCGTCATGGCATTTACTTCATCGATTTCACTGGCAAGTGCTTCGTTCCACCATTGGCCAAACTGGTCAAAAGGGTCCCTGCCTACTTTTTCTTCCGAAAGAGAGTTGAGCCGGTATTCTTTCCTGATCGATGCAATCGAGGACATGTTGCTGAATTATTGCACAAAATTAGGAAACTCTTCCCTAGCATTGATCAGGTCCCTTGTCGGGGAAGCAATTGAGTGGAAACAATACAGAATAAGGATTAACCGGGAATCCTGCCTGGGAATCATACAAAAAAGCCCCCGGAATCCGGGGACTTCTTCTTGGTTTTTTCACAGCTAATGTTTTTGGAGATCAGACAGGAACAAAAAAAGAGCCAGCGATAGAAATCGCCGGCCTGTGCTTACCTCTGAAACCACAAAAAGAAAGATGTGTGAGTATCTGTTTCAAATCCCGGTTCATCTTGAAGGTTAATTGTCCATTCGGTTGCAAGTGCCATTTTTAAAAGAATGCCGCACAGATACATTTATCAATTAAATTTCCCGTTAGAGAAAAACAATCAGGGGAAATCCATTTAAAATATCTTCAGAAATTCTAAAAGGGTAACGTGAACAAAGGATTGCCTAGAAAATTGACTGATATAGGGATTATGAATAATGATCTCTCATAATCAAAAAGATAAAGTGTGGAAATTGGAATCAAGAACCGGAAATTGGATAGGAACGGCTTTGCAGAAATGCTTACTTGGCTCGAAATAAGCCTGATAAAAGTAAAGACAGTTTTTTTAAAAAGCAATATTTTTTTTAAAAGTTTTTAATAATAGCGCAAAACCCCTCTTCCGGGGGCGAAAAATCCAATTTACATAGACAATGTAAGGGGCCGGATGCGCCCGATGGCCTCCCTTTTTTCCCTTCCCCGGGCCGGTTTGACACTAATTTTCAGATTGAAGTATTTTTTCAGCAGCGGCTAATGTTTTTTCTTTCTTCTAATTATATCAATATTTCTGGACTGTTTATTTCATCACCGCGTCAAGGCCAACTGTAGCAGTCAGGATCCCGGCGCTCTTAATTATCCCTGCAATGGTTGGCTGCATCTTCCTCAGGCTCATGGCAAATCCGCAGTCCGGGTATTCTATATGATGCCAGCAACCGGCCGGCATAAAAAGGGTGTCGGCGTCATTCAGGATGACCTCATAGTCCCGGGCCAGCGGTATGGCAGGGTATTTATTAATGCCTATCGGGCATATTGTGGTTATCGTCAGTGTATATTTCGAAGTTGACAGAGCTCAGCAGATGCCATGGCTTTCTGTTCCATTTGGCTTGTTAGTCAAAAGGAAATAACAAAACCCTTTTTCTGCCGCAAACTGAGCATGCATGAGGTGCGATAAATTGACGTCAGAATGCCTGAACATGACCGATCCCTTCCGGATCATCTCCGGGTAGTCATCAAATTTCATGAAGGCATCAGCCGTATAGATGGGCGGATAGGGGTACTTCTGACGTTATGGTAATTACCCACTTCCAGTTTTCTCACGCAGGACGGAAAAATGATCCCAGGTCCATTTTGTAAAGTCAGGCCAGTGGGGAGAAAGCCACAAGTTCAGGTAACGATGCTCTCTCAAATATGTTGATAAACCATATTTAAGAAAGTGAGGTTACCGGCTAAAGTCAGGGAAAAGGATTCCGCAGGATTTCCCCGAAAAATGTTTTTTCAGGCTGACAGTCATTCCTGCAACCTTATGCTTAAATTGTTCCATGTTCCTGGAAATACACCCTGAAAATCCCCAGCCGCGGCACATTAAAGCGATATGCGAATGTCTGCTGGAGGGGGGCGTGATTATTTATCCGACAGACACTATTTACGGATTGGGCTGTGATATATTTCAGCAAAAAGCAATTGAGCGTATATGCCGCATAAAAAACATTGCCCCGGCCAAAGCACACCTGTCCTTTATCTGTTATGACCTGAGTGATCTGAGCAAATACACCAAGAGCATATCCACTCCCCTATACAGGACGCTGAAGACCTACCTGCCGGGTCCATATACCTTCATTCTCCCGGCAAGCCGCCAGGTTCCCAAGATCCTTAAGAACAGGAAGAATACCATAGGGCTCCGCCTGCCGGATAACCTGATTGCCCGTGCGATCATCAAGGAGCTCAGCCACCCCCTGTTAAACGCATCCCTGCCAGGTGAAACTGTCGAAGAGTATACAGACCCCGTAATCATGTACGAAAATTTCAGGAGCATGGTGGATATCGTCGTGGACGGGGGCGTTGGGGGAACCGTGCCATCCACTGTTATAGACTGCACGCGGGAAGAGCCTGTTGTGCAGCGTATGGGACTGGGAGTGTGGCCGGAATCATAGCAGGACCGGCCATCCCAGGATATGATTCTCCCAGTAAGGAAACAGTCAGGGATATATTTTCTTTCGCAACAGCTCCCTGACTCCGGTGAACCATTCATCCTTCAGGATGGACAGGACTATGGAGCTTCTCCTGCCACCCGATTCCAGGGGCAGGTTGTTTCTCAGGACTCCTTCTTCGATGCAACCAATCGCTTTCATCGCAAGGATTGATTTTTCATTTCTTACGTCTGCCCTGAATTCCACACGTTCCAAACCCCAGGATTCAAAGGCGTAGGTAAGCATCAGCCACTTACAATGCCGGTTAAGTCCTGTGCGCTGATAATTTTTGCCGTACCAGGTATAGCCCAGCTGGGCTGTCACCGATTCCAGCTGAATATCATAAAATCTGGTGCTCCCAACGTAGAGTCCCGCGCGCTTGTCAAATACAATAAATGGGTATTCCTTCCTGGCTGTTCTCTGATCTATCGCTGTCCTGACATACTGTTCCATTCCCTTTCTTCCGGCAGGGGATACATGGGCATATGGCCAGTTGTCCGGTTCGTTCACGGCAAAAGGTACCAGGTATGCAAGGTCAGTTTCTTCCAACGGACGGAGCATCACACGGTCATCTTCCAACATCAGATCTTGTGGAAAATCGATCATAAACTGGACTTGGCTGGAATAAATTGGAAAAGCATGCAAAAATAGCTGAAGCCTTAAAACAAATCGGATTGTGTAGGAAGAATGTTGAAACTTTTACGATGGTACTTACAAAGGCCGAATGCTTCAATCGCATCTCGGTGCTGCCGGGTTCCATAACCCTTGTTGCGATCCCATCCGTACTGGGGAAATTCTTCATGAAGCTCCCTCATATGATCATCCCGGTATGTTTTGGCAAGTATACTGGCCGCGGATATGGAGGCATAGGCAGCATCTCCATCTACAAAACAGCGGTAAGGAATTTTGTGGTACGGTGTGAACCGGTTACCGTCAATCAACAAAAACCCTGGCCTTTTTTTCAATTGATCAAGGGCAAGGTGCATGGCCTTGAAGGAAGCGCGCAGGATATTTATTCGGTCAATCTCTTCCTGGTCAACCATGGCTACGGCGTAGTCCAGCGCATGGACCTCTATAAAAGTACGCAGCGTGTAGCGATCCGGCTCGGCAACCTGTTTTGAATCATTCAGCAAAGGATGGAAAAAATCCTCCGGCAGGATAACCGCTGCAGCGAAGACCGGTCCGGCATAGCAACCACGTCCAGCCTCGTCACAACCGGCCTCCATAAACAATTTCTGAAAAGTTGGTTTTAGCAAGGTCCTGATTCTTTTTCCAAAAATAAGGCAGGATCATCTTGCGGCGGGACAAAGTTTTGCAGGGCCCCTGCCGGTGCCTGCGGCTGAATTTCCTTTAACTTTAGGTCTTCAATAAAAGTCTATGAAGTTAATAGAGTATTTAAGACAGCCCTGGCCCTGGTATATTGCGGGCCCCCTTATCGGGCTGGCTGTACCGGCCTTGCTGGTCATGGGAAATAAACGGTTTGGAGTGTCCTCTTCGCTGCGCCACATCTGTGCGGCCTGTTTTCCTTCGGACATCCCATTTTTCAGGTATAATTGGAAAAGAGAAAAATGGAACTTATTTTTTGTTGCCGGCATCCTGTGTGGTGGCCTCCTGGCTGGCATATTTCTCAAAGATCCGGATCCTGTGCGGCTACAACCGCAGCTGGCTTCAGAATTGCAGCGCCTGGGTGTAAAAGATTTCGCGGGCCTGATGCCCTCGGATCTGTTCAGCTGGCCTGCCTTGCTCACCGTAAAGGGCCTGCTTTTTACGGTGATGGGAGGATTTCTGGTAGGGTTTGGCACACGGTACGCAGGCGGATGCACTTCGGGTCATGCCATCATGGGTTTATCCAATCTGCAGTGGCCATCCCTGGTGGCGACCTGCTGTTTTATGGCGGGGGGTTTTATCATGGCCAACCTCATTCTTCCTTTCATTTTACAACTCTGAACCATCATGCAAACAACAACCCTGCGCCATCCGGTCATTAAGGAAATCAATACCGACTTTGAAGTCCGGTCACTGGACTCGATGTGCATCAACGAATCTGAACTCCAGCACCCCTGGTGGCACAATATAAAATATCTGTTGACCGGTCTGCTTTTTGGCATCATCCTGGTAAAAGCACAAATCATTTCTTGGTTCCGGATCCAGGAAATGTTCAGGTTACGCAGCTTTCACATGTATGGAATCATTGGCTCGGCTGTCGTGGTGGGAATGATATCCGTCCTGGTGATCAAAAAATTCAAGATAAGGACAATATATGGCGAACCGATCGAATTGCATCCCAAACAATTTAACAAAGGCCAGGTATTCGGCGGATTGCTTTTCGGATTTGGGTGGGCGCTGACCGGGGCCTGTCCGGGCCCGCTGTTTGCACAGATCGGGGCCGGAGTAACTGTAGTGACAGTCACTCTTCTGAGCGCGGTGGCCGGAACATGGGTGTATGGCCGGTTCCGGGAAAAATTACCACATTGATTATGATGGCCGAATCAAATAAATGTTTTACCTTATGCTGCCAGCCCTTCGTTAAACACCTGTAGCCTGATGAAACATTCCCAGTTTAAAAAGAACGCTTTATGTTTCATGTCCAGTCATTCAGGCCAGATCCCCTGTTGCGGGAGTTTATTGAGCGTTATGTATATATCGGAACCGGATTTCATGAAGAATTCATTCATACCAGCATATTACCCCATGTCCACCAGCATATTTCCTTTAACCTGGCAGCTGACGGTCTTGTCTATGACCAGCGGAACGGCGAATTCATTGCCCGCCATATCGTAATCGGGCCGGCAGACACTGTCAGCAAGCTTCGGATTTACCGGGGAATGAGAAGGATGGTGGTGATCCTCAAACCGGGAGCCTGGTACCGGCTTTTTGGCATTTCGGCACGTCCCTTTCTCAACTGCAGCCGCAGTGTCGAAGAAGTCGTCGGAAAAGAAATGACCGGTTTGATCTCCTGCCTGGAGGAGAGCCGGTCCAAACTTGAACAGCTACAGCGGGCAAATGAGTTTTTCCTGGCCTGCCAAAGGCATAACCCCCGTCACCGCACGAACAATATTGAAGCCGCCCTTCGTCAGATATATGATTCCAGGGGAACCATCTCCATCAAGGAGCTTGTCCGATGCGCTTTTATTACAAGCCGAACCCTGGAGCGTCATTTCCTTGAGCAAACCGGGATGCATCCCAAAATGTTTGCCCGCATTGTGCGATTTTCAGAGACCCTAAAGCATCTGGAAGGAACTTCCCGGAAGGAATGGGCCATGCTGGCAGACCGCCAGGGATATTACGATCAGAGCCATTTTATCAACGAATTCCAGTTTTTCGCCGGATGCGCTCCTTCCCGCTATCTGAAGGATGGAACCGGGGTAAGACCGGCCATATACAGCTAATTTTGTCACTTTTTTCCAATAAACTGATCATTATGATTTTTAGATTGGAAATGTTTTAAGCACGCAGACATTCTTTCTTTTCCAATATCATATCTCCTTTAATCAGTGCCTGATCATCACTATTTTTTTTTAATGTAAACATCATTCCCTCACCTAAAATTGACGATATGAAAGATTTAGAGTTTAAAAACACTACCCACCGCCGTGGTTTTCTGGGCACCATCGCAACAGGTGCGGCCGCCATGGGGATGGCCGCGCTTACTACCCCAATGAACCTGGTTGCAGAATCCGGGAACGATTTCCGGAAAACTGCCGAGGATGCAGATGCCTGGTTTGCGAAGATTAAAGGAAAACATCGCATTGTCTTTGATGTCCCTGAACCCAATGAACTCATGCCTTTTGCCTGGTCGCGCGTATTCCTGCTGACCAATATGGCGACCGGAACCGCCGAAAAAGAAAATAATGTCGTCGTCGTACTCCGGCACAGTGCCATTCCTTTTGCAATGGAAGACCGTTTGTGGGCGAAGTACAAATTCGGTGAGACGTTTAAAGTAAATGACCCGGCCACCAATGCAGCTTCCGTTCGCAACATGTTCTGGAAACCGAAACCAGGGGAATATAAACTTCCCGGAGTGGGTCCTGTTGACATCGGGATCGATCAGCTGCAGGAAAGCGGAGTCATGTTCTGCGTTTGTGATATGGCTCTGACGGTTTACAGCGGTGCTGTCGGGCAGGGAATGAACATGGATCCGGCTGTTGTTAAAAAAGACTGGGTATCGGGTGTCCTGCCGGGCATACAGGTTGTCCCCTCCGGCGTCTGGGCAGTTGGCCGTGCTCAGGAGCATGGCTGCGCCTACTGCTTTGCCGGAACCTAATATTATCACGGTAGTCATCTTATGCCAGTATAACAGTCGGGTATATGCAAATAGGCCTGACTGTTATTTCATTGCCAAACCAGTAACATCTATAATTCCGGAATGGCCAAGAAACCTTTTATAAGATGGGCGCTGGCCCTTGGAGCTGCGGCAGTTCCGGTCCTGCTCTGGTTTTATGTCATCAACAAATCCCCTGACAGGGGAAAAGCTCCCGTGGCTGTTGCTCCAAAACAGACCGAAGCCCTTTGGGTGGCTCCGGATACCACTCTTATCCCATATACCGAAGAAGGTATGCTGATCCGTTACGGGAGACTGTTGATCGCGAGCACTTCAGTTTATTTCGGTCCACAGGGTACGCTGGGCAAGGGAGCCAATGGCATGAATTGCCAGAATTGTCACCTGGAGGCAGGAACGAAACCCTGGGGGAATAATTTCGGAGCGGTCTATTCTGTCTATCCTATGTTCAGGGCCAGGCGGGGAACCCAGGAAAGCATTCCCCAGAGGGTCAATGACTGCTTCAAGAGAAGCATGAACGGAAATGAGATTGACAGCAACGGCCGCGAAATGAAAGCGATGCTTGCCTATTTCCGTTGGCTCGGGAGTACCGTTCCAAAGGGCAAAAAACCACCGGGCACGGGCATCAGGCAACCCGATTACCTGGGGAGGGCTGCGAACCCTGAACTGGGAAAATCCGTCTATGCTGCCAAATGCCAGCGCTGTCACGGAGCGGATGGAGGAGGCTCCCTTCGGTTTACTGATTCGATGTATGTATACCCGCCGCTGTGGGGACAGCACAGCTTCACTACCGCCGCCGGCCTGTACCGGATCAGCAGGCTTGCAGGATATGTCAAAGACAACATGCCTTTTGATGCGAAAACCGCATCCGATAAACTGAGAAGCGAGGAGGCCTGGGATGTTGCTGCCTTTGTTCTCTCACAACCCAGACCCGTAAAAGTTTTTCAACAGGACTGGCCCGATATGGCCGCCAAACCGGTTGACCACCCCTTCGGCCCCTATAAGGACAGTTTTTCTGAACTGCAGCATAAATACGGGCCCTTTGTTCCCATAGAAAAAGCAAAGGATGACTATAACAGGAAGAAAAAATCATGAGGCCTGCTGACCCCGCCAGCTGCCATTGCGGCCCGGAATGTTTTCAAAAAGCACTCATCCGTCAGGCCGTCCTGCTTTACCTTTGCAGCCATTATGAATAAATCCTCCGGCCAAAACGGTTCACGTCTGGTGGCTTATTGGCTTCTGCTTGGCGTTTTCATGTTACTCGTTCAGATTATCCTGGGTGGTATCACCCGTCTAACGGGCTCTGGCCTGTCTATTACGGAATGGGATGTTTTTACGGGCACCATTCCTCCGCTAAACCAACAGGAATGGATAAACGAATTTTCCAAATACAGGCAAACCGGGCAATACCGGTTGATCAATGCGGATTTCAACCTGGCTGATTTCAAATTTATCTTTTTCTGGGAATGGTTCCACCGGTTCTGGGCAAGGATGGTCGGAGTGGCCTTCCTGGTTGGCTTTGCCATACTGATCTGGAAAAAAAAGCTGAACCAGGAATTGATCCGGCCACTGGTCATTCTCTTTCTCCTGGGGGCTCTGCAAGGTGCGATAGGATGGATCATGGTAGCCAGCGGGCTCACCGGAGATGCCATTTATGTCAAACCCACCAGGCTTGCCCTGCATTTCCTTTTTGCCCTTGCCCTGGTCTGCTACACTTTTTGGTTCGCCCTGGAACTGCTGGTACCGACAAACCGGATTATCCGGGATAAGGTAAACAGAAGGTGGTCCTGGGCAGTTCTGGCTGTGTTGATGATGCAGCTGTTGTTCGGCGCTTTGATGGCTGGAAACAGAGCCGCAACGGCCGCCCCGACCTGGCCTAGCATCAATGGAGACTGGATTCCCGGTACACTTTTTAATGAACGGCCGCTACTGCTGAATTTCATAAACAACAGGATTACCATCCATTTCATGCACCGCACGCTCGCCTATCTCCTGCTGGCTCTAACCATCGGATGGACGATCAGCATTCCCGGGACGCCCTCGGCCAGGGCCAATGCCTTTCTGAACAGGACCAGGTGGTTGCCGCTGGCATTTCTGACTGGTCAGATCCTGCTGGGCATTACGACGCTGCTGGCAAGCCCTGGCATTGTGCCCAGCCGCTGGGTGTTCTTTGACTGGGTCGCCCAGCTGCATCAGGTTACGGGGATGCTGTTCCTGCTACTCATGGTATACATGATGTATATCCTGAGGGGCGAAAAAGCGCATGCATAATTTTCCTCCTGTTCCTTTCGTTTCCTGTTGGAACAACCGGTGGCGGGGTCCGACTCCGTTCCGCGGCAAGAGCCATTAACAGTTCCCAGCCGGGAGTCGACAATTCCGGACCGGGCATGAGGGCCCGCGGAATTTTAGATTATTTTCGTACCGTATTTCTGCAACCATATCATGAAATTTCTGAAAGCGACCTATAATTCATTTCCAGTCCAGCTGGTGCTGCTCCATTTCAAAAAATTCCAGGTACTGCTTTTATTCTGGATCATCCTGTTCAGTACGATCAATGGGGGATTTATGCGTTCTTTTGGCGCCGATGCCCTGTTTCTGGCCCCCGAATACCTGAATAATGTGAATGCGCTGAGTGCCGGCATCGTGGGGTCGGCCATGGGTGTATTCATTATGAGCTGGAACATCACCACCTTCATTCTGTTCAGCCGCCACTTCCGGTTTTTGGCAACGACGACCAAACCATTTCTGAAATACTGCATCAACAACACAGTGCTCCCTTTTGCCCTGCTGGTATTCTATCTGATCCAGGCTGTACGGTTTGATGAATCCAAGGAATTGATGAACCTGGGTGAGATCCTCCTTTTAATCCTGGGATTCCTGGCGGGGCTGGCCATTATCATCGCCGTTTCACTCCTGTATTTTTTTGGAGCGGACAAATCCATCATCCGCAGGATGACTCCGTTGATCAGCAATCCGCAGCTGTTCAAATCACAGTTCCGCCATGAAGAGGTTAAGCTTACCGAAAGCCGCATTATAAAGGTCAAGTGGTATATGAATGGACCTCTATCCTTCAAGAAGGTGCGGGATGTATCCCATTACAGCCGCGATTTCATTGAAAGCATTTTCAGCCGTCATAACTTCGCAGCCATCCTTTCCATCTTTATAGCCTTCATTTTCCTGGTGCTGATCGGATTTTTTATGGACAGTCCGTTTTTCCAACTCCCCGCAGCTGCCAGCATCCTTATATTCTTCGCTATCCTGATTTCCGTATCCGGAGCCTTTTCCTATTTCCTGCAAAGCTGGAGTATCCCGTTTTTGGTCATCCTCTTTTTGATCCTGAATCTGCTGTACCAGTATGATGTGATAGATCCCACCAACAAGGCTTATGGGCTCAATTACACCAACCACCAGGAAAGGCCTGCCTATGACCGCAATACACTCCTGCAGCTTTGCTCGCGGCAGACGGTCGAAAAAGACCGGAAGAACATGCTGGAGATACTCGAAAAATGGAAGAAAAACCAAAGAGAAGAAAAACCGGTTTTATTTATCATCAATACCAGCGGGGGAGGAAACCGAAGCGCTGTATTCACCATGAACGTCCTGCAACACCTCGACAAGATCAGCGGTGGAAGGCTGATGCAGAAAACCTTTCTCATCACAGGGGCCTCCGGCGGAATGATAGGGGCGAGCTATTTCAGGGAACTGGCAAGACTGAAGGCAAAAGGAGATCAATCGATCAACCTGGAGGACAGAAAATATACAGATGCCATATCGGGAGATCTGCTCAATCCGCTGTTTTCTTCATTTGTTGCCAGGGACCTGGCCTCTCCTGCCCAAAAATTTACTGTTGGCGAGTACGACTACATCAAGGACCGCGGCTATGCCTTTGAACAAAAGCTGAGTGACAATACCCATGGCGTTTTAAACAGGCAGCTCAGGGACCTGGCACAGGATGAAAAGAATGCTTCCATCCCCCTGCAGTTGTTCAGTTCTGTGATCACAAGGGACAGCCGTACCATGATGATCTGTACACAGCCCCTCAGTTTTCTGATGAGGCCTGAATATGACAGCAGCCGCCTGTCGGCGATGGATCCCGATGCAATTGATTTCTGCAGTTTTTTCAGCAGGCAGAATCCCATGAATCTCCGTCTGCTGACGGCCTTGCGGATGAATGCCACCTTCCCCTACGTTCTGCCCAATGTATGGCTTCCGACAAAACCGGTGATAGACGTGATGGACGCAGGGTTCCGGGACAATTTCGGTGAACAGACCGCTGCCCGGTTCCTGAATGTTTTCCGGGACTGGATTTTAAAAAACACTGGAGGCGTTGTCCTGATTCAGATCCGGGACCGGAAAACAGGCGGATGGGAAAATCCTTATGAATCCACCGATATCACTGAAATAATTACCAAGCCCCTGCTCCTTCTGCAGTACAACTGGTACAAAATGCAGGAATATAACCAGGATGACCTGCTCAGCCTGACGCAGAACGTCATGGGGCATTCCTTCTACAAACTTACCTTTCAGTATTCGCCTAAAAATGCGGTGGAGGGGGCGGCACTGAATTTCCATCTCACCCGACAGGAAAAACTGGAACTGGCCAAGGCTGTCAACAGCAAGGAAAACCAGCGGGTCTTCCGGCAGGCGGAAGCCCTCTTCAGGTAAGGGATTTAAGATTCGTTTATGGCTGATACAGCCTGAAACAATTCCTGATGATCCGGATATTGAACGCAGGACTTGTCTCCCGCGGCTCTCCGTCAATGTGGAGGGGGGCAAGCAAAGGGTTCCTGATAATGAGGGAATCTGTCTGCAGATAAGTAATGTCCCTTCTGCCCGGAAAGTCACTGAGCTCCTGCAGGGCATTGACTCCCCTCACCTGGCTGAGAACGGAGAAAGGGAGTTTAAATTTGCTCATTTTTTTTACGATGACGATATCCAGCAACCCGTCATTGAGGCTGGCACGGGGGGCAATCGTGAAATTATTTCCAAACTGGTTGCTGTTGGCGACACAAATGAAGAAGGCTTCCGTGTCAAATGTCTTGTCTTTAATGCTGATCTCAAACAGGTAGGGTTTTGCCCTGAAAAAATTGATGGCCGACACCTTGATATAGGTCTGCAGACCCCTTGATTTCTCCCTGGCAAACTCGTGGGCGACAAGGGCATCGAACCCGATGCCGCAGAGCATACAGGAGAATTCCCCGTTAATGAGAAAGGCATCAGCCATAGAGGTCTGTCCATGCAGGATCAGGTCAAGTGCATCAGCAGGTCGGCGGGGAATTTTGGCAGCAAAGGCCAGGCCGTTTCCGGATCCCATCGGAATAATACCGATATTAACCTTTTCCCCGTTAAGGCCGCAAAGGACGGCATTGACTGTTCCGTCACCCCCGCAGATAACGATATCCGTTACCCCATCCTGCCTAATATTCCTTTTCAGGTGATCATAATTGCCCGCGGGGCTGGTGGCTGCCATGTCAAAATCAATCTTCAGTTCCCTGGTTTTTCTTTTCACCAGGTCCTTCAGCAAGGATTTGCCTTTTGTTCCGGAAACAGGATTGATAAGGTATAGAATCTTTCTTGACATGTAATAGTTAAATTTCGGCCTTTGATTTAAGATGATTCCCGTTTTATTGCCGGGCGGGATGGATGACAGAAACGGTGGAATACCAGTCGGAGCTTACCATCTCAGCAGCGCACTTCCCCAGGTGAATCCGCTTCCAAACGAAGCGAGGCAGACCAGGTCTCCCTCTTTTATCTTGTGTTGCTCCCAGGCTTCACACAGGGCAATGGGAATCGATGCTGCCGTTGTGTTGCCGAATCGCTGGATGTTGTTGTGCACCTTTTCATCGCTTAGTTTTAGTGAATGCTGTACAAACTGGCTGATCCGCAGGTTGGCCTGGTGGGGGATCAGCATGTCAATATCGGAGGATTTCAAACCATTTTGGTCGAGGGCCTCCATAATGGCTTCAGGGATTTTAACGACCGCTTTTTTAAAAACGGCGGGTCCATCCATATAAGGATATATATCCTCTTTTGCGAGCAATTCCTCGGTGATAAACATGCCACCGTAGGGTTGGTCAGGCAGGGAGGGTTTTCTGTCCTTCACAAAACGCCCTGCATGGAAACCGGGATTGAGCATCGCGAGGCTCTCCGCTTCACTTCCATCGCTGTGCAGGTGGGTACTCAATATTCCCTGGTTTTCCCGGGTGCTGGGTTGCAAGACAACTGCCCCGGCGCCGTCTCCAAAGATGACACTTAGATTTCTGCCCCTTGTGGAGAAATCCAGTGCATAAGAGTGGGTTTCTGATCCCACGACAAGGATATTCTTATACATGCCCGTTTTGATAAACTGATCTGCAATGGAAAGCCCGTACACAAAACCGCTGCACTGGTTTCTTACGTCCAGGGCTCCAATTTCCCGGGCGTGCAACATTCTTTGCAATAGCACACCACATCCCGGGAAGAAATAGTCAGGGCTGAGTGTGGCAAAAACAATGAAGTCGAGATCCTGCGCGGATATGCCTGCCCGTTGAAGGGCAATACTGGCTGCTTCGAATCCCATGGTCGTGGTCGTATCCTCGTAGCGGGTGGCAAATCGGCGTTCTTTGATTCCCGTCCGTTCCTGAATCCATTCATCAGAAGTGTCCATCACTTTGCTCAAATCCTGATTGGATACGACATTCCGGGGTAAATACTTGCCGATTCCCGCGATTTTTGATCGGATCATAAGCGCATTTTTTTGAAAATCAGGGTAGAAAATTACAAAAAACAAAAAGGATATCGGTCAGCAGCCGGGAATTTCAACGGGGATAGTCAGGATAAGGATTTTTGGTTGTACCTTATACAGACAAAATGGATAGCCATGACAGAAAATGACAAGATAAGCTCTGCCATCCACCGGGTCAGGAATACCCTGCGGCAAAAACCCTCATTTGGCCTGGGGACCGGCATTTCCAGGGCCACCGTCACCGATGGGCTCACCTGTTCGGTTCAGGAAGGAAACTGGAAATTGGTCGCCGATATGCCGGAGCAGGCGGGGGGCAACGCCAAGGGGCCTACCCCGGGGGTATATGGTCGTGCCGCTCTGGGAAGCTGCCTGGCCATTGGATACATGATGCGTGCTGCTGAAAACGGGATCCTTTTTACGAAGCTTCAGGTGGAGGTTCAGGCCGACTATGATGATGGTGCCTTGTTCGGTACAGCACCGGGGACACCACCCGGTTACCTGGAAATACGCTATACGGTGACAGTTGACAGCGATGCTTCCGAGGAGGATATCACCAGGGTGCTCGATGAGGCAGATGAACACAGCCCGTACCTTGACGTATTCAGCAGGGCACAGAAATGCAGGAGAATCGTTCAGATTGTTTCACCAAAACAGGCTTGATTATGGAAGCGGAATTACAGCGCCGGGTTCAGAGATACGGCTGGGACAAGGCCTCCGATTTTTATGAGGGTTTTTGGGAAAAGCAACTGAGACCTGCCCAGGACCTGCTGATGGAAATGGCTGCCATTGCTCCCGGAATGAAGGTCCTCGACATAGCCTGTGGGACTGGTCTGGTGAGCTTCAGGGCCCTGGAAAGTACGGGCGACACTGGTTATGTACTGGGCACCGACCTTTCTGGCAAAATGATTGAACTGGCCAGCGAATCAGCAGTTAAAAAAACAAAAGGTTCCATTTCTTTTGAACGCATGGATGCAGAAGAACTCCGCATTTCCGATAGTGAATTTGACGTGGTTCTTTGCGCCCTCGGTCTGATGTATATGCCTGGTCCGCAAAGAGCCCTCAGGGAAATGTTACGGGTACTTAAGCCGGGCGGAAGGGCTGTGGCAGCGGTCTGGGGTAAAAGAGATCATTGTGGATGGGCTGAAATTTTTGAGATCGTGGACAGGCATGTTTCTTCCGAAGTATGTCCCATGTTCTTCAACCTAGGCAATCCGGGGATGCTTTCACTCACTTTCAAGTCAGCAGGCTTTGCTCGCATAAGTTCCCAGACCATTTCCTGCCCGCTGCATTTCTCCTCCGGTGAGGAGGCCTGCGGGGCGGCTTTCGCAGGAGGACCTGTTGCCCTGGCCTACCACAAATTTTCAGAGGATGTCAAAAAAGAAGTCCATGCTGATTACCTTTCTTCTCTTGAACCATACAGATCCGAAAAAGGCTACACCGTTCCTGGAGAATTCGTTGTAGCCACAGGTTTTAAGGAATAACCAGGGGGATTTACTTCCAGAACTCAGCAGCTTGTTCAATTTCCCTGCCGGTCGACCGGGTGCAAGTTTAAGACCTCTTCCATATATTTTGAGATCTCTGATTCAACACCGGGCACATCATTGGATTTTATTTCAGAACCGAGTACATGGTTTCCTGTGTTGGGCATCGCTTTTTTTCTTTTCATCCCGGTTGGTGTTGCCAGGTGATCAAACATCGTGAGCATGGCCGATACTTTTACCACACTATCCTGGTGGACCGGGTCCTTGTAGTAATACAGTAACAGGACGGGTTGTTTGACCTTTCTGAAAGTTCTTCTGTGCATGGTCGTCTCCAGCAGTTCTTCCAACTGCACGGCGGCCTCCAGCCGGTATGGTCTGTTCCAGTATTGCTGGTAGACGGGCCGGTCATCATCCGAGGTGATGTAGTTGCTCTTCTTGACCATCCTGGCAATCTTTAGGCCCCAGGGATCATTCAGAAGCCAGGCATTGGGATCGTTGATGGCAATATTGGGCGACAGCAGAACAAGTGCGGCCACATCATCCGGGTAAGTGGCAGCCAGCTGAAGGGCCAGGGTTCCCCCGGTGGAAGTACCCATCAGGATGACTTTTCTTCCCAGCTGCCTTCCAATGGCAAGGGCCTGCTTGGCAGATTCCCATAAATTATCCGCGGTCAGGTTGATCAGTTGATCGGCCGTATCAATACCATGTTCTGCCAGACGTGACAGATAGAGGTTGCACCCGAATTTCCTGGCTATGTACCGGTGTACCGGGTAGCCTTCTTCCTGAGAGGCCGAGAATCCGTGGAGATAGACGATGCAATAAGGGGTCATTTCTTTCAGTGAATCATTTATCCAGACGATCCTGGCTTCATTGTCCGGTTTGAGTTTATGAAGGGCTTCATTTGCCTTTACATAATTTTCCAGATCAGATGCATTGGCAGGAACCACCGGCATCTGTTTTTTGTATTTTGGAGTGGCCGGGCTTGGACCGGCCAGGTAGGCAGCCAAGAGCACAACAGGAATAACCAGCAACCATCTCCTTCGCATGTAGTAAATTTGATCGTGAAAATATCAATTAGCGGGCGATTATAATAGCGATGTGTAAAAAATAATCGTCAGGGGTCAGCCCGGTCCGAGGCCAGTATCTTCCCGTCGGCAAACCCGGCAGGTATGGGGTGCGTGCCGGCCCGGGAGAGGAAGTTCCGCCCGGGATCTCCGGGAAAAGAGATCCGCAGGCAACAACCATTGTAGCCGTCCGGCAGAAATGACAGAAACAATATGAATGCGGAAACAGGAAAGATGCTGATATGGGCAGGATCCATCCTCCTTCTGGGTGGAATCCTCGTTTATTTCTTCCACGACAAACTGCACTGGATCGGACGCCTCCCCGGCGATATCCGCATTGAGAAAGGAAATACAAAATTCTATTTTCCAATCACCACCATGATCCTATTCAGCATCCTGATTTCGGTTATTGTTCGCTTCGTCCGGAAATTCTGATACCCTGGTTCATATTTTTACTTTCCCTTATGGCTTAATGAAAGAAGTTTCCGATATTAGGCACCGATTGCTTAAACCAAACCGACTGCACATGTCAGCACCCACTCAACGATTTCTTGCCCTTGACGTATTCAGGGGGATGACGATTTGTTTTATGATCATTGTCAATACACCCGGGAGTGGGCTCTATTCCTATTCCCCGCTGGAACACGCCAAGTGGCATGGATTTACTCCTACTGACCTGGTCTTCCCCTCTTTTCTCTTCGCTGTTGGCAATGCCATGAGTTTTGTGATGGCAAAATGGACCTCCCTTTCCCAGTCTCAGGTACTCGGAAAGATTTTCAAGCGTACAATCATCATTTTTCTGCTGGGTTTCCTGATGTACTGGTTTCCTTTTGTTGAAATGGACAAATCCAACCACGTGGTGCTTGCCCCCTTTTCCCATACGCGGATTTTGGGTGTTCTCCAGAGAATTGCCCTGGCCTACTGTATTGCCAGCCTCTTGATCTATTACCTGAAACCGAAGACGGTCTGGGTACTGGGGATCCTCATCCTGCTTGGATACTGGGCTGTGATGATGCTCTTGGGTGATCCTGCCGATCCCCTCAGCATGACGGGGAACCTGGGCTATAAAATTGATGTATGGCTCATGGGAGAAAATCATTTGTACCATGGAGAAGGAGTGGCCTTCGATCCCGAAGGATGGCTGAGCACCCTGCCGGCAGTCGTGAATGTGCTTGGCGGATATGCAGTGGGGAAATTTGTTCAACAGAAAGGAAAATCCTATGAAGGGCTCGCCAAATTAATGCTGGCCGGGTTTGCCCTGCTTACCGTAGCTTATTTCTGGGACCTGGTCTTCCCCATCAACAAGAAATTATGGACCAGTTCTTTCGTTCTTTATACCGTAGGACTGGACTGCATCATTTTGTCGGCGATTATCTATGTGGTCGACTTTGCCCAGAAAAAAAAATGGACCTCCTTTTTTACCGTATTCGGGAAGAATCCGCTTTTTATCTATCTGTTGTCAGAAATTGGTGCGGGGGTCCTCTATATGATTCAGCCGGTACCGAAGATGGGACTCTACAACTGGCTATATGAAAATATTTTCAAACACGCCGGTTTGTACTTTGGATCCTTCCTGTTTGCGGTATCCTGGATGTTATTTTGCTGGTTTATCGGGTATATCCTGGACAGGCGCAAGATCTATGTGAGAGTCTGACCTCACATTAAGTTTGCGGGTTCTCTTTGACCTCCCGATGAATTAACGTACCTTTGCGCGTTCAAAAACAGCGATCGGCTATAAACGGTTATTTTTTAACCGGTTGGGCTGCAGAGTCCAAGGTAGCCGAATGCTCAAAGCAAAGGTTATGGAGATAAGGAATATTGCAATCATCGCTCACGTTGACCATGGTAAAACAACCCTGGTGGACAAAATTCTGCACGCTACAAAAGTCTTCCGGGACAACCAGGAAAC
>Ga0318563_10000385_pt1 | contig 18439 bp, 17 predicted proteins | sample GRESIP066b5f19_FD_203689 | JGI IMG/M metagenome (GOLD analysis project Ga0318563, IMG submission 203689) | Tropical soil microbial communities from Luquillo Experimental Forest, Puerto Rico - GRE.SIPMG.066b5f19 | ecosystem: Environmental > Terrestrial > Soil > Tropical forest > Bulk soil... | reverse complement strand
GCCAACCGGAGCGGGGAAGCCTGATGCAGCGGCCGCGGGGCTCGCGCCAGTCGCGTCGCGTGCGGCAGAACCCAAGCCGCAATCGGCGGAGGTCAAGCCTGCCACACCGCCGGCCGACGCAGCCAAGGTCGAACCGACACCAGCTCCGGACGTGCCGGTGCAGCCGGAGACGCGGGTCGCGCGCGCGGAGTCGCCAGCCATTCCGGTGGCGCGCATCCGACCCAGGTCCCGGCAGTCACCGGGGTGCCGCCGACGATGCCGAGCTTCGATATCCTCCGCGTCGAGCCAAGTGGCGACGCCGTGGTCGCGGGGGTTGCCGAGCCGGGCGCCATCGTCGAGGTGCTCGATGCCGGCAAGCCGGTCGCGACGGCCAAGGTGGATGACAACGGCGATTGGGCGCTCGCCCTCGATCGCCCGCTAGCCCCCGGCACCCATGACCTCTCGATCCGCACGACCGCCGCGGACCATTCCAATGTGACGTTGTCTGACCAGCGGGCGGCTGTCTCGGTTCCGGAAAAGCCGACTGAGGAACCGCTCGTGGTCCTCAACACACCTGACGCGGCAAGCCGGATTATCGAGATGCCGAAGTCGCCGCCAACCGGTGTGGCGAAGGTCGGGGAACCCGGGAAGAAGCCGGCCGCTCCGATGGTCGCGGAGGCAGCGCCGCAAGCGTCGGCGGCGGTCAAGGCGGGGCAGGCGCCACTCGCGGCCCCCACCAAATCACCGCCGGCAAGTGCCGAGGCTGCACCGGCAGGCCAGCAGAAGCCGGCCAAGCTCGCCGAGGCGACGCCGCCGGGAGCGGCGGGCGCCGCGGACACGGGCAAGAGCGGCCAGCCAGCCGAGGCGTCCGCCAGCGCGGTTGCCTCGCTGCCGTCGAAAGAGCAGGGCGGCAAACCGCTCTCGGGCAAGCCGCCTCAGGGCAAATCCCCTGGCGCGCCGGTCGCACCCGCCGCGTCAGACGGCAAGGCCACGCCGCCGGCGGCGGCCAGCGCCGAACCGGCGACGAACGGCGGCGGCAGCCCGGCGCCGAAGGCCTCTGCGGCCGCGGTTGCCGAGGCCAGCGGCGCTGCAGCCGCCGTCAATCCGCCCGTGAAGAAGGAATCGGCGCCGGGCAAGGACGCCGCAGCCGCTGCCGCGAAGGCGTCGACGCCGCCGATCATTCCCAAAGTTGCGGTCACGGCCGTCGAGGCGGACACCGCCGGGAGCCTGTACGTCGCCGGTACCGCGACGACCCGCGAGCCGATCCGGGTCTATCTCGATGACGCGCTTCTCGGCGAGACCAAACCGACCGAGGGCGGTACTTGGCTCATCCAAGTTCACCGCGAGCTCGCCGCCGGTACCTACAGAATCCGTGCCGACCAGGTCGATCCGGCGAGTGGGGAGGTGATGGTCGGCGCCGAGGTGCCGTTCCAGCGTGATATCGAGGTGGCCGCGCTCAAGATGGTCGGTGAGGCCGGCGGACCTGGTGGGGCGTCAGCGAGTGGCGCCATGCCCGATCCGCAGACCGTGATCGTCAAGCGGTATGACAATCTCTGGCAGATATCGCGCCGGATGTATGGCAACGGCACGCGCTGGTCGACGATCTATGTCGCCAACAGGGAGCAGATCCACAAGCCGCGCATGATATTCCCCGGCCAGGTGTTCACTGTGCCGGTCGGCGACATGAGCTGGAAGGATTGATTGCGCTACGCCGCCTCGGCGCCTTCGAGCACCAGAACGTCCTCGGGCGTGAAGCTCACCGTGACGCCGGCGCCGCGCTCCGGCGGCGAGGCGTTCGGGTTGTTGAATGCGTCGAGCGAGATGACGTTGTCACGGAAGCGGACGCGAATGCGAATTACCGAGCCGAGGAAGCTTACCTCCTCGATGGTGCCCTGCATGCGATTGGCGCCATTGCTGCCGTTGATGACGATCGCTTCCGGGCGCAATGCGACCGAGCGCACCTCGCCGTTCTGCAGCCCGCCCATGCCGCGCGCAGCGACGATCGGCTGATCGTCGATCGAGATGCGTCCGCTGGCGGCATCGACGACGCGTCCGCGCAGGATGTTAAGCGTGCCGACGAAAGAGGCAACGAAGCGCGTCCTGGGATAATTGTAGATATCGAATGGCGCGCCGATCTGCTCGACGCGGCCCTCATTCATCACGACGATGCGGTCCGACATCGAGAGCGCTTCTTCCTGGTCGTGCGTCACGTAGATCGTGGTGATGCCGAGCGAGCGCTGCAACGAGCGGATCTCCTCGCGCAAGGAGACGCGGATCTTGGCGTCGAGAGCGGAAAGGGGCTCGTCGAGGAGGAGGAGCTTCGGCTTGATGGCGAGCGCGCGGGCGAGGGCAACGCGCTGCTGCTGGCCGCCGGAGAGCTGATAGGGATAGCGCGTCGCATGTTGCGGCAGCTTGATCACCTTCAGCATTTCGGCGACGCGGCTGTCGACCTCGTGCGGCGGGCGCTTGGCGACCTTGAGGCCGAAGGCGACGTTGTCGGCGACGGTCATGTTGGGGAACAGCGCATAAGACTGGAAGACCATGCCGATATTGCGCTGGTTCGGCCGGAGGTTGGTGACGTCCCTGCCGTCGATGCGGATTTGCCCGGTGGTCGGCAGCTCGAAGCCGGCGACCATGCGCAACGTCGTCGTCTTGCCGCAGCCGGACGGTCCCAGGAACGAAATGAACTCGCCGCGCTCGACGGCGAGGTCGAAGCGCTGGACGGCGAAGCTGGCGCCGAAGGCCTTCTCCACGTTCTCGAGCTCGAGGGAGCGCATGTTCTTCTCCTCAACGACGCGCTGTGCGGGCGCCGCGGCCAAAGAGCTGGATCAGCCCCATGCACGCCCAGGTGACCGCGAAGGCGATGATGGCAAGCGCCGAAGGCTCGTAGGCGCGGTTTGCCCCCATCAGCTGCAGATACGGTCCGAACGCCGGCCGATCGAGGAGGCTCGCCATGGTGAACTCGCCGATGACAATCGCAAAGGTGAGGAAGGCGCCGGAAAGCACGGCAACCCGGACGTTCGGGAAGATCACTCGAAACAGGATGCGTCCCCAGCCGGCACCGAGCGATTGGGCGGCCTCGGTGAGGCTGCGCACGTCGATCGCGCGGAGGCCGGTATCGACCGCCCGATACATATAGGGCATTGCCAGCGTCACATAGCTGAAGGCGAGGAGAAGATCCGTCGTGCGCGAGCTCGCCGTGAGCGGCAAGAACGACGACGAGTTGTAAAGGTGCAGGTAGCCGAAGACGATCACGATCGCCGGGATGACCAGAGGCAGGAGGGTGATGAACTCGACGACCGGACGGAGCTTGGGAAGGCGCAGCTGAATCCAGTAGGCGGTCGGCACGATCAGCACTGTGCCGAGAATGATCGTGATGATGGCAAGAAAGGTCGAGTAGAGGAACGTCGCCTGAAAACGCGGATCGCCGAAGACGACGGCATAGGCGTCGAAGCTGTAGACGCCGCGACGCATGCGCAATGAGAACTCGAAGGTGCCGATGAGCGGCACGATGAAGTAGATCGCGCCGAGGACGATCGCCAGCCACGAGCCGAAGCGGGGGCGGGTCATCTCAGCCAGCGCTCGCCGCGCGCGCGGAGCCAGATGTAGCCGGCATTGGAGAGGCCGGTGATGATGATCATGCCAAGCGCCAGCGCGTAGCCGAGGTTCTGGTCGTGCAACACGTCGCCACGGATCTGCGCATAGAGGAGGATGGTGACGATGTTGAGCGACGAGCCGGTGAGACCGTAGGCGGTGGCGACCGCACCGAATGAATTGGCGAAGAGGAGGAGCGTCGTGCCGAGGATGCTCGGCCAAAGCACCGGCAACGCCACCCGTCGCCAATAGTCCAGGTTGCTCGCCCCGAGAATTTCGGCGGCCTCACGCCATTCGCGCTTGAGCCCGTCAAGCGCCGGCGTCAGGATCAGCACCATGAGGGGAATCTGGAAATAGAGATAAGTTAGCGTCAGACCCCAAAAGCTTAGAAGATTGAAGCCGGTAGAGTAAATATTGAAACCAACATATTTGATCAGGAGTGTCGTCACGAGACCGGTGCGGCCGAGCGTCGCCAGAAAGGCAAAGGCGAGCGGAATGCCGGCAAAGTTGGAGGCAACACCTGAGAAGGTCATCAAGGTCGGCCGGATCCAAGGGGGAAGGCGGCCGAGGACGACGGCATAGGCGAGGAAGAACCCGGCGATTGCACCCGTGATCGAAGATGCCAAGCTGACTTCGATCGAGATCCAATAGGCGTGCAGGATCGATGGGGTGAACAGATTGCCGATATTGGCGAGCGTGAACTTGCCGGCGGCATCCTGGAAGCTGCCGACAAGGAGATATCCGGTCGGCAGGATCAGAAAGAGAAGCGCGAACAGAAAGAATGGGACGACACCGACCCAAGACCAGGAGATCGAGCTGAGACGGCGCGGAGCCGTCAAAGCATCGGTCACCACCGCGTCGACATTCTCGGTCATGCCACCCCGTCGGTTGCCTGTCTCTCGATCAAGGGTACGCTGAAAGAGCAGGCGGCGAAATGGGCCGCGCCGTAACCAGACCGAACGGCGCGGCCGAACGCTGCAGGGGTTACTTCACGTTGGCGCCAACCACCGTGTCCCATTGCTTGGTGATCGCTTCCTTGGCGGCCTTCTGCTCGTCGAGCGTCGGGAACACCGCCTTCGCATAGGCATCGGCCGGCGGCATCTTCGACATCATATCGGCCGGAATCTTGTTGCCCTTGGCGAGATCGTTGAAGCGGATGGGATGGCAATACCCCTTGAGCCAGAGGAGCTGGCCCTCGTCGGAGTAGAGGTACTCCATCCACAGCTTCGCCGCGCTGGGATGCGGCGCGAAGGCGCTGATCGCCTGAACGTAGACGCCTGCGACGACGCCGCTCTTCGGCACGATCACGTCGACCGGAGGGTTGCCCTTGAGCGTGTCGCGCCAGGACAGGGCGTTATAGTCCCAGGCGACGACGAGCGGCGTCGAGCCTTGGGCAATCGAGGCGGATTTGCCGATGACCGGCACGAAATTGCCGGCCTTGTTCAGGTCGGCGAAAACCTTGAGCCCCGCCGCCGGCGCCTTGCCGGCGTCGCCGCTTGCCGCCGAAAGGCCCGCCGCGTAGACGCCCTGGATCGCTTGGTTGGAGGCGCGCGGGTCGCCGGCGAGGGCAATGCCGTTCTTGTAGTCGGCGCCGGTCAAATCGCCCCAATCGGCCGGTGATTTCTTGATGATGTCCGTGTTCACCGCAAACGACAACACGCCGTAATAGTCACCATACCAGGCGCCGTCAGCGTCCTTGGCACTGTCGGGGATCGTGTCCCAGGTTGCAACCTTATAGGACTGGAGGAGGCCGTCGGCCTTGGCCGTCGGGCCGAAGCCGAGGCCGACGTCGATCACGTCGGGGGCTTGCGGGCCGGTGTTGCCCTTGTTGGCCTTGATCGCCTCAACCTCGTCGCCGGAACCGGCATCGGGATTGAGCTCATTGACCTCGAGGCCGTACTTCGCCTTGAAGCCGGAAATCACGTCGCCGTAGCCGCACCAGTCATGCGGCAAGGCGATCGTCGTCAGCGTCCCTTCCTTCTTGGCCGCCGCGACCAGATCGTCCATTCCTGCCGCAAACGTTCCTCCGGCGGAGGCGCCGAGCGCCAATGCCGATACCGAAATCATCGTGAGCCATCTGGATTTCATATTCTTCAGTCTCCCTCATCCGGTGAACCGATTAAACAGCTTCACGGCGCCAATCGTCCGTCGCGGCCGTGGTTAACACGGCTGTTTGACACTCTCGTGTCATGCCTTTGGCTAGCATTCTCTTTGTTAGCAAGCCAGCTAAACTCTGCCGCCTCATGTCGACGTCAAGCCAGGAAAAAAATGACGCCGACCTCGCGGCGGGTGAGGTCGGCGTCACGGGGCTGCGGCCACAACAGGCCGTGAAAACGCCAATACGCGACTAAAGCCACACCTGAAAAAGAGCCATCTGGCTGCAGCTGATTCTTCGGGGCGTTGAACGCCGCAGTCAGTGCCTCCCTGACGACACCACGACTAGGTTGCGGCGACGACAACGCGATGTACGTTCCGTGACGGTTCAGTGACGCCGCCTTGTCGCAGCCCAGTTTTCCACAGCCTTCACGGATACTTAGCCGTCGTCGCTACGGGGTTCGTTTGACGTCGCTTTCGATCGCGCGGTCAGGCGCGGGCGTGTGATGTCATCCGGCGAATTGAAGGGCGCATGAGGACACCCAAGAGGAACTGCGCCCTCACTCTGCCGCCCCCGGAGAAGCGGCGAGGCCGTCCGCGGGCATAACGGTTGGCCGGCCGTGCGATTCTGCTATTGTGCCGCGCCTCACGCCCCTTCAACCAGCTCTGTCGGGATATCGATCATGAAGCCAGCCCTTGCCGGACTGTGGCCACCGGTTGCAACGCCCTTTCGCCCCGACGGAGCGGTCGATACCGTCAGGCTGGTCAAGCATGGCCGCACGTTGCTCTCGGATGGGGCGCACGGTCTTGCCGTCCTCGGCACCACCAGCGAAGCGAACTCGCTCACCCTCGACGAGCGCCGCCGGGTGATCGATGCGCATGTCGAGGGCGGCATCGATGCGGCTCGGCTTCTGCCCGGCACCGGGGCCTGCGCCATCGACGACGCGGTGGCGTTGACGCGACACGCGGCGGAGATCGGTGCAGCGGGCGTGCTCCTCCTGCCCCCGTTCTACTATAAGAAGGTCACCGATGACGGCCTCTTCAACTTCGTCTCGGCGGTCATCGAGCGGAGCGGGGCACGCGTCCCACGCATCCTTCTCTACCATATCCCGCCCATGGCGAGCATCGGCTGGTCGGTCGATCTCATCGGCCGCCTCCGTGACGCCTATCCCGACGTCATCGTCGGGATGAAGGATTCCTCCGGCGACTTCGACCACACCAAGCTCATGATCGAGGCGTTTCCCGGCTTTGCCGTGTTCCCGGGTGCCGAAGTCTATGTGCTCAAGGCAATGCAGGCCGGCGCGGTCGGCTGCATCTCGGCCAGCGCCAATATCAATGCCTTTGGCATCCGCCACCTCCTCGACCGCTGGCAGAAGCCCGAGGCCGAGCGGCTGCAGGCCGAGCTGAACGAGGTGCGGAAGGCGGTCGAAAGCCGCGTCATGATTCCGGCAATCAAGGCGGTCCTCGCGGCCCGCTACAGCGACCCCACCTGGCTGATGGTCCGCCCGCCGCTGATGAAAATCAGCGACGCACTGCGCAGCGAGCTCCTCGCCGAGTCGGCAATCGTCCGGCTGCTCGTCGCGGTGCCGGCGTAGCGAGCGGGTTAGTCGAGCCTCTCCAGCTCCGCAGCGACGGCGGCGGTGATCCGAGCGGTGCCGGCCGTGCCCCCGCGTTCGTAAGGGACCAACCGACCATCGGCAAAGGCACGGCCGACGGCGTCGACGATCAGCCGGCCGGCGCTGATCGTCTCGATGCTGCCGTGGCGCTCGCCGAGCCATTCGAGCATCATCGCGCCGGACAGGAACATCGCCGTCGGGTTGGCGATGCCCTTGCCGGCGATGTCGGGCGCGGTCCCGTGACAAGGCTGGAAGACGGCATGGATGTCGCCAATGTCGGCCGACGGCGCGAAACCGAGCCCGCCCATCAGCCCGGCGCCGAGGTCGGAGAGGATGTCGCCGAAGATGTTCTCCATGACGAGCACATCGTAGTCCCAGGGCCGGCGGACCATCTCGAGGGCCATGGCGTCGACATAGACGCGGCTCGTCTTGAGCTCAGGGTGAAGAACCGCCCGCTCGTCGAAGATCTTGCGGAAGAAAGCATAGGACTTGAAGGCGTTGGCCTTGTCGACCGAGGTGACCAGACCGCGCCCGCCCAGCGCTTTGCGCGTGGCAGCGAGGCGGAAGGCGAAGTCGATCACCCGCTCGCTGCCGGCACGGGTGATGGTGAGCCGGTCATGTGCTGCGCTGTCGCCCTCGACGACGCCCTCGCGGAAATGGGCGAACAACCCTTCCGTCGATTCGCGGACGATGACGAAGTCGAGTCGTTGCCCGCACGGATCGGCGAGCGGGCCACTGACGCCGGGGATCGAGCGGACCGGCCGTACGCCGGCATAGAGGCCGAGCTCCATGCGCAGATCGACCTGCGGCATGATCTCGGTCCCGTCGGGATAGCGGATCGCCGGGTCACCCATGGCCGCAAGCAGGATCGCGTCGGCCTTGCGTGCCTCGCCAAGCGAGGCGGCGGGGAGCGCCACGCCGGCATCGCGATAGGTCTGAGCGCCGGCGGCGAGCCGCACCGGCGTGATGGCGACGCCGCCGGTGCGCTTGAGGGCGCGCTCGATCAGGCCGAGGCAAGGTTCGGTAATCTCGTGGCCAATGCCGTCGCCGGCGAAAACGGCAACGCGGAAGTCGTTGCTAGACAAAGGACGGTTCCAGCCGCGCGTTTGCTCCCGACATTGCTATGCCGGCTTGTGGTGGGCGTGCCAATGCCAGGCGATCTCGATCCGCCGTGGCAGCCACACACGGTCCTTGCTCTGGACATAGTCGATGAAGCGGGCGAGGGCGGCGGCCCTTCCTGGCCGTCCCACCAACCGACAATGCAGGCCGACCGACATCATCTTGGCGGCGCCGGCCTCGCCTTCGGCGTAGAGCGCATCGAAGGAGTCGCGGAGATAGGCGTAGAACTGGTCGCCCGAGTTGAAGCCCTGCGCCGTTGCAAAGCGCATGTCGTTGGCGTCGAGGGTGTAGGGGATGATCAGGAACGGCCCGTTGGGGCCGTTGATCCAGTAGGGAAGGTCGTCGGCATAAGCATCGGAGGAGTAAAGGAAGCCGCCTTCCTCGGCGGCGAGCTGGATCGAGTTGATGGACGAGCGTCCCTGATAAAGGCCGAGGGGCCGGGCGCCGGTGACGGCGGTGTGGACGCGGATCGCCTCGGCAATGTCGCGGCGCTCCTCGTCCTCCGCCTTGTCTTTCATTTCCACCCATTTGAGGCCGTGGCTGGCGATCTCCCAGTCGGCCTCCTTCATCGCGGCGACGGCCTCGGGATTGCGGGCAAGCGCCGTCGCCACGCCGTAGACGGTGACCGGCACGCGGCGCGACGTGAACATCCGCCACAGGCGCCAGAAGCCGGCGCGCGACCCGTATTCGTAGATCGATTCCATGTTGGCATGGCGCAGGCCCGGCCAGGGTTGCGCGCCGACGATCTCTGACAGGAAAGCCTCGGACGCGGCGTCGCCGTGCAGGATGTTGTTCTCGCCGCCTTCCTCGTAGTTGACCACGAACTGAACGGCGACACGGGCGCCGCCGGGCCAGTTCGCGTCGGGGGGATTGCGGCCGTAGCCGACCATGTCGCGCGGATAGGCGGTAGTCAGAGCGGGATCTCCTCTCCGTTCTTTCGCAGCGCTTCCGGGTAGCCGAGAAGTACCTCCCGGGCGTTCTTCACGGCGTCCTCATAGGTTTCGCCCAAGTGCGACAACCCTTCAGCGCCGGGAAGTAGGCGAGGTAACCGCCATCTTCGTCGGGCTCGATCAGGAGGGAATTCGAGCGGGTCTGGTGTGTCATCCAGCGATCATAGCAACGATGTATTGGGATTGTCAGCGAGCGCGTCGGAACCGCCGGCTTAAGAAAGCGTTAATCGAACTCGGCGAGGCTTGCCGGCCCGCGGCACAGGGTGGCGATCGATGGTCAGCAAATCCTACCGGCAGGTGCTTTCGGCCGACGAGCTCGAGCTCTCGAATTTACTCGACCGCCGGATAGCTGATATGCGCCGGATGCTCGCCGACATGCAGCCGGGCAGCACCGCGTCCGCTCTGCGCGTGCTCCGTGACGCGTTTCCGGAGGCGTCGCTGGAAGAGCGCGTTCGCGCGCTTACCGCGACCCGCCACTAGCCGACCCCTCAACGCTACCTTCCGCTATCGCCTTATCGCCCTCGGCTTTGCTCCGCCGGTGAAAGGCGCTCCAGCTGAACGGGAGCGAGGCAAGATAGGCAAGCGTGGCGATCGTCGCGGTCTGCCAGGGATAGGTGACGAGGAGGGCGACCGCGACCACGCCGACCACGAAGATCGGCAAGACAAGATCGCGCGGGATGTGGTGGCCGATGAGCTTGCCGGACCAGGTCGGTAGCCGGCTCACCATGAGAAGGGCGATTGCGAGCGTGTAGACGAGCACCAGCGGGGCGGTCCAGAAGCCATGCGGCGTGCCGACGAATTCCATATAGACGGGAAGGAGAACGGTGATGGCGCCGGCCGGCGCCGGCATGCCGACGAAGTAGTTGCCGTGCCAATCCGGTCGTTTGGGATCGTCGAGGGCGACGTTGAACCGGGCGAGGCGGAGCGCAGCGCAAATCGCAAAGACGAGGACCGCCATCCAGCCAAGCGAGCGCACCTCATCGAGCGCCCAGACGAAGAGGAGGATGCCCGGCGCAACGCCGAAGTTGACGAAATCAGTCAGTGAATCGAGCTCGGCGCCGAAGCGCGAGGACGAGCGGAGGAGGCGCGCCACCCGTCCATCGATGCCGTCAAGCAGCGCCGCAATGGCGATGGCGGCGATGGCGGCATCGAAGCGTTGCTCGATGCTCATGCGGATCGAGGTCAGCCCGGCGCAAAGCGAGAGGAGGGTCACCAGATTGGGCAGGATCCGCCGCGCCGGAACGCCGGCAAGCTCGCGCACGCGCTTTCGCCGCGGCGGCGGCTCATGCGGATCCTCGAAAGAGAGAAACGCCATTGCCGCTCAGTCCTCGCGAAAGGTCGGCGTCGCCGGCGCGGCGCCGAAGCGGGCGATGACGGTCTCCCCGGCGATCGCCGTCTGCCCCTCGGCAACCATGATCGTCGCCGTCGCCGGGAGGTAGACGTCAAGCCGCGATCCGAAGCGGATCAGGCCGATGCGCTCGCCGGCAGAAAGCTCGGTGCCCTCGGCTACGAAGCAAGCGATGCGGCGGGCGACCAGGCCGGCGATCTGGACGACGCCGATCGGACCGTTTGCCGATGCGATCACCATGCCGTTTCGCTCGTTATCCTCGCTCGCCTTGTCCAGCTCGGCATTGAGGAATTTCCCCGGCCGATAGACGATCCGGCTGATCCGTCCGGCCACCGGCGCCCGGTTAACATGACAATTGAAAACGTTCATGAACACCGACACCCGCCGGCAGGGATCACTACCCAGGCCGAGCTCGCCGGGCGGCAGAATGAGGGCTACAGAGGCGACCTTGCCATCGGCGGGACTCACCACCAAAGCTTGATCCACCGGCGTTATCCGTTTGGGATCACGGAAGAAATACACGCACCACCCGGTCAGCGCCAAGCCCAGCCAACCGAGCGGCGCCGATAGCCAGAGGAGAAGCAGGGAAACGGCGAGGAAGGCGCCGATGAAGGGATACCCCTCATGGCGGATGGGCGTCATCAGCGGCCGGATGGCGGCGAAGGGCGAGTCCATGTCTCAGATATCGGATCGTAGCCGGACGTCTCGGAGGTTTATTGGCAAAGCCGACCCGGCGCACGGGAAAACTGGGATCCGCCAACCTTCCAGGACCTAGCCGGCCGGACGGGCAGGCTGGGCTCCCGCTGTCGCGGGAACCAAGCTCTGCCCTCCCTACTCGGCGGCTTGGCGGTCGAGGGCCGTTTCGCTCTCCTTGGCTTCGCGCAGTTTCTCCTCGGCCTCTGCCGCCTCGCGTTGGCGGTTCCACATCGAGGCATAGAGACCATTGGCGAGGAGGAGCGCGTCGTGGCTGCCGCGTTCGACGATGATGCCATCGTCGAGGACGATGATCTCGTCGGCATGCACCACCGTCGACAGACGGTGGGCGATGATCAGCGTCGTGCGGTCGCGCGAGACCCGGTCGAGCGCCGCCTGGATTTCGCGCTCGGTGTGGATGTCGAGAGCGGAGGTCGCCTCGTCGAGAATGAGGATCGGCGGCGCCTTGAGGACCGTGCGGGCGATGGCGACGCGTTGCTTTTCGCCACCCGAGAGCTTGAGGCCGCGCTCGCCGACCTCGGTCTTGTAGCGGTCGGGGAGGGAGCCGATGAAGTCGGCGATCTGCGCCGTGCGTGCGGCGCCGTCGACCGCCTCATCGCTCGCCCCCGGGCGGCCATAGCGGATGTTGTAGGCGATGGTGTCGTTGAAGAGGACGGTGTCCTGCGGGACCATGCCGACTGCCGCGCGCAGCGACGCCTGCGTCACCGCCCGCACGTCCTGGCCGTCGATGAGGATGCGGCCGCCGGTCACGTCATAGAAGCGGAAGAGGAGCCGCGAGATTGTCGACTTTCCGGCGCCCGACGGGCCGACAATGGCGATGGTGCGGCCGCCCGGCACCTCGAATGAAATGCCCTTGATGATCGGCCGCGCCGGCTCGTAGTGGAAGGTGACATTGTCGAAGCGGACGGTCGCGTCCTTGACCACCAGCGTCTTGGCGTCGGCCGCGTCGATGATCTCGGGCTTGACCTCGAGGAGCGTGAACATCGCCTCGATGTCGATCAGCCCTTGCTTGATCTCGCGATAGACGAAACCGATGAAGTTGAGCGGCACCGAGAGCTGCATGAGGAGCGCATTGATCAGCACGAAATCGCCAAGCGACTGCTCGCCGCGCATGACGGCGGCGCCCGACATTGCCAGGCAGACCGTCATGCCAATCGTGAAGATGACGCTTTGGCCGATATTGAGCCAGGCGAGCGACGTCCAGATGCGGATCGCCGCGTCCTCGTAGCGCGCCCTGGCGCGATCGAAGCGCGCCGCCTCCATCTTCTCGTTGCCGAAATATTTGACCGTCTCGAAATTGAGGAGCGAATCGATCGCCTTGGAATGGGCGTCCTGATCGGAATCGTTCATCGTCCGGCGGATCTGGATACGCCAGTCGGAGGCCTTGACGGTGAACCAGACGTAAAGCCAGACAGTGACGGCGATCACCACGAGATAGCGCCAGTTGAACTGGTAGGCGATGATTCCCGCGGCAAAGACGAACTCGAGGATGGTTGGAACGGTATTGAGGATGGTGAAGCGAACGATCGTCTCGATGCCGTTGACGCCGCGCTCGATGATCCGTGAGAGCCCGCCCGTCCGCCGCTGAAGATGGTAGCGCAACGACAGCTCGTGCATGTGCACGAAAGTCCGCTGCGCGAGCTGGCGAACCGCGTGTTGGCCGACCTTGGCGAACAGCGCGTCGCGAAGGTTGTTGAAGACGTTCATCAGGATGCGGGCGATGCCATTGGCGACGACGAGCAGGATCGGCACGCTGATGGCGATGAGGAAGCCGAGATTGCGCGAGTCGATGGCGCCGGTGCCCTTCCCCGCGGCGACAAGGCCGTCGGTCGCCCACTTGTAGGTGTAGGGGACGAGCATGGTGACGACCTTGGCCAGCACCAGGGTCGAAAGAGCGACAAGCACGCGCCGCTTCAGGTCCGGGCGGCCCTCCGGCCACATGTAAGGCCAGAGGCCGCGGAGCGTCTCGAGCGCCGGCCGCTGCTTCGCGGGCTCGGTCTTGGCTGCGCCGGCGAGCGGAACTGAGGTCATCGCAGGAGCTCGCGCAGGCGGAGAGCCGGGAGGTGCATCATGAAGGGAGCCGGAACCTGAGACTATCGGCCGCAACGGACCGGTCGACGACGTCGCCCCGACATAAGCTGAAACGCGCGGAATTCAAGCTGGCCGGTCGCGCAGCTCGTGTCTGGCAGGCGAAGGTCTCGTGCGGCTGCTCAGCCGACCCGAACAGAGCTCGCGTTGATCCCGATCAATACGGATCGTGTCGGACACCGCATTCTCCTTGCGCGGTTTGGAGGAATAATCCAGTTCCGCTTGTCGATGCTGGCTTTCGCCTACGTCCTTGCCGCGGACGGTCGAAGGGAAGATGCGTCTCTGCCGCAATGATCGAATTCGTCGCCGCGCTTGTCATCTTCCTCGCCGCCCACGTCCTGCCGCCGCTGCCGCCGGTTCGCGCCCGCCTGATCGGCATGCTCGGGCACCGCGGCTACGTCGTCGGCTATTCGGTCCTATCGCTCGCGCTCATTGCCTGGGTGATCGCCGCCGCGCTCCGCGCCCCGTTCATCCCGCTATGGCCGGCGCAGGCTTGGCAGGTTCTTGTGCCGCTGGTCGCCATGCCTTTCGCGGCATGGTTTCTGATCGGCGGCTTGGCGGAGCCCAATCCGCTGTCAATCTCGATGCGCCGTGATGAAGGGGCGAGACTTGGCCCAATGACGGCGATCACGCGCCATCCCGTGCTCTGGGGCTTCCTGCTCTGGGCGGCAAGTCACATCCCGCCCAACGGCAACCTTGTTGCGGTTGTCCTGTTTGGCGGCATCGTTGTTTTCGCGCTCCTTGGCATGGCTCGCAGCGACGCCCGTGCCCGGAGGCGGCTCGGCGACATCAAGTGGAGGCAGTTGGTGACGTCGACGTCGGTGATCCCGTTCGCGGCGTTTGCCGCTGGGCGAGCGCACCTGACGAATTTGCTGCCGCTCGTGGTTTCGGGCGGCGCGGCGCTGTTGGCGACGGCCTGGTTTGCACTGGAGGGGCATACGCTTTTCCTCGGCATCGATCCCCTGGCGAGGCTTGGGCTTTGACATTCGGCCTCGCTCGCGTCCCATTTCTCAGCCAAGGCTTTCGGCCGTTCTTCCTCGCCGGCGCTCTCTGGGCCGCCACGGCGATGATCTTGTGGATCGGCGAGCTTGCCGGCCTTTGGCGATTCGCCGAGAGCTACGGCGCGATCGCCTGGCATGCCCACGAGCTGCTGTTCGGATACGTCTCTGCGGTCGTCTCAGGATTCCTGCTCACGGCCATCCCGAACTGGACGGGCCGGCTACCGCTACGTGGCGGACCGCTCCTGGCCTTGTTCGCTCTCTGGTTGGCCGGACGACTGGCGCTTCTCATCGTCGACTTGATCGGCATTGCCGCTGCTGCGACGATTGACGCCGCCTTCCTGGTCGTCTTTGCGTTTGTCATCCTGCGCGAGATCATCGCCGGCAGGAACTGGCGCAACCTCAAGACCGTCGTCCTCGTCTCGGTCCTCGCCGTGGGCAACATCGCCTTTCACTTCGAAGTCATTGTCGCACGCGCGCCGGACATCTCGGTCAGGATCGGGACCTCGGTGATCGTCGGTCTGATCATGCTGATCGGTGGCCGGATCATTCCGAGCTTCACCCGGAACTGGCTGGCGAAACAGGGCTCATCCCGCTTCCCGGCAAGCTTCGACAGATTCGATCAGCTGGCTCTCGCCGCGTCCGGCTTCGCTCTTGTCCTATGGGTGGCGACGCCCGCGGCGTGGGTTGCCGGCGTGGCTCTCGCCGCCGCGGCGATCATTCAGGTCGGACGGCTGGCGCGCTGGTCGGGAGGAGCAACCTGGAGAGAGCCGCTCGTCTTGGTGCTTCACATCGGCTACGCCTTCGTCCCCGCCGGTTTCGGCACGGTGGCTGTCTCGATCCTCCTACCGGACCTCATGCCGGCGCACGATGCCCTCCATGCCTGGACGGTGGGTGCAGTCGGCGTCATGACCTTGGCCGTCATGACGCGGGCGAGCCTCGGTCACACCGGGCGCGAGCTCCTCGCGACAGGCACGACGCGACTGATCTACGTCGCGATCGTGTCCGCTGCCCTACTCAGACTGGCTACGCCGCTCTCGACCGGTGCGACCGCAGCGCTTCTCTCGCTTGCCGGGCTCAGCTGGATTGCCGGCTTCGCTATCTTTGTCGCCGCCTACGGCCCGATGTTGGTGCGTCAGCGGCAAGCCGCGTCAGGTGGCTGAATTCGGCGCTTTGGATGGATGTCAAAAGATCAGAGGTGGTCAACCCGGCTGGGTTTCTTCGATCATCATCGCGGGGTAGTCGTCCACCGATGGGCAGACCGAGTCCATCCCGTAGCTCATGACGAGGTCGTCGGTGCCGAAGACCCGGTACACGAGCTCGATTGCGTCCTCGTGCTCCGCGGCCCGGGCCGGGTCGAGGGGGTAGAGCCCGAAGCCGGATTTTGCCGCGATGCCGAAGCCGCGGGCGATGGTCACGCCGGATGGCGAGAGCTGCCGTGCATCGGTCAGCTGCATCATGTTGCCGAACCAATCCGGATTCGTCCGCTTGAGGAAAGCGATCCGATCCTGGGCGTCGGCAACCGGTAGGGCGCAATGGCCGTAATAGTCGACTGGCATAGGCTCAGGACTAGCACGGCAAGGTTACCGGTATGGAAATATCCGCCGGGGCGACGGAGCGAAGGGGGCCATCCACCAGAAGACCTTGCGGCGCGCGCGAGCCGCGTCCAATTCTGGTGCGGCGAGCTTGCCGGGGATCAGCCATGCGTCCGAACGTCCTGCTTATCACCGCCGACCAATGGCGCGGCGATTGCCTGGGGGTCGCCGGGCACTCCGTGGTGCGGACGCCAAATATCGACCGGCTCGCCGCGCGCGGGACGTTCTTCGCGCGCCATTTTGCGCAAGCCGCGCCGTGCGGGCCGTCGCGTGCAAGCCTCTACACCGGCCTCTACCAGATGAATCACCGCGTCGTGCGGAATGGCACGCCGCTCGACCGGCGCCATGACACGATTGCGCTCGCCATGGCTCGCCTCGGCTATCGTCCCGTGCTCTTCGGCTTCACCGACCAGGCCGTCGATCCGCGGACGGTGCGGGCGGACAGCCCCTGGCTGCGGACTTATGAGGGGATCCTGCCCGGCTTCGACGTCGGCGTGCGGATCCCGGAGAATCCGGAGCCGTGGCTCGCCTGGCTCGAGCAGCGCGGCCATGAGCGCCCGGCCAATTTCTGGGACATCTATCGGCCCATCGGTGAACCCGTAGCGGGGCCCAGCAACGCGCCGCCCTGCTACGGTGCCGACGAGACGGAGACGGCGTTCCTCGCCGACGCCTTTCTCGATTGGCTCGGCGGGCGGCCGGCGGGCGAGCCGTGGTTCGCCCACGTTTCATTCCTCAGCCCGCACCCGCCTTTCATCGTGCCGGCTCCGTTCAATCGGCTCTACGATCCCGCCGGCGGTCCACCGTTTCGTCGCGCTGAAAGCGCCGCCACCGACGCCGCGAGCCATCCCTTTGTTGCCTATTGGCACAACATCACCACCACCGCCTCGCGATTCTTCACACCGGATCCGACCGCTGCGGCAACTCCGATTGCAGACTTTTCCGATGCGGACTTTCGAACAATACGAGCGGTGTATTGGGGCATGGTTGCGGAGGTCGACAGCCAGGTAGGACGTATTCTCGCCGGACTTGAGACAGTTGGGGCCGCCCCTGACACTGTCATCGTGCTCACCTCCGACCATGGCGAGATGCTCGGCGATCACTGGACGCTCGGCAAGTTCGGCTATTTCGACCAATCCTTCCACGTGCCGCTGATCATCGCCGACCCGCGCCGCAAGAGCGGGGGCCGCATCGAGGTCTTCAGCGAAGCCGTCGATGTGATGCCGACCATCATCGAGCTTGCCGGCGGGGCGGCGCCCGGGCATCTCGACGGATGTTCCCTGGTGCCTTTCGTCGACAGGCGACACCCAGCCTCGTGGCGCGATGTGGCGCACTGGGAATACGACTTCCGCGAGGTCGAGACCGGCGCGGCGCAATCGTTTTTGGGCCTCGACCTGGACGCTTGCATGCTTGCCGTGATTCGCGGCGAGCGCTTCAAGTACGTCCACTTCGCCGGCTTGCAGCCGCTCCTCTTCGATCTTCGTGAAGACCCCGATGAACTTGTCGACCGGGCGGACGACCCCGCTTATCTCGGCGTACGCCTCGAATATGCGGAGCGGATGCTCGCCTGGCGGGCCCGCCATCTCGACCGGACACTGACTGGAGTTTTGTTGACGCCGAGCGGCCCGGTCGATGCGAGACGTCGGGGGGAACAGGTTGGCACGCCGTAATTCGCCGCGAGCCTGCCCGCCGTGGTTTGGCGGATACGGTACGCTTCGCGAATGCCTTCTACTCGGCAGGGTGCGGCACTTCCACGCCTTCCGGCAGATCGCGCGGCGGCAGCGGGTGCCCACGGCGCATCGCGGCGAAGAAGCGCTTCGAGCCGCTGGCGATCGCCTCCATGTAGAGGAAGATCACCGGCGTGATGAAGAGCGTGAGGAGCTGCGACACCACCAGGCCGCCGACGACGGCGACGCCGAGCGGCTGGCGAAGCTCGGCGCTGGCGCCGGCGCCGAGCGCGATCGGCAGCGTGCCCATCAGCGCGGCCATCGTCGTCATCATGATCGGCCGGAAACGGATGAGGCAGGCCTCGCGGATGGCGTGGAAGGCATCCTGACCGGCCCGCTGTCGCACCAGGGCGAAGTCGATCATCATGATGGCGTTCTTCTTGACGATGCCGATCAGCATCAGAATGCCGATGATCGCAATCACGCTGAGGTCGAAGTTGAACACCTTCAACGCGATCAGCGCGCCGGCCGCCGCGGCGGGCAGACCGGTCAGAATGGTGAGCGGATGGATGAAGCTCTCATAGAGGATGCCGAGGACGATGTAGATGGTGACGACCGCCGCGGCGAGGAGGAGGCCCTGATTGGCGGCCGCATCCTGGAAGACCTACGCCGTGCCGGAG
>Ga0318563_10000372_pt1 | contig 18664 bp, 12 predicted proteins | sample GRESIP066b5f19_FD_203689 | JGI IMG/M metagenome (GOLD analysis project Ga0318563, IMG submission 203689) | Tropical soil microbial communities from Luquillo Experimental Forest, Puerto Rico - GRE.SIPMG.066b5f19 | ecosystem: Environmental > Terrestrial > Soil > Tropical forest > Bulk soil... | reverse complement strand
CTAATTTTTGTGCTGAAGCAGCATAAAACTCAAGAGGACCCTGAGTAAAGCTAAACTCTTTGAGTGGATGAAGCCATGCGAGTGCTTGGCCATTAATTATAATTTGATTAAGTGTTGAAACTATCTTTGCTTGTAAGCGTCGGCTTAGATCACGCGTGCTCTTATCAACGGGCCAACTAATCGAATAGGCAATAAATACTTCGTTATTGTTTGCAGGCGCATACGCTGGAGACATAAGTACTTTTGTCGAAGGGAGGGGAAGTAGGTCTTGCAGTTCGAAAACTATATTTTCGAATTCCGGCGTCTCTTTGATTTTTTGGATTTCTTTTATTACTAAGGGGAGATTTTCAAGCCTCAGCATCAGGGTAAAATGTGAGGTCTGATGATTGTGGGCTTGATTATTTGTTAAACTATGAGCGAACGTGTCTTGGAAAAATATATAATTATCAAGCGGTTTATCGTGAAATTCAGCGATTCTTGAAACATCTCCCGAGAAAAATTCGCATGGAGTTTGTGCACAATGCCAATCAAGAAACTTTGTGGCCATGAAATCTGCCAACTTGGGTAAAGCGCGCGCGGCCTTATGAATGAACAAAGTTTTGCAATCGGGCGCGCCATAGAGTGGAAAAGAAGGCATATTTTGTGAAGGCGATTCCAAGTTATTTTCAAGCATAAAATAAGTCTTAAAATCATTGCTTATAATTCCTACTGTCGCAAGAAAGGCATTTTTGTCCGTGCTCGTGCTTGCTATATTAGTGAGGGTTAATCTAGTGCGATCAGCCAAAAACGACGTGGTCATTTCTTCTCTAGTAGAAACTTTTTTTACTTTAGTTGTGGCGATTTGGTCTTGAGAAATCATTTGTAGATTTATTTTTATAGCCGAAACAATGCCACCACGGCCGAAGCTGCCGATGAGAGCATAGAATAAATCCGCGTCATGCTCTTTATCTACTGTTAGTATAACAGGGCGATTATTAACGAGTGTCACCAGCCTAAAAGCATCGACAGTATCAGCAAAATAACCACCTTTAACACTTGTTCCTCGCGCATGAGTATTACTCGCGAAACTTCCCCCAAGACTAATCTGACTTCCCGTTGGGGCAATTATGGGGACAAAGTAATTATTATTATTATTATTATATTTAATATATGATTCGTTGACTAAATTTACCAATTCTCTCCAACTCGTGCCTGCATAAACCCAGACTTTTACGATGCCTTTTTCTTGATCAAAATTTTCGCGCCAATCTATCTCTTCATAAAGACCCGTTAGATGAGCAGTATTCAATACTAGATCGTGCTCATGGCCCTGTGCGTGTGCGTCAAAAGACCAGCCCGATTTTATTTTACCATCGATGCTTCGCGAGCCCGCGGCGATAACCATTGGTCTTGTTGTGTAATTATTTTCTTTAAGCCAGCTAAAATATTCGATTATATTAATTAGATCAGTTTCGCTTTCAGGATTAATTACACCCGAAGGAGTAAAAGAGCTTTGGCCATTGCTTGCAACGAGCATGCTTTGCTCGTAATTTATATGGCTTATATGAGGGAATTTTTGAGCAAAATTGGCCGCGATACTTTGGGTCTCTATGGCCTGAGCAATTGGGGCTAAAAAGAGTAAAAGAGAAGTAAGATAAAATCTCATAGTATTTAAGCTCTCATAATAAGGGTTAAAATTCTTATTAGTTAAGAGCATATTTTGGCTCATGTTTTGATATTTAGAGAAAATAAATTTTTAGGCCCCTCAGGGCTATCGAGTTCTAAGCTACGATAGGTTGTCATTGCGACTGGATTGCTGTGCTGCGCTCGCAATGACGATTTCGAGTGCCCGAAAATCACAAAAGATTAAGCACTCAAGAATTACCTGTTGACAGGCTTGAGCACGGTCATTAGCGTAGGTCTCATGATAAAGGCTTTTTACAGCGTTATTCACACCCCAAGCATCGCGCTCAGCGTTGCTACTCTGCTACTAGCCCGCCTGGGCTAACATACTTAAAATACATCTAATTTGTTAATTTTTTGCGCAACAGCGCTTATTGGATATTTTTTTGCAGGGTAGTTATGAATAAACAAGAAAAAATGACTTTTAAAAAAGAGTCGGGTTTTATATTCGCTTTGGTTGGATCGGCTATAGGTTTTGCCAATATTTTATCGTTTAGTGCACAATGTTATAAAAATGGCGGAGGTGCTTTCTTAGTGCCTTTCTTAGTTGCCATGGTAATAATTGGCGTTCCCATGCTGTATTTAGAGGGCTTAATTGGGAAAAAATACGCACTGCCAGTGGTCTCTGCCTATGGTCGTGTTTTGCCGCGCGGCTTTAAAGCTTTCGGCTGGTTAGCGGCCTTGACCTGTTTGACCATAGGATCTTTTTATACCGTATTGACCAGCTGGTCAGCGCTTTATGCCTATTTTGCTGCAACACGTAGCATTCCGAGCGATACCGCGAAATTTTTTGTCCATGATTTTTTAAGGGACTCGGGAAGCTTAAGTATCTTCAACGGCATAAGCGTGCCCATATTTGGTACAACAGCAGCATTGGCATTTTTAACCTGGTACATAATGACGAGGCATATTAGCAAAGGCGTAGAAAAAATGTGTGCTATCTTTATGCCGTTGTTATTTATCTTATTTGCTGTGTTTGCTCTTATAGTAATTTTTTTGCCTGGATCAAGTATCGGTTTTTATCATTATTTAAATCCTCATTGGTCGAAGCTTGCTGATTTTAATTTATGGCGTGACGTCTTTGGTCATGTATTTTTTAGTTTTTCCTTGGGCATTGGTATAATCGTTGCTTATTCACGCCATACTAAGAAAGAAACTAATATTAGAAAAGCCATGCTCTGGGTTGCTTTAGGTGACTTGATTTTTAGTGCTCTTGCTGGTTTTGCTATTTTTGGATGCGTTGGATTTATGAGCCATCAGACGGGCGTGCCTTTTCATGAAATTGTCACTTCGGATTCAACTTTTCAGATGGGTTTCATAATATTCCCGCAAATCATACAAGTTTTTAGTCCGTGGCTTCAGCCTATTATTGGTTCGTTGTTTTTCTTTTGTGTATTTATCGCTGGTATAACAGGTGTCTTTTCTATTGTCGAATCTGTCGCTGGCAATATTGAAATAGAGTTTTTGGTCACGAGAAAAGCTTCGATGACTATTACTATTTTAGTTATGCTCATCATGTCATCTGTTTTTTGCATGGGTAATGGCGTTCATATTTTGGGAGCGTTGCAGCCCATGGTATTAGGTTATGCTTTCTTAATCGGCGGTATAGCACAGATATATACTTTTATGATCGTCGATAAAACTATAAAACATGATAACTTATGGTACGGCGCTCATAAAAAACCCAGACTGTCATATTATTGCGTTAAGTATATAGGCATGGCTTTTTTGCTCTTAAATTTGATCGGTGGGCTCTATGAAGAAGCTATCGCTCCATGGACTTCTTCTCATGCTGTGCGTTGGGGATGGTTTTTATCGGTAGTAATTTTCGCGCTTTGCGCCTCACGAAAGACCAAACTTGCGAGGTCTACTCTTTTTCAAGAGAATCTCTAACTCGAAGCTCAGAAAGTGTGGTGACGAGTGATTAAGCTTGATCGCCCGCTTTTACAGTGCTTTGATGCATAAAAGATAGTAAGTAATTAATATTATAATTATAAGAGGTTCTCTTTGAATATTAAGTTCTTACGTAGAAACTTTGATAAAATAAGTACTTTTATCTACTTAGAGCGATACGTGAACGAAGGTTCGAGAACCTATAGTGCTTTGGCGCAGCGTTTTGAGGGAAATCCCAAATATCATCCTGTAAGAGGTGCGAGAACTTTTAGGGTGCCGTGTCTAAAAGTGCCACGAGAAAAAGTTGTATTGTATTTAGATAATCCTGATTCAAGACTTGTAGAAAAATATATTAAGCATGATACTATTCTTATGCCTGTGCATCCGGAAATATTTAAAGACGATAAAGTTCCCTTCATAAAAGAACTGCGTAATTATGTACAAACAAGTATGCTCGTAGCGCCCGCAGCGTCTACACGCACCGTTCTAACTTTTGTTGAGCCACATTTTATAAAATTAAATTACCCTCGCTATATATCAAGATTCACACGGCAAATGACCAGAGATATTATTCAAAATAGTATAGAAGTCTCCAAGGGCCTGGCGCATATTAGTGTACCCAATTTTGGCTTTCTTCCTGAGACTATTGGCGTAGCTTTTGGTGAGGGTCCTGATTCTTGGGGATTTATAGTAAGAGAAACATTTGCGCGACCTCAAGTAGAAAATAAAAGATTTTTGATACCGCTTTTCGCACTTTATTCTCGCGATCTTAACGATTCGAGCGATTTACCCCTCATAATCCAACTTATTGAGCTTCACCAAGCAGAGCCTCTAAATTTTACGCTCGAATATATTATGAAACCTATTATTACAATTTGGTGTACTTTTTTGCGACAGGCAGGTTTTTTATTTGAGATGCACGGTGAAAATACGCTGCTCGAACTTGATGAAAATTTTTTGCCTTCACGAATTATTTATCGCGATTTAGATATAGATATAGACATAGAAATGCGCAATAAATTATCGCTTCATACTGAATTTCCTAAAACCAAACATATTACCAACGAGCATGAAAAAACCTATAGTCTGGCCTATGATGGCTTTATAGGTCATCATTTATTTGATTATATGAGCGAAGAACTCCAAAAATATTATGGGGTCAGCCCAAGAGCTCTACAAAAAAAATGCCAAGAGCATTTTTATAATAATTTTCCTGATGCAGATAAATATTTTAAGAACCAAGTATATTATTATGCGAAAGAGTTGGGGTTAGATGATAAATACCCATTAGTGGCAACCAAGAATAAGCCCAAGTGGCGGTAGTGGGTTACGATGGTCTATAAATATTTACTGACCAATAACGACAAAAAGCGGCTTGATAAACTTTTTTACAAGCTTCAACATGCTTCACGTAATTATAGCGGCTATCCCTCGAGTTTGAATTTTGATTACTCAGAGTTATTTCGCTTTTTAAGCATGAATATAAATAATATAGGCGATCCTTTTGCGTCAAGTAATTATCACGTTAATACTCATGAAATAGAAGCCGAAGTTATCGAATTTTTTGCTGAATTATTTGGTCTTAGAGAAAGACATACGGGTTATGTCACTAACGGGGGTACCGAGGGTAATCTCTATGGGCTTCATATAGGAAGCTATTATTATCCTCATGGCGTAGTCTATTATTCAGAAAGTTCGCATTATAGCATTGATAAAATTATGCGTATTATTGGTGTTAAAAATATAAAGATTAAGCAAAAAATAAACGGTGAGATGGATTATGATGATCTTTATGTAAATCTTAATAAAAACCGTCATGTTCCAGCTATATTTTTAGTAAATATTGGTACAACCATGACAGGAGCTATAGATAATCTCGATATAATAAAAAAATATCTTCACGACTTAAAAATAAAAGATTTTTATATACACTGCGATGCAGCTTTGCACGGATCTTTTTTGCCTTTCGTGCCCGATCCGCCACCTTTTGATTTCAAAGCAGGCATCGATAGTATTACTTTGAGTGGCCATAAATTTATTGGCTCACCGATTCCCTGTGGAATAGCGCTTGTAAAATATAGATATTTAAAAAATTTAACGCCCAAAATATCTTATATTCAGATTACCGATAGTACTATAAGTGGATCCCGAAATGGCATGACGCCTTTATTTCTTTGGTATGCCATCAAGCGCTTTGGCATAAGCGGCTTTCAAGAAATGACCGAACGTTGTTTAGCAATCGCGCGTATTCTAACCCAAAAGATGGTCGCTCTTGGTATCAAAGCCTGGCAAAATCCGTATTCTAATATAGTAGTCTTTCCCTGTCCTTCAGAAAAATTTGTTCATAAATGGCAAATCGCAACCTGTGATGAGATTGCGCATTTTATTGTGATGCCTCACCACAGTGAGGAATTTTTTGATCATATACTTAAAGACTTAGTCAGCGATATCGCTTTCAAAAAAGCTTGAGGTAATAATCGATCGTTTAATTTTTTCTGAACGCTCGCCACGTGGATTGCTGATGCTACGCGAAATAGAGGTGCGGCCCTTTGGAGTTGAAGAACTGTCGGTACTTCTGCCTAAAGAATTATGAGCACTTTTTCTACCGAGAGAGCCTATGGAGCCAATAGAACTGAGCGAATTTTTCTTCCCAATAGAGCCGAGGCTTGCTCTATGGCTGACAACGAGAAGTGAAGGGTTATAGTCTTGTACTTTCGAATCAACAACAAGTGCCATGAGTTTATCAAAATATTTGCATCCGCGTAAGTTTGCTTTCTCTGATGCTGCTCCTGGATTTTGACAAATAACTTGATTGAGCGTGGCCCCACTAAAATTGGTCTTATGAAGTTTTGCGCCATATAAATTTACGTTGGTTAAAACTGAATTTCTAAAATCGGCTCCACTCAAATCTGCGCCTACTAATTTTACATCAGAATAATGAGATCCATTTGAGAATGTTTCGCTAAAATTAACATTAGACATATCGCATGAAGTGAACTTGGCGTCATTTAGATTGGTCTTCGAAAGATTAGCATGAGTAAAATTTGATAGTACGAAGTCGAAATTTTTGAAATCGCCTTTACTTAAATCGGCACCTATTAAATTTACATCCAAATATTTGAATGCAAGTAGCGAAGGATTATAGTTTTTTACTTTTGAATCAACAACAAGTTTCATGAGCTTATCAAAATATTTGCATCCACGTAAGGTTGCCTCTGGTGAAGCTCGTCCAGGATTTTTGCAAATAACTTGATTGAGTGTTGCCCCACTAAAATTAGTATTATGAAGTTTCGCGCCAAATAAATTTATGTTGGTTAAAAGCGTATTACTAAAATCGGCATTACTTAAATCCGCGCCGACAAATGTTACGTCAAGATAATGAGCTTCGCTCGATAGTGTCTCGCTAAGATTGGCATCGGACATGTCGCATGAAGTGAACTCAGCCCCATTTAGATTGGCTTTCGAAAGATTGGCATGAGCAAAATTTGATAATACGAATTCGGAATTTTTGAAATCGCTCTTATTCAAATCAGCATTCATATAATTTACATCAAAATATTTGAATGCAAGTAGCGAAGGATTATACTTTTTTACTTTTGAATCAACAACAAGTTTCATGAGCTTATCAAAATATTTGCACCCGCGTAAGACTGCCTCTGGTGAAGCTTGTCCAGGATTTTGACAAATAACTTGATTGAATGTTGCTCCACTAAAATCAGCCTCCCAAAGTTTTGCACCAAATAAATTTACGTTGGTTAAAACCGAATTTCTAAAATCGGCTTTACTTAAATCAGCACCGACAAATTTTACGTCGAAATATTGAGCGTCGCTCGAGAGCGTTTCGTTCATATTAGTATTGGACATATCGCACAAAGAGAATTTGGCATTTTTAAGATTTGCTCTCGCAAGGTTAGCATGGCCAAATTTTGATAGCACGAAGTCAGAATTGTCAAGGCGAGCTTCTTCGAGATTTTCGTACTCATGATTCGTATTGCAAAAAGTTACTGCTTCAATTTGTTTGCAGTAATTTCGAGGACTCTTGCGCACCTCTTCGAGGACTTTTTTAGGATCGGGTATAAAATTTTCACTAAAAGCACTCGCATGGGCAATAACTATGAAAAAATTCAAAATCCAGGCTGATTTAATTAAACCTACTTTATTCATGATTTTCTCTCGGGTTAAAAGCTCAAATTAAATAAATTATTAATAACTTAATTACTTGAGTGACAGAATAGGCATTTGTTTTCAATAGGTTACATGAAGAATTTTTTGAAAGTGCCAAAAAATAGCCTGCAAGATAAACAGGCTTAAAAAATATAAATATATATCCAGAAAGATAGAGCTTGGATATTTCTTAAGGCTCACGAGTTTTGGGTTTTTCGTCTCTTAGGAAGGACTTTTTCCTGATTTTCGACTTTTTCGATTTTTTCTACTTTTCTTTTCTTGGTTGGCTGAGCATTGCATTGAGAAAAAGGGGCTAAAAGTTGTGTTGCGTTCATGGGCTCCTCATCTTCCCACAAAAAACGAACCACTAAAGCCGTAATATCATCTTTAGATCCCTTAAGCCGGGCTTCTTCTACAATCTTGCGCGCTGCATCTTCGGCGCTTTTCTCTTCATAAAATACGTCGAGAGCAATATTCATTATTTCGCCGCGCGATAATTTATCGGTAACGCCATCAGAGACTAATATGAGGGTTTGAAACGATTGATCAAGATTTTTATAATTTATTTCTGGTGTAGCAATGAGCCCGATTTCTTTGGGATGATCACCAATGGAGCGAGAAAGTGAAAGATTCCCGCCGAGCCGCGCGACAGGGCCCGTTCTGGTGACAATTCCGCCTGCGCGAAGTATTCGCTCTAGTTCTTTGTCTTCGAGGGGTTTATGATCGTTGGTGTCATAATAATAATATTGATTTTCTCGTTTCATCATCATGATAACTGCTGAATCACCAGCATTGGCAAGATAAATTTTCTTACCTAAAATTACTGCCACTGCTGCAGTCGATCCCTGCTTAGCAGTTAATGCACGCGCGAGTCTATCCACTGACATGAAAGTATTATTAAGAGCTTGAGTAATATTAGGATTATCAAAGGCTGCACCAACGAAAATATTGACGAAATGATTTTTTAAAAACTCCGAGACATTGCCCGTGCCATGCCCATCAAATACGCCAAAGACGGCTGCAGATTCGTCTGGCTCTTGTGATAAAAATTTAATAGATTGGGCAACAAAACGATCTTCGTTGCTATGGGCAAACCTTCCGGTACAAGCATTCTGAAGGCTATAATGGCCCACCTGGTAAAATAAGGTCGGTTCGTAAATAAATTCTTCTGTCGAAGAATTTGAACAAAAAGCAAGACTGGAAAAGCTCGTAGCGAGGACAAAAATAATATTTTTCATGACGCGTCAATAGAAAATCAATTTTGATCTGGCAATATGTGCATGCAGGTGAGCTTATGCTAAGCGCGTATTTAAAGGCGCTTAGTAAAGCTCACGATTTTTATTTGAACTTATTTTTCTTTGGGTTATAGGCTATTTTTTTTTTATTTATTTTGCACATCATATGCTCTAATTTTTCTCCCAATACTTTGCAAAATATAGTTTCAGCTCTTTCTGTATTGAGATCGGCATCAAAAATTTCAAATGTAACGAGATGCTTTTTCACGACAGCTAAAGCTAGGATCATGAGGCTCATTTCATCAAACTGGCTCGTGATTTTTACTGTCAGGAGTTGATTTTTGCTCTGCAATACTTTGGCAAACATGGCTATATGATATCCGTCCGCATTTTTTAATCCAAAATGCAAGTTTTTTATTGATTTATTTTCTTTTAACGAATTGGTTAATAATCGGGTCTGTTCGACAGATATTTCAAAACCTGTTAATTGCAGTTCAGTGAGGTTTGGGTATTGATTAATATATTGGTTAAATGGGCGAAACATTAAGTCTATGTCGGCGTAAGCTATATGAAGCTCCTTAATTTTTCCGGTTTCTTTGAGGAGAGAAGCCGCCGTTATAGCCTCTTCACTGCTGAGCTGAATTGCTCGTGGAATGGCCAATGCACCACCTCGCTTTTTAAGATCATCGAAGAACCGAGCCCACCGATCATTTTCAGCTTCAGGGGTAGAAGTTATGTCAGGGGATAAAACTGGGGCTCCTGATGTATCTTCATGAGTATTTTTCTCCAAGTCATTTTTAGGAGCAATTATTTCTTCAGGGCTAGGATTCTGAAGGTAAGTATCTTGTTCTTGCCTTTGGTCAATATATTCGACATGTGATAAAATTTGCGGTATCTGCGTATTATTTTCGTGCTTATTTTCTTCGTCGTTGTATTCAAAAATTTGATCTTCTATGTGGGTCTCTTGAAAATCAGCGTACTCTTGCGTGGCGAAATCATTTCGAGGACTTAGAGCTCTTTGATACCCAGGAATATTTTGCGGCTGCTCGCGCAATCCTTGTGGATCAAAATATTCACCGTTCGATTCAAAGTGCGATATAGATGGATTATATTCTTGCTCGTAATAAATTTGCTGTTGGGAATCAGGATAGTGCTGTGCCGGCCACTGAGCTCGAGGAGTTAAAATTCTGCCTCGTCCAGGCTGATTCTGCAAATAGGCACGCGATCCCTGTGCAGGATAAAAATATTCGACGCCCGGATTATTTTCTTGCTCATGAAAAATTTGCTCCTGAGCATAGTACCCTTGGAAATCTAGACTTTGCTGTCCAGCCCAATTAGCCTGAGGGGCTAAAGCTCCCCCGCGCCCTTGTTGATTGTACTGATAAGCATGAAAACCCCTTCCTGAAACTTGGTTTGCACAAGGCTGCGCATAGTGAGCTTGTCCACGCCCCCTAAGAGGAGCGACGCCCCTTTGATTTTGTGCGTACCCCCGAAAAGCCGCTCCGGGTATTGGATTCGCAATAGGCTGCACAAATTGAGCTTGCCCGCGCCCTCGTTGATTTGGCATGGGGCCACGCGACGCAACTGCCGGCATTGGATTCATTGGCATATGAGCACCATACTGCTGAAAAGCTCTCCCGCGCCCGGGAGGCACAGTTCCACGCATTCCTCTTTGAGCACGGTTAGGGGGGGGGGAGCCAGCTCCTCGAGCACCTTGCATCATGGGAGCATGTCCCTGAGGTTGCGCGTATCCATAGAAGGGAGCATCTTCGTAGCTTTGCCCAGATATATTTTTTGGTGGATCCATCGCCAATAACGCTAATGAAAAAGGCATTGTTATAGCTATAATGTATTTTTTACGCATAGTAGTCTCCGAATTATTTGTCACTAAAAGTTTTGGTTACAGCGTTGATAAAACCTGCTGATTTGCGTCGTGGTTCTCTTTCTTTTGATTTACTGATTTTAGTCTCATCATCGGCTGATCTGCGTCTGTTTTTGCTGTTTTCTAATAGTCGATTATTTTTCTTGTTTTTGGCACTTATATAACAAAAACATTCAATATTGTTTATTCTTACTGCGACTGCAGGAAAAAGTTCGGTAATTTGCTTGTTAATTTCTTTGTAAACCTCGTCTGGCAGTGGATTCTTATAATTAAATTTGATGCTTTGAACAGCGCTTGTTTCGATCATAATAGGAGCAGCGTTAAACGCTATTTCATCGAATATGCCAGTTAACTCAAGTGTTTCTAAATTTTGTAATCGTCGAGCAATAGCCGCGAAGGCTGAAATATCAAGAGTTTCAAAGTTTATATTTAGCGACACTAAGAATTTATTTTCTTCTAACGCTTTAATTAAGCTTAATATAGCATTGTCTTTAACTCTTGCCTTGGTGCATTTTATAGTAAAATATCCTAAAAATTGCACCTGGGAAAGAAGTTGCATAATGCGATTATCAAAAGGGCCGTCCAATATGAGAACGAGCGAATCCAGCTCGTGAAGAGCTATAGTTTCAGGATTTTCTACTACGGCGTTTATGCGAAGGGCACAGCTACTAGAAGAGCCTCTGAGGGTCAATTTTTGGAAAGACGGCATTTTCTTAACGACACTAAATAAATAAATAATTTGATCAACGTTAATATTATCAAAGCTCATGTCGAGCGATGTTATACCTGCATTTTTTTCGAGAGCATCTTTGAGCGCAAAAATAGACTGGTCATCGATATGTCCGCCTCGTACTACTATGTCTTTGAGCGTCTTAGACTCTCCAAATAATTTTATAAAATTATTAAGATCCTGTGAATTAGCGAGCTTTAAAGTAAGCTTGGTTAGGTACTCGTTAGGCATTAAATAATTAACGAGCATTTCTGTTTTTCCAGACGGAATAGCATCGAGTCCAAAATCAATTTCATGAGTCCTTGTTGCTTGCTTTACTTTATTATTTAAATCTCGAAGAAACTTTATTTCCTCTATTTTTGAGGGATCCATATCTTGAAATTCATTCATCGCAAAAATTTTACATACAAAGCAGAGATTAAGTAGACACAGAGAGAAAAAAAAATCGCGCATATATGTATTCCTGTATTGCCAAGTTCAACTGTTTGCCAAAAATTATGCATAGAACTTTTCAACGTAATCGCAAACACCCTCCATCGGTATTAATAGATAATTTTATTAAGTATAATTTTGTATGCGTGAGTTTTTAGATTTGAGTGTGTTTATTAGATCGATAGATATCTAACTCGAGGTTAGCATCTCATAAAATCAATTTTATACGTCTATTCAAAAATATTAATATTAGGTAGCGTGCACCTATTACCTATGGAAGGACCTCATAATGAAAAAATGGAATTTAATTCTAATTACTCTTTTGTCGAGTACCGCACTTTTTTCTATGCAACCTAAAAATAGACAAAATCTTAAAGAAGCTCAGAGAGCAGAACAAGTTGCGGAGTTAGTTGGCGTTGCTTATGAAAATATGAAGAATTATGATTTTTTACACGCGGCGAAAAATTTTGATGCTGCGCTAAAAATTCAACTGGGTCCCTATGGTCTAAGGAGTGAAGCAGAATTTATGCTCATCTTCATGGATTATTATCGGCTTATATCTCCTGATGAATCCCAAGCATTACAACCTTCTAAGGGTCCGAATTCTAAAGGACCGCGCCCCTACAGTGTGTATTTACAACGCTTTAAAACGCACGTTGAAAAAGGCTATCTAGAAAGTGAAATCTATGAACGCATGAAAAAGTTAGAGAATATTGTTGGATCTAATTATTTTCCTTTTATGCAAATGGAAGATAGAGCAAAAAATCCCCTTGAATTTGATTGCTTATGTATAAAAAGAAATATTCTTGGTTTAGATGAATTAATTTCGCAAAATATCAGTTCGCCCGATCATCCTGAGTATAAAAAAATCATGGCGACGCTCGAAGAGTCCCCGCTGAGCAAAATAGCAAAGAACGCCAAGGCATTGCAGAGAGACTTAGAGGACCAGGGCTATGAGCTCGAAGAGTCCCTGAATCTTGCAAGTATAAGAGACTCTTTAAAAATCCAAAAAGATAAATCTACGCTCGTAGCGATGAGAATACTTTCCAATAAGCACGGGAATTATCTCGAGGACGTTAAAGAATGGTCGAATGCTCATAATAAAGCATTTTTGGTTGCTTTTGAGTTAAATCATAAGGGCAATAAAATTTTCTTGACTTATGTAATTATTAATAAAGAAGGCGAGCCTATTTTTTATGTGAATTTTGCCCGATCCTAATCCAAATAGGCACAAGTTTTGATGTCGGCGTATTGCTTCTTAGTGCCACTGAATCAAGTGGTACGAGTATATTAGCTTCGGGAAAATATGCTGCGGCACAGCCTTCTTTTATATCAAATACTTTTACTTGAAAATTAAAGGCTATGCGCTCTTGAGAATCATAACGAGAGATAAGATCTACTCTCATATTATGTTCGAGCTTTAGTCTATTAATATCTTTTTGATTCATGAAGACCACATCACGCTGATTTTTTATACCGCGATAGCGGTCGTTGAGGCCAAAAATCGCAGTATTAAACTGATCATGACTACGTATAGTAGTTAAGAGTAAATCATGATTTTGATAATTGGGAGTTGGCATAGTAAGAGCCGCAAATTGAGCTTTCTTTGATGGCGTTTGCCAAATTCTTTTGTGGGCTAAATTTTCCAATACAAAACCACCGGGTATTTGCAGGCGAGAATTATAATCAGCGAGTTCGGGTATACAAAAAGCTATATGATCACGAATAAGCTCATAGCGACAGGCAAGTTCAAGCCAGTTAATATTTTCATGATTTTTGAAACTATGATGAGCCAGATGCCCGATAATTTGAGTTTCAGACCAGAGGTTTTTATCAAGAGGCTCAAAATGTCCTCTCGATGCATGAACTATGCTCATAGAATTTTCGACACTGATAATTTGTTCTTGGTCTTTTTGAATATCTTTTTCAACACGCGTTAAGCAAGGTAATAACAAAGTTATGCCGTTTTTTACGAGATGAGTTTTGTTAAGTTTAGTCGCTAAATTAATTTTAAGCTCACAGCGTGAAAGTGCTTCCTGAGTTTTCAAGAAATCAGGTGATGCAGATAATAAATTTCCTCCAAGAGCAACAAAGATTTTAATCTTATTTTCTAACATGGCTCTTATACTATCTACGACATCGAGGCCTGCGTCAGTAGGAATTTTAAGAGCAAATCGCTCTTCGAGTTTGGCGATAAATTGTTGGTTTGGAGCATGAGTTATGCCAACAGTTCTATTGCCCTGCACGTTACTATGACCGCGCACAGGGCATAAGCCTGCGCCGAGCTTACCAACATGTGCTCGCGTCAATGCTAGATTTACGATAGCTTCGATAGTGGCAACGCCGTAAGTAGTTTGGGTAATACCCATTCCCCAGGCATAAATTACGCGTTCGTTTTCGCATATAATCTTGAGAATAGTATCTATATCGCTTGGTGTTAGACCAGAATTTTCGCAGAGTTTATTATAATCAAGTAATTCGAGTGACTGGGAAAGACTTTCAAAACCCTGGGTATGATTAGTTATAAAATCTCTTTCGATAAATTTAGTAAAATTTTTATCAAGAAATAATTTATATAAAAGCGCATAAAAAAGCGACTGATCTCCGCCTATGCTCACTTGAAAATAATGCGTGGCTATTTCTTTGGCCCCTCCAAGCATGTCGCCAAGATCTTGGGGATGACGAAAACGTAAGAGCCCTGGTTCTACCATAGGATTTATGACAATAATTTTGGCGCCTTTAAGCCGAGCTTCTTTAAGTGTACTGAGCATGCGGGGATGATTAGTGCTCGGATTATGGCCAATAAGAAAAATTACTTGAGAAGCCAAAAAATCTTTGATCTGCACCGTGCCCTTGCCAGTACCTAAAGTATTTTTGAGGGCAACACCACTAGACTCATGGCATAAATTAGAGCAGTCGCTTAAATTATTGGTTCCTAAAGCTCGTGCCATGAGTTGAAATAAAAAAGCAGCTTCGTTGCTCGCGCGACCAGACGTATAAAAGACTGCTTCATGGGGATTGGTTAATTCTTTAAACTTAGTACCGGCTAGTTTGCAGGCTTCCTCATAACTAATATTTTGAAAATATTCGCTCTGTTCAAATCTTACTGCCGGTGTGACAATTCTGCCTAGATTTTCTAACTCATATTCACTGAGCGAACTTAATTTACCAATTGGGTTTTCTCGCCAAAAATTTGCGTCAAGTTTTTTGGTTGTTGTGGCGCTCATGAGTGCCTTTGCGCCATTTTCGCAAAATTCAAAGCGAGCACGATGATCTGGTTCAGGCCAGGCGCAACCTGGGCAATCAAAACCCTGTTTATTATTCATACTTGCCAAAGCGTGCGTCGCCCGTAGGAGGCCGGTTTGTTTTACAGCATGTTTTAAAGTCGATAATACAGCGCCAATGCCCCCTGATGATCGTGAACTCATGCGTGCTCCCTATAGCTCTGCGCTATGCGATGCGAATGCGTGTAAATATTAAAGCTGTCTTGTCGCAAAAAACCGACGAGTGTTATATTAAATTCCTCGGCATAATCCCGCGCTCGCGTTGAAACTGCCCCTAAAGTTGCAATAAGGGGAATTTGAGCCATATGGGCTTTTTGTATTAATTCGTAACTAGCCCGCGAACTCATGAGCACCAGAGCCTGATTTAAATTAGTATTTTTAAGTTTCAAACTAAAGCCAATTAGTTTATCCAAAGCATTATGGCGGCCGACGTCTTCGTAAAGCCCCTGTAAAGTTCCATGCATGTCAAAAAGGGCGGCTGCATGCGTACCGCCAGTCTTATTAAATATTTTTTGTGCGGGCTTGAGCTTTTGCGCGCATGATAAAAGCGTTTGAGCGCTTATGAGCTCAAAAGTATCTAAATTAAGCGCTGGCACTTGAGGGATTTCCTGAGGGCTTGTACACATGCCGCAGCCAGCGTGGCGTAGCGATGCTGGAGAAAAATTTTGCGGCTTAAAAAATATATGACTCGCGAGTTCTAGGACTATACGAGCAGGCTTTTGGGGATCAAGAAGGGCTTTTGTACACAGTGAGTAGTCAATAATATCTTCGGAAAATTTAATAATACCCAAAGAAAATAAAAGACCTAAAGCAAGCTCATAATCATGGCCTGGAGTACGGAGAAGATCTGCCAGATGAGTGCGTGTGCGATTATAAAACTGCCCCCAAATAATTTCTATACTTAATAAAGATTCTATCGCTATTATATCAGCTTCAGGGCAAAAATTTTGCTTATAATATTTGGTTATTTTGCATGATTTCATGAAAAAAGCCGCCTTGTAGGTATGAGTATAAATTGTTAGCAACGATGGTCAACAAATAAACAAGGTGCTCTCATGAAGATACATGAGTATCAGGCGAAAGAACTCCTGAAGAAAAGGGGAGTGACGACCCTTCACTCCCACGTTTGTTTTACGCTTAGTGAAGCTGAAAGGGCTATTGAAGCTCTTGGGCTTCCTTGCGTAATTAAGGCTCAAGTACATGCTGGTGGACGCGGTAAAGTAGGCGGTGTAAAACTCGCCAAGACCAAAGCCGAAGCACTCGCTGCTTCTGAGCAGATTTTATCAATGATTATTAAGACACCGCAAACCACCCAAGAAGGCCAACGGGTTTCATGTATCTTGGTAGAAGAAGGAACGATAATTAAGCACGAGCTTTATATAGGCTTACTTATTGATAGAGACGCGCAAAAAATATGTCTTATAGCATCACGAGAAGGTGGTGTTGAAATTGAAGAAGTAGCGCATAATAATCCCGAAAGTATTAAGCGCCTAAGCATCGAGAAATCCCAAGGCTTGATGCCATTTCAAATACGCGCGTTAGGCACAGCGCTCGGGCTTTCACCGGTTATAAAAAAGCAATTCTCGAAACTTTTGTTGGGTTTATATAAAACTTTTGTAGAATGCGATGCCGCGATGATAGAAATCAATCCCTTGGTTATAACCGGCGATGATCGTTTGGTGGCCCTCGATGCCAAAATGACCATTGATGAAAATGCACTTTATCGCCAGCAGTATATCAACGAAATGCGCGATCCTACTCAGGAAGACGAAAAAGAAATAGAAGCCCAGCGTCATGGCCTGGCTTATGTAGCGCTTGATGGCAATATTGGCTGCATGGTCAACGGTGCCGGTCTTGCCATGGCCACCATGGATGTGATTAAGCATGTTGGTGGTGCTCCCGCAAATTTCTTAGATGTCGGTGGCTCAGCCACCACTGAAAGAGTTGAGCAGGCCTTAAAAATTATAGCGCAGGATAAAAACGTAAAAGCTATTTTTGTTAACGTTTTTGGCGGCATAGCTAAATGCGATGTTATAGCCCATGGTGTAGTTAATGCCGCGCGGGCTTTAAATCTAAAGCTCCCTCTCATTGTGCGTTTGCAGGGCACCAATGTTGAGTTGGGCCAAGACATACTTAATAAATCAGGCCTTCGTATTCATGCCGCAGCAGATATGTTGGCAGGGGCTAAGCAAGCAGTGAAGCTTGCAGGAGTTTAATCATGGCCATATATGTGAACAGTCACACACGAGTAATGGTTCAAGGCATCACCGGTAACGCAGGGGCCTTTCATGCAGCACAAATGCTCGCCTATGCGCCAACCCAAGTAGTTGCAGGCGTTAGTCCTGATCGGGGAGGAGAAAAATTCGCTGAACATGTTCCTATTTTTGACTCGGTAAAAGAGGCCAAAGAAAAAACCAATGCTCATGCTTCGGTGATCTTTGTACCTGCTCCTTATGCTGCAGATGCGATCTTAGAAAGCCTCGATGCCGAGCTTGATCTCATAGTCTGTATAACCGAAGGAATTCCTACTCTCGATATGGTCATGGTCAAAGAAGCCATGAAAGGCAAAAAAACGCGTTTGATCGGACCCAATTGCCCCGGTATAATTACGCCCCACCAATGTAAAATAGGCATCATGCCTGGTTTTATTCATAAAGCAGGGCCCGTAGGCGTTATCTCGCGTTCGGGAACACTTACTTACGAGGCGGTTTATCAGCTGAGCCAGTTAAATATTGGGCAATCCACATGTATAGGCATAGGTGGAGATCCCTTGATTGGAACTTCTTTCATAGACGCTTTAGAAGCTTTTGAAAAAGATCCAGATACCAAAGCGATAGTCATGATCGGCGAAATCGGCGGTTGTGACGAAGAAAAAGCTGCCGAGTTTATTAAGCATCATGTTAAAAAACCCGTCGTAGGATTTATTGCCGGTATCACAGCCCCTCCAGGTCGGCGCATGGGACATGCTGGAGCTATTATTAGCGGCGGAAGTGGAACAGCTGAAGCTAAGATTGCTGCTTTTAAAGAAGCTCGTATTACCGTTGCGCCAACGCCTGTTGATATAGGAACTAAAGTAAAAGAAGTTCTTAAATAAAGAGACCGCTTCGGCGGTCTTTTTTTGGCTTTCTACTGGTGTTTAAAATACTTAAGCTTTTGCAAATTGGGGAGAAAACAGCCTCGCCTTTAGGCTTGTCTCTTAATCACAATTTTTCACCTGCTGCGATTCCCCCAACCCTTGTCGTGCCGCGGCTTGTCCGCGGCATCCAGACGAGGCTGCTCAGGAGCATACTTCATTATACAAATCTTTCCATTCTGGATTTTCTTTCTCAATTAAATTTATCTTCCATTTTTTAGGCCAATTTTTAAAGAACCTCTCCAGGCG
>Ga0318563_10000367_pt1 | contig 18725 bp, 13 predicted proteins | sample GRESIP066b5f19_FD_203689 | JGI IMG/M metagenome (GOLD analysis project Ga0318563, IMG submission 203689) | Tropical soil microbial communities from Luquillo Experimental Forest, Puerto Rico - GRE.SIPMG.066b5f19 | ecosystem: Environmental > Terrestrial > Soil > Tropical forest > Bulk soil... | reverse complement strand
TGAGGAGGATGCGCTCGGTCAGCTCGGCCTCATTCCACTTGGCGCGGACGTCGGTTTCGAATTCGGCGACGAGGCTGGCGAATTGCGGCCGCGAGGCAAGATTATTGCGCTCGTCGGGATCAGCCTCGACGTCGTAGAGCAGCACGGGGTCGGTCGAGGAGGAGATGAACTTATATGCCCCGCGCCGGATCATGAAGATTGGCGCGGTGATTGCCTCCGCCAGATACTCGCAATAGATCGTTCGGGAGGTCCCTTCGCCGGCGATCAGCGTGGTGAGGTCGGTGCCCTCCAGCGTCTCGACAGCGCCGCCCCACCGGCCGCTGGTCGCAAGCCCCATGAAGGTCGGCAGCAGATCGACGAGAGAGACGAGTTCGTCGACTCGCGAAGGCTCTATCCACGGCGCATTGATGATAAGTGGAATTCTCGCCGAAGGCTCGTAGAAGCTTTTTTTGAACCACATGCCGCGTTCGCCGAGCATCTCGCCGTGATCCGAAGCGAAGACAATGGCCGTGTTCTTGTCGAGGCCAGTGGCCCTGAGCGCCGCGAGCACTCTGCCAATGAGCTGATCGACGTAGCTGATCGAGCCATAGTAGGCACGGATCGCCCGGCGGATCTCCGCGTCGTCGAAGTCGTAATCAAGGATGCCGAAATCGCGCATCAGGCGCAGCGAGTGTGGATCGGCCTCCATTTCGCCGAGTCTTGGCACTTTGGGCAACGGGATATCCGCTCCCCCGTAGAGGTCCCAGAATTCCTTTTTGCACAGGAAAGGTTCGTGGGGGTGCGTGTAAGAGACTTGAAGGAGGAACGGGCGCGCATCCTTGGACCGGGCGATGTCGTAGAGGTGCTGAACCGCTTTGAATGTCACTTCTTCGTCATAGTCGATCTGGACGCTCCGCTCACAGATACCGGAGGTGAGGAGGGTGCGCGGATCGTTTACGTCCGGATTGTCCTCGCGGCCCCAGTTCGGCACCCAGGCGTAGTCGGCTGGATAGATGTCGGCGGTTAGGCGTATTTCGAAGCCATGGAACTGATCCGGACCGATGAAGTGCATTTTTCCGCTCAACGCGGTCTGGTAGCCTGCCGCGCGCAAGTAGTGCGCGTAGGTCGGAATGGTCGCGGGCATCTCGGCGGCGTTGTCGTAGGTGCCGGTTGCCGAACAGAGCTGGCCGGTCGCCATCGAAAATCGTGAGGGGGCACAGAGCGGGAAATTGCAATAGGCCCGCTCAAACACGACGCCGCCCGCAGCAAGCGCTTCGATGTTGTCGGCCTTGCAGATCGCGTTGCCGTAGGTACGCAGATAAGCGGCTGCGAGCTGATCGACCTGTAAGAATAGGATGTTAGGTTTTTCCGACATGTATTGGTCTTTCTGCCTTGGACGACTGATCATCTTGGTCGGCAATCGTGTCTGTGCTCGCTCGGGGTCGTTCTACGCAAACTTGCGCTTCTGAAAGACTTTTGCGGTCTGCGGTCTTCCGCACCGGGCGGCTACTTCTGAGATCTCAAGCCTATGGTCCGGTCGGAAAGGCCTCAAGTGGCCCATTGCGAACGCTTCTGTTAACCTGCACGATACAGGAATGAACCCTAACGACGCATACCTCTTGCGCAACCTGGCGACGTTCGAGCTCGCCGCCCGCGTCGGCGGGTTCTCGCGCGCTGCGAACGAACTGCGACTAAGTCGCGTGGCCGTGAGCCGGCAGATGGCCGAACTCGAAGCCCGTCTTGGCCAGAGACTCTTCCACCGGAATCACCGCAGCGTAAGCTTGACGACGGCCGGCCACGCGCTGTTGGAGCAGGTGGCGCCGGCGCTCGGCAGCATCGGGGACGCCCTCAACCAGACGCGGCGCCTGAGGACTAGGCCGCGGCTGTCAATCACGGCGACTCCAGCCCTTGCGACCTACTGGCTTATGCCTCGGATGGTGGACTTCAATACGCAGTATCCAGACGTAGAGATCAACCTCGTCGTGTCTGACAGCTACCTCGACCTCGCCGCCGAGGAGATCGACGTAGCCGTCCGCTACGCGGCGACGACGCCGACCGTCGGGTACGTCAAGATGCTCATGCGCGAGACGATCTCCCCTGTCTACAGTCCGCGCTATCCACGACGGACGGAGATGCGCTCAACCCTGGACTTGACCAAGGAGCGGCTGCTTTTCCTCAAGGGGGCATACCGACGAGAGGCCAGCTGGCCCTTTTGGTTCCAGCGTCTCGGTCTGCCTCTGCAGGAAGAGAATGGGATCGCCTTCAATACCTACCTTAACATGTTCCAGGCGGCGATAGAGGGACAGGGTGTCGCCCTTGCGGGACGGCCCCTCGTCGACCGCTTTCTCGCCGACGGCACTCTGCTAGGGATCGAAGAAACCGAGCCGTTCAAGCGCGACTGCTACTTCTTGATCAACCGCTCGCCTGACAAGCCGTTTGCGAATGCTTGGTGCGCGTGGATCGAGCGCGAGTTCTCCGCCTCTCTTCAAATGCCGTGACCAGCCGTGGATTAGGCGCGACCACGGATCGGCGCACCATTGTTAGCTGCTTTGGGAGTGCCCGGGCTCACTTCGGTTGCGGACGGAAAGTTTCTTCGGCATCGGCAAGCCCGCCGGGAATATCTCCCTCCAGGTCCCCGCCTGAACCGTGTCGCAGCGACCTCGATCAATCAGCTGGCGCCGGATTCGTCCCGAGCCCGCTCAACATGGTGAGGCGCTCGATCCGAACACCAACGTGAGGCTTAGACCTCGAAAAGTAGAATGACCCCGGTAGCGGAGATCGCTCGCCACTTGACACTAGACCGCGAATAAAGGGCGAGCTCCTCCTTCCCTCAATGAATCCTCGCGATCTTGAAACCGTCCGGATATTCTGCGCATCTTGAAGGCCTTTGGGCCGGACCTGCCGGCGCCCTAATTCGATCCGTCCGAGCAGGCGAAGGCTGACATGATAGCTCGAGCAGCGATGGTTCCTGCGTCCAAGCCCCGTTCGGTCGGATGGTCTCGCAAGTATTTTGCGATAGCTAATCTACCTAAAGCAACCGTAAGGTCTTTCGGAGGGCAGTAGCCAAGGCGCTCTTTTGCCAGAGATGCGCCAGTATTGAAGCCGTCCAAGAAGCCGTGCACATAGGTGTTACACAAGAGGTCGCGGTCAGACTGCGTATCCCGACTGCCGCAGAGCTCGTCGAGGTCCGCGCCGGTCAAGAAGCCAGCCGCCGCATGCCCGATGAGCCCGCCAGCCGAGACCAAGCCGAGTGTCAGGCAGCTCGCTACGATCGCCCTTCGTATTCCGGTCATGACCGCCCACCGAGCCGCGGCGTAGATGCAAAGGCATGCGAAAGCCGGCGCCACCGGTGATCCAGCGCCGAAACCGGCATCCGTCGGATCGGCGCGGGTAAAGCCGCGATGCGGCTTGCTCTCGCTCAAGTCACGAAGCGAATATACAAAGCCAACTCGACGTTACGTCGGTGAGTTTTTCGACGCAACAGTCAGGCTGCGTCTGCAGTCTCGAAGCGAGTATCCGCCCGGTCCAGCGCGCGCCGCAACTTGACGATCGTCTTGGTCTCGTCGACGGCGCAGTTGTCATGGGAAAGGGCCTCGCCCTTCCTGATCGGCTGCGTGACGCGCGCATTCTCGGCAAGGCCGATCGGCAATGCCCGCGCTCTGCGTGCATCTGCCCAGCTCATCGTCCAGGCCCGATAATCGCACTCGCCGATCCGCCCCAAAACAGAAGCTGGGGCGAGATCGCGCTTGGCTACGGCAATCGCTTCCGCGACCGGGTGATCGAGAGGCTGAATATCTGCGCGGCGGTAGAGTACGGCGCGAGCGGCCGTCAGGGGCGTCTCAAGGCTGGTCAGGTGATAAGGCCGATGCAGCGTGAAAAGCGGCCCCTTCCCGACATGCAAATCCGCCATTCGCTCTTCTACACGCGGATGGGCCGGTTCAACGACGCAGAAGACACCCGGCGCCACCCCTTTCCCGATCGTGTATTCGACGACGCCCTTTCGCGACAGGACGCCGCCATCCGCCTTCAGGCGAAACACATTGGCGAGCTCGTCGCGACTGGCGGACGGGCCGTGCATGCCGGGCCTGTCCGGGACGAGGCCCGTCGCATTCGCCAGCGCGACCATCTCGACCATTGTCTTCGTACCGTCGACGAACTCCGCCAACACGCGCGGGTTCATGTTGCGGGCGCGCGCTTCCTCTTCGAAGTCCTGCGGCACGGCATCGAATCTGAGGGCGTTGTTCTTGCCCTTGCCGGCCGCGACGACCGTCATTCCGAGTGCCCGGGCAAAGGCGACGAGCTCTGCCGCGGCTGCGGGTTCGTCCCCCGCGGCGCCAGTGTAGATCACACCGGCCCGTTCGGCATCGGCCTTGAGTTGTCGCCCGATCGTGATGTCGGATTCCACGTTCAGCATGACGATGTGCTTGCCGTTCATGATGGCGGCTCGCGCAACCTGTGCGCCGGAATCGGGATGGCCGGTTGCATCGATGATCACTTCGACCCGGCCGGACCCGGCCATGGCATCGATATCCGTGCACAGGGCGATGCGACCGGCCTCGATGGCGCAGTCGACAGCGGATGGATGCGATGCCTCGATGATGTCGCCGCGGTGATGGCCTGCCAGCAACGCGGCATCGATCGCATTCTGGCCCCGAGCGCGAACCGCAATCGCGCCGACGCGCATGCCTTGCATGAGAGCGATCTGAACAATCAGATCGGTCCCCATCTGGCCTGCGCCCACGACGCCGACGACAATGGGGCCCGCCGTCTTGGCACGCTCCGCTAAGTCTGCGGCGAATGATGGAAACATATCGCTCTCCAACTGATCATTATCCTCGGGAGGTGACCGAATGGGGGGCCGATCGCCGGTCCAAGGACTACGCCGATGCTCCGAGAAAGGATCGCGAGCATGCAAACACAACATAGCGGACCGTAGCGGGGCAACAAGCCACGGTCGCAGAACGCTTTTCCAAGGCGTGCCGAAGGCGCTCCAATCAGCGAATTGCGGCTTCCAGGCCCCTTGTAGCCGCTGAAAGCCTCGTAATCTGACGCGACCGGTTCGAAATCGGGGCTTGCGGCGTCCATTTTGGCGGCTCCATGGCCAGCGGCGGGAGCGCCTCCCGCATTGTTCTGAACGGCAGCCCACCCGGGTGCGGAGCTTTCTCGCAACCTCAGCGTTTATCCCTCATTGGACAGCAAGATCGCTGTTGGGGCTCGGTATGGCGCTATACCTTGCCTTAATGACCTGGAAACCGCTATTCGAAACCCTTACGTCGGCTCCGCAGCGGGTCGAGATGAAGAACGGCTGGACCGCGTAACTGGCGTGCGAATTTAGGCCCGCGAAATGAGGCAATTCAATCACTTGGCTCGAAGACACCCACTTGGCTCGAAGACACGCACTTGAACCTTGACCCCTCCCTGCAACGGCCGAACAAGGCCGCGCGCGGCTTGGCGACACCGGCGCCTGCGGGGAATCTGGCGCCCACGATCAAAGAAGCACAGAAGACCGCGGCACTGATCGTGGCAGCGGGCAGAGGACTGCGCGCCGGCGGCGACGTACCGAAGCAATACCAGTTGCTCGATGGGGTCGCTGTGCTGGAGCGTGCGATCGGCGCCTTGCGCCAGGCGAGCGGCGTGCGCTACGCCATCGTGGTCATCCATCCCGACGATAAAGAGCGCTATGAAGCCATCGCCGCGAACATAGCGGGAGACTCGCCGGATTTTCTGCTGCCGCCGGCCTTCGGCGGCGCCACGCGACAGGCGAGTGTGCGCGCCGGTCTCGAGGCCCTGAAGGAGACGGCTCCGGACATCGTGCTGATTCATGATGCTGCAAGGCCCTTCGTCTCGCCATCGCTGATCGAGCGCGCGATCTACGCGGCCATCACATATGGGGCGGCCGTTCCGGGTGTACCGGTCACCGACACCATCAGGAGGCTCGGGGCGGGCACGCTTTGCGGCGAAACGCTGCCACGCGACGCGCTACGCGCCATCCAGACACCGCAGGCCTTCTCCTTTGCCCGCATTTGCGAGGCCCATGAGCGGGCGGCAGAGAATGGTCTTAACAACTTCACCGATGACGGCGGGGTCGCTGAATGGGCAGGCCTCGCCGTGCACGTTTTCGACGGCGACACACGGAATATGAAATTGAGCATTGCTTCCGACCTTTCCCGAGCAGCCAGGAGCAATGACGCGAGAATGGAGACCCGTAGCGGGCTCGGTTATGACGTTCACTCCTTTGGCGATGGCATCTTCGTGATGCTGGGCGGGGTGAAGATCGCCCATGACCAAGGCGTGATCGCGCATTCGGACGGAGATGTGCTGTTGCACGCGCTGACCGATGCCGTGCTCGGTGCGCTCGCTGATGGCGATATCGGCGCCCATTTCCCGCCCACAGATGAGCGCTGGCGGAACGCAGCGTCGAGCGTCTTCCTATCGGCTGCCGCGGCACGCGTGTCGCGGCGCGGCGGCCGCATTCTCCATCTCGATGCCACGGTCGTGTGCGAAGCGCCCCGCCTCGGCCCTCATCGAGATGCCATCCGTGCCCGCATCGCCGAAATATCTGGCCTCGAGGTGGGGCGCGTCTCGATCAAGGCGACCACCTCGGAGCGGCTGGGGTTCACCGGGCGTGGCGAGGGCATCGCGGCGCAAGCAATTGCCACGATCGAGCTGCCGCGAGACGATTCGGATCGTAGCGCGTAATGAAGCGCGACATATGGACGGGCGCTGGCGACTTGCGAGCTGAAGCGATCGAATGAGCTTGATAGTCAAGATCGGCTGGATCGCAGGTGTCTGTGCCGTTATCGGGCTGATTTTCTGGACGGGGGCAGAACCCGTCTTGCATGCGGTCCAAACGGCGGGATGGGCGGTTGTCGGTGTCGTCCTGCTGCGTGGAACGGCTGTCGCCGGCGCCGGCGTCGGATGGTTCGCGCTCTTCCCACACGCCTCGCGGCCGAATGCCGTCGCCTGCATCCTCATCCGCTTTCTGCGCGAGGGCGCAAACACATTGTTGCCGATGACGCAGATCGGCGGCGAGGTCATCGGGGCGCGAGTACTGAGCTTGCGCGGCGCGCCGGCATCGCTCGCCGCGGCGAGCGTCATCGTCGACGTGCTTGCCCAGGCCGCAACGCAATTCCTGTTCGCTCTCATCGGCCTCGCGACGCTCGGCGCGATGGGCCGCGGCAGCGCGATCGGGGAGACTGTCGCGGTCGTGATCGCAGTCGCCATTCCGGCGCTATGTGGATTCTATCTGGTGCAACGGCCGATCGGCCAGAGCATCGTCAAAACGATGCTGGTGCGGGCCGTCGGCGAACGCGAGTGGCTCCCTTTCGGAGCGATCGACGCGCTCTATTCCCGGCTGGGCTCGATCTATGCCAATCGGGCCGGGCTTCTCACGGCGACCGCGATCCACATGACAGTGTGGCTCTTCGGTGCGCTCGAGGTCTGGGTGATATTGGCCGCGATGGGGTTCCCGGCGAGCTATCCCGAAGCGCTGGTTATCGAAAGCCTCATGCAGGCGGTCCGCGGCGCCGCCTTCGCAATCCCTGGCGCGCTCGGTGCTCAAGAAGGCGGTCTCGTCGCGATTTGCGCGATATTCGGCGTGCCAGTCCAGGCTGCGATCGCGATGTCGTTGATCAAGCGCGTCCCCGATCTCGTCTTCGGAGTGCCGAGCCTCGTGGGCTGGCAGATGCTCGAGGGCGGATTGCTCGTTGCTCGCCACTCCCCTGCCGAAAGCCATCGGGGCGAATGATGGCAAGCGCAGCGGCATTGATCTGCCTGCTCATTGCCGCGGTTGGATGCCTGTATCTCGTCTTCGCCGCTGTCCTCGCCGCAAACTTCGCGAGAAGGGCTCCATTGGAACCGGCATGGTCGCCTGCGGTGACCATCCTCAAGCCGCTTAACGGCGATGAGCCAGCCCTCTTCGAGAACCTTTCGTCCTTCTGCGCTCAAACCTATTCCGCGCCGGTCCAGCTGGTCCTCGGCGTGCACGACGAGAAGGATGACGCAATCCCCGTGGTCCAACACCTCAGGGCGTCATTTCCCGGTCAGGACGCAGGTCTTGTCATCGATCGGGCGGTGCACGGGACAAATTTGAAGATTTCCAATCTGATCAACATGATGCCGGCGGCCCGGCACGAGTGCATCGTGCTCGCCGACAGCGACATCTGTGTGCCCGCGGACTATCTGTCGCGCGTCATCGCGGCTCTCGACCAGCCCGGTGTCGGGGGCGTCACCTGCCTTTACCATGGCGTTCCCGTTGCCGGATTCTGGTCCAGATTGTCGGCGCTCGCCATCGACGGGCATTTCCTTGCGAATGTGCTGGTCGGTCTGCGGCTCGGTCTCGCCAGGCCATGTTTCGGGTCGACGATCGCCTTGCGCCGCAGCCATCTCGATGAGATCGGCGGTTTCGAGGCATTTTCGAATTGTCTTGCCGATGATTATGCGATTGGGGCCGCCTTGCGGCGAAAGGGGCTCGGGGTCGCTATTCCGCCGTTCCTCGTCGGGCATAGCTGCCACGAAGCGTCACTGTCGGAATTGTGGCGACACGAACTGCGCTGGGCGCGGACCATTCGCACGGCGGATCCGGCCGGATATGCCGGTTCGCTGGTCACGCACCCGCTCGCTTTCGCTCTCCTGGCATGCGTGGCCGGAACGCCCGCGATCGGCTCGGCCCTCGCGATTCTTGCCATCTTGTGCCGGATTGTGCTTTTGCAGGTGACGACACACAGCCATGGGCTCGCCGCGCCCCCATATTGGCTGATCCCGATCCGTGATCTCTTCTCGTTCGTGGTGTTCCTTTGGAGCTTTTGCGGACGGGATCTTACTTGGCGAGGTCGGAGTTACCATGTGCGGGCCAACGGCACCTTGACCACGGATGAAGGGGCGAAGCCCTCATGATGCGAACGCTCTTCTTGCAGGCCCCCTCCTTCGACGGCTTCGACGGCGGCGCCGGGTCGCGTTATCAGGCCAAGCGCGAGATTGCCTCCTTTTGGTATCCGACCTGGCTCGCCCAGCCGGCGGCCCTCATCGAAGGGTCGAAGCTCATCGACGCGCCGCCGCACAAGATCGGCATCGAGGCGGTGGTCGGGCAAGCGCGCGACTATGACCTCGTCGTGTTGCACACCTCCACGCCTTCCTTCGCGAGCGACGTGAAGACGATCGAGGCGATGAAGGCCGCCAATCCCGGGCTCAAGGCTGGGCTGATCGGGGCAAAGGTGGCGGTCGAGGCCGATAAGAGCCTCGAAGCCTCGCCGCTGATCGACTTCGCCGCGCGCAACGAGTTCGACTTCACCATCAAGGATGTGGCCGACGGACGGGATCTGCGGACCATCAAGGGCTTGTCCTGGCGCAACAGCGACGGCGTGATCGTGCACAACGCCGAGCGGCCCATCGTCGAAAATATGGACCTGTTGCCCTTCGTCACCCCGGTCTACAAGCGTGACCTGCAAATCGACAACTATTTCATCGGCTATCTGAAGCACCCCTACATTTCGTTCTACACCGGACGGGGCTGCAAATCGCGCTGCAGCTTCTGCCTCTGGCCGCAGACGGTCGGTGGGCACCGCTACCGTACCCGCAGCGTCGGCCATGTGATCGACGAAATCCGCTGGGCCAAGGCCGCGTTTCCCCAGGTGAAGGAGTTCTTCTTCGACGACGATACCTTCACGGATGACGCGCCGCGGGCCGAAGAGATCGCGAGAGAGCTCGGCAAGCTCGGCGTCGTCTGGTCGTGCAATGCCAAGGCCAATGTGAAGCGCTCGACCCTGAAGATCATGCGCGACAACGGCTTGCGACTGTTGCTCGTCGGCTATGAGAGCGGCAACCAGCAGATCCTGCACAACATCAAGAAGGGCATGCTGATCGACGTCGCGAAGCGCTTCACTAAGGATTGCCACGAGCTCGGGATTGTCATCCACGGAACCTTTATCCTCGGTCTGCCCGGTGAAACTTCCGAAACGATCAAGGAGACGATCGAGTTCGCCAAGGAGATCAACCCTCACACGATTCAGGTTTCGCTCGCAGCGCCCTATCCCGGCACCTTCCTGCATAAGCAGGCGCTGGAGAATGGGTGGCTCGACGACGCCAACGCCGAGCTTGTCGATGCCCACGGGGTGCAGATAGCGCCGCTGCATTACCCCCATCTTAGCCACTCCGAGATCTTCCATTCGGTGGAGGAATTCTATCGGCGCTTCTATTTCCGGGCTCCGAAAATCGCCTCCATAGTCGGCGAGATGGTGAGGAGCCCTGAGATGATGAAGCGCCGCTTGCGGGAGGGCGTGGAGTTCTTCCGCTTCCTCAAGGAGCGTCGCGAGGTCGCGCACTGAGTGAGGCAACTCGTCGTCACGGCCGACGATTTCGGCTTGGCCACCGCGGTCAACGACGCGGTCGAGAAGGCGCATAGGGACGGCATTCTGAGTGCGGCAAGTCTCATGGTCGGCGCGTCGGCGTCGGCGGACGCCGTCTTGCGCGCGCGGCGCCTTCCGCACCTGCGCATCGGGCTGCATCTCACATTGGTCGAGGACCGGCCAGTGTTGCCGCCCGCCGAAATCCCGGATCTCGTCGACAAGGCCGGCCGCTTGCGCAATGACCTCGCGGCCTATGGCGTCGCTATCATGGCCATGCCCTCGGTTCGACGGCAATTGCGTGCCGAGATCAGGGCGCAGTTCGAGGCCTATCGAGCGACCGGGCTTGCGCTCGACCATGTCAACGCGCACCGGCACTATCACCTGCACCCGACGGTGCTGAACGAGATTCTCGCCGTCGGAGCCGATTATGGGATGCGAGCCCTGCGGGTGCCGGTCGAGCCGATGTCGCTGTTGCGTTCGGTCGAGCCTGTGCGCAGGGGCCCGGCCGCGATGATCGCGGCACCCTGGGCCGCAAGAATGCGGAGACGGATCAAGATGTCCGGGCTCGTCACCATGGATCGCGTCTTCGGGCTCGCCTGGTCGGGCGCCATGACCGAGGAGCGATTGGCCGGGCTCCTCGACAGGCTTCCGCTCGGCCGCACGGAGATTTACACCCATCCGGCCACATCTGGAGATTATGAGGGCGCAGCCGGGGGCTATCGCTATATGGACGAGCTCGCGGCGCTCATGTCTCAGCGCTGCCGCGAGGCATTGCAGCGGTCGGGCGCCGTGGTCGGCGGCTATGGCGACTTGAAGGATATGGTGTGAGTGCTATGTGAGGCTATAGGCCTTGGAGCGGGTTTCTTGCCTAGATTTGCGTCAGACGGTAGGGTCCGTGGTTTCAGATTTGCCGTAGCGGGCGAATTTGGCACACTGCACGCAATTTTATCGGTTTCTGTACGCCTGACGTGTCGAAACCTTGGCGAGAGGGGTGAGCGGGGATGAAGATCATTCTTGCCCAGCCGCGCGGATTTTGCGCCGGGGTCGTCCGGGCCATCGACATCGTCGAGCGAGCGCTCGAGAAGTATGGTGCGCCCGTCTATGTGCGCCATGAGATTGTGCACAACCGCCATGTCGTCGAATCGCTCAAGGCTAAGGGCGCGCGCTTCGTTGAGGAACTGGACGAAGTGCCATCGGGCGCAGTGACGATCTTCAGTGCCCATGGCGTATCGCGAAAAGTCGAAAACGAAGCGCAGCTGCGATCGCTCCCGACCATCGATGCGACCTGTCCGCTGGTCACCAAGGTGCACAATCAGGGACGCCGCTACGTGGCCCAGGGGCGCATCCTGGTCTTCATTGGTCATGCCGGGCACCCGGAAGTAGAGGGAACGCTCGGGCAGATCGACGGTGAGCTGCACCTCGTCCAAAACGAGGAGGACGTCGACAAGCTGCGCATCGCCCCCGATGCGCCCATCGCCTATGTCACGCAGACGACCTTGAGCGTTGACGATACCCGTGGCGTGATCGCCGCCCTGCATCGGCGTTTCGCCGACGTCCAGGGCCCGGATATCCGAGACATCTGCTATGCGACGCAGAACAGGCAGACCGCGGTGCGCGAATTGTCGCGGATCGCAGACGTCATCATTGTGGTAGGAGCTCGCAACAGCTCGAACTCCAACCGCCTCCGCGAAATTGGAGAGGAGGCGGGCCTGCCGAGCTACCTTGTCGCCGACGGAAGCGAGATCGATCCCGAATGGGTGCGCGACGCCTCCGTCGTCGGTGTGACTGCGGGAGCATCCGCTCCCGAAATCCTCGTCGAGGATGTGGTTCAAACCTTGATGGGTATCGCGCCTTCGGAATTGTCGGTCCTCGACGGGCCTCGCGAGACCGTCAGCTTTCGCCTTCCGGCGGAACTCGCGAATTGAGTTCGTCAGGCCATTTCGTCAATCGGGTTTTGTGAAGGAAATCTCACGTGGGCATACCCCTCCGTCAGATTGCGAGAGTAGGCGCCTATATCGTCCGGCAGCACCTTGCCGGTCGCAAGCGCTATCCGCTCGTCCTGATGCTGGAACCGCTGTTCCGGTGCAACCTGGCATGCGCGGGCTGCGGCAAGATCGATTATCCCGAGGCCATCTTGAACAAGCGCATTTCCGTCAAGGATGCGCTTGATTCGGTCGATGAATGTGGTGCGCCGGTCGTAGTCATGGCAGGCGGCGAGCCGCTCCTGCACAAGGAGCTGCCCAAGATCGTCGAGGGCGTTGTCGCGCGCAAGAAATTTGCGATCGTCTGCACCAATGCGCTGCTGCTCGAAAAGAAGATCGATCAGTATAAGCCCAGCCCCTATTTCGCCTGGTCGATCCATCTCGACGGCGACCAGGAGATGCACGACAAATCGGTGTGCCAGCCCGGCGTCTATGACCGCGCCGTTTCGGCGTTGAAAGCCGCGAAAGCAAAGGGTTTCCGCGTCACGATCAACTGCACCTTCTTCAATGACGCCAATGCGGAACGGGTCGCCGCGTTCTTCGACACGGTGACGGAGCTCGGCGTCGACGGCATCACGATGTCGCCGGGCTACGCCTATGAGCGGGCGCCCGATCAGCAGCATTTCCTGAACCGTTCGGCCACCAAGGAGCTGTTCCGTGCCATATTCCGGCGCGGGGACCGCGGCCGCAAATGGGCGTTCAACCAGTCGACGATGTTCCTCGACTTCCTGGCCGGCAACCAGACCTATCACTGCACGCCATGGGGCAATCCGACCCGGACCATCTTTGGTTGGCAGCGCCCATGCTATCTCCTCGGCGAAGGCTACACGGCAACCTTCAAGGAGTTGATGGAAGAGACGGATTGGGACGCCTACGGCACCGGAAACTATGAGAAATGCGCCGACTGCATGGTGCATAGCGGTTTTGAGGCGACGGCCGTCAACGATACTGTGACGAAACCCTGGAAGGCACTCGGTGTGGTGCTGCGGGGCGTGAGGACGGAAGGCCCGATGGCACCCGAGATTCCGCTCGAGGGGCAACGCCCGGCCGAATATGTTTTCCAGCGCAACGTCACGCAAAAGCTCTCAGAGATCCGCACGGCCGAGGCCGAGGAAAAGGCCCGGAAGTCTGCGACAGCGGCTTAAGGCCCGGAACGCGGCGCCGCTGTCGCGAGCAGCGGCGATCAGCCCCGGGAGCTGATTCGGAGAGCCGACGAGGCCCGAGATCACGGCCGCGATATTGGTTCGGCCGTCGGAAGCGACCGCTTTCAGGACGAGGGAAGGCAAGTCGCGATCCGCGGGATCGCTGACGGCGCGCAGCATCGCAAAGGGCGCGCCCCTGTCGGCGGCGAAACGGCCTGCGATTTGGCTCTCCATGTCGACCGCGACCGCGCCGGTTGCGGCACGCAACCTCGTCTTGGCCTCGACGCTCAGGACCGGAGCATCGACACCGGCGATGCGCCCGAGCACGGCGCGCTCGCGCGCATCCGCGAGGCGCCGGTCCAATAGCCGGATGACGAACTCATCGGCCCCGATGCTGTCGCCTGCCGAGACAACCTCGGTTCCGATGATGAGGTCCCCGGGGCGCAATGACCGGTCAAGCCCGCCGCAGATGCCGAAGCTGACGACCAATCGCAGCGGCAGGTCCTCGAGCTGAGCGAGCTTCGCCCGCAAGGTCGGCGCGTCCCCGCAGATCGCAATTGCGCCGAGCCCCGCGAGGATCGCCGCCTCGCGCTCCAGCCCGCTGACGAACAGGAGGCCCGCGGCCGCTGATGTCGCTGTCGGTGGTGTCACCGGCTCACATGCCGAAAGCGACGTTGCGGCTGTTCCCGCGTTTCAAGTTGCGATAACGGGCGAGCGCCCAAAGCGGAAAAAACTTCGAATAGCCATGGTAGCGCAGGTAGAATACGCGCGGAAAACCCGTTGCGGTGTGAAACTCCTCCGGCCAGAAGCCATCCTCGCCTTGAATTGCAACGAGATAGGCGATGCCGCGCTCGACGACCGGATTGTCGGCTTCACTTGCCGCCATCAGGCCTAGAAGTGCCCAGGCGGTCTGCGAGGCCGTGCTCGGCGAGGGCTGGTAGCCCTGGTAGTCGAGGCTGTAGCTATCACCGCCCTCCCCCCAGCCGCCATCGGCGTTCTGAATGCGTGTCAGCCAGCCGACAGCCCGGCGGACCGGCGCGGATTGCAGATCGACCCCCGCGGCCCCCAACGCGCACAGCGCCGACCAGGTGCCGTAGATATAGTTCATTCCCCAGCGGCCGAACCAGCTCCCGTCGCGCTCCTGGGCTGCGACGAGTGCGTCGATCCCGCGAGCCAACGCGACACTCGAACCGCGCGTTTCACCGAGCTGTGCCAGCATCGAGACGCAGCGCGCGGTGACATCCGCGGTTGGCGGATCGAGCAAGGCGCCATGATCGGCGAAAGCGATGTTGTTGAGATAGTGGTGAGTGTTGTCGGCGTCGAAGGCAGCCCAACCGCCATCGCGGCTCTGCAGCCCTTCGACCCATTCCCTGGCGCGTGCGATCGCGGCCGCGTCCGGCGCCGCCTTGGCGCTCGAGGCCCGCCCTGCCCTATCCAGGGCCATGACTACAACCGCCGTGTCGTCGAGATCGGGATAGTGCGGATTGGCATATTGAAAAGCCCAGCCGCCCGGCCGCACACCCGGGCGCTGCACCGCCCAATCACCCTTAACGTCAAGCACCTGCAGCGGCGTCAGCCAGGCAAGACCGGCGCGTGCCTTGCCTTCGCAGGCCTTGCCACCGACCTCGAACAGGGTGTGCGCGGCAAGGGCCGTGTCCCAGACCGGCGAGACACAAGGCTGGCAATAGGCTTCGACCGGTCCGATGACGAGCAGGCGCTCGATCGATTCGCGCACCGCCAGGAGATGCGGATGGTCGGGCGCATAGCCGAGCGCATCGAACATGAGTACGGCATTTGCCATCGCCGGATAGATGGCGCCGAGGCCGTCGACGCCGTTGAGGCGCTCGGTGACAAAGGCACCGGCCGCTTCGATCGCACGGCGGCGGGTCGCAGAAGGAAAGAGCGGATCGACGAGCTTGAGCACCCTGTCGACCGCTCCGAAAAACTTGACCCAACCCCAGGATTGATGCGCGCCTGTCGGCCAGTCGCGCACCAGATCCGGCCTCACCGGAAAGAGCTCGTCAATGCGTATGCCGCGCGGATTCTTTGGTTTGGGCTTGAGCGCCTGCAAGACGAGCAAGGGCACGAGCACGGTGCGGGCCCAATAAGAGATCTTGCTGATGTGGAACGGAAACCACCCCGGCAGCAGCATGATCTCGACAGGCATGGTCGGGACGCCGCGCCACGGCATCTCTCCGTAGAGGGCGAGCAAAAAACGCGTGAAGACGTTGCTCCTCGTCGCCCCTCCATGAGCCAGGATCGCCTCCCGTGCCCGGCGCATATGAGCCGCCTCGGGCGGGTCGCCGATCATCTTCAATGCGAAATAGGCCTTAACGCTGGCGCTGATATCGAAGGCGCCGTCATGGAAGAGCGGCCATCCGCCATGGCTCCCCTGGATGCGGCGCAGATAGACGCCGATCTTGCGCTCCAATTCCAGATCCGCACTCTCGCCACGGAAGTGACGCAAGAGCACATATTCCGCCGGAATGGTCGCATCCGCCTCGAGCTCGAAGCACCAATGCCCGTCCGGTCGTTGGCGGGCGAGCAGAGCCTCGGTCGCGGACAAGATCCGCGGCCCGAGCGCGTCGGGCAACGACGCAGGATCAGACGAGTCGTTCATGGCTTGCCACCGGCGGCGATGCGGATACGCGGCGCCTTTGTGCGCCTCTCCGCGATGATCGAGGCAGCCCTATAACCTGACCGCACCGCCCCTTCGATGGTGGCCGGCAAGCCCGTCTGCGTCCAGTCGCCGGCGAGCACGACATTCGTCCACCTGGTGTTAGCGATGGGTCTCTTGGCATCCTGCGTCGGAGTCGCGGCGAAGGTTGCACGCCTCTCCTTGACAATCTGCCAGGGCGGCAATTGCGGTTCGAAGCCAGCGAGCTCGGCGACTTCGCGCCAGATCTCGGCAGCGAGCGCTTCTCGGGGCGTGTCGAGCAAACGATCGGCGCCGCTGATCGTCACCGAGACATGGTTCGGATAGGCGAACAGCCACTCGGTCAACCCATTGACGACGCCGAGGATCATCGGCTGGCCCGGTCTCGGTGCGACCCGGAAATGGGCGTTCACGATGGCGCGAAATTCGTCCGGAGCCGCGAGTCCGGGGAGAAGCTCCTGCGCAGCCCAGGGTGGCACGGCGAGGATCACCGTATCGTCCTTCGTGAGCGGCGTGCGATCCGCGCCGAGATCGAGGCTGACCGCGCGGTCCTCCACGAATTCGATGCCGCGCAGCCGCTCACCCAAGCGGATCGGCGCGTTCCGGGCCGCGAGATGCGCGATCGCCGGCTCGATGAAGCACGCCGAAAGCCCGCCGGCCGCGATGAGCGGATGGCAAGCCTTGCCGCCTGCGCCCAAGGTTTCGCGAAGCATCGCGCCGGCGAGCATGGCGGAGCCCTCGGGCGGATCCGTGTTCAGCCCCGCCAGCAGGACAGGGCGCCAGAGCCGGTCATAGAGGGGCCCCGAGCAGCTCATCACCGCGCCGAGCGACGCTGTCGCGGTCGCCCGCAGCGGGCCGAGCACCGCCAGATACTCACCAAGCCTCGTGCCCGGCACGCGGCGCTTCGAATCGAGCAACCACCACGGCACACGACCGTCATTCGGACGCAACTGCCAGCGCTCACCGCTCCTGAGATCGGCAAAGTCGAAGACGGCCGAGCCTGGCCCCTTCAGCATGCCTCGTGATCCAATACGGCCGAGATAATCACACGCGACCGAATTACCCGACAGCAGCAAGTGGTTGCCATTGTCGATGGTGAGGTCGAGCGTCTGATCATGGTATGAACGGCACCGGCCGCCGGCCGCGCGAGCAGCCTCGTGCACGACGAGACGATGACCGTCATCGACCAGTCGCACTGCGGCGCTCAGTCCCGCGATGCCCGCTCCAATGATGTGGGTCGTCGCCTCCGTCATGCGATGCCGTATCGCAACAGCGCGCCGAGGATGCGCCAGCGGTCCGCCTTGACGCGCTGCCGCGGCGGCGCAAATCCGCGCGCGTCCAGCTTGTCGAGGACCGAACCATAGGCAACCGCCATGAGCCGCGGCGCCCGCACCGCGCGCCGCGGCTCGCTTGCCATGACGCGCCGGGCCTGATCGAAATGCGCGCGGGCGCGCGCGACAACGTCGACGCAGGCGCGCGCGAGCCTCGGGTCGGCAGCGACGACCAGGGGGTCATCCGTCGCAATGGCGGCGTCCGCCAACGCCTCGCGGGGTAGATAGAGCCGACCGATCGCAGCGTCCTCGTCGATGTCGCGTAAGATATTGGTGAGTTGCAAGGCGCGCCCGAGGTGATGGGCAAGCGCCTCGCCCGCCTCGACACCCATACCGAAAATGCGCACCGACAGTCGCCCGACCGCGCTTGCGACCCGGTCGCAATAGAGGTCGAGCGTCGCCCAATCCGGCGCCCGAATATCGCGAGCGGCATCCATCGCCATGCCGTCGATGACGGCGTCGAAATCGGCTTTCCGCAGACCAAAGCGACGGACAGCCTCCGCGAGATCCCCGAGATTCGGGGGTGTCTGCCCGGCAAACAGCAAAGCGATGTCGCGACGCCAGCGCTCGAGCCCGTCCAAGCGTTCGGCAGACGGTCCGCCCTCATCGGCGATATCGTCGACCGCCCGGCAGAAGCCATAGACCGAGTACATGGCGTTGCGCCGGTCCGGCGGCAAAATGCGCATCGCCAAGTAGAAGGAACTGCCGCGCGCCGCGGGAACAGCCTCTGCCGCAGTCTCGCTCACTTGTGGTCTTTCCGCTTTGCCGCCAGGGGGCGAAGGATAACCGATGCCAGTCCGCGCAGGACACCCAGGCCGCCCAATGCGGCGAGACCAGCTTTGCCGAGATGCACACGTTCGCTCAGCGGATCGCGCGCCCCGAGGCGGCGAACCAAATGCTCGGCGAGCGTCTGGATTGCGGCGATCTCGAGAGAGAGGCGGATGTCGCCGACCTGACGGGCAAGCGGCGCACTTGCGTCGAGCAGTGCCGAGGTCCGACGCGCAAGGTCGCCGATCGCGGCCCGCAAGGGCGGCGGTGATCGGTCCTCGGCGAGCATGTCGACCGAGGCGCCATGTGAAGCGAGGGTCTCCCGAGGCAGGTAGACACGATCGAGCTGTCGATAATCCTTGGCGCAATCCTGAAGGTGATTGATCACCTGAAGCGCCGTGCACAGCGGATCGGATGTTCGCCAGGTGGCTTCGTCCTCTCCGTGCACGTCGAGAACGAAGCGGCCGACCGGCATCGCGGAGAGCCGGCAATAGTCCATCAGCTCCTGCCAGCTCGCATAACGG
>Ga0318563_10000365_pt1 | contig 18787 bp, 14 predicted proteins | sample GRESIP066b5f19_FD_203689 | JGI IMG/M metagenome (GOLD analysis project Ga0318563, IMG submission 203689) | Tropical soil microbial communities from Luquillo Experimental Forest, Puerto Rico - GRE.SIPMG.066b5f19 | ecosystem: Environmental > Terrestrial > Soil > Tropical forest > Bulk soil... | reverse complement strand
TGAATCGCCTGGTGACGGCGGCCCGGACCGTTCCTCCGGCCTCGCTCGCCGCGGCGCCGCGGGCCGGGCGCGGAGAGGAGTAGCGGTGGACGAACGGGACCATGCCCGGCTCACGCGGCGGTATCTCCTCCAGCAGGCGGCAGGAGTGGCGCTCGGCGCGGGGGCGGCGGGGCTTCTGGCCTGGAAGCTCCACGACCCGGACGGCGAGCGCGGCAAGCCGAAGCGGCCGGAGCTGACCCTTCCCCACGGCGGGTACGTGATCGAGCCGAGCAAGGTGCTCCCGGTGCTGGGAGTGGCCACCGGACAGTCCATTCCCGCGCTGGTGCGCGCGGCGATCGATGCGGTGGGTGGGGTGGGGCGCTTCGTCCAGCACGGCGACGTGGTGGTGATCAAGCCCAACGTCGCCTTCGAGCGCGCCGCTCCGCTGGGGGCGACCACCAACCCCGAGGTGCTCGGGGCCCTGGTCCACCTGGTCCGCGAGGCCGGCGCGCGTGAAGTGCGGGTGGTGGACAACCCGATCGAGAACGCCGAGGCCTGCTTCGTTCGCAGCGGGGTGCAGAAGGCGGCGCTGGAGGCGGGGGCGAGCGTGTGGCTCCCCACCCCCAAGGACTTCGAGACCCTCCACGTCGCCGGCGCCACCTGGATTGCCCGCTGGCCGTTCTTCTTCCGGCCCTTCGTCGGGGCGAACAAGGTGATCGGCGTGTCCCCAGTGAAGGACCACAACCTCTGCCGGGCGTCGATGACCACCAAGAACTGGTACGGGTTGCTGGGCGGACGGCGGAACCAGTTCCATCAGGACATCCACGGGATCATCGCCGACCTGGCCCTGATGATGCGGCCGACGCTGGTGCTGCTCGACGGGACGCGGGTCCTCTTCCGCAGCGGGCCCACCGGAGGCAGCCTCTCCGACGTCCGGCCGGGAAACACCGTCGTCGCCTCCACCGACAGCCTCGCCGCCGACGCCTACGGCTGGCACGAGCTGCTCGAGCGGCGCGACGAGGAGCTCCCCGCCTACTTCGCCAAGTCGGCGGCCCGTGGGCTGGGAAACCCCGACTGGAAGAGCCAGAGCATCAAGAGGGTGCAGGCGGGCTGAGGATGGCCACCACCTTCGTCATCCCCGGCTGGGAGAAGCACCGGCCGAAGCCCAACCCCGATGGCACCCCGTGGTGGACGCGGACCTTCCGGATCACCCGGATCCGCATCGCCTCCCAGGTCTTCTTCTTCTCCCTCTTCATCTTCCTGCTCTGGTGCACCTGGTTCACCCGGATGAAGGGCTACCCGGTCTCCCTCTTCCTCGAGGTGGACCCGCTGGTGGGAGTGGCCACCGCGATCTCCACCCACACCGTGTACCGCTGGCTCTGGCGTGGCCTGTTCGTCCTCGTGCCCACGCTGCTGCTCGGTCGGGCGTTCTGCAACTGGATGTGCCCCTACGGGACGCTCCACCAGTTCGTGGGCTGGGTCTTCAACATCTGGACCAACAAGAACAACATCGACCGGAACCGGTACCGGCCGTCCTTCCAGATCAAGTACCTCCTCCTCGCGGTGTTCCTGGTGATGGCCGCCCTGGGCTCGCTGCAGATCGGGCTCCTCGATCCGATCTGCCTCCTGGTCCGGACCTTCACCACCGCCATCGCCCCGGCCTCGGACCTGGCCCACTCCAACCTCGCCACCGCGCTCCGCGAGCGGCTGGGGATGGACCCCGCCCCGCTGCTGTTCATGTCCTCCGCCCCGGGGGCCTCCGAGCAGCGCATCTTCCGCGGCGCCTGGTTCGTGGGGCTGATCATCGTCGGGCTGGTAGGGATGAACCTGGTCATCCCCCGGTTCTTCTGTCGGGTCCTCTGCCCGCTGGGGGCGTTCCTCGGGGTGCTCTCCCGCTGGGCTCCGTTCCGGATCAGCCGCGACCTCACCAAGTGCACCGACTGCAACGCCTGTCTCCGTCGCTGCGAGGGGGCCAGTGATCCTCAGGGCGCGTTGCGGAAGAGCGAGTGCTTCGTCTGCTTCAACTGCATCGACGACTGTCCAGAGGACGCCCTGTCGTTCACCCTCGCCCCGCTCCCGTTCAAGGACTTCATGGTCGGGGAGCCGAAGAAGGGCCTGGCCACCCTCTTCGGGCAGAAGGTGATCTCCAAGATCCCGGAGACGGTGCGCGCCGGCCCGGCAGTCGCTCGCCGGCGGTGGGTGTTCGCCGCCATCGGCGGGGTGCTGGCCTTTCCCTTCCTCCGGCTCTCGGCGGCGGTGAACAAGCGCGGCTTCAGCGCCAAGGCGATCCGTCCTCCCGGCTCGGTGGAGGAGAGCGAGTTCCTCGAGCGGTGCATCAAGTGCGACCAGTGCATCCGGGTCTGTCCCACCAACGTCCTCCAGCCCTCCACCCTGTCCGAGGGCGGTCTGGAGGGGCTGTGGACGCCGGTGATGAACTTCTCGGTCGGGTTCTGCCAGCTCAACTGCACGCTGTGCAGCGAGGTTTGCCCCACCGGGGCGATCCAGAAGACCTCGCTGGCGCGGAAGCTGGGAGTGGGTGAGTACGCCGGGAAGGGGCCGGTCTCGATCGGCACCGCCTTCTTCGACCGCGGCCGCTGCCTGCCCTGGGGGATGGAGACGCCCTGCGTGGTCTGCGAGGAGGTCTGCCCGGTGACCCCCAAGGCGATCGGGACCTACGAGGAGACCATCACCCGCTGGGACGGGACGAAGGTGGTCCTCAAGAAGCCGTACATGCGGCCGGAGCTGTGCATCGGCTGCGGCATCTGCGAGCACGAGTGCCCGGTGATCGACTCGCCCGCGGTGTACGTCACCGCCATCGGCGAGACCCGGTCGCAGGATCGCTCGTTGCTCCTGGAGACCAGCAGGAAGACCAAGGAGAAGTCATGAGCGAAGGGGATGGGATCTCGCGGCGGCGGCTGCTCCAGCTCGGGCTCGGTGCGGCGGCGGGCGGTGCGCTTCTGGAGAGCGGGACCGCGCTGGCCGCCCAGTCGGAGGGGTCGCTGCCTCAGGTCCCCCGGAGGCGGCTGGGGAAGACCGGGAAGGACGTCCCGATCCTCCTCATGGGCGGCTCGATGCAGTTCGACCAGCGCTTCGATCCCAAGCTCGCCGAGTGCCTGCGCTTCGGGGTGAACTACTTCGACACTGCCGATTGCTACGCCGGGGGCACCTCGGAGATGGCAATCGGCAACTTCCTGGACCGGACCAAGAAGCGCGACGCGGTGTGGATCACCACCAAGAGCGATCGCTGGGACCCCCGGGGCCTGGAGGAGACCATCCAGACCGGGCTGTCCCGTCTGAAGACTGACCACGTCGACCTCTACTTCATGCACGAGCTCGACGACGCCGCACTGATCTCCCCGCAGACGGCGCGGGTGGCGGAGAAGCTGAAGAAGGAGGGGCGGATCAAGAACTTCGGTTTCTCCTGCCACTCCGGAAACGTGGTGGACCTCCTCAACAAGGCGTCGCAGCAGTCGTGGGTCGACGCGATCATGTTCCGCTACAACTTCCGGCAGTATGGCAACGCGGAGCTCAACCGGGCGATCGACGCCTGCGCCAAGGCGGACATCGGGCTGATCGCGATGAAGACCCAGTCCTCCGAGGCGGGGGTGGCCGACGCGGCGAAGAAGTTCGTGCAGACCGGGAAGTGGAACAAGTACCAGGCGGTGCTCAAGGCAGTGTGGGCCGATCCGCGGATCAGCGCCGCGGTCTCCCACATGGACAACTTCGACAAGCTCAAACAGAACATCGCCGCCGCGGTGGACAAGAGCGAGCTGGGAGCGCTCGACCGTCAATCGATCGAGCGCTACGCGCAGGACACCCGCTCGATGGCCTGCGACGGCTGCGACCACCTTTGCAACCCGGCGGTGAAGGCTCCGGTGCAGATCGGGGCGACCCTCCGCTGCCTCACCTACCACGACGCCTATGGACAGCCGGAGTTCGCCCGCGAGCAGTTCCAGAGGCTACCGGCGCGGGCGCGACGGCTGGAGGGGGTGGACTTCTCCGGGGCCAACCAGGCCTGCCCGCACGGGGTGGACGTGGTGGCGCTGATGGAGCGCGCCCGGAAGGTGCTGGCCGAGCCTGCCGACCCCGTGGGTGGGACTGGCTGACGGGCCGATTCCAGGTTAGGGGCGAGTCATGTGCCGGAACATCCGCGTGCTGTACAACTTCGAGCCACCCACCACCCGCGAGGAGATCGCCGCCGCGGCGCTGCAGTACGTGCGCAAGGTGAGCGGGCTCCGTGCGCCTTCCCTGACCGACCGGGGGGCGTTCGACCGGGCGGTGGCGGAGATCGCCCACTGCACCGAACACCTCCTGGAGGACCTCTCGGCGAAGACCACCGTCCGCACCCGGGAGGGCGAACGGGAGAAGGCCCGCGAGCGGGGACGGCGGCGGGAGGCCTCCCTGGCGCGCTGAGTCGACGGGCGCGACGAGCGGAATTTCCCGTCGCGCCCGAACGCGGCCGGCGCCGCAACGTGGCGACGTCACGCTCGGCTTGACTTCCGGTGCGTGCAGCGCCTTGGTCGCCCGCACCACGAGGGGAGGCCGGCATGCACCGCACCGCACTCGCCGCAGCGCTGTTGTTCGCCGCAACCGCAGTCGCCGCACCGCCGAAGCCGGCGGAGGTCGCCAAGCGTCTGGTCCAGAGCGCCGGCGTGGGTCCCGGTGACGTGGTCCGGGTGGCCGGCCATCCGAAGGACATGGTGCTGCTCACCGCGGTGGCGGTGGAGGTGGAGAAGGCGGGAGGAACGGCCTTCTATGACCTGACCAGCGAGGAGTCGCTCCGGCGGGTCTGCGCCGAGGTGCCACAGGAGCGCGACGCCGACAACGCCGCAGCGGCGCTGAAGCTGCTCAGCGCCGAAACGGTCGACATCTCGGTCTCGGGGGCGATCACCCCGGGGGTGTGCAAGGGAACCCCGCCGGCGCGGCTGGCGGCCCGTGGGAACGCCTTCCAGGGAGTCGCCGACGCCTTCAACAAGGCCGGGATCCGGGCGATCAACCTGGGCAACGGGATGGAGCCGTCCGACTGGCGGGCGAAGCGCTTCGGCGTGACCCCGGCGCAGCTGAACGCGCTGTACTGGGCGGGCATCGAGGTCGACCCGGCGAAGCTCAAGGCAGCAGCGGACCCGGTGATGAAGACCCTCGGCTCGGGCAAGCAGCTCGCCATCACCGCGCCCAATGGCACCCACCTCACCCTGTCCATCACCGGCCGGAAGCCGCTCTTCAGCGACGGGAAGGTCACCGCGGACATGGCCAAGAAGGGCCAGACCATCACTGCCTGGTTGCCGGCCGGCGACGTCTACCTGACGCCGGTTCCGGAGTCGGCGGAGGGCACCGTGGTTACCGATCGCGCCTGGTACCAGGACCAGCCGATCGACGTGCTCTTCCTCGGCATCACCGGCGGCAAGGTGGTGGAGATGACCGGCAAGGGACCGGGCTACGACAAGCTGGTCCAGGCCTACGACGCCGCCAAGGGCGCCAAGGACGCGGTGGCGGTGGTGAACATCGGGGTGAATCCGGCGCTCCGCGGGCCCCCGGGCAGCAAGGTCAACGCCACCCCGGTCTCGGGCGTGGTGAGCGTCTTCACCGGCGACAACACCTGGGCCGGAGGCACCGACTCGAGCAGCTGGGGCTTCATCGGCTTCGTGCCCGGAGCGACGGTGACCGTGGACGGAACGACCCTGGTGGACAAGGGGCAGCTGCGGGTTCCGGGCTCCTGAGCCAGTCGAGTTTCAGCTCCAGGTCGCGCCCGGCGTCTCGCGGTCAGGGTGAGGGCGCCAGCCCCGGGCCGGGCTTGACCAGCGCCACCCGGACGTAGCCGAGCTGGAAGCCGAGGCGGGTGGCGTTCCGTTCGGTGGGGATTCCCGGGCGAGAGGTGATGTCGGCAAGGTCCGCCCCGAGGGAGCGCCCTCGCTCGAGCCGGGCGACCATCAGCGCCTGCTGGATGCCTCGCTTCCGAAACCGCGGAAGGACCGAGGTGCCGAACAGTGAGACCAGCCCCTGCCGGGTGCTGCATCCGGCGCCGCCCGCCACCACCCCGTTCACCAGAGCGAGGTAGCTGTCGTTCCCTGGCCGCCGGGCCAGCGCCAGACCGGTGACCATCCACTCCTCGGGGGGCGGCTGCCCCTCGGCGAGGAAGCCGCTGGCACTGGCCTGAACGAAGGTGCGCAGGCGCGCTTCGTCGGCGGGATCCACCCGCTCCACTGCCAATCCCTCCGGCCATTCGTCCGGGAGCAGGCGGCCGAGGTCCTCGTCCTTGGAGAGCGGCCGGAAGAAGGAGCTTTCCAGCTCCCGGAGGCCGAAGCCGCGCCGGGCCAGCCGCTCGAGCAAGGATAGCGGGGCGAAGGCGGTGAGCTCCACCTTGGGCTCGATGCCGCGCGAGGCGAAGAAGGTCTCCACCGCGTCGAGCGCGGCGTCGTCCGGCTCGTCATCGAGGCCGAATCCCACCGCCTTGTTGAGGTACGAGCCGACTCCGTTGGCCGCAGCACAGCCCTTGCCGACCGGGATGAAGTCCGCAGCGGCGCTGCGCACGAACTCGACCTGGATGCCTTCCAGCCGGCGGGCGAGGGCGATCCGGTCCATCGGTCACCGCCGCTTGCCGGCACCGCCCCCGCGCACTGCGGTGGCGTCGCTGCCCATCTTCTCCAGGAATTCCTCGTAGGTTCCCTGGAAGTCGACCAGCCCCTGAGGAGTGAAGGCCCACAGCCGGGTGGCGAACTGCTCGAGGAGATCGCGGTCGTGGGTGACCACGAAGGCCGTGCCCTCGTACTTCGACAGCCCGTCGCCGAGGGCGATGATCGACTCGAGATCGAGGTGGTTGGTCGGCTCGTCGAGGACCAGGACGTTGTCCTTGGTCAGCATCAGCTTGGCGAAGATCAGCCGCACCGCCTCGCCTCCGGACAGCGCGCGGGTGGGCTTCAGGCCCTCCTCGCCCTTGAAGAGCATCCGCCCCAACAGTCCGCGGATGGCCTCGTTGCCCGCCTTGTGGTCGAAGGAGTGGAGCCACTCCGCGGCGGTAGTGTCGTCGGGGATGCCCTCCCGATGGTCCTGGGCGAGATAGCCGACGCTCGCCTCGTGCCCCCAGGTGAGCGTGCCGTCGTCCGGCTCGACCTGCCCCATCAGCATCTTGCAGAGGGTGGTCTTGCCCACGCCGTTGCGGCCGATGATCCCCACCTTGTCACCGCGCATCACCAGGGAGGTGAAGCCCTTGGCCACGGTGACCCCTGGCCAGCGCTTGGTCAGGCCCTCCACGGTCAGGGTCTGCTTGCCGCTGTTTCGCTTCTGCTCGAACTTGATGAACGGCCGCTCGATGTTGCTCCGCTTGAGGTCGGCGAGCTGCAGCTTCTCCAGCTGCTTCTTCCGGCTCTGCACCTGGCTGGCGCGGGTCCCGGCAGAGAAGCGGGCCACGAAGTCCTTGAGCTGGGAGATCTTCTTCTGCTTCTCGGCGTTCTCCGACTCCACCCGGGAGCGGACCTGGCTCTTGGCCACCACCATGTCGTCGTAGCCGCCGGGGTAGGTGATGATCGTCTGGTAGTCGATGTCGGCGATGTCGGTGCAGATGGCGTTGAGGAAGTGCCGGTCGTGGCTGATGGCGACCAGGATCCCCTGGTACTCGTGGAGGAAGCCCTCCAGCCAGCGGATGGAGTCGAGGTCGAGGTTGTTGGTCGGCTCGTCGAGCAGCAGCGCCTGGGGCTTGCCGAACAGGGCCTGGGCGAGCAGGACCCGCAGCTTGTAGCCGCCGGGGATCTCCTTCATCAGCCGGGTGTGGTCGCTCTCGGGAACTCCGAGGCCGGAGAGGAGTGCGCCGGCGTCGCTCTCCGCGGTGTAGCCGTCCTCCTCGGCGATGATCCCTTCCAGGTCGGCGAGGCGGTGGCCGTCGTCGTCGGTGAGCTCCGGCTTGTGGAGGAGGCTCTCCTTCTCCTGCATCGTCGCCCAGAGGACCGGGTTGCCCTGGAGCACCACGTCCAGCACCCGGACCTCCTCGTGGGCGAACTGGTCCTGCTTGAGGACCGAGGTCCGCTTCGGCCGGCTGATGGTCCCGGTGTCCGGGTCGAGCTCGCCGGCGAGGATCTTCATGAAGGTCGACTTCCCGGCGCCGTTCGGGCCGGTGAGGCCGTAGCGGCGCCCTTCGGAGAAGGCGACATCCACGTCCTCGAAGAGGCGTTTCTGGCCGTAGGCCTTGGTGACCCCGGTGACTTGCAGTACGGGCATGGCGGAACGCCACGGCCGACAGGAAACCCCCGCCGCGGCGCGGCACTCCATAAAGGCGAGAGGCCGGAACTTCAAGGATCCCGGCGTCCTGCGAGGCAAGACGCGGTGTTTGATACCGCGACGGGGCTGTGCGATGGCCCTGGGCGGGGGTCGGGCCGATGGACCACCGTTGGACCGCATGGGTGCTGATCGCCGGTTGCCTTGCCGTGGCGGCGGGCGCGGCGGAGAGCGCCCCGAGCGGGTCCCCGCGGACTGTCGAGGAGTGCGACGAGGCGGTGCGACAGCAGCCGCGCTCGCACGGCGCCTGGTTCTGCTACCGGCAGCTGGCCGACGCCTGGGGGCGCGGGTTCGTGCCGCTGGTGGAGCACCTCGAGCGAAGACTGGCCAGCCACCCCCGCGACCACATGAACGAGCTCTACCTGGCCCTGCTGGAGCTCAACGCCCAGCAGAAGGAAAAGGCAGAGCCGCTGCTCCGGAAGGCCGCGGACGGCTTCCATGCCGAGGGTGATCAGACCGGGGAGGGGAAGGCGCAGAGCCTGCTGGTGGCCATGATCTGCCGGGAGCAGAGGCTCGCCGACGCGACGCCCGAGCTCCGGCGGCTCGAGCGCGTGGCCGAGGCCAGCACCGATGCCGAGCTCCGGGCCGATGCCTGGCTGAGAGCCAGCTATTGCTACTTCTACCGCGCGGACCTCGGGCGTTCGCTCGCCTATCTCAAGCGGGCCGAGGCGGAGGTGGAGCGGATGCCTCCCTCGCCCCGTGCGGCGTTCCTGCGGCGGCTGACGCTCGATGGAATGGGCAGCGATTACAGCGTCATGGGGCGGCATCGCGATGCGTACGAGGTGATGCAGCGGGCGCTGGCGATCGCCACCACCGACATCGCCCGTGCAGAAACCCGCCATCGGCTGGCCTACGAGGCCATGCATCTCGCCGACGACGGCGTCCTCGAGTGGGCCGAAGTGGACCGCCTGATCCAGGCCTCGCTGGACATGGAGGCCAAGGTGGGACGCCCCTACCTCCAGGTCTACGAGACACGGATCCTCTACGCCCTCCGGGCCTGGGGGAAGCCCGAGGGGCGCAAGGCGCTCGAGGAGGCGGTCGCCTACGGGCGCCAGAACTACCCTCACACGGCGGTTATCGCCCTTCGGCTCCTGGCGAAGATGGAGTTCGACCTCGCCCCGGCGCATCCGGGACCGGCGCTGGCGCTGCTCGACGAATCCCTCGACCTGACGCGGAAGAACAGGGTGCAGCTCGAGGACGCGAACGGAATGCTGATGAAGGCATACATCCGCTTCCGCACCGGTCCACGCAGCGAAGCGATCGAGGATGCCCAGGCCGCGCTGCGCGAGTTCGACCGGGTCCGCGACCTGCAGCCGGAGGCGATGGTCCGGGCCTTCACCTCCGCGGAGACGGCCTTCGCCCACGAGCTGGTGGCTGGCTACCTCCTCGATCCTGCGCACGGACAGTCCTCTCCGTCGGACACCGACCTCGCCTTTCAGATCATCGAAGGGCGACGAGCGAGGGCCCTCCTCGGAGCGCTGATGGCCGCTCGCGCGCTACCACCGCCCCCCGGTCCCCTGCGGGTCCGACGGGACGAGCTCCGGATGGCGCTGGCCAGCACCCAGAGATCGCTCCTCTCGCCGGCTCTGGTCGGCGAGGACCGGGAACGCGCGCTGGCCGAGCTGACCCGCCTGGAGTCTGCGGCGGAGGTGCTCCGCGACGATCTGGCACGCGAGACCGCGGAGGGGCCGCTGCTCCGGGCCCCGGCTCCCACGCTGGCGATGGTCCAGGCGCAGCTTGCGCCCGAGGAGGCTTTGCTCTCCTTCCAGGTCTGGCGCCGCCAGCACACCGAGGATTCGCCCTTCGACGATGGCAGCTCCTGGGTCCTCACCGTGACCCGGGATGCAGTGCGCGCCGCCCGGATTCCCGACGAGGGAGTGCTCCGGGAGAGGGCGGCGATGCTCAGGGCGGCGATCGCTGGCCGCGACGATGCCGAGGTGGCGGGAGTGACCGCCCTCCACGGCGATCTGGTGGCCGGAGCGCTGGCCGGACTCCCGCCCACGGTCACCCGGCTGATCGTGGTCCCCGACGGACCCCTGCATGCTCTCCCGTTCGGCGCGCTGCGCGAGGCGGTAACCGGACAGCCGCTGGCCGCGCGATACGCCATCTCCATCGCCCCGTCCGCGGCGCTGTGGCTGCGCTGGCGGGGCGGACGAACCGAGCCCGCTGCCGAGCGTGGAGCACCGGTGGCACTGGTGCTCGCCGATCCGGCGATCTCCGGCGGCTCGCCTGACCGCCCGACGCCCGCCGTTCCGCTGAGCAGGGACGCCGCGGTCTGGGTGCAGGGGCTGGGATTGCCGGCGTTGCCCTTCGCCCGGACGGAGGCGTTGTCCATCTCCCGGGAGCTGGGCGGCGCGACCCGAGTGGTGCTCGGCGCCGATGCGAGCGAGCATTTCTTGAAGGGAGTGGACCTGCGTCCCTACCGGGCCCTCCACCTTGCCGCCCACGCGGTGGTCGACGAGGACCGGCCCGAGCGCTCGGCGGTGGTGCTGGCCCCGGGAGCTCCAGAGGAGGACGGGCTGCTGCAGATGCAGGAGGTGGCCGATCTCGACCTGGCGGGGAAGCTGGTGGTGCTCGCCGCCTGCCGGAGCTCATCGGGAGCCATCCTCACCGGCGAAGGTCCGCTCAGCCTCGCCCGGTCGTTCTTCCAGGCCGGATCCCCGGCGGTGGTGGCCAGCCTCTGGTCCTTGCGCGACGACGAGGTTGCCTCGCTGATGTCCGGGTTCTACCGAGCGCTCGCCGAAGGTCAGCCCGCGGCCGACGCGCTGGCCATTGCGCAGCGAGCGCAGGTCGCCGCGCATGCCCCGACAGCGTCCTGGGCCGGCCTGCTGATGCTCGGCGATGGCGCGTTCACCCTGGTTCCCCCCGGTCGCGCGGTGGAACGGGACCAGCCGCTCCCACGGGTGGTGGTGGTGACGGCGCTGCTCCTCGCGGCACTGGCCTTGCTCCTCTGGCTCAGACACCGATCCGGCGAAGGATGAGGATCGGGCCGCCCGGGAGCGGCCCGGGCGCCAGGGAGACCGAGCAATCCAGCATCCAGTCGGCCTCGCCGTCGGGAGCGAGGATCTTCTGTCGCGCCTCCCAGCGCCCTGGGCCGTCCTGGCGAACCACCGCCATGCTCGGCCGCCGGGCCTCGGGAGTGAGGACGATCCGTTCGTGAGCGACAAAGTAAGGCGCGGCCTCGGCCTCGAGCGACTCCACCGTCCAGTCCTGGCCCGGGGCGAGGCAGCCGAGGGCGTCTTCCCAGGCACAGTCGGCGATGGCCTTCAGTAGCCGGTGCAGCTCCGAGCGGATGCGAGCCGACACCGCCTTCGGCGTCGGTCCCTGGGGTCCCCCGGAATCGCTGGCTGAGGCGACCGCGGGCTCGGCCTGCTGCAGCCTCTCCCACTCGTCGATTAGGCTCGAGTCCGCCTCGCGCACGGTCCGGCGCAGGCTCTGCAACGCTTCCTCCAGCTCCTCGTCGCGGTACGACTCGGGGACGGTCTGGGCCAGCGTCTTGTACGCGTCGGAGAGGTAGCGGAGCAGAACTCCCTCGCTGCGCTGTAGCTCGTACTCCCGCACGTAATCGCCGAAGGTGGCAAACCGTTCGAGCATGTCCCGGGCGATCGACTTGGGGCGGATGTTCTCCTGCCCCACCCAGGGATGCTTGGCGGCGAAGGCATCGAACGTCCCGTAGATGAAGTCGCGGAGCGGCTTGGGGTACTCGAGCTTGTCCAGCTCCTCCATCCGCTCGGCGTACTCGACGCCCTGGGCCTTCAGCTCCGCGAGCCGCTGTCCCTTCAGCGCGTCGAGCTGCTTGAGGAGGACGATGGTCGGGTCCTCGAGGATCGACTCCACCAGCGTCACCACGTCGAGCGTGTACGCCGGCGACTCCCGATCCAGCCTGGGGAGGGTGTCGAGCAGGTACAGAGAGAGGGTGTGGTGGAGCGAGAAGTCCCGCTGCAGATCCGGCGAGACCTCCACCTCCGCGGCGCGGGCGTGAGGATGCTTGAAGGTTCCCACCAGGCCGGCGCCCCGCAGGGTGCGGAAGAGCACTGCGCTCTTCTTCAGCAATTGAACCTTGCGGACCTCGGTGACGTGGGCCCGCCGGACGATGCGCACCAGCCGGCCATAGCCTCCGCCGCGCTCGGGGGCATCGGCTTGCAGGAGATTCAGCAGCAGCCCGTGGGTGACGTCGAACCGCGACACCAGTGGCTCGGGTTGCCGACCCACCAGCTTCTCGAAGGTTTGCCGGTCCCAGCCCACGAACCCCTTCGGGGGTTGCTTCCGAACCACCTTCTTTCCCGCCGCCGCCTTCTGGCTCAGGCGCAGGTTCTCGATGACGTGCTCCGGGGCCTGGGCCACCACCCATCCCAAGTCGTCGAACCCCTTTCTTCCGGCGCGGCCGGCGATCTGGTGGAAGTCGCGCGCGGTGAGCAGCGCGGTCTTCTCCCCGTCGAACTTGGAGAGCTGGGTGAAGAGCACGGTGCGGATGGGGATGTTCACCCCCACCCCGAGGGTGTCGGTCCCGCTGATGACCTTGAGGCTCCCGGCCTGGGCCAGCTTCTCGCAGAGGAGTCGGTACTTCGGCAGCAGCCCGGCATGGTGCAGCCCGATGCCGTGGGAGAGCAGCCGCTTCATGTCCTTGCCGAACGGCGAGTCGAAGCGGGCCTCGGTCAGCGCAGTGCGCAGCGCTTCCTTCTCCTCTCGGGTGGTGACGTTGGCCGAGGTCAGCGCCTGCGCCTGTTCCGCGGCGGCACGCTGGGAGAAGTTGACCAGGTATACCGGGGCCTTGCCGCCCTGGACCAGGTCCTCCAGCGTCTCGTGCAACGGCGTCTCCCGGTACTCGTAGCGGAGCGGCACCGGGCGCTCGGCGCTGCGCACCGCGGCCACCTCCCGTCCGGTGAGGTCGCGGATGCTCTGCTCGATCGCCGTGGTGTCCCCCAGGGTGGCGGACATCAGGAGGAAGGTGGCGTGGGGGAGGGTGAGGAGCGGGATCTGCCAGGCCACGCCGCGCTCCCGGTCGCCGTAGTAGTGGAACTCGTCCATCACCACTGCGTCGACCTTCGGCTCGGCCTCCCGAAGGGCGAGGTTGGCCAGGACCTCGGCGGTGCAGCAGACGATCGGCGCGCCGCGGTTGATGCTCGCGTCGCCGGTGAGCATTCCCACCTGCTCCGCACCGAACAGCTCGCAGAGGGCGAAGAACTTCTCGTTGGCCAGCGCCTTGATCGGCACGGTGTAGAAGGAGGTCTTCCCCTCGGCGAGGGCCTTGAAGTGCAGGGCCACCGCCACCAGCGACTTGCCGGAGCCGGTGGGCGTGGCGAGCAGGACGTGTCGCCCGGCCATCAGCTCCAGCAGCGCTTCCTCCTGCGCGGGGTAGAGCGCCAGGCCGGTGGAGTGGACCCAGGCCAGGAAGCGCTCGAGGAGCACGCCCGGATCGGAGGTCGGCTCGGAGGGCAGCAGCGCGGCGAGCGGGGCGGACGCCATCGGGTCGGTGGACCGTAACACCCTGGCTGGTGTCGTCCGGCGCCTTCAGGCAGGGTGGGCGGCCCGACGGTGAGCCACCTTCGCTTCACACTCGAACGGGTCGAGGGCCGCGCCCGGGCCGGCGTCCTCCACACCCGCCGCGGCGACGTGCCCACCCCGGTGTTCATGCCGGTCGCCACCCACGCCGCCTTCCGCCACGTGAGCGTCGACGAGGTGGGGGAAGCCGGAGCGCGGATCCTCCTCGGGAACACCTACCACCTCATGCTCCGGCCCGGCCGGGAGGTCTTCGAGCGCCTGGGCGGCATCCACCGCTTCATGGGATGGGACGGATGCGTCCTCACCGACTCGGGCGGCTACCAGATCTTCAGCCTCCCCGAGGATCGGGAGATCACCGAGCGGGGGGCGCACTTCCGCAGCTTTCACGACAACAGCCGGCAGCTTCTCTCGCCGGAGACCAGCATCGCCATGCAGCAGACGCTGGGCTCGGACATCATGATGGTGCTCGACGTGGTCCACGACGCCCGGGCCGAGCTGGAGGTCGCCCGCGACGCCATGGAGCGGACCCACCGCTGGGCGCTGCGGAGCCTCGAGGCGGCGTCCTCCCGCGACTCGAGCCAGGCGCTGTTCGCCATCGTCCAGGGGGGAATCCACCCTCAGCTCCGCGACGCGAGCGTGGCCTTCCTCACCGCACAGCCCTTCCACGGGTTCGCCATCGGTGGGCTGGCGGTCGGTGAGGACAAGCCCGACCGTGACGCGATGACCGCCCGGGTCGCCGACCAGCTCCCGGCCGATCGCCCGCGCTATCTGATGGGCGTCGGCACGCCGCTCGACCTGGTCGAGGCGGTGGAGCGCGGCGTCGACATGTTCGACTGCATTATCCCCACCAAGATGGCGCAGCAGGGATACGCCTATACCTTCCAGGGACTGCTCCGGGCGACGCGCATGGCCCACCAGACCGAGGATGTGCCGCTCGATCCCAGCTGCGACTGCTTCGCCTGTCGCCGCCACAGCCGCGGCTACCTCCAGCACCTGATGCGGGGGAAGCACGCGCTGGGGAGCCGGCTCCTCTCCGTCCACAACCTCCGCCACTACCAGGTGCTGATGGCCCGGATGCGCGAGGCGATCCTTGCCGGCACCTTCCAGACCTTCGCCGGGGAGATGCGCGCGCTGTGGGGGTGAGCGATTTCGAGCGGGTGGTGCTTCGCTCCGGCGAATCCAGCATCCGCGAGCTGCGCTCCGGGGAAATCATGCACCCCGGGCTCGGTCCGCGGCGGGAGGCGGAGCTGCTCTACGTGGAGCAGACCCGACTCGCCGCCCGGCTCACCGACGGGAAACCCGGCCCGGTCCGGGTGCTCGACGTGGGGCTAGGCGCGGCCACCAACGCGCTGGCCATCCTCCGCTGCAGCCAGCGAGTCACGGGTCGGCCCCTGGAGCTGACCAGCCTGGAGCACGACGAGGGCCCGCTGCGGCTGGCGCTCGGCGAGCCCGATGCTTTCCCCTTGCAGGCGGAATACCGGGCACCGCTGGAGGCCCTCCTCGAGGGCGGGGAGATTCGCCTGGGCCGCATGCGCTGGCGCTGGCCGCGGGGAGATGCGCTGGAGCAGCTGGCCATCCTCGGCGCCACGCAGGACATCCTCTGCTTCGACCCCTTCTCTCCCGAAGCGAATCCACGGCTCTGGACCGAGGAGGCTCTGGGCCGGTTCCGTGCGGTGCTCGCCCCGGGGGGCATCCTCTCCACCTACAGTGCCTCGACCCGGACGCGGGTGACGCTGCTCCTGGCTGGGTTCTGGGTGGGAGCGGGTCGTGCCGCGGCGGCGAAGACCGAGACCACCGTGGGCAGTGACGGACCCGAGGCGCTGGAGCGCCCGCTCGGTCGGCGCTGGCTGGAGCGCTGGAGGCGGTCGACCGCGCGTGCACCGCACGGTGCAGAGCTCACCCTCGACCTCGAGGAGCGGATCCGAGCCCATCCGCAGTTCGCTGGAAAGGCGCGGTGACTCCGCTGGTCACCGTCGTCGAGCGACCGATCTCGGCGGCGCTGTTCGGCCGGCTGGTGCGGCGGGTGCGCGCGCTGGGGAACGAGCGGCTCCGGCAGACGTACCAGACGACGTTCTGGTTCGACCTTGGCGCGCCGACCGCGGTGACCGAGGAGGTCATCCTCGCCCTGCGACGCAGGCTCCGGCCGGAGGGGGTGGTGGGTGTCGAATGGTGGCTGTCGCGAATGTGGACCGGCGACGTGCAGGTGGACTTTCACCGCGACCGCGACGAGACGCTGGCCAGGCGAACGGGGCGGGAGCGACGCCCTGCGGTCTCCTCGGTGCTGTTCCTCAACCGTGTCCACGGGGGGGCGCTGGTGGTCACCCGTCAGCGGCCCGATCGGCGGAACCCGGCGCTCGCCCCGCTGCCGCTCGACGGCGACGTGGTGGCTCCGCGTCCCAACCGGTTCGTCTGGTTCGATGGGCGCCTGACCCATGGGGTCCTCGACGCGGAGAACCAGCTTCCGGGACGCGGGCGCCCCGGCGCTGGCGAGCTGCGACTCACCCTGGTGATGAACTGGTGGAGGCGGCGGCCGGTCGCCGTTCCATCTCTCCAGTCGACATCCCACTACCGCGCGCTCAGAATCCGGCGCCGCAATCCATGACGCCGAGGACTCGCACGCTGCTCTTCGTGCTCGCCGGGGTGGTCATCGTCGGCGCAGCGCTCTGGCTCTGGGGCCAGGTGGCCTGACCTCGAGGCCTCAGCGGTCGAGGAGGGCAGGGCGCCGGACGATGACCGGCGAGCCCTCGGCGACGAACATCGAGCGCGGCGGACCCTCGAGCACCTTGCCGAGCCCCTCGCCGTAGAGCGCTCTCCACGGACCTGTGGTCCGGACCCGCTCCGCCTCGCGGACTGGCCACGGTGGATGGTCGACCTGGTACTCGCGCGTCGTCCCCGCGCGCGTCCGCGTGTAGCCCCAGAAGTGATCGGTGATGTAGGCGGCGTCCGAGCCGGGTGAGGGGAGCGTCGCCTCGCCTGGAGCGTCCGCCGAGAGCGCGTACCAGGCTCCTTGCCAGCGCCAGGAGTAGGCGACCCGGCCCGCATCGGGATCGAGTGCGTGGCGCATCGGCACCGCCGAGTACGGCTCGCCGTAGACGAGTCGCGCGACTGCGGCGAGCGCCCAGCGCGGAACGAGCTCCCGCACGAAGACCACGCCCCGCCTCCATTCCCCTCCGACCTTCCGCCGGACGTAGAAGCGGAGGTTCACCTCGTCGAAGTCCCGGTGGAAGGGAACCGGGATGCCGAGCACCCGCGTCCGGAGGAACCGGAACCCGACCAGGCTCACCGCGTGCCGCCCATTCCAGGTGTCCAGCTCGGTCCCGGCCGGGACCTGCGGCGCGAGCAGCCCGGCCTCGACGTCGTAGTTGAGCAGCGCCAGCCAGCGCCACTCGGCGGTGAGGAAGACCGGTCGAGGCGCCTCCCGGGATGACATGCCTCAGCCTCGTCCGGAGCGCTGGGTCAGCTCCTGCCACCGGGCGTACAACCGCTCGACCTCGGCGGTGGCGCGCTCCAGCGCCGCCTGGGCCTCCCGAGAGCGGGCGGCGTCGACGTAGACCTCGGGGTCGACCAGCGATGCCTCGGCCCGGGTCCGGACCGCCTCCGCCGACTCGATCTCCGCCTCGATGCCGTCCAGCTCGCGCTGTTCGAGGTAGCCCAGGCGCCCCGCCGGTCGGCCCGCCGGAACGCGCTCCAGCGCCTGGCGGGGCTCCGCCGTCGGCCCGCTGGGGCGCGCTGCCTCGGCCTGCGCCCTGAGCGTGCGGTAGGTGGTGAAGTTTCCCGGCCAGGCCACCACCCGGCCGTCGCCCTCGACCGCGAGGATTCGGGTCGCGACCTTGTCGAGGAAATAGCGGTCATGGGTGACGAGGAGCACCGCCCCGCCGAACTCCACCAGCAGCCGCTCCAGGACGTTGAGGGTGACCAGGTCGAGGTCGTTGGTCGGCTCGTCGAGCACCAGGACGTTGGCGCCCATCAGGAACAGCCGGGCGAGGAGGAGGCGGTTCCGCTCGCCACCGGAGAGAGCCTTGACCTGCATCCGCTGCATCGGCACCGGGAAGAGCAGGTCGTCGAGGTAGTCGCGAAGAGAGACGCGCCGGCCGCCGAGCTCGACGAACTCCTCACCCCAGGCGGCCTCGTACACCGTCTGATCTGGGTCGAGCGCCTCCCGGGTCTGATCGAAGTAGGCGAGGCGCGTGTTCCGGCCCCGGATGATCGAGCCGCGGGTCGGTGCCAGCTCTCCCAGGAGCAGCCGGACCAGCGTCGTCTTGCCGGCCCCGTTGGGTCCCACGATGCCCACCCGATCGCCTGACTGGAGGATCAGCGAGACGTGCTCCAGGACGGGGCGCTCGCCGTATGCGAAGTCGACGTCCTTCGCCTCCAGCACGGTGTGGCTCAACCGGGGGGCCTCCACCGTCTGCAGCTCGGGGACGCGCGGCCGGACGAACCTCGGCTCGGCCATCAGGCGGCGCGCCCGCTCGATGCGGGCGCGGCTCTTCGTTCGTCGTGCCTCTGGACCCTTCCGGAGCCAGGCGACCTCCTGGGCGATCCACCGCCCGCGCTTGTGGGCCGCCCGCTCCGCCTCGGCCTCGGCGCCCAGCTTGGCCTCGAGGTAGGCCTGGTAGTTGCCGGGGTAGGAGACCAGGCCATGCCCGGGCTGGATCTCGACGATCCGGTCCACCAGGCTGTCGAGGAAGTACCGGTCGTGGGTCACCAGCACCAGCGCGGTGGCGAGCGCATCGAGCGCGTCCTCCAGCCAGTCGACGGTGTCCGCGTCGAGGTGGTTGGTGGGCTCGTCGAGGAGGAGGAGATCGGCGCCGCTGAGCAGCGTCCGGGCAATCGCCACCCGTTTCCGCAGACCGCCGGAGAGCTCGGCGACGGGCCGGTCCCAGTCCTTCACCCCGAGCCGATCGAGCAACGTCCGCGCTCGGTGCTCGGTGTCCCAGCCGCCGAGGGCCTCGATCCGGTCGGCGAGCGCGGCGAGCTCCTGCGTCGCCCGTCCCTGGGCGTCGTCCGGAAGCGTCCCCAGCCGATCGGACAGGGCTCGGTG
>Ga0318563_10000364_pt1 | contig 18795 bp, 24 predicted proteins | sample GRESIP066b5f19_FD_203689 | JGI IMG/M metagenome (GOLD analysis project Ga0318563, IMG submission 203689) | Tropical soil microbial communities from Luquillo Experimental Forest, Puerto Rico - GRE.SIPMG.066b5f19 | ecosystem: Environmental > Terrestrial > Soil > Tropical forest > Bulk soil... | reverse complement strand
CTTGCAATGGTGGGTATTCAAAGCCCTGCAAACAAACTCCGGAATCTCCCTAAGTGATTTGCAGTCCACTGGAATATGGGACTACGTCCAAGCCCCGGACTGGGTTCTGCCCGCAATGAAGGAAAAACTGGCGGAGTTTCAAAAACCTGTCAGTGACGAGAAAATGGAAGCGCTTAGTCGTATTCGAAAGTACATTGATGTTAGGGAAATTAAAGAATGAGACCGGAACCAAGACCGTCTTTCGATCCTGATCTGGTTCGAGATATTTCCGAGCAGGTTTATAAACTCCGCCTAGAAGACCCCACAGGAGGAGGACGCGGATCAGTTCAACGCATGATCGATAACGACAAAGACAGTGGTGATAAGCTTCGGAATCGCGCGGGTTCTTACGATGCCCTTACACGAGCTTACCTTCGCGTACTAGGGTTTTCCCCTGCGAATCCTCCCTTGAGTCCATTACCTCAGCATGAGACGCAAGAATGACACCGTTTCTATTCCAGAACATCATTCTCGCATATGCAATATGCCTCGCTGTCGTAGCTCTCGGCGGCGCCGTTTCATGGTTGATTGACAGCAATGTATAGGGAAAAATCTCTCAAAGCTCGGCTGGAAAAAAGAGCCATTCTTGAGAAGCGCTGTCTTTCCAAAGAACGTCACGCAACTCATAGCGCAGCCCTCTTGCGGGTGCATCCTGGCAGCCGTGACGTTAAGGATGCATACGAATGCAAATTCTGCGGCGGGTGGCATATCGGCACCTATGCTGCCGATAAAAGTTAAGGCGATTGAGCACCATGAAACCGATCGGTATTGCAGTCCTTATTGTGGCAGGTCTCGGCCTATTGGCACTTGAGCAATCAAACAGGCCCGATATGGAGATAGTTGAAACCGATCAACCGTCGGTGCCGAATGCCGATTCGAATATTAAGGTAACGACAGATTCATCTGTAGGCGCAGTAGTTTACCCTACTGCTGGCATGCTGACCGGTGCGTGTATTGCAACGTCGCCTGTGACAATCGCGACCACTTCCGCGTCAGGGCAGACTATCTGCCTCAATGGACGCTAGCCGGATAGTTGTTCTAGAACTGTGCCCCACAAGTCCATGCAAAGCCCGTGGAGCGATTAATTTGCGATGCCCGCATTAGTTAGAGCCCGCGACGAAAAGCTCGCCCAGGCCCTCGCCAAGGGCGTTATGACGCTGGCGGCAGCGTGCATCGCGGCGGGTTTCTCGGGCGATCCGGCTGCCGTTACAAAGAAGTGCCGGCAAAAGAGGATTCAGGACCGCGTCAAAGAACTGCAGGCGATGCGGCAAACGCGCGTCGCTAAGCGCTTAGATATTGAATACGAGACAACCGAGGCAGCAGCAAAAGCACTCGGCATTTCAAAGCGGTGGGTCCTCGAACGGCTCAAGTACAACGCCGAAAGATGCTTAAGAGGCCAGCCAGTATTTGACGCTCAAGGCATGCAGATACCGGGCAAGTTCACTGGCAGGCCCGACGCAAACGGCGCTAACCAAGCGCTACGGCTGATCGGGCTAGAGTTGGGGATGTTCATTGAGCGGCACGAGATCGGCGGTCCTGGGGACTTCACGCGGCTCAACGATGCAGAGTTCGAAGCTAAGTTCATAGAGGAAGCAAAGGCGATCGGGCTCGATGAGACGGCGGTTGCTGGCTTGTTGACGTATCAAGATAGCGATGGGACTGAAAAGTAACGCTTGGTAACGCGCGTTACTTGTGGTAACGCTTTTGCCATGGACAGCATTCGCACGAAAATTGATCGAGTTCGGCGCCAAACCACGAACCGCGATATTTTGGACATCTGCGACTCTCTGATGCGGCATCTGAACGCGGGCCGTGCGGCGATAGATGCTACGCGCGCCGAACCGATGACCAGGGCGGAAATACAAAAGAACTATCGCGCTCGCAAAAAGGCGAAATCGAAATGAAGCCATTTTATGGACGGGCAAATAAAGGCTTGCGCATCAAATCTCGGGAACCGTCTAAATCTGTCGGTGACGGTGTTGCGCTCAAGAGCGTGGCCCACCCGCCCGGTGCTATTGAGAAGTTGGCCGAGGCGATTGTAAGCGGAAAGCTTCCGCTCAAGCGCAAAGCAGAAAGCAAACCGAAATGAGCTGCGATATAATTACAATTACTTGGATTGCCTGGATTATCTTTTGTTTTGTCATTGGAATTGGCCTTGGCATGGTTACAACCCGTTTGGCGCAGGGCAAAACCAAATGACCGTCGCGTTGTTGCGTTTAGAGTACCAAGAACTGTTAATCCTTCGTCGCAAGGTTGCGATCCTTGAGGAAGCACAAGCGGCGCGTCCGCGAAGCAATCTTGAGGCCGAGGCCATGTATAATCGAGAAATAGAGTTGAAAAAGCGCAGCGTGCGTGAGGCGCTCCACAAGGACCTAATGCAGAGATTGAAAGATGGTCTTATCAGCCTCGGTCATAATGATTCTGGTCTACGGCGGAATGAGCATAAGCACGGAGCCATTCGACGGAAGCCTAGAGCGGTGCGCCGCAAAGGCCGAGCAAAGGCTCGGTGAGAAACTGCCGATCTCGCCTTGGGATGACATGGGTAGGCATGTGGAAGCGCCGACGGTGGTAGTTGCATTCTGCGCGCTGGGGAAGGCGATAGACCAATGATTGCGGCAATTATCGTCGTCGCTGTTATCCTCGGCCTTGCGCTGTTTTGCGTTCTCGCGCTTATCGTCCACGTCGTCATATTCCCGAGCCAGATCAGCGAAAACTAGAACATGGGAACGCTGCGAACCGAACCAACGCGGGGACAAATAGTTGTTTGGGACATAAATGGAGGAATCACCGTCATGGCTGAGAAATCACCGACCAGCGTTTGGCTAGAAGCATCGAGCAATCCCGTGCAGCCTGGATTAGGTTTTTCCCTGAGCGCGCACGTCAATCGGGTGGGGCATCATCATGTGCATGGCGACGTGACTTTCCTTTGCGACGGGAAGCAGATCGGCGCGACAGTGCATCGGACGGATAGCACGGGCGTTGCGGCACTGGGTGTTCCTGGTGGCTTCATTCCGGCCGGCGTGCATAAATTCACCGCGAAGTTTGGCGGCGACGGCTACAACGCGGAGTCCGAGTCGGAAGTTCTGACCGTAACGGTGCTCGGCGCCGAAGGCGAGGAAGCGTCAGAACCCGTGGTGGCGAACGAGCCCGAGGAGCCTGAATATCCGCCGGCTGATGTTGCTGCCGATCCACATGTTACGCCTCTTCCGGAAGTCGTCGATTCTGCGGAATGAATGGGCCTTTCGACAACGCCCTGCGCCGTCAACAGCTGGAACGCTTCGCGCGGTTCTGCCAAGAGAAGCGGCGCAGAGACGAAAAGCGACTGCACTGCACGCGAGGGCACCGGGACGATGATGGCGCATGGGTGGGCGGCCTATTGGCGTTCATGCGCTATTTCTGGCACATCCTAGAGCCCGGCAAGAAGATGACCGAGGGCTGGGTGCTGGAGGCGATCGCCGAGCACTTGGAGGCGGTCGCGTACGGTGAGATCAAGCGGCTATTGATTACTGTCCCGCCTGGCTGCTCCAAATCTCTTATGACCGACGTTTTCTTTCCGGCGTGGCTATGGGCATCGGGAAAGCCCGAGCTGAGGTTTCTTGCGTTCTCCTATTCGTCGGATCTAACGGAACGCGATAATGGTCGGTTTCGCGATTTGCTGCTGAGCCAGGAATTTAAGGACATGTACGGCTCGGTCTTCTCGCTGAAGAAGATAGGCGAGGTGCAGATCAGCAACGATAAGCAGGGGTGGAAGCGGGCATCGTCTGTCGGCGGTCTCGGCACTGGAGCCCGGTCGGACGGCATCGTTATCGACGATCCCCACTCAATCAAAACGGTTGAGTCCGAGGACGTCAGAAATGAAACTATTCGTTGGTTTAAGGAGGTTTTGCAGGACCGCCTTAACGACATGTCGATCGGCTGGATTATCGCGATCATGCAGCGGTCTCACATGGCGGACGTCGCCGGCACGATCTTGGACGATGACGACCACATGGGCTATGTGCATTTGAATATCGCTATGGAGTTTATTTGGTCGGCTGATGACGACGGCAATCCATTCCCGACAGAGATAGGGTGGGTCGATCCTCGATGGACACCAGATCCGAACGAGTGTGAGGGCGCGTTAATGTGGCCAGAGCGCTTTCCGGTCGAGGTCGTAGAGGCATTGAAGCGCGACAAGGGTGACTACGCCTATACCGCGCAATATATGCAGATGCCGGTTCCGCGCGGCGGCAGCATCATCAAGACGGAATACTGGCAGGACTGGCAGGGCAAGTTTCCGTCCTTCTCCTATATTTTTGCGTCGCTTGATGGTGCATTCAGCGAGGAAGATAAAAACGATCCATCAGCTATGACGGTGTGGGGGATATTTGAAAACGACGTCGGCCATCCGCGCTTGATGCTGATATTTGCTTGGCAAAAGTGGCTGGCATTCGAGGGGCAAAAGTTTCGAATGGAGCCCGACGAAAACCAGCAAGAATATATGTCCCGGCAGATGAGGGAATGGGGCCTCGTCGAGTGGTGCGCTCATACGGCGCAGCATTGGCGCGTGGATCATGTCCTGATTGAAAACAAGGCGAGCGGGATAAGCGTCGGGCAAGCACTTGAAAAGCGCTACATGAACAAGCGATGGAGCGTGCAGCTGGTCGACCCGAAAGGGGAGAACAAGACATCGCGCACGCACGCTGTGCAGCCGTGTTTTTCGCAGCACATGGTTTACGCGCCGCTAGAGAAACAGTGGGCGCAGGATGTTATCTACCAGTGTGGAAACTTTCCTTTTGACAAGCACGACGATTTGCACGACTCAGTGACGCAGGCAGTAAAACATGCGCGCGACGCTGGGCTGTTGGAGTTCGACGAAGACTTGCGGGCTGCCGAGATAGACGCCGCGCGGCTGGATACGATCAAGGCGAAGAGTTCTAACAAGCTTCGCAACTATATGCCGGGTACGACATGAGCAAAGCCGAGTCGGACGTTCTCGCCCAACTAGAATTAGGTCAGTTTTCCCTAAAATACGAAGACTTGCCTACTGTTGAAGATACAAAAACCTTTGAGGAAGGCCGCATTTATCGATCAGAACGTGCGCCGAAACTGGTGTTTATATATCATGCGCACCCAGGACAGTTTGACCGGTTTTATTGGTTATAGGAGATGACATGGAACTGATTGGCGGAAAAGATGCGGGCGAGCCGAGCAGCGAGTCGCTGGCATGCGTTGAACTGCTCGAAGCGGTCCTGAAGGATGCCAAGGCGGGCAAAATAACGACGGTGGGGATTATCGCATGTGGCGCTGCCGATTTTGGTGCCAACGTTGCGGGGTCCGACGCTCGCTCGGTGTACATGGGCTGCGGTGTCCTCATGAACCGGATCATTCAGGTGACAACCGGCCAGCAAGTCGTCCCGTCGGCGATTCTACGACCGCAGAACTCGGGAAACATCTTTCCGAAGGCTCCGCGCCCTGTCGGTCCACGTCGGTGATACGGGATGGCGTTAAAAAGCTATTTCCGCAATGCGAGCACGAAGACTGTCAACGCATTGCCGACACGGTTTTGAATCAAAAGCATTATTGCTGGGAACACTATCTAGAGGCGCAAGAATTTATCGTTCCGGTTGCTAGCCTCCCGACGCCGTCGACGGATTAGCGCTCTAATTCCAAGCCCAAATCTTTCTTCTTTTGCTGCATCTGCTTTGCACCATCATCACCTTCGCGGAATATGTTGACGTCGCGCAATGCCTCTTGCACCGCGCCGATGGCACCCTGTGCGGCCTGTTTCCAATCCTTAAGGTAACTTAGCGGATCAAGCTCGCGCTTTGGTTCCTTTGGTGTTGCTTTCGGGGCTCGGAACTTTTCGGGTTCTTTCGAGGGGGGAGGTTCATGGTTACTATTATGTTTGCGCTCGCCATCGCTCTTTTGCTCGTGCTGCTCTTGTTTCTGGTCTTTGGCCAATGTTTCACGTGAAACATTTTGCTCGGGCTTGTGTTCTAGCTTCGGTCGGTCTTCCTCGTGGACCTGATAGGCATGGGCTGCCGTCTTGCGGTCGCCGTGCTTTAGCTGCTCGGTCAAAGCCTCGGCGCTGGCGGTATCTTCTTTCGAGACATAGAGTTTTACGCGTTCCTTGTGGCGGCTCATGGCGACGTAGTTCGTCGGCCGGGCCGAGGCCGGATCGTGCATCACGTAGGTGTCTCTGAGGGTCCGACCCTGCGCCTTGTAGACGGTCGAGGCGTAGCCGTGGTCTATGCCCGAGATTTCGCCTTTTTTCCTGTCGTCGCCGATCGTTAGCTTGAAGGTTCTGCGCTGCTCGTCCTTCTTGCGGTCGAGTTCGACGGTGATTTTGTGCTTGCCGTCCTCGCCCGTCTCGATGCCTCGGACATAGCCGAATGCACCGTTAATCAAACCCTTGCGGCGTTCTTTCGGGTCGGCGGCGGACTCGTTTAGTGCGATGCGGTCCCCGACGGAAAAGAGGCGTTTTCCCTTGGCGGTCTCGATTTCCGTCTCAGGATCGGTCTTTCCCGTCTCTTTGAGCTTCTGTTCCCGGCGGAGGTTGCGGACAAACTCGTTCAATTCCTTCACGTCGTCGTTTTTGTTGGCGACGATCAGGCGCTCGGCCTCGGGGCTCTCTAAGAAGTCTTTGGCATATTCCTCGGCAAGCGCTTTGAGGGATTCGGGCCGGGTCTGGTTCCAACGGAAAGAGCCCGATTGCTCGAAAAGCTTGACCGCCTCGGCCCACTTCTTTTCATGCATCTTGTTGAAGGCGCGCTTTTGGTCCTCGTGTTTGGTCCGCATGATCTCTGTGAGTTTGGCGCTTCCGAAGCGGTTCTCCATGATGGGAAACAGTCCGCCTTGGTCGACGGATCCTAACTGTTCGCCGTCCCCGCATAAAACGACCTTTGCCCCACTTTTACGCGCGTGGAAAAGAAGGTTATTCAATTCCTCTGTCGATAATTGCGCAGCCTCATCAACTACTAGTCTAGTTTTTGAGGTCCAATGTGATTGCTGTCCCCTTTTGTAGCTTCCTAAAACCCTCATCATTTCGGAATCTATCGTTCTGGAATCGAAACCATCCGCTTGCAGGCTTTCGACGACCTTGTTCGTTTTAGCGAGCCCGATAACTTGATCGCCATTCCATTGAGATGCCTTACGGAACGCCTTCAATTCGTGGCTCTTTCCGCTTCCGGCCTGTCCCGAAAGAAGCGCTAGACCGTTATCGCGGGTTATGTCCCAAAGAGCCTTTTTTTGTTGGTCAGTAAGAGAGAGTTCCTTGGCGTGACGGTTTAGCGTCTCCTGATCAATACCGAAGCCAGCCAGTTCTTTAAGTTTTCGAGCATTCGCGAGAGTCTGTGCTTCTTCCTTCCAAATCTCGGATGTTGTGTACGCATGAACTTTGCCTTCCTGGTACTGCTTGAGGCGGATCAAATCGTGATGCTTAACGAACGCCTCGCGGTTGGCATCTAGATAGGGTCCGAAGTGGCCACCGAAGGCCATGGCAAGGTTGAGCTTGGAGCGCTTAACCGTCGCCTCATTCGCGAAAAGCAGTTCCTTCAGCCGTTCGTGGTCGACGTCCCCCCGCGTGGCGTCGGCAAGGTCATGACACCATTGCCGTTGCGGCGTAACTTGGTTTTTCTCGCGCTCCCACTCGATGGCGCGGTGCAAGCCTTTGTAGAGCCGCTGATAGTCGTCGTAAGCCATGCCTGTTTCGGGATCGATCCGGCTCGCTACGATGTGGATGTGTGCATAGGACTTGTCGGTGTGCTCGACGAATAGAGCCTGCGCATTTTCCATCCCGAGAGCCTTTAAGAACTCGCGGGCTGCCTCGGTCTTTTCTGCTTCGTCCGGCGTCTGGCCGCGCGCCCACGATAGCGAAATGTGCAGAGAATCTTTGGTCGCATAATTGTCCTTGTCGCCTTGGAACTCGGGGCGGCCGTTTTGTTCCATGACGCGCCGCGCGACGTCGATTTGATGCGGTGTGCGCGGGTCAAAGCCGAAGTTCTGGCCACCTAGCGGGCGAGCTCGGCTTATCTCGCCTGGCTCGAGCTGGCGCCGCTTGCCGGTCTCGGCATCTTTACCCTCGGTCAGCATATAGCGAAGGGTTCCGCTAATTCCCGTCCCGAGGTTGGACGCGAAAATCAAAACGCGCTCGCGATCGCGTCCATGGCGCGGACGACGGAATCCTGAGTCTCGGGACTGCATCCCGTCTCTTGGAGGAGGATCCCGACCTGTACAACTTGGTTGCGAAGGTCCCGTACAGTCTCGAAAGGTGGAACTTTAAATTCATCGTTTGTAAGAAGTTTTGCTCGGACAAACCGGGTGAATATTCGCGCACCGGACGATTTCCATAATTTCGTTAATCGCGCCCGCTCGTGCTTCGACATCCGGAACGTGAAATTTATCGTCCGCCTATGGTCCGGGTGGGTTGCGTAAAGCCGTTTAGCCATGCTTTATTGTATAAGCTAAATGCACCGCAGACTCTAGGCCTCGCTATCCGTCTTCGCTTGACCTTTTTGGGAGCCCCAAATGAGGATTAAGTTTGATGCACGCAACCAGCCAAAACCTACGGACCGAGTCTTCTGCCATATACATGGAATAACTACCACCTGGGGGAAATTGGACGCCGTCCAACGCCTAGCTCTTTCCGAAGGACTCGACACAACATCGAATCTCCCGTGTCTACTGAAACCGCGCCGGTTTCCTAGGAAATGAACAATGAATCCAGAGAATGCATTGATCTATCGCCGTGTGGTGCCCATGGATGACGACCGAGTCGCCGTCCTGGAAAGGTGGGACCTTACACACCCGGACTGTCCGTTCGTCCACAACCAGTGGTCCTCGCCCATTCGCGCCTGCATTATGACCAAGAGGCAATACGCGGCATCTAGGATTCCGCTAAAAGAGGAATCCACGTGAAACGGCGTCGGCAGCCTGCGCTCTGGAGCCCGGCCTACTGGTGGCCGATGTGGTTCCGCCCGACGGAGCCTCGCCATCCTGGGAAGAATGCCAACTGGATTATGAGATACTGGTTTAAGTTTCGGATGCACACTTATCCGAAGCGACACCGCCGATGGTATTATGAGGTATATCTAAAATCGTATCACTGGCGCTGTGAGGTCCGGCCTGCGGCGTTGAGGCGCGATAACTATCACTGCCAGCACAAGGGCTGCACTGAGTGCGGCGAGCACCTAGACGTTCACCACAAGGTATATTGGTATTTAGGGAAAGAGACCGACAGGCCGGAATGGTTCTCTAGGTCCGTTGTGACGCTGTGTCGTTTCCATCATGACCGGGCGCATTTCAAGGTTAGTTGAGAAGCAGGCTTCCGGGATCGGAGGGTGGTAAGCGCAGCTTACCGTACCGATCTCGGGGAGGGGGACTTCCGCTCGTCGCGGGCTAATTGATTGTCGACGGCTTTCCGAACGTATTTTGAGACGTTTTTTTCAATCCGTCGGATGCGCTTTAGGACGTCCGGGGCAAGTCTGACCATGGCCATTTTGAGCCCGAGGGCGGGTCGACCGCGCGTCCCCATAGATTGACACCTTTCAATTTAGCTTATACAAAATGCGGTATGCAAATAGTCGGCATCATCGCGGTTATAGCGTTCTTCGTTTTTCTCGTCACTAGCACTGTCATTTTGACGTGGACGGCGATCATCACGTTTGCCCTGATCATGACCGGGGTCGCTCTGGCTTTCCTTTACTTCCAGCCGAAGCTTGAAGCACAGCAGGCCCGGGCGGATCATCTCGCGCGCGAGCAGCACCAAAGAACTCTCGAAATAATCGCGATGATAACCGAACACTACCGTGCAACGGGCCAGCACGGCGGGACGACGATCGACATTACGCCTCCAAAGGATCGGCTCAAAATCGGGCGTCGCAACAGTTAGAGAGGCCATAATGGGCGCGACCATCCATCAATTTAGCCCAAAATTCCGCGCTATGCTTGCGCTGGGTAAATTGGGTGGTGTGATGAGCAGACGCGACGACGGGACCTGGAGCGGTTCTGGCAGGGAATATCATGAGCCTAACGCTTATGGCTGTGTTGTTCTGTTTGTGCTCATTGCTGGCAGCATAATCGGTTTTGGAATGTTTGCCGTGAACCTTGTTGAAAGGTTTGTGTGATGAGTGAGCGTGAGCGCAAGAGTCGCGAACGCTAAACAAAAGGAGAGACTGCAAATGTCGTGTGGTTGCAAAACTGACTGCGAAGCTTCTAGTTTGGCGCAATGCCGAGCGCGGAATGGGAAGACGCAATCTAAAAGCAAGGGCCGGGAACGAATCAAGAGCGAATAATGTGGTTTGATGCTTCGTTGGGTCGCAGATACACGAGACTATCTTGAGGACTTGGCAAAAGCCTCATTGCAGGTTCTCGTGGGGAGCCTCGTGGCTCTCGTCGGACTGTCTCTTGCTATCTTCACACTGTATGCCCAGCCACCGCTATTCATCATCGAATGTGCGGCGGTTATTGCCGTTGCCATCGTTGGAGTGGGCATCAATCACGTCATCAAGCAGTTGCGCACGATTTATCCGTCACTCCGATATACCGAAGCGCTCGGCTCGGCCCGGATGGGTTCACGCAAAGACCTAGTTCAAGCCAAACTGCTTGATGGCGAGGCCACGCATATCTACTGCGGCCTTAAGGATAGAGAGCCGGTTTATTACAAGGGAAAACGTCACCTTATGACGCTCGGACCGACGAGGTCCGGGAAAGACACAGCTTTGCTGGTTCCAAATCTTCACCGGTTGAAACGCTCGGTTATCGTGATCGATCCCAAGGGAGAGCTTGCGGCCATTACGGCCCGCTACCGCAAGAGATTCGGGCACGTCGTTATTTTTGATCCGTTCGGCGAATTGAGGAGACTCGGGCTCAGTCATCGCAGTGACGGATACAACCCATTTGCTATTCCCGGTTTCAATGTGAGGGACCGGGAATTTTATTCGCAGGCAATCTCTCACGCAGAAAGCGTTGTCAATTTAGAGAGAACGAACGAGGTTCATTTTCCGGAACGGGGACGCGATCTTTTTGCAGCATGCGACATGCGGTCGAAGTGGTTGGAGCACGAGGGCAAAGGTCCGTCCACCATGCGCCGGATCAACGCGATGCTTAGAGCGCGCGGGGAAATGTTTAGGAAGGTCATAGATGACATTGCGCAGCATTCCTATAAGCCGATGGCGCAGTTGCTTAGCCATTTCCCGGAGGATGACAGAGAGGTCAACAGCGTCATTGCGACGGTACACGGTCAGACTCGTTTCTTAAATGACGAGGTGATCCTCGACGACATGGACAAGCACCCGAAGATCGACGGCAAGCCGTTTGATTTCGAGATGCTAAAACATCAAATCATCACGGTTTATGTCATCCTTCCCGAGAATAGACTGTCGACGCATGCCGTTTGGTTGCGTCTGATTGTTGCCAGCGCACTTGATGCGCTCACGCGCAGTGGGCCAGGCCCTATTGTTCCCCTCTTGATCATCAACGAGGCTGGCAATCTTGGAAGGCTAGATGCACTGACCCGCGCCATGGGCATGGTAGCCGGGCGCGGGCTCACCCTGTGGACGCTTTGGCAGACGTTAGCGCACTTGCCAAAGACATACGGCGCGGAAGGCTTGGAGGACTTTTTGCAGGGTGCCGCAGTGCTGAACTCGTTCCGTGCAAACGACAACAGAACGGCGGAATACCTGTCGGCTCGGTTAGGTGATCAGACAGTGAAGGTTAAAAGCTATAACCTTAACAAGGAAGCGAAAGCCTCGGGGCAAGGCATATCTCCGCAGGGACACGCGCTTAGGCATCCCAATGATTTGCTGGGCCTAGAAGACGGGCGGATTCTCAGTTGGATTGAGCCATCGTCGCGGGCATTCGAACTGGATGCGCCCGGATATTGGGACCTCGGCCTGAAGGGACTTGACCCGAATCCGTATTTCAAACCGGAACCGGCGAGGCGGTATGCCAAGAGGACGTCCTAGGAAACCGCCGCAGTTTGTTTTGTTGGATGCGAATGCACACGAAGCGTTGACAGAAATCCGCGTTGGCGCACCGCCGAAGGAAGTGCAGGCCAAATACAATCTGACGGATCAGGTGATGGACTATCTGGCCACACAGGCGCCCGAGGAAAAAATCAAGATTAGGCGTGCGAGGCCCGCACAACAGCCGCTTGTGGTGTTGCCTCCACCGCTACCGCAACAGGAGCAGCCTAAGCCGAAAGAGTCTCGTTTTTCGTTTTCGCGCTTTGTGATTGGTCTATTTTTTCTGGCTGGTGGGGTGGCGATCGGCGTCATAGAAACTGTGCTGGAATACGAATATTCGACGACGTTCGGGCAGTTGTTAGGCTTGTTCGGGCCGATCATCGCTGGGTTGCAAATCTTGATGCCGGCGGCGCTGCGGATGCTCTGGGCTGACAAACTGCGGTGGGAGTTTGGTTTTATATTGCTTGTGTTCTTGGGAACGTGGACGTTTTCGACCTTCAACCAGATCAGCTATTCCGCGCGGAACACGGGAAATGTGCGGGCTGAGAGCGCGGCGGTCGAGAAGCAGCAGCAAATACTCAATGACCAGTTGAGCAACTTCCAAGGTCGGCTGAGAGGGTTGCCTGACAACTGGCACTATGATCAGGAGCGTCGCTATTTGGATGGCCGAATCACGGAGGTCCGCAATAAGCTTGATGCACTGCCGAAGATCACGACAAAGGACATGGGGTCACAGCGGGCGAGCGATGCTTCCTTCGGTTGGGTACGGCCCGAGCAGTTTATTGCGCTGCGCGACCTTTTCTATGGCGTGTTGCCAAGCTTTGGTTGCTTGTTCGTGGCGGCTGGTGTCGGCCTGATGGCGGCGGCGTTTAGAAAGAGGTGAAAGTTTTGAAGTGGATTTTGCTGGGGGTGACGCTGGCAGTTACGCCAGCATACGGCAAAGACGCCGGACAATGGGAAGATAACCCGCCGGAAGTTCGGGAGTGGTTCAAGTCGCTCAAGATGGCAGACAATCCAACGGCGTCATGTTGCGGCGAGGCGGATGGTTACTGGTGCGATGAACTGCACGTCGTCGACGGGAAGACATACTGCACCATTGACGACGACCGAGACGACGAAAGGCTGGGACGTCCGCACGTTCCGATCGGCTTCAAGGTGCTCATTCCGCCGAACAAGTTGGGTTACTATCCCGGCAATCCGACTGGGCACAATATCGTGTTTATGGCTCGTGAAGCCATGCAGGACGGCAACCAAGAAGTCATCGTTAATTACAACGTATATTGTTACGTGCAGGGTGGCGGCATCTGACTTTGTCAGCATAAAAGGAAAACCGCCACGCTGGTGACGTGGCGGTTTCGGTAGTTACGCGTTCTGATGAACATTTTTCTAATACTGCAATTACCAAAAGTCGTCAAGTGTCGACACATCTTGCAATATGGTGTAATTTCCCGCATACTGTTTGCAGCAGCAGGAGACACCAGCGATGAACCCGACATGGCCGAAACTCAAGACATGCCCAGCTTGCGCGGCAGAAGCCGCGTTCTGCTATGGCTATGATGGTCCGCCACCTCATGCGGAGCAGCCCGATTTTTGGTTCGTGGGCTGCGTACCTCGATGCGGCTATCCGGCCAAAGGATATCCGCACTATAGAACACGTGAGGAAGCGGCTAAGGAATGGAATGAGATAGCGTGGCGTTAGCGGGGTTTCTCGTTTTCGTTCCTCTGTGGTAAGTCTCGCCGTCTCATTAGAGGGGGCGGACCGTGGACCTAGAGGACGATGGCAGCATCCGAGTAATCGTCGACGACGATCCGGACGATACGGTCACAACGTCACCTGATGGCACTATCGAGGTAAAACTGCCCGACGGCGGCGTGTCGGTGAAGTTCGGCGCGGCCGCTGTTCCCGAGAAAGCCGACGATCCGAAGAAGTTCTATAGAAACCTTGCGGACGATATTGGCGACGAACGGCTAGGCCAGATTGCCGAGGAACTGCTTGAGCAGATACAGGCGGACGACAACTCGCGGGCTCAGACGCTAACGAATCACGCAAACGGGCTGACACTGACCGGCTTGCAGTTAGAGCCGCCCAAGTCCGGTGTGGGTGATTCGGCGTCTCCATCGGAGGGAGGCATGAGCGTGGTGACTAATCCGCTCATGCTTGATGCGACCTTGCGTTCTTGGGCTAATTCGAGTTCCGAACTGTTGCCGGCTGATGGTCCGTGCAAAATCGAGGACGAAAGCGCCCAAGAAACTGACGCGATGGACGACCTCGCGGAGGCTTACCAACGGGACATGAATTACTTTCTGACCACAATCGCGTCAGAATACTATCCCGACACCCAGCACATGCTTTTGTGGAGTACGACGTTCAAGGGCGCCGGGATCAAGAAAGTCTTTGTTGATCCGCAGTTGCGGCGGCCCTCGTCGCAAAGCGTTGACCTCAAAGATTTCATTGTTTCGGACACCACTAAAGACCTCAAGTCGTGCCAACGGTTGACCCACCAGATCACCATGCGGCCCTCGGTTTTGAAGCGGTTGCAGATGCGGAAATACTATCGCGATATAAAAATGGCGCCTGCGTCGGCTCCGCAGAAAAATGTCGTTGAGCAAAAGATTGACGACATCCAAGGCACGTCACCGAACAATATCGATACGCGGCCCGAGGACATGCCGTTTACGCTTTATGAGACGCAGTGCGAATTGAACCTGCCGCAATACGCTCCGAAAGAGTTCGGCGATCGGGAAATAGCGCTGCCGTTCCTCGTGACGATTGAGAAGGATTCGCGGACTATTCTCGCGCTGCGGCGGGACTGGAAGCCCGAGGATGAGGATTGCACCCGCAAGCAGATGTACGTGAAATATCCGTACATTCCGGGGCCTGGCTTCTATGGGACGGGTCTACTCAACGTCCTAGGCAACTCGTCGGCCGCGCTCACGGCAGCATGGCGGCTGTGTCTTGATGCCGGCATGGCCGCGAATTTTCCTGGCGGCGTCGTTGCTGAGATGGGGGGACGGCAAAAGACGTCGACGTTGCGGCCGTCCATCTTTGAGTTCACGCCGATCCAGACTAACGGGAAGCCTATCGGGGACGTGCTCGGCCAACTTCCTTTTCATGACCTGACTCCCGGCCTCTTGGGTCTAATTGATAAGATCACCGAGCAGTGCAAAGCGGCCGGCGGCGCCATCGAGGTTCCGGTTAAGGAGGGCGTCAAAGATATTCCCGTTGGAACGATGTTGGCATACATCGAACAGGCGGCGCAGATCATGCTTGCGGCCCACAAGGGCATGCACGGAGCCCAGAGTGAAGAGCTTGGCCTGATTGCGGACCTCTTCCGGGAGGAGCCCGAATCGTTCTGGCGCATGAACAAGAAGCGGAAAGGCTTCTGGAACGAGGAAAAGCTTTTCCAGGCGTTAGATGCGTACAATCTAGTACCAAAGTCTGATCCGAATATTCCGTCGCATGTGCATCGGATTTTGAAGGCGACGGCGCTGATTCAGTTGGGCGAAGTTCCCATGTTCGCCGGTAGGCTGGACCCGGACGAAATCTTGCGGCGAGTTCTGCGGGCGATGAAAGAGGACCCGACTGGGTTGCAGATCAAGCCCGCACCGCAACAGCCGCAGCCGTCACCGGATATGATTAAGGCCCAGAACGATGCCAAAAAAGCCGATGCCTCTATGCTCAAAGTCCAGGTCGACGCCGCAAAAGTTGCGACCGAGGCGCAGGATCGACAGGCCGAACTTGCGGGTGAGGAACGAGTTGAAACTCTGCGGCTTGCTCAAACCTCAATTGCGCACGCGGCCGACAACAAAAAAGCGGCGGCAGATACCGCCCACAAAGCGGCCACGCATGGCCTAGCCGTGGCGCAGGCGGTTCATGACGCCTCGATGGACCATGCCGAGCATGCGTTAGATGTGCATCAGGCGCTAAATCCGCCGCCTATGGCTCCGGATGTCACCGGAGGCGGTGCCGAATCAACGTAATGTGCCAACGCTACTCACGAGCGGGTTTTTTATCGATCACCTCGCATGGAGAGTGCGACGTTACCGGATGTTGAGGAGAGAAATGGCTGAGGGAAAACTAAAGCTTTCGCGGATCGGCAGCCTCGCGATGAGCGCGCGGAACAATATTGACGGGCTCGCTACCGATTACGAGGCGTTCAACGCGAAGTGCGACGCGCACCGGTCCGACGTCCGAGGACTAACCGAGCAAGTTGCGGAAATGGATGGGGACCTCGGGTTTTCGGTGGGTGTTCTGGGAAACTCCGTCGCCGATTCCAACGCTGGCGTGGTTGCTTCGCAGCCTCCGCAACCTAATCCGAATTTAGCGCCGATTCCGCAACCGGCCGTCGCTGCGGTGAACCTAGAACTTCGGACGGATGCGCCTGGAACGACACAACTGAGCCCGCCGGGGGTCGGGCAGCTGAACAACTTTCCTTTTCCCGAGCACGCGTCCGGTTTTGATGGTCAGACCGGTACCGATGGCTAGTCCTGACGCCTGTCCCGTTTGTGGCGGGACGAGGTTTGCCAAGTTCGAAACGCTTGGGGTGCACCATCAGACAAAGCGGCGTTGTATGTCGTGCCTGACTGAGTTCTAATACGGGGCGCAGGTATGGCAGAATGGGTGAGGCAATAGTTGCTGCAGCAGCTACGTACGCGGGTTCGATTCCCGCTACCTGCGTTTTCGGAGTTCCAACCAAGTCGATTGCGCATGTAGACGCTAACTCGCAAACGGTGTAGATAATTTCGATCGCGCTGCCACGCCCGTGCCGGGCAACCCCGCTTTAGAGGTTTGCCATGCACAAGCACCCTTACCACGAACACCGTCAGCACAAGGTCGAGCGAGAGCGCGTCGGCCACATCGCGCACGGTCACAAACATCGCGCGGACGGCGGCCGGGTGCACGGGGACGAGGCCGAGGACCGCAAGCTTTTCGGCAAGATGATTCGCGAGCACGACCGCAAAGAAGCCGATGGCAAGGGCAAAAAACACCGGCACGATAGGCCGCACCGCGCCAAAGGCGGCAAAGTTCACAAGGGCAAGAAGGGCTCTACCCACGTCAACGTCATCGTCGGCGGCCACAATCCATCTCCTGTTGCTGCGCCGCCTCTTCCTCCGATGGCACCGCAAGCCGGGCTGGCACCGCCTCCCGGCGTTGGCGTGGGTGGTTCTCCTCCGATGCCGCCTCCGGGCGGTCCTGGCGCAGGTATGCCGCCGGGTATGCCGATGCGCGCTCGGGGTGGGCCGATCGAGAGCAACAAGGAGGTGTACGCCAAGGGCGGCCGCGCCTGTCGTGCTCGTGGAGGGCCAATCTACGACAACGGCCACATGGGCAAAGAGCCGACCGAGCGGGAACTCAAGGGTCGCAAGCACGGTGGCTCCGTCAAGTCTGGTCCTGGCTGGGAAGAGGGCTTGAAGAACGGCACCAAGGTCCAGCACGAGCCTGCGCTTGAAGACACCATCAAGAACATGAACCGCAAGCGAGTGGTGACGTTCGCGACTGGAGGAGGCGTTGTGTCGTTCCGGGCTCGCGGCGGTCCTGTCGAAGCGAGCCAGAAGGTCGTCAAGGGTATGACCGGCGTCAGCGGTAGCGGAGGCGCGGTCGGTCGGCGCCAGAAGGCGAAGCACTACGGCCTTGGGAAGCCAATGAAGGAAGTAAATGCCGCGAAGTAAGGAGCCTGTCGAGCCCGTAAGAATCTACGCGGAAGACGATATACGGCTGCCGAAGCGATTGGCGGCCGTTCTCGTGGAACGGATCGAGGGATATTCCGACACGATATTGTCGGGCTCATGCGATCTCTATCAGTACAAATCAATCACAGGGCAGATTGCAGGCTTAAGAGAAGCCTTGCGCATTTGTGAAGAAATCGTTACGGAACTTCAAGAATGAAGTGAGTCGGCCACGCTGGCGCGACTAGGGAAGCACCCATTATGAGCAAGGCCACGCAGGCCATCGACATAAACCGCGCCAGCCCGTCCGGGCCACGGCGCTTTTATTTTGGCCGCGAGACATGCCCAGAACTAACTCAATCCAAAAAGCCAGAGAAGTAGCCAGTTCAACCGCCTCCGACGCAACCCGCCATTTTAACGCGCTAGGCGATTTCAACGACACGGTGCTGCACAGCCAAGTTCTGTGCATGACTTATGTCCAGCCCGACGTTACCGAGGGCGGCATTTACCTCCCCGACGACGCAATCCAAGAGGACCGCTTTCAGGGCAAGATTGCGCTCGTTGTCGCAATGGGTCCAGGCGCGTTCAAAGACGACAAGATTGCGCAATTTCACGGCGCTAAAATCGAAGTCGGCGACTGGGTTCTCGTCCGTCCCTCCGACGGCATGGAACTGTTTTTCCGGGGCAATTCCGTGCGGTTATTCGAGGACGTTGACGTCCGTGTAAAAATTGAAAATCCACGCGATTATTGGTGAGGGGACCATGGCGGGAGAAGGCGGAGACGAGGAACTAATCGTCAAGATCGACGACGGCGATTTAGACAATACGGGCGGCGGGGAAGAGGTTGTTATCGTTGACCCCTCAGGCTCAACGGACGGCACGGCGGGGAAGGCTCAGGTCCGCCGGCAACTGCCCGATGATCCGGTCGAGACGCTCCGGGCACAACTCGCCGAAAGCCAAGCCGAGACTGAAAAGCTCAAGGCGTGGGCGACCAATTCGGAAGCGTTGCTGACACAAGCGAATCAGCGGACGCAGGCGGCGGAGACCGAGGCAACCCGCGCGCGCACGGCCGAGGCGCAGAGTACCCGGAGCACGATCGACAGCGGCATTGCAGCTGCGAAGGCCGAGCAGCAGGCGGCTACCG
>Ga0318563_10000350_pt1 | contig 19152 bp, 17 predicted proteins | sample GRESIP066b5f19_FD_203689 | JGI IMG/M metagenome (GOLD analysis project Ga0318563, IMG submission 203689) | Tropical soil microbial communities from Luquillo Experimental Forest, Puerto Rico - GRE.SIPMG.066b5f19 | ecosystem: Environmental > Terrestrial > Soil > Tropical forest > Bulk soil... | reverse complement strand
TGATTTTGATTTTGATGGCCGGAAGATATCCGGCCGGAATAGGTTCCTGCTGGACACCCGGCGTGTTCACCTGATACCGGAAGAATTGTTTGTCATCACGTCCAAGCAGATTTTTTTCGATCACAGCAGGATCCTTCCATCCGGTGATCTGTACTTTTTTCTGAAGGCTGCCGTAATGATCAAAAAGGTATAGGCCCCGGGTACTGTCGTACAGGTACACATAGCCACTCTGGTCTGCCATGAAGGATGGATCCGGTGCTGTTTCGGTTACCTGACGGATGTCCGTGGTCTGGTCTATCAGGGACCCGTCATCACCAATGCGCTTGAGTTTTGCATCCAGTTCATCGTAAACCCAGATATTGTTATCATAGGCCAGGGCGACTGATTTTGCCTGGTAGATGCTGAGGTTGCGAAGGTCAATCGTGTTGAGGATATTCAAAAAGCGGTCCACCTCCACAATGGTGGCAAACTCCCGGTAATAGAGCAGGATTTTCAGCGGATTGGTGACATCTATGGAATAAAGTTTACCGAGGGTCTTGACGATATTGAATACCGCCAGCGAATCCCCGGAGGAGCTTACTTTTTTTAACTGATTATCCGAATTGATCAGGTAAATATTGCCCAGGTTGTCGACGGTGAAATCAACTATATCTCCCCGTATGACCCGTTTCAGGACAAAACTGCCATCCTCCTGGGCCTGTGATTGTCCACAGACCCCAAAAAAAATCAATGCGGCAAGCCAAAAGCTGTTCTTCATTTTTTCACGATCTTTTGTTCCATTTCGGGAAGCCAGGCCCTGAGGGTCATCATTTCCCCGTCAAATACAGCGTAAGTACAATACCTGATCCAGTCACCCAGGTTGATATACCGGCTTCCCTGGGAAAACGAAAAATCGATGGGCAAATGTCTGTGACCAAAAATTAAATAGTCAAAATATTCTCTTTCCAGGACCTGCTTGGAGTAGACGATCAGCCATTCTCCCTCCTCGCCCAGGAAGTGTTCATCCACCTGGCCCGTGGAGGCCCGGCTTTTCCGGCTGAAATAATTGGCCAGACCCACTCCGGCGGCAGGCGGAAGGATCCCAAAGAGCCACTGACAGAATTTGTTCCTGAAAATTTTCTTGATGAATTTATACCCGTGGTCACCTGGACCCAGGCCGTCCCCGTGGCCAATCAGGAATTTCTTCCCGCACCAGGTAAAGGATTTTGGTTCATGGTACACCGGAATATTCAACTCTTCTTCAAAGTATCCGCTCATCCACATATCGTGGTTTCCCACAAAGAATCTGATAGCTGTCCCGGCATCGGTGATCTCAGCCAGCTTCCCCAGGATGCGGACATAACCTTTTGGAACAACGGTCCTGTATTCATACCAGAAGTCGAAAAGGTCCCCTACGATGAAGATTTCTGCTGCATCTACTTTTATTTCGTCCAAAAAATTGAGGATTCGTTTTTCCCTGCCAAGGCTGAGCTTGCGGTCCGGTGCACCCAAATGAAAGTCCGATAAGAAATATATCTTTTTGCCCGCGGGAATTTGCATTACCAAATATAGCTATAGGAAATTTGATTTTGTCAACGCGGACCAGGGACCGGATCTGTTTCCCTGGATGAAATATCATCTCCCGGTCTTTCCCCTCAAGGGGACAGGACCCTTCCAGGCCTCTTTTTTTTAGAAGAGAGCTGGCTCGTCGACCAAAAATACATAGACTTCCTTGGGCCCATGCACGCCTACGACCAGTGTTTTTTCAATATCCGCAGTGCGGCTGGGTCCGGTTGCCAGCGCAAAGAGAGAAGGCAACTTGTTATGATATTTTTCTTTCACCAGCTGAAGACCATCCCTGATGTCAAAAACCAGCTGTTTCGTATAGGCAATGCATATATGAACAGGCGCATATACGCTTACGGTACGGCCACTTGGCTGTGCTGAACTCATCAGGATGCTTCCCGTCCTGGCGATCAGCGCCTCGCAAGTGGTAATGGCCGCATCGCATTCTCCCAGATCCTGGCTGGAGGCCTCTATCTGCCCCTGGGAGGCCAGGAAGGCCCTGACCTTGTTTTCCCGGCAGTACAGCCTTTCCCATCCCCGGACTCGGAGGAGATTGCCCAGGTTGGCGGTCAGTTCGGCATGATTGACGCAGAAAACAAATTTGCCCTGAAGCCTGGTAAATTGTTCGGCAAACTCAATTTCCGGCTCCTGGCTGGCAGCGTGAAAAACAGGGCTGTTTCCTTCGCTTTGTGGAAAAGGAAGAGGCGTTGATTGACTCAACGCCTGCCTTATTTTTTTTAGAATATTTTCCTTTGCTGCCGATACTTTCATGTTAATTCTTGACTTCTTCTGTGGCCCCGGGGCTGACCGTTGCTCCGGAAGGGCTGCCATTTTCATTGATCCCGTGGTTTTCATGATCAGAAACATCAAGAGCTCTCTTCTCCTCGTATGGTCTTTTCCCTATCAGTCCTTCGACATCGCTTTGGAAAAGGACTTCTTTCAGCAGCAGGGCCTCGGCCAGCTTCTTGACTTCATTGGCCTTTTGGGTAAGCAGTTCCTTGGTATGGTCATAGGCCTTATCGATTAGTTTGCGCACTTCCTCGTCGATCAGTTTGGAAGTTTCTTCCGAATAGGGCTTGGTGAATGAATTTTCCTGGGCAGGATCGTAAAAACTGACGTTGCCTACTTTGTTGTTCATGCCGTACACGGTTACCATGGAATAGGCAATCCGGGTCACTTGTTGCAGATCGTTCTGGGCCCCCGTGGAAATCTTTCCAAAATTCAATTCCTCACTTGCACGGCCACCCAGTGTCATGCAGATCTGGTCAAAGAGCTGGTCAGTATTATACAGGTATTGTTCCTTGGGGGTGTACTGGGCATATCCCAGGGCAGCAACTCCTCTGGGGACGATGGTCACTTTCAGGAGCGGGTAGGCATGTTCGAGGAACCAACCGCAAATCGCATGGCCGGCTTCATGGTAGGCAATGATCTTCTTTTCTTCCGGCGAAATAATCTTGTTCTTTTTTTCCAGGCCTCCGATCACCCTGTCTACCGCATCCTGGAAGTCTTCCATTTCCACGACTTCCTTTCCTTTCCTGGCAGCAATCAGGGCTGCTTCGTTACATACATTGGCAATGTCCGCCCCGGCAAATCCGGGTGTCTGTTCCGCCAGCTTATGGATATCCAGCTTGCTGGAGATCTTGATCGGTTTAAGGTGAACCTTGAAGATGGCTTCCCTGCCCTTCAGATCGGGCTTATCAATGGAGATCTGCCTGTCAAATCTGCCCGGTCTAAGCAGTGCGCTGTCCAGTACGTCGGGTCTGTTGGTGGCCGCCAGGATGATGATTCCGCTGTCACCGCCAAAACCATCCATCTCCACCAGGAGCTGGTTAAGGGTGCTTTCTCTTTCATCATTGCTCATAATGGCATTTTTGCCCCTTGCCCGGCCGATCGCATCTATCTCGTCTATGAAAATGACGCAGGGGGCTTTTTCCCTTGCCTGCTTAAACAGGTCACGGACCCGGCTTGCTCCCACCCCAACGAAGAGTTCGACAAAATCTGAACCACTCATGGAAAAGAAAGGAACCTGTGCTTCCCCGGCCATAGCTTTGGCCAGAAGGGTCTTTCCTGTACCGGGAGGACCGACCAGCAGGGCCCCTTTGGGTATTTTACCCCCGAGGGCCGTATATTTTTTAGGATTTTTTAGAAAGTCTACGATTTCCATCACTTCCACCTTGGCTTCATCCAGGCCCGCCACATCGTTGAAGGTGATATTCACTTTGGTCCCTTTGTCAAAAAGGGTGGCTTTTGATTTACCTATATTGAAGATTCCTCCTGGTCCGCCGCTGCCGCCCTGTCCCCCCATCTTACGCATCAGCATGATCCATATCAGCAGAATGATAAGTATAGGAAGGATAATCTGCAACAGTGGGGCAAACCATTCTCCCTCCTGAACGGGGGAGTAGGGTACTTCCAGCCCCGGATTTTTTGCAAAAAGTTCGTTGAGCCGCTTTTCGAATTCGTCAATCTTGGTCACCTGGAATTCAAAATGAGGACCTTCGGTTTTAGCCAGCGGGTAGCTTTTCCCCAGCTTTTCCCGGTAATAGGGCTTGTCCAGGCTGTCCTTCTTTATATATACCCTAACCAGGTTCTTGTTGGTTACCAGTACAAGCTTGGCCACATCCCCCTTTTCCAGCATGTTATTGCGAAATTCCTGCTCAGAATCAAGGTGATGGGCGTCAGGAGAAAACCCGTAATAGTTAAAGGCAATCAGTACAGCCGCGATAATCCCCCATACCCAATAAATGCTGAATTTCGGACCCTTCCTGGGACCGCTGTCATCATCTCCTCTTGGCCTGAACCTTGGAAAGTTACCCTTATCGTTTTGTTTCATGTTTTCCTGTGGCATGTTGTAATTCGTCTTCTGTGTTTCTAATAATGTAAAATGATTATCTGTCAGAAAAGTTCAAAATAACCCGTTAATCCGGGCCCATTGGTCGTGGGTTACCCCACATGTTCTTCAAAAACCGCATCGCTCCACATGTCTTCCAGCTTATAGAAACGTCTGCTTTCAGGTAACATTACGTGCACGACAACATTTATATAGTCAATGATTACCCATTGCAAGGCCTGAATGCCTTCGTGTTTATAAGGCAGCTCCCCACAGGAGTTCTTAATGGTAACTTCAACAAAATCGGCTATTGCTTTGATCTGGGTATGGCTGTCAGCCTCACAAATGATAAAGAAGTCTGCAATTGCTTCATGAATTTTACGAAGGTCGAGTGATACTATATTTTCCCCTTTTTTATCCTGGATGGCTTGTATGATGGTTTTAACAATTTTCGAATTCTTCGTTAACCGCGCTTCTCTTTTTGGCTTCCTGGAAGCCAGCATAGACAATTGTTCCAATAATCAAAATGTTTTGATGATGAATTATTTTTCGAAGTGTGAATTCAGTACGAGTTCCCATCCTGGATGATTTATTTTCCTGCCTGCTGACGGCTGAATGTCTTTATGTCCGGGACCAGCCACCGGCTCTGGCGGCAGGCCTGTATTTTGAACTACTTATCCTAATTTCGCACTGCTCAAAAATAGTAATCTTTTGGCACTTCCCGCCATGAACCTTTCGGCGCAAAGAGTTTTTCATCCCATTGGTCACCAGCTCGTCCGGTTGAAATCTGTGGACAGCACCAACAACTATGCCATGGCAAGCGTTCATGAAGGATTGGCCACTCATGGGACTGTTATTTCGGCTTTCGAACAGACTGCAGGAAGAGGCCAGCGGAAAAGGAAATGGAGCAGCGCCCCCGGCCAGAATATTACCCTGAGCATTGTGCTGGAGCCCGTTTTCCTCCGGCCCATAGAACAGTTTTCACTGAGTGCCTGCATAGCGGTGGCCTGTCATGAATTTCTCAATAAATATGCGCCGATGGGATGGACCATCAAGTGGCCGAATGACCTTTTTTGGAATGACAGAAAGGCAGGAGGTATCCTCATTGAAAGCATCATTAGAGGCAACCATTGGCTTTATGCCGTAGCGGGAATCGGTATCAACGTGAACCAGGTCCGTTTTCCGGTTTTATCTCCCCGTCCCGTGTCCCTGAAGCAGATTACCGGGACCACTTTTGATCCGGAGGTCCTCGCACTTTCCTTGTGCGACCTGGTGGAAAAGAAGTTCTGTGATCTGAGGACCTCTGGCCACGAGGAAATCCTAGGGCAGTATAATCGCGTCCTGTTCAGGGCCGGGAGCAGGGTGACCCTCAGCAAGGATGGAAAGATTTTTGAAACCACTGTCCTGGGTGTTACTCCCCTGGGGCAATTGCTGTGTTCAGACAAGACCCAAAGGATCTTTGAATTCGGCGAAGTGTCGTGGGTGCTGTGACCCTGCAAATTTCATTTTGCTGACCAGGCCCTGATGATCTCCTGGGTATGTTGCCTGGACCTGGGCTTCAAAAAAATGTGGGTAATGATTCCCTGCTCATCGATGAGAAAAGTGGTCCGGAGCAATCCCATATAATTTCGCCCGAACAATTGTTTTTCCCCCCAGACGCCGTAGCGGTCGATAATCTGATGATCCGGATCGGAAATCAGCGTAAAGGGCAGACTGAATTTTTTTTCAAACCTGAGGTGGCTTTTTTCACTATCCGGGCTAACACCCAGCACAATAAATCCTTTTTTTCTGAGCACCCCATAATTGTCCCGCAGATTACAAGCCTGCTCTGTACACGTAGGCGTGTCATCCTGCGGATAGAAATAGAGCACAATTTTCTTCCCTTTATAATCTTCCAGGGAAACCTTCCTTCCCTGCTGGTCGATGCCGCTGAATGCGGGTGCCTGGTCACCCTCCCTGAGATGAGTCATACAATAAGTTTTACAATGACTGTCTGTCAAGGTCCATTGGCCAAAAAAAATCCCGGACCTTTTCGGCAGTCGGATTACCGGGTGAACTGAAAACTGCGCGTCGCCCGGTTACCCGCTTCGTCCTCCACCGAGATCTTGAGCACGTGTTGCCCAGTAGGACAATGCCGGTCGAATTTATAAATAAACGCAAGCTCTTTATCATTGGTAAAACGGATCCACCTGCCGTCCAGCTCTGCCCGGAAATTACGGTACGAGTCCAGGTTGTCCTTCACCTGGATCACAATCCGGGAGGCTTTGGCCAGGTTGGCTCCGTCAGAAAATCCTTCGGCTGTAATGACTGGTGGATCTTCATCCAGTATCAGCTGGAAACGTCCAAAGTCCCTGAACCTGGCCGAAGCCCATCCCCCCTGCCATTCCACCTTTTGCACTTCTGTCTTCTCCCCTGTAATTCTTTGCATCACCACCCTGTCCATTTTCTCGGGCGCCAGGTCCGCCGAAGGTTTTATGCGCACCAGGAAATAGTCTCCCAAAGGTATATAGGGTTCACCTACGCTGTAGAGCATGGAAACCACTCCCGGCAGCAAGGCAGCGGACCTGGAAAAGTTGATGTGTACGGAATCATAGAGGCATTTTTCGCCGATATAAAAGGAAAGATCTTCGGTTTCGATGGCATCGAGTATCCCCGGGTAGAAAATTTTTCCTGGCGGCATGACGGTACCTGCAGGGATTCCTCCGTAGGATACCCGGTATTCCAGCCGGGACCGATTTCCGTATGGATCTCTCACCTCTATGCGGATATGGTGTGGCTGACCATCGCTGATATCAATTTCCCCGTTGCCGCTGACCGGTTTGTATATGGACTGGGTGTAGCCGGGCAATAAAAACAACTGCTGCAGGTCGGGTCCTCCGGTTGCTTTTGTTTTATAGTCGATATGGGCGTTTACGTTTCGGGTATTGTCATAACTGATGCGGTCCATCTGAAACCCGATGACCGGTTTGCCATTGTCTGAAATGTCCGCCTCATAAATCCCGTTGGGATTTCTTGAACCGGATTGCGTGTCAGAAGCCCCGATCGCAAAGCTGACCCTCGGGCTGGGAGAGACCAGGGTCCCCTCAGCAAGGGAAAACCCGGCAGGCGATTTTTTCACCGGAAAAATCCTCGGTGACTGCTCATAAGGGCTTTGTGTGGCATCGTACAGAGCAAGTCTGCTGATCACAGGGCTCGTGTGATCTGTGACGGGCAAGCCAAAAAGCAAAGGGTTCAGGTTGATATCGTCCGAAGTGCGGCGGATCTCGAAATGCAGATGAGGTCCCTGCGAGCCACCGGTATTTCCACTCAGCGCAATGAAATCCCCCTTCCTGACGGGAAACTTTCCCGCTGGAATATCCAGGGTAATTTTCCAGGTTTCTTTTTTATACTGTTGTTCCTCCACAAAGGCGGCCAGGGCGGGAAAGAAGGCATTCAGATGGGCGTACAGAGTGGTATAGCCGTTTGGATGATTGATGTAAATGGCCTGGCCAAAACCTCCCGGTTCTACTTTGACCCTGACGACATAGCCATCGGCAGCGGCATAAACGGGGAGGTTCTCTTTTTTCTCTGTTCTGATGTCCAGTCCCATATGGAAATGATTAGCCCGGAGCTCGCCAAAATTGGCCGCCAGACGGATGGGTACCCCCAACGGGTTACGAAAATATCCCTTTGGGTAATTTTTGGGTGGAAATATCTGGGAAAGGCAAAAGGAATAAGATAAAAGGGAAATCCATGCAGGTAAAATCAGCTTCATCAGGTTGTCTGGTTTCTTAATTCGAGACACAATTTCCCAAAAAAATAAAGAAGACCTGTTCAATGAATGGAAGGACTTAATAAGAAAAAATTAACAAAAGAACTTTTATTTGTTACCGCCCTGCCAGGATCAGCGTCAAATCAGCGTAGATTCAGGAATATGGCAGAGGACCCTGGAAGCTTTTTTAAAAAAAATTCAAATACCCGCAAAGTTGTAGGCGTTTTTTTAAAAATTGGTACAGCTTTTGGCATGGAAGGATTGTCTTTATCATTGGAAATCGTTCAAACCTTGTTTTATGAAACGGTACAGAAACAGAATGTTGTTATTTACAGCCATCACAGTGGGGAGTGTCATTAGTGTCTTTAAGGGTGAGGAGGCCAGGCAAAAGTGGGTATTCAAGATCAGGAGCAAGTATGACAACAAGCGGCTGATGGCGGAAAGAAAATCCATTGCACGCAAAGGAGGAGTTTTGCTGGATGACATCGAAATGGCCTCTTTTCACAACAATTAAAAAAACAGGAAGGACAATTTATATTTACCTATAGATAATTATTTTTCATGCCCCGGTCATACCGGGGTTTTTTTTGCTCTTCCCCGAACCGTCCGGTGCCGGTCTGCCTGTGGCCGGTCCGAGGGCCAGCCATCCATCTCATTTGCCCCTTCTCCTGGAATCCGGTCACAGAAAGGGTTTGGCGGCCAGGTCAAAAATTAATGGGGAAAATAAATCTAGCTGCCTTACTTTTGCGCAATTTGTTTTGACATGCCTAAAGACAATTCCATTCATTCAGTACTCATAATAGGATCCGGACCCATCATTATCGGACAGGCCTGTGAATTTGATTACTCCGGCTCCCAGGCCGCCCGCAGTCTGCGCGAGGAAGGGATCAGGGTCATTCTGATCAATAGCAATCCGGCAACCATAATGACTGACCCCATGATGGCCGACAAAGTCTATCTCCTGCCGCTGACCGTGGAAAGTATTGAACAGATCCTGGAGGAGAACCAGGTGGATGCGGTGCTGCCGACCATGGGCGGTCAGACTGCCCTGAACCTCTGCAAGGAGGCCGCGGAACTGGGCGTCTGGGAAAATTATGGAGTCAGGCTGATTGGCGTGGACGTGGAAGCCATCGAGACAGCGGAAAACCGGGAGAAATTCCGGCAGCTCATGTTTAAGATCGGCATTCCCGTGGCGCCTTCCCGGGTGGCCAATTCCATGCTGGAAGGAAAGGAGTATGCCCAGGAAATCGGGTTTCCGCTGGTGATCCGGCCGTCCTTTACCCTGGGTGGAACAGGTGGCGGGTTTGTCCACGGCAGGGAAGACCTGGATGCCGCGCTGGACAAGGGTCTGAAAGCATCCCCGATCCACGAGGTACTGGTTGAAAGGGCCGTCTTGGGCTGGAAGGAATATGAACTGGAACTGCTTCGTGACAGCAACGATAATGTAGCCATCATCTGTACGGTTGAAAACATGGACCCGATGGGTATCCATACGGGTGATTCGATCACCGTCGCCCCAGCCATGACCCTCAGCGATACAGCATTCCAGGATATGCGCAACAAGGCGATCCTCATGATGAGGTCGCTGGGAAATTTTGCGGGGGGATGCAACGTGCAGTTTGCCCTGAACCCGGATACCGAAGAACTTATTTCAGTCGAAATAAATCCGCGTGTCAGCCGTTCCTCCGCGCTGGCTTCCAAGGCAACCGGGTATCCAATCGCAAAGATTGCGGCGAAACTGGCGATCGGTTATTCCCTCGATGAACTCAAGAACCAGATCACCCAGACCACTTCTGCCTATTTCGAACCGGTGCAGGACTACGTGATCGTCAAAATGCCCCGCTGGAACTTTGACAAGTTCAAAGGGGCCAATGATACCCTGGGGCTGCAGATGAAAAGTGTAGGAGAGGTCATGGCCATCGGGAGAAGTTTTACAGAGGCCGTGCAGAAAGCCTGCCAGAGCCTGGAGAACAACGCTGTCGGCCTGGGTTATTACGGCAAAAGCCGGATGCATGCAGAGGAGCTCATTGAATATATCAAAACACCGAAATGGGACCGCATCTTCCGGATCAAGGATGCCCTGATGATGGGTGTCAGTGTGAAGACCATTACCCAGGCTACCGCGATCGACCGCTGGTTCATTTTTGAAATCCAGAAGATATGCGACCTGGAAAAGGAGATTTCCAAATACAAACTTGATGCGCTGCCCCTGGAACTGCTGCGGGAGGCCAAGAATTGCGGCTTCAGCGATGAGCAGATTGCGCGGATCATCCAGCATGACCGGGAAGAGGACATCTATGAAAAAAGAAAGCAGGCAGGGATCCGTCGCACCTATAAAATGGTGGACACCTGCAGCGCGGAATTTGAAGCGAAGACCCCCTATTTCTATTCCACATTTGAAAACAAAGGCGACAACGAAAGCAAGGTAAGCAGCAAAAAGAAGATCATCGTTCTGGGCTCTGGTCCCAACAGGATTGGGCAGGGAATTGAATTTGACTACTGCTGTGTCCACGGTCTGCTCGCCATCAAGGAATGCGGTTACGAAGCCATCATGGTGAATTGTAACCCGGAGACCGTATCAACCGATTTTGACATGGCTGACAAGCTGTATTTTGAGCCGGTATACTGGGAACATCTCTGGGAGATCATCGAGCACGAAAAACCAGATGGAGTTATTGTCCAGCTGGGGGGCCAGACAGCCCTTAAGCTTGCCGAAAAGCTTTCAAAAAAAGGGATCCCCATTGTCGGCACCTCCTTTGACAATATGGACATTGCCGAGGACCGGGGCCGGTTCAGTGATATGCTCAAGGAACTGGACATTCCCTATCCCTCCTATGGGACGGCCTTCACCGTAGACGAAGCCGTGGCTGTTGCCAACAGGGTAGGTTATCCTGTCCTTGTACGACCGAGCTATGTACTGGGAGGCCAGCGCATGCGGATCGTGATCAATGACGAGGAAGTGGAAAAAGCAGTCATCAGCCTGCTCAAACATATCCCGGGAAACAAGATCCTGGTCGACCATTTCCTGGACCGCTGCCAGGAAGCAGAGATTGATGCCATCTGTGACGGGGTAAATTTTCACGTGATGGGCGTGATGGAGCATATCGAGCCGGCGGGTATCCATAGCGGTGACAGTAATGCGGTACTGCCCCAGTTCAACCTCAGCCCGCTCATTGTGGAAACCATGGAGGAATATGCCCGAAAGATAGCCTTCCGCCTGCACATCAAGGGCCTGATCAACATCCAGTTTGCCATTAAGGACGGTAAGGTGTACGTCATCGAAGCCAATCCGAGGGCTTCCCGGACAACCCCCTTTATTGCCAAAGCCTACCAGATCCCCTACCTGAATATTGCAACCAAGGTCATGCTCAATGCAAATACCCTGAAGGACTTCAGTTTCGAAAAGAAATTGAAGGGCTATGCCATCAAGGAACCGGTATTCAGCTTTGAAAAATTCCCCGGGGTGAACAAGGAACTTGGCCCCGAAATGAAATCCACCGGGGAGGCGATCCGCTTTATTAAAGACCTGAGGGACCCATACTTCCGGCAGCTTTACAAGGACAGGAGCATGTATCTGAGCAAGTAGCCCCGAAGCCTTGAGAAATCTGGGCTTTTCACGCTAAATTCGTGGCGAAATGATCAATTTCAATACGCTCATATGGATCATCATCGCCTGGCTGATGATCATTTTTTTCGCCGGGATTGAAATGGCCTTTGTCAGCGTCAACCGGCTGACCATAGAGCTTAAGAAAAAGCAGGGGCTTCACTCCAGCATCATACTGGCCCGCCTGCAAGAACATTCCTCCCGTTTTTTTGGCGTCACCCTGGTCGGGTTTAACATCTTCCTGGTGATCTTCGGACTGCTGGTTGGTGAAACCCTTTTTCCACTCTGGGAATTCATCATTAAAAAAACCGTCATCCCGGAGGGGTGGGTGGATATTTTCCGCCTGCTTTTTGAAACCTTTATATCCACCCTGTTTATCCTCTTTTTTGGCGAGCTGTTGCCCAAGGCCCTGTTCCGCGCAAGAAGTGACGGGCTCCTGAGTTTTTTTGCCACGACGGTAAACTTTTTTTACAATATTTTGTATCCCATCACCGTATTTTTTAATGCGATCTCAGGGTGGATCCTGAAATATCTATTCAACGTGAGGATAGAAGAGAATAAGGACCTTTTCTCCAGCGCCCAGCTCGAACATATTTTTGATGAAAAAGGCAAGACCGAGGAGAGCAACCAGGAGCTGAATACGGGTTTGTTTGAAGCCGCCCTGTCCCTGCCCAAGGTCCGGATCCGCGAATGCCTGGTACCCCGAAAGGAAATTGAGGGTATTGACATAAGCTCCTCGGTGGAAGACAGCCGCAGGAAATTTACAGAAACCAAACTCAGCAAACTGGTCGTTTACGAGGGAAATATCGACCATGTGCAAGGGTATATCCACCAGCTGGACCTTTTCAAAAATCCTTCCTCGGTCAGATCCATTTTGCTGCCCATTCCCGCAGTGCCGGAAAGCATGAGCGCTACAGACCTGATCAACAAATTCAGCCGGGAAAGAAAAAGCATTGCCTGGGTCGTGGATGAATTTGGGGGAACGGCGGGCATCGTTACGATGGAAGACCTTCTGGAAGAGATATTCGGCGAGATAAAGGATGAATATGATACCGAAGATTTTGAGGAGAAGAAGATTTCCGGGGAAGAATTTATTTTCTCTGGCAGGCTGGAACTGGACTACCTGAACGAAAAATATGACCTGGAATTCCCCGAAAACGAATCAGAGACCCTGTCGGGTTTTATCATCAACCGGCATGAAGCCATCCCCAGGCTGAAGGAGCACATCATTATTGATGATTATGAGTTTGAAATCCTCGCGGTCAGTGATACCAGGATAGAAATGGTCCGGATGAGGGTACTTAAATAAACATCTCACCCCTGTCTGACCGTTGCTGCCCGCCTGTTAACCTATGTTAACCCGTGGTTAATCAGGTCTGGTTTCTTTTTATTTCTTCCTCTTTTAATGAATTTCGCTAGCCGGAGGGATTCTTACAGATCCCGCTCACCCCCCAAACCCGTATAAAAATATTTACCTTTTTCGAGGGATTTTTTTCATAGGTCAGTTAGGAGTAAACAACGCACTCTGCAAAGAGTGCTTGTTTTTTTACCCCCCTGCTCAGCAATTCTTCCTCTTCAATTACCCTTTCGGCTGTTCTTCATAGCTATTTTAAATTACCTTTGCCCCACTTTAATTTTTAGTACCGATTACTCATGGCTTTTAACTTGTTCAACAGGAATGGTAACCAGGCGGAAATGTCCTTTGTGGACCACCTGGAGGCTCTTCGCTGGCATATTGTGCGATCACTCCTGGCAATTGTCGTATTTGCCGTATTTGTCTTTATTAAGATGGACTGGGTTTTTGAAAACATCATCACCGGTCCGCTCCACAGCAATTTTATCAGTTACACAGGGTTATGCAATCTCGGACACGCCCTCCATATAGGAGACGCCCTTTGTATGCAATCCATAGACAAGCTGAAACTACAGACCACGACATTCGGGTCCCAGTTTATATCCAGCATCACGATTGCCTTTGTCTGCGGCTTCATAGTTGCGTTCCCCTACATTTTCTGGGAATTCTGGCGTTTTGTGAAACCTGCCCTTTCCCCCAAGGAACTGAAGAGTACCCGTGGTTCCATTTTCTGGGTCACCTTTTTCTTTTTGCTGGGGATTTCCTTTGGATACTTTCTGCTGGCACCCTTTACCTTCAGTTTCCTCTGGAATTACCGACTTGGGTTCACCGGCCTACTGGAAACCAGGCCTACCCTGGACGACTACCTGGACAACCTGGTCGATATCCTGATCGGCTCGGGCATTGCCTTCCAGTTGCCCCTGATCAGCTGGGTACTGACCAAGATCGGCCTGATCACGCCCAATTTCCTGCGGACCTACCGCAAATATGCCTATGTGGCTATTTTGTTTATAGCAGCCATCATCACCCCATCCCCGGACTGGATGAGCCAGACCATCGTTGCGCTCCCGCTCATTATCCTGTATGAGGTCAGTATTCGCATATCCGTGAGGGTTACTCGCGAAAGGGACAAAAAAGATAAGGAGGAATGGGGTTAATCCGTTAACGGGCCCTTCAGCCAGGAAAAAAAACTAACCAGTTTCGTGGTGTCCATAGACGGGTGGCAGATTCAGGATCGGAATGCTGCGGGCAGAGCCCGTTTCACTCCCACGAATCGGATTTGGAAAATAGCCCCGTCCTCAATAATATGGGCTGATCAGCCAGTAGACGATTACTCCACTGACAGCGACGTAAAACCAGACAGGCCAGGTGATTCTCGCCAGCCGGCGGTGCCTGTCAAATTTTTCCTGGAAGGCCCGCTGGAGCGTGAAAAGGACCAGGGGGACGATCACTCCAGAAAGGACAATATGGGTAATCAGGAAAAAATAGTACACATACCTGAGAGATCCCGCTATTGCCTTTTCTGATTCACTCAGTATCCCGTCGTGGTTCAGATCCCCGAATTTCGTCGAGGGGTTGGAGGAATGGTAAATCACATAAGAAACCAGAAAGATGGTACTGAGCACAACCGCGACCAGGTTGGCCGTCTTATGGGCCTTTTTCTGTTTGTTGCGTATGAAATAAAGGCTTGCCAGCAACAGGATGGCCGTAGTGGAATTCAGAAAGGCATGGAACAGGGGAAGGTTCCTGGTATTGAATCCTACATTGATCCTCGACTGGGGTACCAGCAGGATAAAGGCCACAGCCAGAGGGATGGCGATCGATACGATTACAATGGGTACTGTCAGATTCTTTTCCTTCATAGATTCTTGGGATTGGTTGCCCCCGGCTGTCTTCGGGGTGGCCTGCTTAAAAAATAAACGGCTATCGCCGTGCCGACCAGCACCAGGAGGAATACCGGAAGCAGGGGTTTTAATTCCTGCAGGGCCGACTGGCTGTTTTTATCCTTTTCCAGCATGATCAGCACGATATCTTTGGCCAGCCTCGACAGGTCCGCGCTGTCCAGCCCGTCATAATACCCCCTGACTACATGTTGTTTATCCAGCAGCACCATTTTCTCAGTATGAATAAAATTGGAATCCACTCCCCCGCCGTCGGCTATCCCCAGTTTGAGTTCATTAAGCGCAAAATCATAGATCGTTTTTTTGGGCCCGGTGAGCAGCCACCACATATCCGGGTTGACCCCGTATTTATCGGCATATTTTTTCAGTGCCGCGGATGAATCCCTTTCCGGGTCCACGCTGAAGGAGAGGAACTGGACAAAACTGCTGTCCGTCCCTGTGGTTCCCTGGCCCGGTTTTATCGCGTCCTGCATTTTCTTCAGGTTCCGCGTTAAAAAAGGGCAGATGCTGGGGCAGTGCGTAAAGAAGAAATCTGCGACAATTACTTTATGTCCGAGCTGCGCCAGACTGACCTGGCTCCCCAGCTGGTTGATGAGGGAAATATTGTCCACCGCATGCCAGAGCGTATCGGTAAATTCCTTTCCGTCCTTAACCGTGGTGATGACCGAATCATAGTAGAAGCGGCGCGGCATGGCGACCGCATTTTTACTTTTGTAATCAGTAATGCTGAAAAAGGCGAGTGGGATCAAGATCGCCACACATAAAGCCAACAATGCTTTCCTGCTCACTATGGTAGAGTTATTGTAATAAAAAACCACCGCCTTTTGACGATGGTTCTGGAATTTTAATTTTTTTTTCGGTCAGAGAACCCGTCATTCCATCGCCCCTGGCTTTTTTGTTTCCGGCTTTTTCTCTCCTTCCTTTTCCTTCACCGGAGTCTTGCTCTTTTCCACATGATAGCTGTCGTACCGGTTGCGGAGATTTTTGTACGAGTTGCCATCCCAGAGGAAAGCGGAGAGAAACCAGATGAACAACATAGCGGGAATGGCTATGGTCATGATCAGGTTCCTGATTTCATATTTCAGGTGCATGAATTCCGCAATGATAAAAAATGCCTTGGCCAGGGTTCCGATGACAAATACCCCGTTCAGGAAATGCTTGTTAAGGAAAGAAGTTTCATAGTATAATATGGCCAGGCCCAGTTCAATAATCGTGATTACCAGCAGAATCCAGAAAGTGCGCCAGATGGCTTTTTTAGAGAAACTGTGCTCACCCTCGTGATGTCCTTCAGCGGCTACTGCGTGCGTATGTTCCATGTTCTGATTTGTTAGGTGGTTCAAGATTATAATAGGTAAAAACAGGTGAATACAAACACCCATACCAGGTCTACAAAATGCCAGTACAGCCCGGCTTTCTCAATCATGAGATAATGGCCACGCTCCTCAAATACACCTTTCCAGGTCATAATGAGCATGATGATATTGATGATCACACCGGAGAACACATGGAATCCGTGGAACCCGGTGATGGTGAAAAAGAAATTGGTGAAATTGGTTGATGACTGGGTGCCGTCGATATTCATGAACGGATTGCTTCCCCACCAGGCCCCTTCGTTATGCAGGTGTGTCCACTCCCATGCCTGGCAGCCCAAAAAGGCGAGCCCGCCCAGGATGGTAAAGAACATCCATTTCATAACACCCTTTTTGTCATTGCTGTGACCTGCTCCGACTGCCAGTACCATGGTCACGGAGCTCATGATGAGAATAAAAGTCATGAGGCTCACAAACGCCAGCGGAATCTGCATTTCTCCAATAAGGGGAAAAGAACGGAACACTTTGTTGGGGTCAGGCCAGGAATTGCTGGAAAAACGGATAGTTCCGTAGGAAATCAGGAAGGCGCCAAAGGTGAAGGCATCGCTCATCAGAAAATACCACATCATCAGCTTTCCATACTCCACATTGAACGGACTTCTGCCACCACTCCACCATTTTTGCCCCGCCGGTACTGCTTGTGCCATGTTATTGTTTTAGTCTGGTTCGCAAATTTATTTAACAAAAATGAATATTACTGAATCCATAGAAAGAAAATGAACAAATAGATCCAGAGGATATCAACAAAATGCCAGTATGTTCCTACTATTTCGACAGGGACACTGTTGTAGCTCCTGATCCTTGCGCTGAACGCTTTCAGGAACATGACCGTCAGCACGATCAATCCACCCAGCACGTGCAGCGCATGGAGCCCGGCAATTACATACAGGAATTGTCCTGCTCCGGAACCCCTCATCGTAATGCCACTGTTCCATATCTGGATGAAGCCCATCAGCTGAAGGATGATAAATAAAATACCCAGGCCCACTGTTGCCATAATCAGGTTCCGGTATTTCTTCATTTGTCTTTCCTTAAAGGATTTGATGGCCGCCTGCATGGTCAGGCTGCTGAGCAGCATGACGGTGGTGGAGAACCAGAATGCGCGGGGCACTTCAAAGGTTGTCCAGCCCGGCTGGTCACGCTTTACTATATACGCACTTGTCAGTCCGGCAAACATCATGATGATGCTTCCGATAGCTACCCAGAGGGTAAACTTATGAGGGTGTATTTTCCTTCTTTGCTCACTCACGGTATTAGATGCTTCGATGGATGGTATCATTTCTTTATTCTGCTAAACTTTGACTTTATCGATCAATAGGGTCAGCAGCACGACCGGCAAATAAATATAACTGCTGAACATGACCCTCCGCGCTGCCTCTACAGTCATCTTCCGGTAGAGCCGGACGCATTGCCACACCATAAACAGGTTGGCGAGCAGTACGACAACCAGGCTCACCCTGCCGCTCACGTCAAAAAAATACGGCAGAACGCCCACCGGCAGCAGCAGGAGGGAGTAAATGATTGCCTGTATTGCCGAATAACGCGTCGGCCCTTCATTGGACGGCAACAATTTGAAGCCGGCCTTGCTGTAATCCCTGTGTGCTATCCAGGCGATCGCCCAAAAATGAGGGAATTGCCAGAAAAACTGCAGGGCAAACAGGATCCATCCGCCGGCACTCAGGTCGTCGTTGCCGGCAGCCCAGCCGATCAGGCAGGGCAGGGATCCCGGAACCGCGCCCACCAGGACCGAGACCGCACTCACCTTTTTGAGGGGCGTGTAAATAAAGGCGTATACGAACAGGCTCAGTACGGAAAGCAGGGCCGTCAGCAGATTGAAGTGATAGAGGATGAGGGTTCCTCCTATTCCTGCAATCAGTGCAAAAGCAACCCCTTCCCCGACACTCATTCTTCCGGCAGCGATGGGCCGGCCGGCCGTTCTTTTCATCATCGCGTCCGTATCCCTCTCCACAACCTGGTTGATGGCATTGGCGCTGCCGGTGACCAGCATACCCCCGGTAAACAGGAGCATGATTGCCTTCCAGTCGTACGTAGTGACCCTTGGAGCCAGCAAATAACTGATGACTGCTGAAAACACGACCATGAAGCTTAGATTGAACTTGATCAGCAGTTTATAATCCTGCAATTTGCTGGCTATTTTAAAAGAACTGGATTGCTTCACGGTATCCTGCTGTAACAAAATGACTTTATTTTCAGGGCTGTTGGCGGAATCTTTTCCTATTCCGACTACTGGGTATTTACTCCGGGTCCCCCCTGCGTGAACTGATTTTAAACAAATGCCCCGATGATTATCAGGGCATAATCTCTTTTTGGTCAAGCACCTTTTTTTGTAGATTCTCAAACCATGGATTTACCTCAATGCTTGCTTTCCTGAGCGCCAATGGGCTCGGTCTGCGGAATAAAATCTCTTCCGTCCTTGCCATAGTCATATGCCCAACGATGTACTTCGGGAATCTCACCGGGCCAGTTTCCATGTCCTGCGTGAATCGGTGTCGTCCATTCCAGGGTATTGGCACCCCAGGGATTTTGCGTAGTAACCTTCCTGCCCTTGAAAATAGAATAGAAGAAATTAAACACAAACATCAGCTGAACGGCAAATACCACCATGGCTACTGTCGATATAAACCGGTTGAGATCCGTAAACTGGTTGAACGAAGCCCAGCCGGAGTAATCCAGATAACGCCGTGGCATACCCGCAAGGCCTTCGTAGTGCATGGGCCAGAAAATGAGATAGGCCCCGGCAAATGTCACCCAGAAATGGATATAGGCCATAATGTTA
>Ga0318563_10000345_pt1 | contig 19346 bp, 14 predicted proteins | sample GRESIP066b5f19_FD_203689 | JGI IMG/M metagenome (GOLD analysis project Ga0318563, IMG submission 203689) | Tropical soil microbial communities from Luquillo Experimental Forest, Puerto Rico - GRE.SIPMG.066b5f19 | ecosystem: Environmental > Terrestrial > Soil > Tropical forest > Bulk soil... | reverse complement strand
GAGGTGGGGGCGGGCCCTGGTTCCGCTCGCCTCGGAGGTGCGGCTGTCGGCGAGGACGAAGGCGACATCGGGGGTGGTCTCGGCCTCGACGAAGATCTGGTAGCTGAACAGCTCGGGGCTGAGTCCGATCATCGCCCGGTTCACGCCGAGCAGCCCGCGGCCGAGCCAGTTCTCACCTACCGCCTTGGGAAACGGGGCGGGGATGCCCCGGGTCCGGCGGATCCGGAGCCCGGCATCTCGTAGCAAGCGTCGCATGCTCCGGAAGGTGAACAGACGGGTGTGAGTCCGGTCGAGGATGCCCACCCGTCCGTAGTTGAACTGGCCGAGGAGCAGCATCATCCGCTGGACGCCGAACGCCACGTTGGGGGTGGTGAGGAGCAGCGTCCGTGGCCGGTGATCGAGGTTTCGCCTCAGAGCGTCGAAGAATCGCTCCGGGCTGCGGAGGTGCTCCACCACGTCGAGCAGCAGCAGCACGTCCACCCGCGAGAGGTCCAGTTCCAGGGGATCGGCGTCGAGGTCACGGAGCACGACCGTCGTCGCGGCCGGAACCTCGGGCGGAGCGGTCCTGGCCACCAGGGTGACCGTGCACTGCTTCGCCTCCAGCTCCCGGGCGAGGTGGTCCGGCCCGGCGCCGATGATCATCACCCGGCTCCGGGGAGGCACCGCCTCCAGCGCGTAGGTGTGGCTCGAGGGATAGCCGAGCTTCGGGACCCGGTGCGAGTGGTCGTCCTCCGGCTCCACGTCGAATCTCCGCTGGTAGAGGATCCCCGCCCGGTGGGCGGCGTTGCGGAGGGTGGCCAGGGCCACGTTCCGGGCGTAGGCCAGCCCGTTCACCCGGGAGATCTCGTCGCCGTAGAAGGTGGGAATGGGCAGCTCGACGATCCTCGCCCGGGCGTTGAGGAGCTGGAGGATGATCTCGGTGTCGAAGTGGAAGTCGTTGGAGTTGAGCTCCAGCGGCAGCCGGGCCAGCGTGGAGACGCGGTACAGCCGGTAGCCGGAATGGAACTCGGAGAGCTGGGTGCCGAGCACGGCGTTCTGGAACGCGGTGAGGATCCGGTTGCCGACGAACTTGTAGAGCGGCATCCCGCCCTTGAGCGCGCCGAAGCGGGTCATCATCCGGCTGCCGAACACTGCGTCGGCGGTTCCCTCGAGCAAGGGCTGGAGGAGACGGGGGAGCTCCTCGGGCGCGTACTGCCCATCGCCGTGGACCATCGCCACCACGTCGAAGCCCTCGGCGATGGCGTAGGCGTAGCCGACCTTCTGGTTTCCCCCGTAACCCTGGTTGTAGGTGTTGCGAAGGACGGTGAGGGTCAGCTCGGGGTGCGCCTCCTCGTAGGCCTGACCGATGTCGAAGGTCCGATCGCGAGAGGCGTCATCGACGACGAGGATCTCGCAATCCCAGTCGTCGAACACCGACCGGGGGATCCGGTCCAGCACCTCGGCGAGCGTCGCCTCTGCCTGGTAGGCGATGACGAAGATGAGGAGTCGGGGGCGATGCGCGTCGGACATCTGTTGGTCCGCGTTTACCATAGCTCGCCGATCGGCTGGCCGAGCTCCTGGAGGCGGCGGCTCCTCACCGACGGGGAACGGGGTCCGTGTCGCGCTGGGCGAGCTGGACTCGCCAGTGCGGGAAGAGCAGCTTCTCCCGGGATTGCTTCCTCCGGGCCAGCTCGGTCGCCAGCCAGGTGGTGTCCACCAGCTCGCAGCCCTGCCAGCGCAGCCGGATGGCCAGCAGTTGTTCGTTGAGCATCGCCAGGGCCTTGTTCTCGTAGAAGGGCAAGGTCTTCGCGTCGAGCTCGAACCGCGAGTGCCAAGTCACCCCCTGACCCGTCCCGGCGCCGGTGAGCCAGTCGTGAATGTAGCGCTGGTACTGCTCCGACAGCGGCGCATCGGGACGGAAGGGCGCCCGAGGATCACCGGAGAAGAAGCGCCGCCGGTCATCGATGGTCACCAGTGAGCCCAGCGTCTGCAGCTCGGCCGGGGGGATGAAGAAGAACGCGCTGCGGACCCACGACTGCCCGGTGTAGCCCAGCACCTCCACCGGCTCGCCGTAGTAGTCGATGTGCCCGGTCGCCGCTCCCCGACCGGCGATCTGCTCCAGCAGCGGCGGATCGAACCGCTCGATGTATCGGGTGTAGAGCTCGCCGAACGCCGAGGTGACCAGGTGCACCAGGTCGTAGGACCAGCTCCGGGGCCCGAGGTGCGCCAGACCCTCGTCCCAGGCGGAGAATTCCCAGGAGCGGTTCGAGCCCTGGATGAGCTCCACCGACCCTTCCTGCCCGGCCGGGGCTCCAGGAGCGTTGTCCACGATCAGGGTGTCGCGGGTCACCGTGGGGAGTCGGCGCTGGTAGAAGGCATCGAGCTCCGAGAGCGCCTGGCCATACTTCGCCGATCCGTGTCGAACGAAGAGCGTCAGAATACGCATCCGGGACCCGGGGAGACCATACCCGAAATCGGCAGGGCTCAGAGTTGCGCCAGGTGCAGCGCCCGTTCACGGGCGTACCACCGGCCCGGGCTCGTTCGCTGCACCATCTCTTCCACCGCCTCGACCATCGCCCGCGCACAGTCTCGCCACCGCGGCGGCTTTCGACTGCCGGCGAGGTCGGTCCCGAAGCGGAGGGTTTCGACGTCCTCCTGGGCGATGACCTTCCCCACCGCCGCCACCAGCTCGTGGGGGAGCTCGAACTCGACCAGGCGCCCGGGGGCCAAGGTCAGCGCCGCCAGCTCGTGCCACAGCGGCGACGCCCGGACCACCACCGTCCGGCCGTAGGCCAGTGCCTTGAGCACCGGGAGCCCGAACCCCTCGTAGTAGGAGGGGAAGACCACCGCCCGGGCGGTGGCGATCAGCCGGTCGATCTCGAACTCCGGGAGGTGACCACTCTCAACCACTGTCACGTTTCCCCGGTGCTCGTCATGGGCCCCCAGCGCCCGGATGGGCTGGAAGGGAAAGGCCTGGCTGAGCAGTGCGATGGTCGGAGCGACCGCTTTGTGCTCGTAGTAGTTCCCGAACACCAGGACGTGGTCGCCCTGGGGCAGGTCGGTCGCCCGCGGGTCGCGGTACTCGGAAGGCTCGAGGCTCAGGTGGGTCACCGCCTGGACCACCGCGTCGACGGTGGGGAAGCGGAAGTTGAACCGGTCACGGGTGAACCGGGAAATGTACAGCAACCCGTCGGCGTGCTCGGCGATGAAGCTCCACGCCTTCCCGACCTCGGGGTTGCTCATGTACACGATGTCCCAGGCGATGGTGTCCAGCATGTTGAAGGCGATGACCCCCGCCTTCCGGTGGAGCTCGGAGATCGTCGAGAGGTGCCAGGGCTGGTTGAGGCACACCGCTGCGGAGTAGGTCTCGGATGGCAGCGAGGTCAGGAAGTGAATCGACGGATAGCGGTGACCCAGGTCGTGGTACCGCGCCGCATCGGCACCGACGAGCACGTCCAGGTCCCACTGCGGCATGTCCGCCACCAGTCCGTCGAGCATGCCCAGCATCGCGTGGGAGGTTCCGTTGTGCTGGGCCGACGCGCCCCGGCAATCGAGGAGCACCGGAATCCTCGCCGTGGAGCGCGCCCGGCGGGCCTGGCCGACCAGCCGCTCCCGTTTCAGGTGGGGTGAGCTCTCGAACCATTCCTCGCCCATCGAGGCGTCCCGGCAGAGCGAGAGAACCTGCCGCCGGGAGGCCGGATCGAGACGGGGATAGACGCCGTCCACCGAGCCCGCCTCGGCGGGGATGACGATCCGGTTCATGACCAGGTTCCGGAACCCGCGCCGCCGGGCGTGACAGAGCTCGAGCAGCAGTGCGGCCCGGAGGTCGACCAGGCGTTCACCTCCGGTGGAGAAGACCGCCGCCAGCTCGCGGCGGATCGCCACGCACCCCGCGAGATGCTCGGTGGTCAGGTAGTGCTCGGGAAGGAGCGACAGCGTCTGTCGCCCCAGCAAGCCTCCATCCCGCCGGTCACCCGGGAGCAGCCACACCCCATCTCCCTGCGCACTGCCGAAACGTGGCTCGGCGAAGCCCACCATCGGGTCGCTGTCGAAGGCCTCGACCAGCCCCTGGAGCACGGCGGGGTCCGGCAACAGCGGAGCGAGCAGGACGACCAGATGGCCGCGCTGGGCGGCGTTGAGGGCTGCGCTGGTCAGCGCGTCGGCGCCGGTTGGATGCCGGAGGATGCGGATGTCGCCGGGAATGTCGGCCAGCGTCCCCCTGGACCAGCGGGCGTCGATTCGAAACGAGCGACCTAGACGGTCGTGCAGCTCCTGGAGGTAGTTTCGCGCTGATCCTGGTGGACTCCCATCGAGATCGACCAGGACGCTTCCGACGCCCAGCATGATGTGTCCCCCCGAGACCGCCTGACTCATCCGTGATGCGCTTCCGCTCCCGAGACGCCCTCGAGCCTGGCTCGTAGTGCGGCGGCAAGCGGACCGTAGACCACTTCCGGCGAGAGCTGGTGAAGGATCTCCGCACGTTCTTCCGTCGACCATCCACCAGTCGCCGGATCGAGACGGTCGGTGACCCGTCGGGAGAAGTCGTACCAGTTGGTGACCACGTCACAGAACTGTCGCAAGGCCGGAGGAAGCCCGTCGACTCCGTTTGGCCAGACCACGATCGGCTTGCCCCGGGAGAGGGCCTCCAGTGTCTTGATCTTCAGCCCCGTTCCGGCGACGGCGGGGTTCACCACCACCCGTGCCCGACCGTAGACGCGGTCGAGGTCGTCCACCTTCCCCAGCAGCTCCACGCCCTCCACACCCGCTTCCAGCGCCTCACCCAGCTGCCCGGCGATCCACAGCCGCGCCCCGGGAACCTGGCGGCGGATCAGCGGCCACCCCAGCGCTAGGAGGTCGCGCGCGCCCTTGACGTTGAGCGCATTGCCGGAACCGACCAAGAGCACGATCGGCTCCGTGGCCCGGTCGTCGACCGACCCCGGGACGTCGAAATCCACCCCGGCGGTGACCACCGTCCGGTGAGGAACCAGCGCCCGGAGCTCGCCTTCCTCCTCGGGCTGGATGGCGATGATCAGGTCGGCCTTCCCGAGCATCGCCGCCTCTTCTTGCTGGGAGATGGCCAGAGCGTCGGGAACACCGTACTGCACCACCTTGCTCTGCTTCGTGGAGAAGACGTCGATTGTGTCGATGACCTTCAACAGGGATCGCTCGAGCATCGGCAGCACGCGTCCCATGAAGATGTAGTTGGCGAGGATCATCCTCGGCTGGATCACCCCCTCCAGCCGGAGCACGACGTCGATCAGGAAGTCGGGGCAGAACGTCGCTTCCAGCCCGAGCATTCGTCCAGTTCGCCCCGCCGAGGGGACCGAGAGCGAAGGAAAGGTCCGGGGCCGCTCCCCGCCGAGCGATTCGAGCAAGGCGCTCACCGTTCGTCGCCGAGACTGGTGAAGCAGTGTCCCGTCTCGCAGCAGGACCACCAGATTCGGGTACTGCGCCGCGGCCCGGGAAAGGTCGGAGGGACTGGGCGTCTCGCCCGGGAGGGGGACCACCAGCAGATGGACCTCGTGACCGGCCCGGGCGAGAAAGCGGACCATCCGGTCGATCCGGTACTCGTTGCCGGCGCGAGGTGGGAAGGGCAGCACGTGGCTCAGGATCAGCGTCCGCGGTGCTGAGAGGTCGGCCTCCGGCGCCGTCGAGGCGCTGCTGCCGAGCGGCTGAGGGCGGAACCGGGCGGGAGGCGAAGGAGGAACGACCCGCACTTCGGCCGTCGGTCGGCTCTCGGTTGCGTCCTCCCCGAGAAGGCGGTTTTCGGCCACCGACGGGGTGGTGGAAGGCGCCCCCGAGGGCAGGAACTCCTCCGCGGCGTAGGCCGGATGCGGGCGGCGACCCTCGGCCCGGCCCTTTTCTAGGAAGTGGAGCAATGGATTGACGCCCTCGCGAATCAGCTCCCGGTTCTGCTCGACGTAGTACCGGGTATCGAACATCGGGTGCGGGTTTCGCCCCTCCCCGGCGCCATGGAGGACGTAGTGCCGGAGCGGTTCCATCTCTGACCTGGCCATGTCCGGATACTTCCCCCGGTAGTACGCGGCATCGAAGAAGCCACTCCCCGCCAGTCGCTTCATGGCCCACCGCTGGCGGAGGCCCTCCGGAACGCCGCGGCGGAGCACGGTCGAGGGGCGGAGGCGCGCGCCGCGCTTGAGGCCCCTCACGACCTTGGAGGGCAGGTTCTGCCAGGTCCAGCGGGTGGCCTGGTCCAGGTCCTCGCGGAGCTGTTCCACTTCCACGTCCATCCGGTCCATCGCCTCGGTGGCGCGGGTCATCGCCGCCGTGCGCTCGTCGCGCTCGCCGATGGCGGTCGCCAGCTCCTCCGTCGCCCGCCGACGCTCCACCTTCTCCGATTCCAGCGCCAGCTCCAGCTGGGCTTGCCGGGCGCGAACCGCGGCGAGGTCCCGCTGCGCCGCCTCCATCCTCTTCTCCAGGCGGTGACGCTCCTCTCGCTCAGATTCGGCGGTACGCTCCGATCGGGCCTGCCCGGATCGCGCCGTGGCGAGCTCGGCGCGGGTCACCTCGAGCGCTCCCCGCAGCTCATCGGCCGTTGCCGCGTGGTCGATCGCCTGCCTTAGCGACCCCAGGATCCGCCCTAGGTACGGGGGATCTTGCAACAGACCCGAGCGAAGTGGGGGCAGTGGCCCATCGGAAGCGACCACCACCAGGTAGGGCGACCGAGCTGCTGGGTTCTCCACCCGGAAATCCCCGTTCTCCTCGCGCCAGTAGAGCTGCTCCTCGAGCTTCTTTCCCTTCGAGGCGTCGAGACGCAACGCGGACCCCACCAGGGACATCTGGGACAGTGTGCCGAGGTGCTCGAACTGCTCTCCCACCAGCGCCTGCATCTCCTCCCGGGTCAGCTCTTTCCGGTGGAAGGGATTGGGAGGGTCGGGGGCGTAGATGCCGCGGACCGGCGAGGACAGGATCAGCAAGCCCCGCGGACGGAGGACCCGGCGCACCTCCGAGAGGAACCGCTTCTGATCGGTGAGATGCTCCACCGTCTCGAAGCTGACCACCACGTCGACCGAGCCGTCCGGGAGGGGGAGCGCCAGAGCATCCCCCTGGTGAAAAGCGAGGGTCGGTGCTTGGTAGGTCCGGGTGGCGTGCTCGACGACCTCCGGAGCGAGCTCGATGCCGACCACTGATCTCGCCACCGAGGCGAGCATCGCGCTTCCGTAGCCTTCGCCCGAGGCGACGTCGAGCACGTCGCGATCGGCGCAGAGTTGCATCGCGAAGAGGTACCGGTGGAGGTGCTCGTGCTCGATCTCGCCCTCCGTTCCGGGGACGAAGCGCTCCCCAGTGAACTTCAGATCCTCGACTCGCTTGGGGATGTGAATGACGGGGTGCTCGTCGGATCCCACGGGCTCCTCTCCAGAGGGGCGGGTTCGTTAGCAGTCGGCTCGATCGGGGTCAACCTCGGGCGCGGGCGAGGGAGCCGTGCTGGTATGCTCCGAGGGTTAGGGACATGAACGTTCTAGTGACCGGCGGCTGCGGCTTCATCGGGTCGAACCTGGTCCGGCACCTGCGCGCCGAGCGGCCGGAGTGGACGGTGGTGAACCTCGATCTCCTCACCTACGCCGGCAATCTGGAGAACCTGAAGGAACTGGAGGGAGACCCGCGACACGTCTTCGTCAAGGGCGACATCGGCGACCGGGAGCTGGTGGAGCGACTGCTGGCCGAGCACCGCATCGAGGCCATCCTCCACCTCGCCGCCGAGAGCCACGTCGATCGCTCGATCCTCGGGCCGGAACTCTTCGTCCGCACCAACGTCCTCGGCACCCAGATCCTCCTCGAGGCCGCCCACCGCCAGCGGGTGCGCCGCTTCGTGATGGTCTCCACCGACGAGGTGTACGGGTCGCTCGGGCCCACCGGGGCTTTCACCGAGCGATCGCCGATCCAGCCCAGTAGCCCCTACTCGGCGTCGAAGGCGGCGGCCGATCTCCTCGCCCTGGCCTTCCACCACACCTTCGGCCTCGACGTGGTGGTCACCCGCTGCTCCAACAACTACGGTCCCTACCAGTTCCCGGAGAAGCTCATCCCCCTGATGCTGGTCAACGCCATGCACGACCAGGCGCTCCCGGTCTATGGCGACGGGGGAAACGTCCGCGACTGGCTCCATGTGGAGGATCACTGCGAGGCGCTGCTCACCGTGCTGGAGCGAGGACGGGCTGGCGAGGTCTACAACATCGGCGGCGGCACCGAGCAGCGAAACCTCGACCTGGTCAAGCTGCTGCTCCGCGCAGTGGGCAAGCCGGAGACCCTGATCCGCTTCGTCGAGGACCGGCCCGGCCACGACCGGCGCTACGCCATCGACCCTTCGAAGGTCCGGACCCAGCTCGGGTGGACCCCGCGGCGCACCTTCCAGCAGGGGCTGGAAGCGACCGTCCAGTGGTACATCGCCCAGGAGCCCTGGTGGAGGCACGTGAAGAGCGGCGCCTACCGGCAGTACTACGAGACGCAGTACAAGGCCCGCCTCGCGGGCTAGAACCCCGGACCCGATGCGCATCACCGTCACCGGAGCCAACGGCCTCGTCGGTAGCCGCCTCTGCCACTGGCTGGTCGTCGAGGGCCACACCGTCACCGCGGTGGCCCGGGGCACCCGCCGTGCACCGGGGGGATTCGAGTATCTGGAGTGCGATCTCGCCGACGAGGCCCAGACGGCGCGCATCCTCGATGCGGCCCTTCCCCAGGCGATCATCCACACCGCGTCGATGACTGAGGTCGATGCCTGCGAGCGCGATCCAGCAGCGGCCTTCGCCGCCAACGTCACCGCCGCGGCTAACGTCGCCCGCCGCGCCCGGCTGCTCGATGCCCACCTGGTTCACGTCTCCACCGACTACGTCTTCGACGGACAGCACGGCCCGTACGACGAGCAGGCCAGGCCGGATCCGATCGGCACCTACGCCCGCACCAAGTGGCTGGGCGAGGAAGCCGTTCGCCTCCTCGCCGGCAGCTGGTGCATCGCCCGCACTGCGGTGGTCTACGGATACCCGCCCTCCCGACGTCCGAACTTTGGAAGCTGGTTGGTGGACACACTCCGCAAGGGAGAGCCGGTGCGCCTCTTCGAGGACCAGTGGGTCTCCCCCAGCCTGGCCCTGAACGTGGCGGAGATGCTGGGGGAGCTCGCCCAGCGCCGCCTGGCCGGGATCTGGAACGTCGCCGGCGGTGAGGTGGTGAACCGGATGCAGTTCGGAGTCGCTCTCTGCGAGGAATTCAGGTTCGACCGGTCGCTGCTCCATCCGAGCCGACTCGCCGACTCTGGACTGGCCAGCCCGCGCCCACCGCGCAGCGGGCTCATCGTCGACAAGGCCCGCGCGCAGCTGAAGGCAAAGCCGCTGAGCCTCAAGGCCTCGGTGGAGCAGTTCCGCGCCGAGGTGGAGGGCAGGAAGTGAAGGGAATCGTCCTCGCCGGCGGCTCGGGCACGCGCCTCTATCCACTGACCCGGGTGGTCAGCAAGCAGCTGCTCCCGATCTACGACAAGCCGATGATCTACTACCCGCTCAGCACCTTGATGCTGGCGGGGATCCGCGAGCTGCTGATCATCTCTACCCCTTACGACCTGCCACGCTTCCGGGAGCTCCTCGGCGACGGGACGCAGTGGGGCCTCCGCCTCGACTACGCGGAGCAGCCGCGCCCCGAGGGACTGGCCCAGGCCTTCCTCATCGGTCGGAGCTTCGTCGGCAGCGATCGGGTGGCCCTGGTCCTCGGCGACAACATCTTCCACGGCCATGGGCTGCCCGAGCACCTCCAGGCGGCGGCCCAGCGCCCGGCGGGAGCGACGGTGTTCGCCTACTACGTCCGGGATCCGGAGCGGTACGGGGTGGTGGAGCTCGGCAGCGGCGGCAAGGCGCTCTCCATCGCCGAGAAGCCAGCGAAGCCGAAGTCCAACTACGCGGTGACCGGTCTGTACTTCTACGACAACCAGGTGCTGGACATCGCCGCCGGGCTGAAGCCCTCGGCGCGAGGGGAGCTGGAGATCACCGACGTCAATCGCGCCTACCTCGAGCGGGGCCAGCTCTCGGTGGAGATCCTCGGCCGCGGATTTGCCTGGCTGGACACCGGGACCCACGAGTCGCTGCAGAACGCCTCGACCTTCATCGAGATCGTCGAACGTCGCCAGGGACTGAAGGTCGCCTGCCTGGAGGAGATCGCCTTCCGGATGAAGTACATCGACGCGGCCCAGGTGCGGCGCCTGGCCGAGCCGATGAAGCACAACGACTACGGGAAGTATCTGCTCGACCTGGTGGAGAACCGAGGGGCGATCGGTTGAAGGTCACTCCCACCGAGCTTCCGGAGGTGCTCCTGGTGGAGCCGAAGGTGTTCGGCGATGCCCGGGGATTCTTCTACGAGGGGTACCAGGCCGAGCGTTACGCCGCCGCGGGCATTCCCGGACCCTTCGTCCAGGACAACCTCTCTCGTTCGGCGCGGGGGACCCTGCGCGGGCTTCACTTCCAGGAGCCGAAGGGGCAGGGGAAGCTGGTGCAGGTGCTGCGGGGGCGAGTGTTCGACGTGGCGGTCGACGTCCGGACGGGCTCGCCGCGCTTCGGGCGCTGGGTGGGCGTGGAGCTGGTCGAGGAGCCTCTGCGCCAGCTGTGGATTCCCCCCGGTTTCGCCCACGGCTTCTGCGTCCTCAGCGAATCGGCCGACTTCTTCTACCGCTGCACCGAGCTGTACGCGCCAGCCGCCGAGCGGGCCATCGCATGGAACGACCCCCGCATCGGGATTCGCTGGCCGATCGAGCAACCCCTCCTCTCGGCCAAGGATGCGGCCGCGCCACTCCTCGATGCCGCACCGGTCCTCCCGCGCATCTGAGGAGGGTGGCGCCCGCTGCCACGTTGCCCGGCGATGACCCGCGTCCGCCTGGGAGTGGTCCTCTACCGGAACTCGCTCGAGGAGCTGGCCACCTTGGTCCGCTCGCTGCAGCGGCTGGAGCAGCGCGAGGTCACGGTCGAGGTCCGCTTCATCGACAACTCGCCCGACGACGGGCTCGCCGCACCGGTGGTGGCCGCCTTCGGCTCCCGGGCCTATCGCCGGACCCCGAGCAACCTCGGGTTCGGAGCGGCGCACAACCTGGAAATGACCGAGGCGGTCCGCGACAGGGCCGAGGCCTACGTCTGCGTGAATCCGGACGCGCTGCTCCACCCCGCCGCGGTGGACGAGCTGTGGCGGGTCGCCATCCGTCCGGGGACCTGGCTGGTCGACGGACGCACCCTGCCCGAGGAGCATCCCAAGCCGTACACCGCCGGTGAGGGCGAGACGCCGTGGTGCGCGGGCACGCTGCTCCTGATCCGCGCCGAGGCCATCTCCGAGCTGGGCGGCTTCGACGAGAACTTCTTCCTCTACGCCGAGGACGTCGATCTCTCCTGGCGGGTGCGGGCCGCCGGCCATCTCACCCGCACCGCGCCGCGGGCCTGGATCCACCACTGGGTGGAGCACCGGCCCCTCTCCCTCGAGCGGCGGCTGGAGGTCCTCCGGAGCGCGGCCTACCTCGGGCACAAGTGGGGCGCCCCGGCGTTTGCCCGCCGCTACGAGCGGCTGTACCGGGTACTCGCTGGCCACCGCCCCCGGCTGCCGGCAGTGACTCCGATCTCGGATCCGGCCCGCCGGGTGGCCGACTTCTCCCACGGCGTTCGATTCGCGAGGTCGCGCTGGTGATGCCCGAGCCGCGCCCGCGGATCCGCTGTCACTTGGTGGCCGAGGGTTCGGCCTGGGCGCTGGAGGAGACGCTCTTCACCCTCGTCGCCCAGCGCGGGGTGCGACTCGAGGTCCAGGTCCACCCTGCGCCAGGCCTGGAGGACGCGGCCCGTGCTGCCTGTGAACGCCTGCAGGGCCTGGGCTCACGGGTCCATCTCGTCGTCGGGAGCCCTTCGGGGCTGGGGCCGGTGGATCGACCGGCGGCGATCAGCGTCTGGCGCGCCGGAGTGGTCGCCACGCCCGACCACTTCCAGCGGGCGATGGCCGCCCTCGAGGACGGGGCGATGGTCACCGTCGCTCCCAGCCGCCGGATGGTCCTCGCTCCGGATGGCGACGGCCCTGCCCGGGTGGTCCGGAAGACGCGCCGCTGGACGTCGCCGCTCCCCTCGGTGGACGAGCTCCAGCGCGAGAGCGGCTTCCTCTCCCGGTGCCTGGCGCGCCGGTCGGTGGCGCCGCTCTGGGTTCCCCTCCGCCCCGACGAGCACCGCCGCTGGGCCGAGGAGCTCTGGTCCCGGGCCCAGCCGCTCGCGCTCGACGGCCCGCCGACGGTGGATCTCCCGGTGGGGGGAACGGCCACCCCGGCGGTGGCGTTGCGGGACACCCTGGCCGAGATGCGCTATCAGGGACCACGGGTGCTCGAGCGCGCTGCGCCGCTGACCTTCGAGCAGACCCGGCGACTCTTCCATCGTCTCCGCGGCGCCCGGCCGCGCTGACACCCGGGAGTTTCGGTGTTTAGCCGGGCTCGACCGACCAGCGGTGCACGGGGGCGAGGAGGCCGCCGCCGGACTCGGAGCGCACCGCGAAGCCATGCAGTCCGCGCTGGACGTCGTACGGCTCGGGCCCCTCTCCGGAGAGGGTGAAGTCCACCCAGTAGTTGCCGTCGCCGAGCCCGAGGCGAGGCAGCTCCAGCCGCACCACCGACTGGTCTCCTCCCGGGAGCTCCTCGCTGCCGCTCCACACCAGGGCTCCATTCCCCTCGGTGCGGATGGTCACCTCGACCCGCGGTCTGGCCACCGTCCCGTAGCGGGCATACCGCGCCTGCACCCGAAACACTCCGTCGGGCGAGAAGACGTGCTGCGGGCCGTCGGCCCCGCGGATCTGGACCTCGCTCAGCTCTGCCTCGAAGCTCCCCCACCGTCGCCCCGGCTCGGCCGGCGGCCCGGAGCGTGGCTGCACCGGTGCTCGTTCTCGCGCCACGTGCTGTTCCACCGCGGCCATCTCCGACTCCGCCACCGCCGCCCGGTAGGCGGCCACCACCTGCGTGGGGTCGCCAGAGGCCTGGAGCACGCCGGCGTCGAGCCAGGCGGCGACGTCGCACCGCCGCTGCAGGGTGGCCAGGTCGTGGGTGACCAGGAGGGTGGTCTTCTCCGCTCTCCGGAACTCCTCCATCTTCGCGGTGCTCTTCCGGTTGAAGTGCTCGTCTCCCACGCTGAGGATCTCGTCGATGATCAGGATCTCCGGATCGACGTGGGTGGCCACGGCGAAGGCCAGCCGGGCGAACATCCCGCTGGAGTAGGTGCGCACCGGCTCGTCGATGAAATCCCCCAGCTCGGAGAAGTCGATGATCGCCTCCATCCGATCGCGGATCTCCCGGCGCGACATCCCGAGGATGATCCCGTTCACCAGGATGTTCTCCCGGCCCGAGAAGTCGGGATGGAAGCCCGCCCCCAGCTCGAGCAGGGCGGAGATCCGCCCGTGGACCTCCACCCTGCCGGCGGTGGGGGCGTAGATCCCGGTCACCAGCTTGAGCAGCGTCGACTTGCCGGATCCGTTCCGGCCGACCAGCCCGAAGGTCTTTCCCCGCGGCACGCTCAGCGAGACGTCCTTCAACGCCTGGATGCTGGTGCTCGGCAGCTCGGGGCGCTTCTGCCGCTTCAGCCAGCGGACCAGCTCGGTCTTGAGGGTGGTGTGCTCCCTCCGGATGGTGCTCTTCCGGAAGCTCTTGCTCACCCCGCGGAGGACGATGATGTCGTCGCCCATGGCTCTCAGATCAGCTCGGCGAACTCCTCACGCCGACTCTCGAACACCCGCGCCGCGATCGCCAGGAGGAGGACCGAGCCCAGGGCGACGATGGCCAGTCCGCGCGGATGAGGCCAGCGGTGCTCGTAGAAGATGCCCTGGTAGGAGGTGATGATCACCGCCATCGGGTTGGCGATGAGGTACAGCCGCCGGTAGACCTCCGGAACTGCGTTGGGGATGTAGAGCACCGGGGTGACGAAGAACCACAGGGTCATCACGTTGGCGACGATGTGCTGCAGGTCGCGGAAGCGGACGTTGAGCGCGGAGACGATCAAGGTCACGGCCAGGGTGAAGACCAGCTGCACTGCCAGCACCAGGGGGAAGGCCAGGGCATGGACGTCGGGCCAGATTCCCACCAGCCCGCCGAGGCCAACCATCAGCGGCAGCGAGAGCAGGTAGTTGACGAGGTTGGTCGCCACCACCGTGGTGGGGAGCACCTGGGCGGGGAAGCGCACCTTGGTGAGGAGATCCCGCCGATCGGAGATGGCGCTCGCTCCGGTCTGGACCGAGGTGGAGAACCAAAGCCAGGGCAACAACCCGACGAAGATGAAGTAGGTGTAGTGGGGGATGTTGCTCCGCTGGATGATCCCGAACACCAGGCCGTAGACCGCCATCAGGAGGAGGGGATTGACGAAGGTCCAGAGGAAACCCAGCCCCGATCCCCGATAGCGCGCCTTGAGCTCGCGCTCGGTGAGGTTCCAGAGCAGTGCCCGGTACTGCCACAGCTCACGGAAGCTGCGGATCATCTCCGGGGCGCTCGCTTCCGGCCCTGGACGGGTTTCTTCCCCGCCCGCCGCCGGGTCTTCGAGCTGGAGGAGGGCAGCGCCGGCCGCTTCCCCTCCAGCGCCTCCACCCGGGCCCGGAGCCGGAGGACCTCTGCCGCCAGCTGCGCGGTCAGGTCGCGCACCCGGCCGTTGAAGACCCGCTGACGCGCCAGCGCCTCGTCGATGAACACCTGCGCCGTCCGGCGGAAGAGCCGGCGGGCCGTCGCCACTCCCCGTCCCAGTCCTGGACCCTCGGCGTCGAGCGGGAGGGGCACGGTGGGATCCTCGTTCTGCTCCAGGCTCTGCACTCCAAAAGACAGCGGCTCCACCGCCGGCTCGGGGCCTTCGCTGGCGCCTCGCTCGCTCCGATCCCGGAGGCCGCGTGCCTCCAGGCGCGCCCTCGCAGCGCGGAGGAGCTCCCGCGGGTCGATGTCCCGCCCGATGAGCTTCATCGGTGCTCCACCACCCGCGACATCTCCTCGCGGTAGGCGTCGACCACCCGGGCCCAGGAGAGCTCCCGGGCGTAGGTCCGCGCGGCGCGGGAGAGCTCTCCCCGGCGAGCGGAGACCCAGGCCACCGCCTCGGCGAAGCTCGCGGGGTCGCGATAGGCCGCTCCGGCGCCACTCCGCTCGAGGTGGCCGGCGACGACCTCGCTCGCCGCGTTGCCGACCACCGGCGTTCCGGCGGCCAGGCTCTCCAGGGTGAGCAGGGAGAGACTCTCCTTCGCCGACGGCACCACCACCGCCTCGGCCGCGGCGAGGGCGTCCCACTTCTCCTGCTCCTCGATGCGCCCCAGCACGCTCACTCCTTCGCCACTCACCGCCATGCTCGACTCGCCGGCCAGCACCAGCTCCGGCGCCCCGGCGAGACCGCGCCGGAACCGGGCATAGACATCGAGCAGCTCCGGGATCCCCTTTCCCCGTTCCACCCGGCCCACGTAGAGCAGGAACGGCCCGTGGATCCCGAAGCGGCTCCGGAAGCGCTCGCCGGCGGCCGGTGGCGCCTCCACCCCCACGCCTACCACGCGGGCCCGGGCGTGCCCCGGAAAACGGCGGTCGATCAGGGCCAGCTCCTCCTCCGAGTTCACCAGGAGGACCGCCGGCTGCTCGAACACCTCGCGGTAGGCGTCGAAGTGGAACGGCTCCTCGTCGTGCGCGGTGGGGACCAGGAGCGTCCGGTCGCCCACCAGCGGCACCGACCAGGCGGTGGAGACATAGAGGTAGGTGAAGGCCACGAACCCGTCGTAGCCGCCGCCCTCCTCGGCCAGGTGGCGCCACAGCCCGGGAAGCAGCGGACCCTGGAGCGCCCGCCACCGTTCCTCGTCCGGGAGCGAGAGCGAGTGACCGAAGAGCCGACGCGACAGCGCGTTGAGCCGGTGCATCGGACGCGGCCCGGGAGTGGGGAAGCGCACCACCGGCACGCCGTCGACCTCGGACTCTCCGGCAGGCAAGGTGTTCGCCCAACTCAGGTGGTCCACTGCGCAGCTGGTGAGGACGCGGAGGTCCCAGTGCGGGGCGAGGTGCTCGACGATCTGCCGGGCGTGCGCCTCGGCACCACCGGTCACCTCCGGACCGTAGCGCTGCACGATGATGCCGACCCGGGGGCGGCGCGGGCGATGCGCCGGACGCGGCGTCCCGGTCAGCCCGATGTCCGCCAGCGCGGAGGCGAGTGCCCGCGCGCTCGACTCTGCCCCTTGTGCCCTCAGGCGCCGTTCCTGGCCGGCGAGGACGTCGGTGCGCAGCGCGGTGTCGGTCACCAGGCGGACCACCAGCTCGGCCAGCACCCCGAACCGCTTCTCGGTGAAGGCGATGCCTGCTCCCCCGAGCATCTCCACGGTCGCTCCGCCGCCGTAGGCGAGCACCGGGACGCCGGCGGCCATCGCCTCGAGGAGGCGGAGGCCCGTGCCGTCTTGCTCGTCCATCGACACCGCTACCGAGGCGCAGCGGAGCGCCGCCACCTGCTCGGCGTGCTGGAGCGGGCCGAGCCACTGGACGCCAGGCTGGTGCCGAGCCACCTCGCGCAGCTCGCGGGTGGCAGGAGGCATCGCCCGATCGGGAGCGAGGAGGAGGAGCCGGGCATCCGGCCGGAGTCGGCGGAGCTCGCCGTGGAGTCGGAGCAGGTCGTCGAGCCCGCTGCCGGCAGTCGGGCGTGCCACGGCGACCAGCGTCAGCGCGGCGCTGTCGAGGCGCTTCCGCAGCTCGGCATCGGCGCGCTCCGGGCCGTAACGCTCCGCCTCGACGTAGAGCGGGACCGCGCTGGTGGAGGTCCACCCGGCGCTCCGGAGCTGGGAGGTGGCGAAGGCGGAAAGTCCGATGCCGAGAGCACCCGGCTCGGCGAGTCCAGTGAGCTGGGCGCGTGCAGCCTGAAGGGACTCGTCCCACTCGGGCTCGACCGGATGAAGGTCGTGGAACACCACGCCCCGCCGGCAGGAGAGGTGGAGCAGGCGCGAGGCCAGCGAGCTCTCCCGGTCGTGATGGAGGAGCACCAGGTCGCCCGAGCGAGCACGGAGCGCGTCAGGATGGTGCACCAGCGCCTCGGTCCCCCCCTCGCGCTCCAGCGCGAAGAGCTCGCCGTCCTGGCCGAGACGCCGGAGCAGGGTCTGCAGCTCCACCGCAGCGAGCGTGGAAGTGTCGGTGAGGTGGAAGCGGGGGAGGAGCTGATGGACCGCCATGAAGGCTCGCCGAGCCTCTAGCACGGGCGTTTCGCGGTCAGTAGTCGCCCGCGCTCAGCTGTGTCAGGGTCGACGGGCTCCGTGCCCCTCTCCGTGGCCCTCGACGCGACGTTGTGGGACGAGCCGACCACCGGCATCGGCCTGTACGGACGCGCCGTCGCCGGAGCGCTCGGTGCGCGGGGGGTGAAGGTCGTCCGTGTCGGCGCCCGGAGCTCGGGAGAGATTCCCCGCCAGATCCGGAGCCGCACCCTCTACACCCTGGCCGAGCTCCCCGCGGTGCTCCCTCGTACCGGCGCCCCGCTCTTCCACGCGGTGGCCAACGTCGACCTTCCGGCGGTCCGGGTCCAGGGCGTTCGCTACGTGCTCACCGTCCACGACCTCATCCCCTTGACCTCGCCGGACACCGTGTCCCGCCCCTTCCACTGGCAGTTCCGGATCTGGCTCTCCCGTAGCCTCCAGCTGGCGGACCACGTGGTCTGCGTCAGCGACTGGACCCGGCAGGCGCTGCTCGCCCGGTACCCGGAGCTCCCTCCGGACCGGGTCTCGATGGTCCACAACGGCGTGGACCACGTCCGCCCTGCGGCGCTGGATGCCGTCTCCGAGGCCTGGCTCCGCAGCCTGGGCTTGCCCGAGCGGTGGGTGCTCTTCGCCGGGGCGCTCGATGCGCGGAAGAACGTCGGCCTGCTCCTCTCGGCGCTGGAGATCCTCGGCCCGAGGGCGCCCACCCTTGTCCTCGCCGGTCAGCCGTGGTTCGGCTCCGAGGCCATCGAGCGGAGGGTGGGGCGGCTCCGCGCCCGGGGGCTCGACATTCGACCCTTGGGCCATCTCGCCGAGCCGTTGCTCTGGGCAGTGATGGCCCGGGCGCCGCTGTTCGTCTTTCCCTCCCGCGACGAGGGATTCGGGTTGCCGCCACTGGAGGCGATGGCCCTCGGGACACCGGTGGTGGTGAGCAACGCTGCTTCCCTGCCCGAGGTGTGCGGGCCCGGCGCGGCCTACGTCGACTCCGACGACGTCCAAGGCCTGTCCCGGACGCTGGTCCGCCTGCTCGACGATCCCGCTGAACGCAAACGGATGGGGGACCAAGGTCGCACCCACGCACGGCAGTTCACCTGGGACCGGGTGGCAACGCACCTCCTCGGTGTGTACCAGGGGTTACTCGGCGCGGAGCGTCGATGAGGGGACCGGACGGGGCGATGGTAGACTGCCGCTCCACGTGACCCGGCTCGGCCTGATCGTGGGGATGCTCCTGGCGCCGCTGGCCCTCGGGCAGCCCGTCACCTACACCATCCCCATCGTCGGCCGCACCTCGGCGTCCTTCCCCATCGCCGGGACCTCGCCGCTCACCGAAGCGGTGGTGCTCCAGAACTCGGGCGCCGACCAGAGCCTCGCCATCGCCACCGGAGGCAGCCAGCCAGGGGTGTTCCTGGTCGCCAATCAGGGGCCGGCGTCGGTGACCGGCGTCCCCACCAGTGTCGACGCGGTGGCCACTGCTCCCGGGTTCGTCACCGGCGGCGGGCGCACGACGCTGGTCGCCTTCAGCGTCGGCGGGGCCGTCACCCTGGGGGCGATGAACAACGGGCAGTTCGGCGCGATCGACGCGGGCAGCATTCCCTCCACCACGCTGCTGGCGATGGTCGCTGCTCCCGACGGTGGCGCGGCGCTCTTCACCTCCGACGGCACCACCATCACCCGCTACGACATCGACGGCTCGCGGGGGATCGCCGTCCGGAAGGGGTTCACCATCTCTGCCAACCCCACCTCGGGCGGCGGCGGGGACACCCCGCGGGCCCTGGTGGTCGACGGCTTCGGCAACGCCTTCCGCGGCTTCGGCTACGTCGGCGGCGGGACGCTGGGGGACATCTATCGCTTCGACGCCCAGCTCGATGGGGGAGATCCGGAGGCCTACGACGTGGCGCTGGTGAGCAGCGGTCGTCTCGCGCCGCCGGTCACCGGGCTGGCGCTGATGCCGGGACGGTCGAGCCAGTACCTGCTCGCCGCCAACGCCCAGGGCCTCACCGTCTACAACCTCACCGTGCTGCCGGTGGACGCGCGCAACGGAGCGTTCATCCTCCGGGGGAGCGACGGCGCGGGGACGATCACTGCGCCCGGCGGGGTGGCGGCGACCAACCTCGGCATCGGGGCCGGATTTCCGGGCGGGGCCATCGTGGTGGGGAACATCCCCGACCGCACCCTGGCGATGCTGAGCTGGTCCGCGG
>Ga0318563_10000344_pt1 | contig 19385 bp, 14 predicted proteins | sample GRESIP066b5f19_FD_203689 | JGI IMG/M metagenome (GOLD analysis project Ga0318563, IMG submission 203689) | Tropical soil microbial communities from Luquillo Experimental Forest, Puerto Rico - GRE.SIPMG.066b5f19 | ecosystem: Environmental > Terrestrial > Soil > Tropical forest > Bulk soil... | reverse complement strand
CGTTGCCAAAGGACTCGACGCTCACTTTTCGGAATTCGGTCCCGCCGGCGCCAGGATGAGGGCGCCGGCGATAATCCTGGGCGACCGCTTGCTGCGCACACCTTATGGCAAGACGGCGCATGGCCTACTGCGGAAGAGCGACCGTTTTTCCATCGTCGGCATTGTGGAGGCCGACGGTGGCGGCGGCGACGCGGGAGAGCTGATTGGCGGCGATGCGCTCGGCATTCCGATCTCCGCTACGGTCGAAAACGCGATTTCAGCCGCGCCGGAGAAACCAGCCTGGGCGATTGTCGGCATTGCGACGCCTGGGGGGAGAATGAGCGCTGCGCTGAGGGGCTTAGCGCTGGCAGCGGCGCAAAGTGGGCTCTCACTCGTCAGTGGGCTTCACGACTATCTTGGCGACGACGGAAGCATCGTGGCGGCAGCGGCGATCCATGGCGCGCAGATCATCGATCTTCGCAGGCCGAAGAAGCCGAGCGAGATGTCCTATTGGTCAGGCGATGTGTACCAGCTGGCAGCCACCCGCATTGCCGTGCTCGGCACCGATTGCATCGTCGGGAAACGCACCACTGCCAACTTGATCGTTACTGGCCTAAGGTCGCGCCGGATCGCTTCGGAAATGATCTACACCGGCCAGACCGGTTGGCTGCAGGGCGCCAAGCACGGGTTCATTCTCGACGCGACCATTAACGACTTCGTGTCGGGCGAGATGGAGGCGGCGCTTGTCGCCTGTGAGCGCGACCGGAACCCTGACGTTATGGTGATCGAGGGTCAATCCTCGATGCAAAACCCGAGCACGCCCTGTGGAGCCGAGATCATCGTCAGCGGGGCGGTCCACGGCGTCGTTCTCCAGCATGTGCCGGGTCGGGAAACGTTTTGCGGCTATGGTCGCTTGCCCGGCGCACCGTCGCTCGAGACCGAGATTGCCATCCTCTCCGCCTACGCGAAGCCGCTGATCGGCATCTGCCTGAACTTCACGGAAGCAGAGGGGCTTAGACGCGAGCACTTCGAGCAGGAGCTTGCCGAGCGTTATCATGTGCCCGTCGTCGCTCCCTTACTGGGATCGATCGCCCCAATTCTGGATACGATCGAGAATCTGATGATCCGGGTCAAGGCAGCCCAGCGGAACGCAGTGCCGCTTGCATTCGAGACGGATCGTAGATCACGCTACAAGGCAAGCTCTCGAATTCAGCGCAACTGACCGAAGCGTTGCCGCGGCAGATGACGTTGCCGCCGCAACCAAATCTTGCGGCCTCTGGCGAAGATCTTGCCCGCGAATTTCAGCAGACTGTACCCGATACTCGTCCGGTACAGGACAAAAAGATGGCGCTGCAGATATTCGATGTACTTCTCCCGCGAGCGAAGCTGGGCCCGCAGCCCTTCGACCTCCATCTCGTGCGCGAGCAGGATGTCGACCTCGGCCGAGAGCTTCTCCAGGTATGCCGCAAATTCCCCGGGCGCCTGTCTTCTACCGGTCGATTTGGGGTCGCCGATCGCCTTGGCATAGAGGGCCTCGAATCGATCGACGGCTTGGTCGAGTGACCGGGTCGAACGCACGCGCTCCGTTACCTGCGCGGTCGCCTCCGGCCGGTAGTGCGCGAGCTCGGCTTTCAGCCAATCGGTGCCGACTTGGGTCCCCGATCGGAAATAACGAGGCGCGAAGTTCGTGTATGCGCAATCGTCGAAATTTTCCGGAGTCACCAGATTGCCGGCTTGCCCAGGAACAATCGGGATGACGGCGCATCCCGATGCCAGTGCCTCTATGGCGCACCGTCCGATGGCGAAGACCAGATCGTAGTCTGGCAGGAATGTTTCCGGCCGCGGACGCGGATTTTCATAGGCGTAACCGATCTTGTCCAGCGACAGGCCCTGGTCCGCACATGCGGCCTCGATCCCGGAAAGCTCTTCCTGCGAAAATCCGGAGCCGCCGAACAGAAGCGCCCGCGCAGGGCGTGCCGGCGCCTGGCGCACCGTCGAGAAACGTTTGGTGTTTACGAAGTTAGGCACGACGGTGACGAGGGCCGGCGATACCCCGTACATGGGCCCCAAACGAGGAACCATTCCCTCGGACATCACTACGTATTGGCGAATCCGGTCATGAATCGGCACCTGCTCCGCCCATTGCGAGCTGCCGTGACTGCAAAAGATCGCCGGAGTGTCGCCAAAATAGCTGAGTGCGGCCATCGCCTGCAGGTGATGATGACCATGGATGACGTCGGGGGTCCACGGAATCTCGTTCAGTCGCGATTTGACCCACACGCCGTTGGACTGCATGAGGCTCGCTGGGATTCCTAGGCGCGGACTAAACACCGCCACTTCATGACCACGGCGCTGCAGTTCGTTGGCGACCTCGATGGTTATCATCTCGGTCCCGCCCCAGCCGGTGAGCGCGCGCTGGGTCATCAGAATCCGCACGAGAGTCAATTCCCTCGCGGCGGGCGTAGCACCGGATACCGAGCTATACGGACTCGCGACAATGAGAATTCATCCATTGTTCCAGCGCCTTCCCGCTTTCAAACGAGGTAATCAGCGCATAGCGGAGATCCGGGCCGGGATGTGATACGGCATGGAAAAGCCGCTCGGAATCGATTACCAGCTGCCGATTGCGCGGCAAGGAAACGCTGGACTCGGCGTGCGGCTCCAGCGAATCGCGCAAAAGCATGTAAGAGTTGGGATCGTCCGTCAGCTCGAGCCAGACGCGAACGACCCATCCCTCCCCATCCGGGTTGAGGAGATTGTTGCGGTCGAGGTGCATGTGGAGGATGGCTTCGGCTTCCGTCTGCGGATTGAGCTTGACGACCCTGACGCGTCCAAAGCGTGCGCCGACATTCTTGACCCATTCGACCAGAGTAGGACATCGTTCGGCATTCTTTGTCCAGACGCCGTTCTTCTCGGACTTGCCGTACTGCCAGAATCCGCCGCACTCCATCTCGCCGGCCCCGGACGCTATGGGCGCAAAGTGCGTGTCACCGCCGCTCTTACGATGAAAATATTCGAGGCTCAGCCATTCCTCCTTGGGAATTACCGGGCCGGCATATTCGCCAAGGACCGCGAAGCCCCTCTCTTCCAGCGCCCTGAGTTTGACATGCGCGGCCGGATCGCCGCTGACTGCGTTCTCCAGATCGAAATCCCCCGGCGTCACAGCGCGAGACCGATCACCGCCCGTCAAAACCATTCGGCAGCCCTCCCGCTCACCGTCGAGCTACAGCAACGCGCAGACCCCAGCGCCGCAAGATCGGAGCGCCGATTTTCCGCCAATCTCGTGACCCGGCACCAATCTGTAACGATCTTCGCACGATGACCCCTGGCCGGCAAACATACGCGCCCGGAACGACCTCCAGCCATTCGATCGCATGAGCGGGCTGGATCGAGCTATTTTGCTGCCGAGCGGACATGCTTGGAATAGGCAACATTAGCCGAGTGAGCGGTTGGCGGAGCTATTGACATACGCAGATACGGCACGGGACCTTGGGTTGTCGACGAGCGGAGAACGGCGAACCAGATGACCGATGCTGCGATTTCTGCGCCAGAAATTGTCACGACAGACCTGCCAGACCCGAGTGTTCGTACCTGGATCGCCGATGGACTTGCGGCGTCAAATCGTCGCCATGCCGACGACCCGAGGGTGCAGCATCTGATCGTTCAGCTGCGGGCTCGCGGCACCAGCGAGCTGCTCGGCGGTCTCTGGGGGCGAACCGCCTGGCGCTGGCTTCACCTGGAACTGCTTTACGTCTCGCCGGCGTGGCGCGGCGCCGGCTGGGCAAGACAATTGGTGCGCGCGGCGGAGGAGGAAGCGGTCCGGCGCAATTGTCGGTCTGCCTGGCTCTACTCCCACGACTTCCAGGCCGCAGGGCTCTTTCAGCATCTCGGTTATTCCGTTTTCGGGACGCTATCGGACTATCCCGCCGGTCATGAGCGATTCTTCCTGCACAAGAGTCTTGCCGACGAATCGAAGAAGCGATGATTGCTGGGAGCAACAATCCATCGAACCAAGCAACCACGTTTATCGACGGGCATCACGCTATTGCCCGGGCATTGTCCGGCCTTTCTGTCGGCGCTGAACCAGCGACAGTCAGCGGCACGGTCGCATCGAGTGCGGGTCATTGAATCGTGTGTGGGATTGCGGGAATTTGGCAGCGCGACGGCCGTCCCATCGAGCGCTTGACCATCGATCGGTTCATTCGCGCTCTCGCCCACCGCGGCCCCGACGGGCAGGGCGTACTTGTTGACGACGGCGGCAGCCTCGCGCTCGCGCATCGCCGGCTGGCAATTCTCGATCTTAGCACTGCAGCCGAACAGCCTATGCGCTCCCAAAGCGGCCGCTATGAAATCACCTACAACGGGGAGGTGTATAATTTTCTCGAATTGCGTTCGGATTTAGAAGCGGCCGGGTGCCGATTTCGCACTGAAACCGACACCGAGGTCGTTCTCGCCGCGTATGAGCGCTGGGGACCGGACTGTCAGCTGCGCTTCAACGGAATGTGGAGCTTCGCGATCTGGGACCGCCACGATCGAAGGCTTGTTGTCGCGCGCGACCGGTTCGGGGTGAAGCCGCTTTACGTTCTCGTCGAGCCTCGACGCTTTGCATTTGCATCCGAGCTCAAGGCCTTTGTGCATCTCGAGGGATTTGAGCCCGTCGCGAATCAGCTGGCGCTTCAAGCGCGCCTTGCCGACAATTTCGGCGAGCATCTCCTGCTTTGCGGGATCGAGGTTGTCCCGCCTGGTCATTGGCTTGAGGTGACACCGGAAACCGTGGACCGGCACCGCTGGTGGAACACGCTCGACCATCTCATCAAGGTGCCGCGCGAATTGAGTGCGCAGGCGGAGGAGTTCCGCCATCTGCTCACGGATGCCTGTAGGCTGCGCCTCAGGTCCGACGTGCGTTTGGGAACCTCGTTGAGCGGAGGGCTCGACTCTTCTTCCGTCCTTTCCGCGATTGCTACCGCGCATCGAACGCGTCATGACGCCAGGCGAACCGCCCCGGAGTGGCAGCGAGCATTCATTGCGGGCTTCCCTGGTTGCCCGCAGGATGAAACCGAATACGCTCTGTTAGTCGCAAGGACGACTGGCGCAGTTCCGCTGGTCCAATCGCTTACCGGCAGGGATTTTCGGCCGGATATCGATGCTTATCTCAGTCAATTCGAAGAGATCGGCGGGTTATTCGGTGCAGCTGCGTGGATGATGTACCGGGAAATGCGCCGCGACGGGACTTTCGTTTCGCTGGATGGACACGGAAGTGACGAATTGCTCGGTGGCTACGACGTCCACATCTTGCTCGCGCTCATGCGTGGTCGTGGCATCGTTTTCGAGCCCTACCGTGCGCTCGATCTGATCAATACGCTCCACGGAATGGTTGATCGCGCACCGGCCAGCAAAGCGATGCTCGCCGCCATGACCGTTCCCGCCTTTCGCCATGCCGCTCGCCGACTGCCGTTGGCCCAACTCCTCTCTGAAATGTTGCTGCGGGATGCCCGTGTTTGGCCCGATTCGGCGGAGCCGGCCGCTCGGGACGAACAACGGGAAATCGACAAGCTCGGGCCTCTCACCGGTTCGCTCTACCGAAGCTTTCACCGCCACCTCCTTCCCTGGATCCTGCGCAATTTTGACGTTCACTCCATGGGCCACGGCGTTGAGGTGCGAATGCCATTCATGGACTGGCGCGTCGTCCGTTATGCCTTCTCGGTTCCCGAAACCAGCAAGGTTGGCGGCGGATATTCGAAGCGGTTGCTGAGAGAGGCGATGCGGGGTTCGCTGCCGGACTCAATCCGCCTGCGGCGACAGAAGGTTGGCTACAACGTCCCGGTGGCTCAGTGGCTCTCTGATGGCCTGCAGGACTGGCTTTGGGATGAGCTCAACGACCGCGAATTCCTCCACAGCGAGCTTTGGGATGGGCCCGCCCTCCTCGCTTCGGCGCGCGCGAAACGAGAGGCGGGTACCGCGTGGCATCCTGCCGAGGCGCACAAGGTCGCGCTCGCGGCCACGGCGCACTGGTGGCAGACGCGCTGGGTCCGCCTGTCGCGCGCATCGGCCGGAAGAGTCGCCCGAGGCTCGGCGGCCGATGTCGGTCAGCTCAGTTCGGCACGCCCTTGCTCGGATCGGCCGGGAACGCCGCGTTGACTTGCACGCCGCGGATCAGGTCGAGCGCATAGTTGAGCTGCTTGTCCTGCTTGGGGTCGGTCGGCACAAACGCCGCCGATCCGGCCTCCTCCTTGGCGCCGCTTGGCGCGGCGAGGTGGCCCTTGAGGCTCGCTTCGCCGAAGGTCGGCTGCGGTCCGGTGCCGGTCGCGTCCGGCGGCGGGTCCTCTGCGACGATGACGTCGGGATCGATGCCCTTCGCCTGGATCGAGCGGCCGGTCGGGGTGAAGTAGCGCGCCGTTGTCAGCCGCAGCGCGCCATTGGTACCGAGCGTGATGATCGTCTGCACCGAGCCCTTGCCGAAGGAACGGGTGCCGATGATGGTAGCCCGGTGGTGATCCTGCAAGGCGCCGGCGACGATCTCCGAGGCCGACGCCGAGCCGCCGTTGACGAGCACAATCACCGGCTTGCCGGCGACGAGATCGTGGCCGGTTGCCTTGAAGCTCTGCACCTGGTCCGGTCGCCGGCCGCGGATCGAGACGATCTCGCCCGAGTCGATGAAGTCGTCGGAGACCTCGAGTGCCTGGTCAAGGAGACCGCCGGGATCGTTGCGGAGGTCGAGGATGTAGCCCTGAACCTTGTCCTTGCCGATATCCGACTGGATCTTGTCGATCGCCGCCCGCAGTCCTTCAGCGGTCTGCGCGCTGAACTGGGTGATGCGGATGTAGCCGACCTGTCCCTCTTCGCGCGACTTGACCGACTGGACGACGATCTCCTCGCGAATGAGCTTCACGTCGAACGGCTTGTCCTGGCCCTTGCGCACGACGGTCAGGGTGATCGGCGAGTGGACGGCGCCGCGCATCTTGTCGACCGCTTCGCCGAGCGTCATGCCCTGTACATCCTCGCCGTCGATCCTGATGACGAGGTCGTTGGCAAGGATGCCGGCGCGGGAGGCTGGCGTGTCATCGATGGGCGAGACCACCTTGATGATCCCGTTCTCCATCGTAACCTCGATGCCGAGGCCACCGAACTTGCCGGTGATCTCGGCCTGCATGGTCTTGTAGTCCTTCGGGTTCATGTAGCTCGAATGCGGGTCGAGCGAGCTGAGCATGCCCTTGATCGCGCCCTCGACCAAGGCGCCGTCGTCGGGCTGCTCGACATAGTCGGTGCGGACCCGGTTGAAGACGTCGCCGAAGAGGTTGAGCGCGCGATAGCTGTCCGCTGCTGCCGCCTCCGCGGCCGTCGGCAACGTGAGGTGCGCCTCCGACAAGGCCACGCCGCCGGCACCGATAGCTGCACCGGCGAGGAGAAGGGCAACTTTGCTGTTCATAGGGCGATCTCTTGTGAACCAGAATGACGGCGCTCGGAGCTACGAGCGATCTTTCACGACTGTGGCCAAATAAGGCCGCGTCAGTAAATAGGATGGCAAGCTGCCAGTGAGTAGTCCATTAAATTTCGTTCATGCAGTGTTCGCATGGCCCGCGAGTCGCTCTTAACATGAGCGGCGAGCTCCCTTAGCTCTAATCCTTTTGTACAAGCAACTGTACAAAAGTGTGCAATCCCGATAAGAGAGGCATCATCGGCGCGCGCCGCCGGAGCCGGCATTTGCGAGCAAGAGCATGCCCAAGGAACTCATGGTGGATCCTGTCGCGCAGCGAAGAGCGGGCAAGCTCTCCTTTGCCGAGATCCGCATCCATGCCTACGCAACGCCGCTCGGCGAGGAGCGGCATCGGCATGGCGATGTGCGGCTCCGCGAACTTCTTCGGACGATGCTCATCATTCGCGAATTCGAAACGATGCTCGCCGCCTTCAAGGGGCGCGGCGCCTATGCCGACATGGCCTTCGCCTACAAAGGGCCGGCCCACCTGTCGATCGGGCAGGAGGGGGCGGCGGTCGGCGCGGCGCTGGCGCTGCGGCCGGATGACCACGTCTTCGGCAGCCATCGCAGCCATGGCGAATTCATCGCCAAAGGGTTCTCGGCGATCTCCGCCCTTGCGCCGGCCGAGCTCCTGTCGATCATGGAGGCGCATCGCGGCGGCCGTCTCCTTCGCGTCACGGAAAGGCTCCTCCCCGCGACGAACGAAGCGGCACTCGCCGAAGGCTTCCTTCTCCTCGGCCTCCTCGCCGAGATCTTCATGCGTGCCGACGGCTTCAACGGCGGCATGGGCGGCAGCATGCACGCCTTCTTCCCGCCTTTCGGCATCTATCCCAACAACGCCATCGTCGGCGCCTCCGCCGGAATTGCGGCCGGCGCGGCCCTGTTCCGTAAGGTCAACGGCTCATCCAACATCGCGGTCGCCAATGTCGGCGACGGCTCGACCGGCTGCGGCCCAGTATGGGAAGCGATGAATTTTGCCGCCATGGCGCAATATGATCGTCTGTGGCCGGCACAGTTCCATGGCGGGCTGCCGGTCCTCTTCCTCTTCGTCAACAATTTCTACGCCATGGGCGGCCAGACGATCGGCGAAACCACCGGCTGGGATCGCTTGTCCCGGATCGGCGCCGGCATCCGGGCCGACAACCTCCACGCCGAAACCGTCGACGGCAGCAACCCGCTTGCCGTCGCCGATGCCGTCGCGCGCCAGCGCGCGATCCTTTTGAGCGGTGGCGGGCCGGCCCTCCTCGACGTCGAGTGCTACCGGACGACCGGTCACTCGACCACCGACGCCAATGTCTATCGCTCGCGCGAGGAGATCGCGGCGTGGAACGCCCACGACCCCATCGCCCTCCATGCCGCTTCGCTCCGCGAGGCCGGCATCCTCTCGGCCAACGACGAGGCATCGATGCGCGATGCGGCCGGCGGCCTCATCCGCGCGGTCACCGCCGCGGCGGTGGACGCGACGGCGATGCCGGCGGTCGATATCCCCGCCGATCCGACCCTGATCGGCCGGCTGATGTTCTCTCGCCGCGAGGTGCCGCTTCCCATCACGGCGAACGGTCTCCTCGCCGATCCCGAGACCTCTCCCCCGATCCGCCAGCTCGCCGGGAAGCGCCGGTTCGGCCTGACGGAAACCGGGGACAAGATCTCCGCCATGCGAGCGATCACCGTCCGCGATGCCCTCCTCGAGACCATCCTGCATCACTTCGCCCACGATCCGAGCCTTGTCGCCTATGGCGAGGAGTGCCGGGAATGGGGCGGTGCCTTCGGCGTCTATCGCGGCGCCTCGCCGCGCTTCTGCCCTACAACCGGCTGTTCAATGCCCCGATCTCGGAAGCGGCGATCGTCGCCTCCGCGGTCGGCTATGCGATTGCTGGTGGCCGCGCGCTCGTCGAGCTGATGTATGGCGATTTCATCGGGCGCGCCGGCGACGAGATCTTCAATCAGCTGGCGAAGTGGCAGGCGATGTCGGCCGGCCTCCTGAAAATGCCGGTCGTCGTCCGCTGCTCGATCGGCAGCAAATACGGCGCCCAGCATTCGCAGGACTGGAGCGGGCTGATCGCCCATATTCCGGGTCTCAAGCTCGTCTATCCGGCCACGCCCTACGACGCCAAGGGGCTGCTCGCCGCGGCCCTCTCGAGCGAGGATCCGGTCGTCTTTTTCGAGAGCCAGCGCCTCTACGACACCGTCGAGCTGTTCCGGAGCACCGGCGTTCCGACCGACTATTATCGCCTGCCGATCGGCGTGCCGGACGTTAAACGGGAGGGCGACGACGTGACCGTGCTGACCGTCGGCCCGTCGCTCTATGCGGCCATGGCCGCAGCCGATCGCCTCCGGAGCGATTTCGACGTCTCTGCCGAGATCATCGACGCGCGCTCCCTCGTCCCGTTCGACTACGCGCCGGTTCTCCAGTCGGTGAAGAAGACCGGCCGCATCTTGCTCGTCTCGGAAGCGTCAGAGCGCGGCAGCTTCCTCATGACGCTTGCCGCCAATGTCGGACGCTTTGCCTTTCACGACCTCAAGGCGCCACCCCGTGTCCTCGGTGCGCCCAACTGGATCGTGCCGGGCGCCGAAATGGAAACTACCTATTTCCCGCAGGCCGACGACATCATCGATATTGTCTGCGGGGAGCTCATCCCGGCGAAGAAGCAGAACCGTCGCGGCCTGCGTGACTGGAATGAGGTCGAGCTAGCCAAGCTTGGGCTGTGACGACAGGCGCCGACGGTGCGGCTGCGACCGGGAAAGAGGCTGGCGTCCTTGGAGAGGAGGTTTCGGTGACTGTTCCGATCGTGGTGCCGCAGCTCGGCGTCGAAATCGAGGAGGCCCAGGTTACCGAATGGCTGAAGGCTGTCGGCGACCGCATCGAGCAGGGCGAGCAGGTGGTGGTGATCACGACGCCGAAGGCGACGCTTGAGCTCGAGGCCCCGGCGACCGGCGTGCTCGCGGCCATCGCCGCCGGTGTCGATGAAATCGTCAAGGTGGGCGCGACGCTTGGCACTATCGCTGAAGACTGAGCCGGGATCTGCGGCCTCTCCCGCCGCCGTTGTGGCGGGCCGGCCGATTGGCTTCGTAGCCCGTGGCGATCACGGACCGCCGGTGATCCTGCTGCACGGCTTTGGCGCCGACCGGATGGCCTGGGCGCTGCAGCAGGCCGCCCTTGCCCAGTTTGCCTCGACGGTGGCCGTCGACCTGCCGGCCCACGGCGGATCGGATAACCACGTCGGTGATGGATCGATCGCGTTCCTGAGCGAGGTTGTCGCCGGCCTCCTCCGATCGAATGACGCTGCACCGGCGCATCTCGTCGGCCACTCGCTCGGCGGTGCGATCGCGATCGATCTCGCCCATCGCTTTCCGGATCGTGTCGCATCGCTGTTTTTGGTTGCACCAGCCGGGTTGGGACGCGGGATCGACCACGCTTTCCTCACCGACTTCATGTCGATGCAGAGCCTCGATGAGGCGCAGCGCGTGCTCGAGCGACTGGTCGCGCGACCGCGTTTGATCAATCTTCAGATGGCGGCGCGCGTCCTCGACCGGCTCAATCAGCCTGGAGCGCGCGAAGGCCTCCGCAAGATCGCCGCCGCGCTTGCGGACGCGGCCGGCGTGCTCGCGCCGGCGATCGCGTCGATCAGCCGATCGAGCCTGCCGAGGATCGTCGTCTGGGGCGAGGAGGACCGCATCAACCCGATCGATGAGGATCGGGTCACCTCCTTCGCCAAGAACCTGACCCTTCTTGCCGCGACCGGCCACATGCCGCAGGTCGAGAATGCGGCGAAGGTCGAGATGCTCCTGCGCAGCTTCTATCGCGAGCTGGGATTGAGCTGACGATGACGAGGCTCCGACGCATCGCCGGCCGTGCCACCGGCACGGACAGCGACGGATCGGAGCGCCTCCGCGCGGCCTGGCTCTATTACAATTTCGGCCTGACCCAGCAGGAGGTCGCCACCCGGCTCGGCATCAGCCGCGGCACCACGATAAAGCTCCTCGACGAGGCGAAGGCGCGTGGCGAGGTCCAATTCTGGATCAGCGAGGGCGAACGGAGCTGCGTCGAGCTGGCATTGCGTCTCGAGGATGCGCTTCACCTCGACGAGGCCATCGTCGTGCCGGCGGCCGGCGATGTCGAGCACGTCGCGGCGGCGGTTGGGCTCGCCCTCGGCAAGTTCCTGTCGGAAGCGGTAACCGACGGCATGACCATCGGCGTCGGCTGGGGGAGGACGTTGATGGCCTCGCTCGCGAGCCTCAGGCCGGACCGGCGCGAGGGCGTCAAAGTGGTGTCGCTGGTCGGCGGCGTCGTCGAGGCGCGCGGGCGCAATCCGCTCGAATATACCTGGCGCATGGCGAGCCAGTTCGGCAGCGAGTGCTACTTGTTCATCGCCCCGGCCTTTGTCGATTCGCCGACAACGAAGAAAAGCCTCATCGAGAAATGCGGCCTCGCGCCGCTCTTCGATCTCGCCGCATCGCTCGACCTTGCCGTGGTCGGCGCCGGCGACGTCGGCGCCGGCGCGAGCGGGCTCGCTGCCAAGATGCTGTCACGAGGCGAGCTCGACGAGCTTGTCGCGATGGGCTGCGTCGCCGACGTGCTCTGCAATTTCCTCGATGCGGAGGGAAGGAGTATCGATCACCCGGCCAATCGCCGGGTGATGTCGGTCAGGCTCGACGACCTCGCCAAGGCCCGCCACATCGTCATCGCCGCCGGCGGCGCCCACCGTGCCGTCGCTATCCGCGCGGCCATCGCCCGCCTCGGCTGCAATACGCTGGTCACCGATGAAGCGGCCGCCCGAGCGCTGATCGCGCCGGCAGGGTAGATCGGTCTGGACGGGACACCGTGGCTCGGCGCCGATGCTTTCTTGTCGGCTGACGCGCCGGGATGGGCATGCGGCCCGGCCTATCGCATTTCAGGAGCGGACATGAGGCCCGGCTCCGTCAACTTTCCATTTTCGACGAGTCGAGCGGCTTCCGCCGCAAGAATCCCCTTGCAGCGATCGCGGCATTCAAGCGGTCTTTCCCAGCCGACCACCGGGGCGTTGCTCTTACATTGGGGCTCGCAGGCTCTGCGTATCGCGGAGCGACGACTCCCAGCCCTCGCTCGTGGCGCTACTGCCGGTCACCCGTCGATCCCGAGCCCGTCCTTCAGCTCGATCAGCGCCTGAAGCACGAACGTCGCTTGCTCGAACCAGTCCTTCTCGAGGAGGTCAACACGGTCGCCGTTGAAGCTGTGCTGGCCGGTGACAAGGTTGCCGATCACCATCAGGCTCGCTCCGGCGAAGCATCTGCGACAGCTCGCGATCGTCAGGATGGCGGCGACTTCCTGCTCGACGCTGAGCACGCCGAGGTCATGGTATTGCTGCACATATTCCTCGATCCGCTGCGAGGGATAGAAGCCGTCGGTGGTGCGGATGATGCCGGTGTGCACGGTCTTGCCGGCAGCCTTCGCCGCCTTCGCCAGCGCCTGGACAACGCGGTAGTCGGCGACCGCGGGATATTGCAGCGGCGCATAGTAGCGTGTCAGCCCCTCGTCGCGGACGCTCGCCGTGGGCACGACCACGTCGCCCATGGCGATGTGCTCCTGGATGGCGCCGGTCGCGCCGATCTGGATGAACACCCGACCGCCGAGATTGATCAGCTCCTCCATCACGTTGGAGGTCTGCCCGGCGCCGATGCCGGCGCATGAGACCGTAACGCGGCTTGCCTTGTACGCCCCGGTGAGGGTGCTCACCTCCCAACCGGCGTCGCTCCGATAGTCGACGCGGTCGAGGAGCGCGCCGCAACGCTCCACGTGGTCGCGGAAGTTGGTGAGGATGACGAGTGGCGCGACGTCGCCTGGCTTGCACCCGGTCACCGGTCCAACATGACCCGGCATCTCGACATATCTCGGCAGCTTCAGCAGGCCCATTCGATCTCCCCTTCGCTCAAATCACTGCTTCCCGGTTGGCGCTCAGCTTCGCTCGGATGGCACCAACTGGGCCGTGGCTATATGCTCCGTATCCACCCTTCACCCAACCGGGCTTTGGTCGCGTCAGTTGATGCCGCTCAACCGATCGCCGTTTGACCGCCTCCTGCTTGCCGTAGCCGGCGTCCTTGGCGCGACCGGTATCGCCGCGGCTGCCGCCGCCAGCCATGGTGGTGATACGCCGATCCTCGCCGCCCTCGCGCTGATTGACTTGTCGCAGGCGCCGGCGATCCTCGCGCTGGCGCTCTATCCGAATCGAAGCCGGATGCTCACGGCGAGCACAGGGCTCATCGGCTCCGGGGCGCTCCTCTTCTCGGCTGATCTCGGCGCCCGCCACTTTCTCGGCAACCGCCTCTTTCCGCTGTCGGCGCCGCTGGGCGGCCTGGCGATGATCGGCGGCTGGCTGCTTCTGACCGTCGCCGCGCTGGCCGCGGGTGTTCGCCGGGGACCAAAGTGATGGGTGCCGACCGAGCCGGACCGACGCACCCTGGAAAATGGACAAGGCAACGACGATCTCTCCGGGATAGCTTTGAGATCGGCTGGAGGAGGTAAACGCAGTGGCGAAACCGGTTTGTGTGGTCGTCGGCATTGGGCCGGGCAATGGTCGGGCATTGGCGCGGCGGTTTGCCTCAGGCGGCTATGCCTTGGCTCTCCTGTCGCGGCGCAGCGATCTCAGCCAAAGCCTGGCGAGCGAGCTCGCCGATGCGCGCGCCTTTGAATGCGACGTCGCCGATGCTGCTTCGGTCAGCCGCGCTTTCGAGCGCATCCGCGCCGAGCTCGGCGAGGTCGCTGTGCTCGTCTACAACGCCGGCTCGGCGGCATGGGGCGGCGTCGAGGAGATCAGTGCGGCGTCGTTCGAGGCCGATTGGCGGGTCAATGCGTTCGGCCTTCTCCTGGCATCGCAGGCGGTCATTCCGGCGATGAAGCGGAGGGGCGCCGGCAGCATCGTCGTCATCGGCGCGACTGCTTCGCGCCGCGGCATGCCGCGGACGGCATCGTTTGCTCCGGCCAAGGCGGCGCAGCGCAGCCTCGCCGAATCGATGGCACGCCAGCTCTGGCCCGCCGGCATCCACGTCTCGCTGATCATCATCGACGGCGTCATCGACCTCGAGCGGACGCGTGAGCGGATGCCGGACAAGCCCGACGATTTCTTCCTCAAGCCGGACGACATCGCCGCGACCGCCTACTGGCTGACAGAGCAGCCCCGCTCCGCCTGGGCCTTCGAGGTGGAGGCACGACCTTTCGGCGAGAAGTGGTAGCGGGGGTTGGGAAATAGGTGTTGGGTGTTAGGTTTTCGGGAAAAAGAACCCGGAGGCCCACGGCGGCAAAACCTATTCCCTAACACCCAGCACCTAGTCCCTTGCCAGCTCCTCGTTCCAGAATGTCAGCAGGCCGTTCATTTCGGCGCTTTGGCGATTGATGCCGTCGGCGATCCGTCCGTAGAAATTGGCGATCGCGTGAAAGACCTGGCTTTCGACGAAGTCTTCGCCGACGAAGCCGCCGATTTCGTCGAGCTCGGGCACCCATCGTTGCGCCTTGCCGAACATGTCCGGGATAGAGCGCTGGAACCGTGAGTGAAGCGCCGCCTGGCTCGCAGCGATTTCGGCGCGAAGGGCTTCGGCAACGCCGGCACGGCTCGCCGCGAGGCTCATCGCCGCCGCCAGTGCGACCAATCCTTTGGTGATGCCGGCATAGCTCATCTTGAGCGCCGACGCCGCGCCGATCGGCGCCTCGAGTGTTTTCACCGCGAGGCCATGGCGGCCAAGTTCCGTGAGCTTGGCGGCATGATCGCCGGAGGCGTAGAAAACCGGACCGGCGACGCCGTCCGCGGGCGGCGCTCCGATGATCGCGGCATCGATGAAGGGAGCCTCGGTCTCGGCGATGACGGCAGCGATCTCTCCGACCGTCGCCGGATTTACCGCGTTGCAATCGGCGTAGACCGCCTTGTGCTTCGCCGAGGCGATCTCCGGCGCGAGCGCCTCGGCGACGACCCTGGCTTGATTCGGTGGAACGATGGAGAGGATGAAATCCGACTGCGCTGCCGCGGCGGGCGATATTGCCGTCATGCCCGCCGTCTTCGCACGTTCGGCGGTGGTGGGGCTTCGCCCGTCAAGCAGAGTGCGTACCTCCACACCAGCGCGAAACAGGCGGCGGCCGACCGCACTGCCCATGCTGCCCGGCGCTATGATCGTGACGATGGTCAATTCGCTATCCTCGACAGGGGATTGGGGAGTGGGATTGGGTGCTGGGGCAAGTGCAAATATGAGACGGCGAACTTCCTGGCCTGACGACCACCCCCCAACACCTACCCCTCCTCCCAGACGCCGACCAGATCATGGCGCATGATCGGCCGCGGTGGGGCGCGGCAGGCGACGGTCGTAAAACCGGGCGGAGGAAGGTCGAGACATAGCCTGTGCTTGTCGCGCTCGGCGACATGCCAGCGTCGAACGGATAGGCTTCCAGGGCCGGCGCGCCGCCCTGCTTGGCGGCGCGGAGCGCGGCCTGGATCAGTGCGGTCGCGATGCCTTGCATGCGGTAGCCCTTGCGGACATAGAAGCAGGAGAGCGACCAGACCGGCAGATCGTCGACCCGCCTGAGCCGCCATGTGCGGTCGAGCCAGGGAACAGCATTGCGCGGCGTCATTCTCGACAAGGACGGACTCGGGCAGCGGCTGCTCCAGATGACGAGGCCGGACTCATCGGGTCCGGCGAGACCGAACCCCGGGGACCTCGTCGAGAAAGTTCACGATTTTCTCTACCATTGCCTGCTGGCGGCGAAGAAGGCGGCGCGGGGCGAGCTGTTTGTGGCCCTGCAGTCGATCGACTGCTATCTGCGCCGACAGCTCTTCGAGCTCTTGCAGATCCGCGACGATCTCGTTCGCGAGCGACCGACCGCCTGGTACGGGGCACGGATGCTGGAGCTCCGCGCCGACAAGGCAACGATTGCCGGGTTGGCCGCCACCTGTGCCGGCTGCGAACTGACCAGCATTCGAGGCGCGCTCGAAGCGACTATCGCCCTACACCGGTCGTTGGCCGGAGACGTTTTCGACCGGCTCGGGCTGATCTATCCCGACGAAGCCGAGACACGCGTCCGGGCGATGATCGCGGAGATCGAGCTCACGTGGCCGGCAAATCAATCGAGGGCCTGATCGCCATACCGGCAGGGAGCATTGGCGCGGCGCTTCGTTGGCCGAAGTGGCGCCGGCGGCCGAGCACGTAACGCATGATCAGGTTGACGTAGAGCCCTGCACCGCTGGAATAGATTCGCCAGCCGCCCTCGAAGCCGACGCGGGCCGCCTTGACGTCATCCCAGTGCGCGGCCGACGCGTAACGGTCGGGAAAGGCGGCGTCGCTGCTGCTGAAATAGGCGTTGCGCTGACGCGGCTGCGCATTCGCGACGTTGTCGGTGACCGCGATCGGGTTGACCGCCTGCAGCCCTTCCCAGAAGGCGTCGGCCTCGCCGAGCACCGCCATCGCCTCGCAATAGCGAAGATGAAAGTGGACGTACATGAGGCCGATCTCACGACCGAAGAAGGATGAAGACTCGGCGCGGCGAAAGACGGTCTCGATACCGCCGCGATAAGCGACCGGACGGTCCATCAGCCTGACCCCGTCGGGGAAGAGGAGGTTTTGCCGGATGAGCTGGAGATGATGGCGAGACTGCTCAGGCGTGAACAGCTCGGCGAGGATGCCTTGCACCATCGGCAGCAGCGAGTAGGAGAGGCCGGTGCGCTTGTCGGTCGGGTGAAGGAGGAGCTCCGGCGGTCCGCCCTCGGGCGTGAACAGACCATAGCCGGCGATCGTGCCGTCGCGGATTAGGTGGCGGTCGATATCGTCGCGAATCGCGGCGGCGAGGCCAGACAATTCGCCGGCCGCTTCGTCTCGGCCGGCGCGGCGAAGGACCTCAATGTAGCGGACGATCTGCTGGAAAAAGAGGATCACCGTCCAGCTGCTCACCATCCAATCCTTGAGCCGCGGGTCAACCGGCTGCAGCGAATCGTTCCAGTCACCCTCGCCGTAGCGCATGAGCTCGGTGCCGGCGATGGAACGGTGCCGGCAGGCGGCGATGAGCTTGTCGATGTGGGTCGCGATCGTGTCCTGACCGTTGCTCGCCGCTCCGTCCGGCCGCCGCCAGGCGACCGGCTCATCGAGGAAAGCAAGGTCGTTGGTCGCCTCGACATAATCGCAGACCGCCTTCAACGGCCAGACGATGACGTCGCCATGGCTATGGCTGTCGCGGATATTGGAATAGGGCGGCAGCATGAACCACTGCGGCCAGTCCGCCGTCGCCTCCCCTTGCTCGGCAAAGACCTGCTTGAGGATCTCGCGGACGACCGCGTCGTGCTCGAGCGCGAGCAGGAACTCGACCGGTCCCTGGCAGACGTCGCGCGTCCCCCAAGCGGCGCCGGTATATTGCTCGAGGCCGTGGGGCACTGTGAGATGGACCGTGGCGTTTTGGGCGAGCCACGGGAAAACCGCGTCGAGTGCGGTGACCTCGGGGCTGTCGCCAACAATCCGGAGACCGCGGGTGACACGATGCCAGTAGTCGGCCGCCGGTGCGGTCGACAGCGGGTCGGCCACGCCGGCGGCATACTTTTCGGCCAGGCTTTGCGCGAGCCCAGCGTCGGTCATCGACCCGGTCACCGCGAACGAAAAGCCGGTCGTGGCCGTCGTCACAATCGCCGCGCAGCCGCTGTTGGACGGCACCGTCGCCGAGCCATAGAGCAATTCCTCTCCGCCGACGGCGGCGACCGCCTCCGGCGTATCGATCACGAGATGGTAGGCGGCTTGCGGGCGCACTTGACCCCATAGCCAGTCGGGATCGGGCCGGAAGACGAAGCGCTTCCTCGCCGCGTCGATTTCAAGGCGGCCGCGGTGGTCGAGCTCGCGCTCGCCGAGGACGAGGTGGCCGAAGATCAGGAACCGGCAGGGCGGGCCGGCGACGACGATCCGCCACTGCATGGCCGGGTCACTTCCCGAGGCGATAGCGCGCACGGTGATGGTGCGATCGTCGAGGCGATAGATCCAAATGCAATCGCTGAGCCCGATGTCGAAAGCCGACGGCACCGTCAGAAACCGCCATCCGGCGCCACAATCGATGAGGATCCTGAGGCCGCTGGCGCGGGTGATGTTGTAGGGATCGCGCGAGACCGAGAAGAGCTTTTGCAGCGACGTATTGCCGATGGTCAGCTGAGCGCCAAAGACGCCATGCATCCAGCAGGTCGCGCACAGTGTCGCCTCGTCGAGGAGCATGCCCTCGCCGCTGCGGAGGAGAGCGCCATGGCGGCGGGCAACGATCAGCTCCTTCTCCCGGAGGACGACGTGACGCCTTCCTTCCCCGCCATCCGAACGAGGCGGGCGATGATCGGGCGATGGCGGCACGAAGAAGGACAGGCGTTCACCGTCCCGCCACTCCTCGTTCGATCGCTCCGGCCAGAGACGCGCAATCGCCGCGTCGGCGAGCGGGCGGCTGAGAGCGGCTGGCGCGGCCTGCACGACGCTCCGGACCGTTCGCGCGAGCACGACCTCGCGCCGCACGAAGTCGCGTGCGGCGCGTTCGGCCGCCTCGACCCGGGCGAGATCGGCATCGCCGGACGCCTCGGCATGATCGCGCTGATAGAGGCCGAAGAACGTCCAGCTGCTCGTCTCGCCGGAGGCAACCTCGACGCGGCGCGACTGGAGGACGGCGCAAGCGACCTCGTGCTGCAACCGCTCGCTCGGCAGATCTCGCCAGCCGACGGCGAGCTCCCCGGTCGCGCGGAAGGCGGGACCAAAGAGCTGCCTTGCATCGGTCGCGAATCCTGCCGCACCGCCGAGGCAGCCATGGGCCACCCAGGGATGGCCGCCCGCCTGCTGCAAGTTCTGCCGGCTCATGATCACCGGCCCGCAGCGCGGATGGGCGGCAATGTGATGGTCGATATATTGCGATGCATAGGCCTCGCCGTTCATCAGGAAGCCGCGCGGGCCGAGGCCGATGTCCTGGGCG
>Ga0318563_10000343_pt1 | contig 19397 bp, 19 predicted proteins | sample GRESIP066b5f19_FD_203689 | JGI IMG/M metagenome (GOLD analysis project Ga0318563, IMG submission 203689) | Tropical soil microbial communities from Luquillo Experimental Forest, Puerto Rico - GRE.SIPMG.066b5f19 | ecosystem: Environmental > Terrestrial > Soil > Tropical forest > Bulk soil... | reverse complement strand
CCGACGTCACCGGGGACGCCGAGCTCCTCGACGCCTATTCCGATGCGGTGACACAGGTTGCGGCAGGCGTTGGACCGGCGGTAGTGCGGGTCGAGACGCAGCAGCGGTCGACGCGAGGCCCGCAGGGCGGCCTCGGCTCGGGCGTCATTCTCTCGACCGACGGGCTGATCGTCACCAACAGCCACGTCGTCAGCGGTGCCCGGACGATTCGCGTTGCCGATAGCGAGGGCCGGACGACCGACGCCCAGCTCCTCGGCGACGACCCCGATACCGATCTCGCCCTCATCCGCGCCAATGCGGCCCGTGACCTCGCCACCGCACGGCTCGGCGATTCCAAGCGCCTGCAGCGCGGCCAGCTGGTTGTCGCCATCGGCAATCCGCTCGGCTACGAGGCGACGGTCACCGCCGGCGTCATTTCGGCTCTCGGCCGCTCCATCCGTGCCAGCACCGGCCGCCTGATCGAAGACGTGATCCAGACTGACGCCGCCCTCAATCCCGGCAACTCCGGCGGGGCGCTCGCCTCCTCGCGCGGCGAGGTGATCGGCATCAACACCGCGATGATCCCCGGCGCCCAGGGCATCTGCTTTGCCGTCGCCAGCAATACGGTCAGCTTCATCGTCAGCGAGCTGATCCGGCACGGGCGCGTCCGCCGCGCTTTTATCGGCGTTGCCGCCCAGACGGTGCCGGTGCCGCGCCGCCAGGCGCTTGCGGCCGGCATCGACAATCGTGCGGGCGCGATGCTGACGGCGGTCGAGCCGGGCGGCCCCGCCTCCACTGCCGGCCTTCTCCGCCAGGACGTGGTGGTCGCCCTCGACGACGTCGCCGTCACCGGCGTCGACGACCTGATCCGCCTCCTCAGCGCCGATCGGATCGGCCGTACGGCCACCATGCGCGTTCTCCGCCTCGGCAAGCTCCGCGACGTCGCCCTCTCGCCGGTCGAGCGGGTGGCGGCGCGAAAGTGACCGGACGCTCGTGCCCCTCGACGGAGGCTCCGTATGAGCTCAGGGTGAAGGGCCGGGCTGGCCGCCCAGGCTCCAGTTGATGCGGATCTTCGGAGCAATGTCGGTTCGAGCCGCCGAGCTTGACAGGCAGGAAGATTTTTTGTGCGCGATCTGGCGTCTACCGACGTCGCCGTGGCTCATGCCGCGACTGCTGCCGATGCCTTCTTCCCGGCGAAATAGCGCTCGTTTTGCGTCAGGCCGCCGTAGCCATAGGCATCACCGCGCACCTCGTTGACGTGCACATAGCTTTCGCTGTGCAGCGGCCCCAGGAGTTCGCTCATCTTTGCGAAGGTGGCGGCTATGAACTCCGCCTTCTCCTCGCGCGTGTTGGTTCCGTCGACGATTCGGATATCGAGCCAGAAGGCGGCTAACCCGTGCTCGGCCAACGGCTTGTCACCGATGAACCAGTCGCCAGGCGCTATCTGCTGCACGGCAACCGCCGTGATCTGAGGGTTCTTACGCAGGATGTCGGCGGAAAGCTTGTTTGCCGCCCGAGCAACGGTTTCGGCAAGACGGCGCCCGTCCTTCGTGGAAAATTGGATCGTGATCATGGGCATTGTTGCCATCTCCATTGATGTTGGCTTGACCGGAAGCTAGGTGAAAAGCCAAGATGATGGAATGGCATCATTGATGATAACAGTGATGAGTTCTGTTTATGACCGCCCCCGTGAAAACATTCGATCTCGACGCAGTTCAGACTTTCGTCCTGCTGGCTTCGCTCGCCAACTTTACGCGCGTGGCGGAGGCGACTGGCACGAGTCAATCGGCCATCAGCCTCAAATTGAAGCGGCTCGAGACATTTCTCGGGCAAAGGCTGGTCGAGCGGACACCGCGCTCGGTACATCTGACCGCACAGGGCGACGCTTTCCTCGTACACGCCAAGAATTTGTTGGCGGCGAACGAGAGCGCGCTCGCCTTCACCCCGACGGAGCAGTACCGGCTCCGAATCGGTATCAGCGATCACGCGGTTGGGGCAGAGTTGCCCGAGATACTTGCCCGTCTCTACGCAGCCGATCCGCTGCTCGCCGTCGAAATCCATGTCGGATTTTCCCGTCCACTTCTTGACGCCTTCGATAGGGCGGAGTTCGACGGCGTGGTGGTACGACGGGAACGCAGTCGTCGGGGCGGCGAGACCTTGATGCACGACGGTTACGCTTGGATCGCGGCCCCTTCGTTTTACTGGCGGCCCGGCAGTCCGCTACCCCTCGCCAATCTTCCGTCCCCCTGCGGTGTGCGAGCGTTAGCCATTCGCTCGCTCGAGTCAGCTGGAATTCCTTGGCGCGAGACGTTCGTTGGCGGCGGAGTTGCAGCCATTGCGGCGGCGGTGAGCGCTGGCTTCGCCGTTGCCGCGCTTGCGCGGCGCCTTGCTCCCGCCGCCGGCGTCGAGGTGGGCCAGAAGTTCAAATTGCCTCGCCTGCCGCGTACCGCCGTATTGTTATATTCGCGGGTCAGCGATGCCCGCGGCCGGGCGGCGTTTCGCGTGATGAGCGCCGTCTTGCGGAGACCGGTCGTATCCTGAAAATATTGCCGATCCTCGTCCCCCGGAGGGAAGCGGAGCCACAGAAGAAGTCGGCTTGGCGGCGATCGCCGATCCCGCGACGCCCGAGCGCGGAATTGCGGCGAGGAAACCCGGTGGAGCTTCCGCGTCCATCGCGATCACCCCTTGACCGCGCCGGCGGTCAGCCCACCGACGAAGAGCTTCTGCATCGCCAAGAACAGGATCACGACGGGCAACGTCATGATCACCGACGCGGCCATGACCGCCCCCCAGTCGGTGTTGAACTCGGTCGAGAACTCGGCGAGCCCGATCGGCAAGGTTTTGACCCGGTAGTCCTGGGCAAAGACCAGCGCGAAGATGAATTCGTTCCAGGTGGTGACGAAGGCGTAGACGATGATCGCCACCAGCCCGGGCAGCGACAGAGGCAGGGTGATGCGGAAGAGAATGCCGATGCGGCCGGCACCGTCGATGATCGCCGCCTCCTCGAGCTCGACGGGAATGGCGCGGAAATAGCTGGTCAGCATCCATACCGAGAGCGGCAGCGTGATGATCGTATAAATCAGGATCAGGCCGAGATAGGTGTTCACCAGGCCGAGAAAGCGAAGCGTGATGAAGAGCGGCACGATGATCGCCGCCGTCGGCAGGAGCTGGCCGACGAGGACGAAGGCCTGCAACCCGGCTTTGCCGCGGAAGCGGAAGCGGGCGAAGCCGTAGGAAGCGAAGATCGCCAGGGCGAGGGCGATTGCCGTCGAGCCGAGCGAGATCACCGCCGAGTTGAGGAAATAGCGCGGAATGTTCGAGGCGAAGAGCACCTTCATGTAGTTGGCGAGTGTCGGCACCTCCGGAAACCACACCGGCGGCACGGTGTAGAGCTCGCGCAGCGTCTTGATCGACGACAGCGCCATCCACAGGAAGGGGAACAGGCAGACGAAGACGAGGACGACGGCGGCGACGAGAATCGTGATCCGCGCCGTCCACGACAGGCTCATCGCACGCCCGGCTCTGCCGTGGTCGCGAACAGCTTGATGTAGGCCGCCACGAACCCGACGGTCACCGCGAAGAAGAGGACGGAGAGTGCCGCCGCCTGGTTGAACTGGAACTGCTCGAAGGCATAGCGGAAAATCTCAATCGGCGTGATCAGCGTGCGGTTGGCGGGACCGCCGCGGGTGATCGTGTAGATGATGGTGATCGCGTTCAGTCCCCAGATGACGAGGAGGAGCGTGATCGCGGTAAGGACGGGGCGGAGCTGCGGCAGCATGACGTGGCGGACTTCCTGCCAGAAGCCGGCGCCGTCGATGCGCGCCGATTCATAGAGCTCGTTCGGCACCGCCTGCAGGCCGGCGAGCACCATCACGGCGACGAAGGGGAAGAGCTTCCAGGCGTTGATCGCAATCAGCGCCGGCATGACCGTGTTGCGGCCGGTGAGCCAGCCGACCGGCGCATCGATCACATGCGCCGAGGCAAGCATGTAGTTGATGATGCCGAATTCGGTGTGGAACATCCACGCCCAGGTGGTCGCCGCGACGATGCCGGGGATGACCCACGGGATGACCGTCAGCGAGCGGACGAAGGCGCGGCCGCGGAAGCGCTGGTTGAGGAGCACGCCGGCGAGCGTCCCGAGCACGATCTGCAGGACGATCGAAGCGCCGACGTAGTAGACCGTGTTCCACACCGCCGTGGTGGTGACGCGCGCCCCGATCACCGCGGCGTAGTTGGCGGCACCGACATAGTGGCCCTGGTCGTCGGTGACGCTGAGGAGGCCGGTATAGGCGAGCGGATAGACGACGAGCAGCGCCAGCACAATGATCGCCGGCAGGACGAAGAGGAGGCCGTACTGGCGGCCTGAGCTCATTGCTCAATGCAACAGCGGCGCGATCTGCTCCGCCGCCGCGTCCATCGCCTCCTGCGGGCTCGCGTCACCGAGCATGATCGACTGCAGGCCGTCGAAGTAGGCCTGCGTGATCTGCTGCCAGTTCTTCGCCGGCGGCGTCTTGCGGCCATACGGCAGCATCGCCTTGAAATTGGCGAGGATCGGGTCCTGGAAGCGCGGCAGGTTCATCGCCGATTTCCGCGCCGGGAAAGTGTCGGTGAAGAAGCCCATATTGTCGGGCTCCGCCAGGAACCGGATGAATTTCTTCGTCTCGTCCGGGTTCTTGGCGTCCTTGGGGATGACGAAGCTCCAACCGCCGACGATCGCCGCCGTCTCCTTGCCGTCGGGATGGGGGATCATCGCCACGCCGATATCGATGTTCGGGTTGCCCTTGCGGATCGAGTCGATGTCGAACTGGCCGGACTGGTACATGGCGACCGTGCCGGCGATGAACAGCTGCCGGTTGGCGATGCCGTCATTCTGTAGGGTCGACGGCGGCGACAGCTTGTTGGCGAGGAAGTCGGTATAGAATTTCACCGCCTCGACCGCGGCCGGCTGGTTGACGGTCGCCTTCTTCATGTCGTCCGAGATGATGCTGCCGCCGTTCATCCAGATGAAGGGCAACGTGCGGAAGATGGTGTTGCCGAACTCGCCGCCGCCGGTGATGGCAAAGCCGTACTGATCCTTGCCGTCCGCCGTCTTGCCGGTGAGCTTCTTCGCCGCGGCGACGAGGTCGCTCCAGGTCTGCGGCGGCTTGTCGGGATCGAGCCCGGCCGCCTTGAACGCGCCCTTGTTGTAGATGACGGCATGCGTCTCGATGCGGTACGGGATCGCCCAGACCTTGCCGTTCCAGGTCACGTAGTCGAGTGCTGCCGGAAAGTAGTCGTCCTTGTCCCTGAGGACGTCGTCGAGGGGCAGCACCAGCCCGGCCTGGGCATACTCCGGCACCCAGCCGTGCTGCACCTCGATCAGGTCCGGCGGCGAGCCCGAACGAAGCGCCGTCGCTACCTTGGCCGGAAGGCCGTTGGCGACGGTGACCTCCAGCTTGATGGTGATGCTGGGGTTGCCCGCCTCGAATTTGGTGGCAAGCTCCTTCGCCCGCGCTTCACCCCAGTTCGGTGTCCACCAGACGATCTCCCCGGCAACGGCAACGCTGCCCGCGATGGTGATCAGCAGCGACGTGGCCCCGGCAAGCACCACGTTTCGTTGCCAGCTCATTTTCGCTCCTCCCAAGGCCCCATCATTCAGCGGCGGTCAGCTGCGGTTCCTTCGCTGCGGACCAGGACGGCCCGAGCGCATCACGGTTGTCGAGCAGCGCGCGCATGAAGCCGACCGTATAAGCATGACCCGTGTGCCATGGCGCCGGGCAGGCGAGCTCCGGCACGTGATCGGGGACGAGCACGCCGTCGTAACCCGCGTCGCGGAGGATGCGGACGATCTCGGTCATGTCGACGTCGCCGTCATCGACGAACGTCTCCTCGTAGCGCGGGACCTTGCCGCGCACATTGCGGAAGTGGACGTAAGCGATCTTGCCGAGACCGGCGAAGTGGCGCGTCGTGGCATAGATATCGCCGCCCGGCATCTCGGCAAGCGAGCCGACGCAGAACTCGAGCGCATTCGCCGGACTGTCGACGATTGCGAGGAGGCGATCGTATTTCGCCGGATCGTTGACCAACCGGGCGGTGCCGCGGAGCGTCTTTGCCGGCGGGTCGTCGGGGTGGGCGGCGAGCGTCACGCCGGCCTCTGCCGCGACCGGTACGAGCTCTTGCAGAAAAAAAGTGAGCCGATCCCACAACTCCGCATCGGACACGCGGAGGGGAGGTGCACTCGCGCGTCCGCCGCGGTATCGCATGTTCCAGACCATGCCGTCGGGGATCGGCTCAGAGGGATCGATCGCGTCGATGTCGAAGACGGTGGTGAAGGCGCCGCCGCGCGCCGTCGGCCGGCGCAGCCAGCCCCACACGCCGGCGATCGAAAAGTTGTAACCGATGACCGGAATGCCGGCGCGACCGGCGTCGCGGACGAGCCGCTTCAGGCCCTCGATCTGCGCCCGCTTTTCCGGCCCGTCGAGAAGCACGTCGTGCCAGAAATTGGGCGAGAAATTCTCGAGCGCGGCAGGGCGGAGGCCGTGCCGCCGCAGCATGCCGACGAGATCCGCCATTCGCTCGTACGACCAGAGCGGCACGCCGGTGCAATCGCCGCCGATCGGGCCGACCCGCCCACCGGTGAGATAGGGCGACACGTCGGCGCCGCGCGCATAGTCGGTGAGGTGGACGACAACATCGGTCGCGCCGATCTGCGCGGCAAAACGGGCACCGTCCTCGCTGATCAGATCGCCGGAAAGCGTCAGCCCGACCTTCATGGCGTTTCCTGCCTGGACCGGCCGTGCGGTTCGACCGTGTCAGTTCAAATGTGAACGGTAGGTGTTCGATAGATAACGATAGAGCGAAGTGACGCCCTCGGTCAATTCGCGTCGACGCAAGCGGCAAGTCCCGCCTTTCTCTTCGTCATGGCCGGGCATGTCCCGGCCATCCACGTGGGCGACGCCAGCTCGGCGGAAAAAAGACATGGATGGCCGGGGCGGGCCCGGCCATGACGAACAGGGGGTGCGCGCCGCGCGCTCCCCAACACACCGCGCGACAGGCGGCGCGACTACTCCGCCCCGCGATCGAGCGTCGGCAGTCCCTCCGCGACGCCGCGCGAGGTCATGTCGGGCGAGAAGATCGGCACGTCGTAAGGCTCATAGGGATACTTCGCACAGGCCGCTTCATTCAGCTCGACGCCGAGGCCGGGCGCGGTCGGCACCAGGAGGTCGCCGCCGGCGAAACGGAGGGTCTCGCGCACGAGCTCCGTCCGCCAGGGAACGTCGATCGACACCGTCTCGAAGATCATGAAGTTGGGCAGCGTCGCCGCGAGGTGGAGGGTCATGGCGTTCATCACCGGGCCGGTCGGATTGTGCGGCGCGACCGGCAGGTAGCGGGCGTGGGCGAGGCCGGCGACCTTCTTGGTCTCGGCCATGCCGCCGAGGTGGCAGACGTCGGGCTGCAGGATATCGACGGCGCGCTTCTCGATCGCCTCGAGAAACCGCTCCGGCTCATACCAGCGCTCCCCGGCGGCAATCGGCACCCGGCTCTTCGTCCGCACGTCGGCAAGCGCATCGATCGATTCGGGCGGCGTCGGCTCCTCGATCCAGGCGAGGTCGAAGCGGGCGAGCTCGTCGCAGATGGCGATCGCGGTCGGCACGTTCAGCCGCCCGTGCACGTCGAGCATCAGCTCGATGTCGGGACCGACCGCGGCGCGTACCGCCTCGACGATGGTAATCGTCCGCCGCCGCTCGGCGCGATCCATTTCCAGCCAGACCGTGCCGAAGGGATCCCATTTGAGCGCGCGAAAGCCGAGGCCGACGGCGCGTCGCGCCGCTTCGGCATATTGTTCCGGCGTCTCGGCGCCGAAGAACCAATGGTTGGCATAGCACTTCACCCGGTCGCGCTGGCGGCCGCCGATCAGCTCGAACACCGGGACGCCGAGCGCCTTGCCCTTGATGTCGAGGAGGGCGGCCTCGACCGCGCCGAGCGCCGAGCGGAACACCGCGCCGGTCCGCCAATAGGAATTGCGGTGCAGCCGCTCGACGAGGTGCTCGGTCGCGAACGGATCCTCGCCGACGAGGGAGCGCTCGAGCTCCTCGACCGCGGCGATCACCGTTTTCGTGCGCCATTCCAACGTCGCCTCGCCGACGCCGTCGATGCCGGCGTCGGTATAGAGCTTGACGAAAACAAAGTTGGTGCGCGAGGCGTTGGCGACGAAGGTTTTTAGCCCGGTGATCTTCATCTAGCCGGCGACGCTATACACCGGCACCTTGGTGTTGCCCGCTTTCAGGCCGGCGATGGCGGCGAGCTGCATCGCCCTCGGCATCATCTGCATCAGCTCGATGCGGTTACCGTCGGGATCCTCGATCCAGGCCTGGTAGTTATAGTCGGCACCCATCTTCTTATCGACGGTGAGCGGGATGCCGGCCTTGCGAATCTCGGCGATCACCCCGTCAATATCATCGACGCCGAGGCAGAAATGGTTGACGCCGGTCGCCTCGCGCCCGGCGGCACGATCGCCGACGCCTTCGGGAAAGAGCTCGAGATATTGGTCGTCGGTGACGCGGAGATAGACGATCCAGAGCTTGCCGTCGCGCTCGAGGCGGAACATCTCGGGAAAGCCCATCTTGGTCACGTAGAAGTCGAGCGACTTCGCGACGTCCTTCACCTTGAGGGCGATATGGGCTAGCTGCGTGATGCCTTTCATTTGCTTACCTATTCAAATGTGAACTTCCTATGTTCATTTTTGGATGTTAATGGTAAGCCTCGGACCTAGTCAATCGGCGACATTCCTTTCGACCCCATGACCGACATTGCCTCCGAGCAGGCGATTGCCAAGCACCGCATCCCGGTCATCGACCGAATGATGGATGTCCTGTTTCTCCTCGAGAAGCGCGCCGGCGGCGCGACCATTCGCGACCTCGTCGATCGGCTCGGCCTGCCGCGCACCACCGTCTATCGCATCCTCAACACGCTGCAGTTCCATGACATGGTGCGCCGCTCGGGCGACGGCAGCTATCGGCTTGGCCCGCGGCTCCTGGCGCTCGCCGCGCGCACGATCGCCGATTCCCACGATTTCGACCTCGCCACCTTGTCGAAGCCGCATCTCGAGCGGCTGGCACAGGAGACCGGCGAAGCCTGCAAGGTCTCGGTCCGCGACGGCGACAGCGTCCTCGTCGTTGCCGGCGTGCAGGGGACGCGCGAATATGCGCTGACCGTGGTCCCCGGCCAACACTTGCCGCTCCACGCCGGAGCCGCCGGCAAGATCCTCCTCGCCTTCGCCCCCAAGGCCGATCTCGCGGCGTTCCTTGCCCGTCCCCTCGCGCGCTACACCAGCCGTACGCTCGCCGACAAGAAGCGCCTGCAAGCCGACCTCGCCAGGATCCGCCGGCAGGGCTGGGCGCAAGACAAGGGCGAGTACGCCCCCAGCATCCACGCCTTCGCCGCGCCGATACCGGACCGCGATGGTACGGTGATCGCAGCGCTCAGCGTACCGTTTCTCGCCGGTGCCTCAGCCGACCACATGGAAAAAGTCCGCGTCGAGGCGATCGCCGTCGCCGGGGCCATCGCCGCCGACCTGCCGCCGCGGACGCGGTAACCAGCTTACTTCGCGTTTGCCGGACGATCATTGATGTCCGTGTCAAGGACGGCCCCGTACATCGCCTCGCCTCTGATCTGTCGACCCGATACGTCGAATTCCATGAGTTCGCAGGCACGCTTACGTTCGCCGTTCAGATTGGCCTCGCACACAACGGTCAATTCGCGGCGCCGTTCATCCCAGTTGGCGCGATCCAATTTGAACTCCAGTATTGAAATACGGTCGAGCGCGGCCCGCCAATAGTCTCGAATCTCTTGCTTGTTGCGAAGGACCTCCCGGCCGACGAACTGGCGCGCCACCGGGCTGACGAACTCTGCCCTGTCGTCAAAATGCGCCAGAACCGCTTCGATGTCACGACGGTTCCAGTTTGCAATCCATGCCTCGGCAAACCTCATCATAGTTTCATAGGTGAGCTGCATGTGTCTGTTCCCGCCGGCCATACATCTGATTGGCATGCGGTTACCATGCCTGGCGGCCGCGCGCTACCACTCCGCGCGGGTTCCCCGCGGGTTCCCGGGCTTGGGACCCGCGGTGGGCAAAATGAAAACCCGCGCTCAATCGAAGAACCCGGCGTCTTCCTCTGCCAAATAGCGTCTCGCCCGCTCCGGATTGAGCTCGACGCCCATGCCGGGGCGGTTCCAGACCTCGATCATGCTGTCCTTGACGATCGGTTGCGGCAGGCTGTCGACGATGTCGTACCACCAGGCGGGATCGCCGACCGGATATTCGAAGGCAATGAAATTGTGCGGCAGGGTCGCCGCGACCTGGACCAGCGCGGCGAGACCGAGGAGGCCGTTGCCGGTGCCGTGCGGCGCGATCATGACACCGTGCAGGTCGGCGTATTCGGCGATCCATTTGAGCTCGGCGAGCCCGCCGACGTCGCAAGGGTCGGGGCCGACGACGCTGACCGCGCGGGTCTCGATCAGCTCCATGAAATTGTGGCGAAGATAGATCTGCTCGCCGGTGTGGATCGGCGTCGTCGTCGCGCGGGTGACATCGCGATAGAGCGACGCGCTGACATGCGGGACATAGTCGCCGGTGATCATGTCCTCGACCCACAGGAGGTTGAACGGCTCGACGGCTCGGGCGAAACGTATCGCGTCGGAAACCATCCAGCCGGGACCGGCATCGAGGGCGAGGCCGACCGCATCGCCGAGCACCTCTTTCATCGCGGCCACACAGGCGATGAGGTGCTTGAGGCCACGCTCGGTCAGCGGACCGCGGTCGAGAGCGCCGTGGAAGGGGCTCGGGCTGGGCTCGCCGTAGTAGAAGCCTGGCACCGCCCGTTTCATCTGCGAATGAAAGGCGACGCCCTGCTTGACGATGTCGAAGCCCTGGCTCGCCGCCATCATCTTCCGTACGTTCTCGGCATAGTCGGCGGGGTCGTAGCCGGTCATCGGGAAGCGGACGGCGCCGTTATAGACGCGCACGCGGTCGCGCACCTTGCCGCCGAGGAGCTTGTGAACGGGCACGCCCGCCGCTTTGCCGGCAACGTCCCAAAGCGCATGCTCGATGACGCTCACCGCGCTGCCATAGGGCTTGAAGGCGCCACGCTGGCGGATCTTGAGCATGACCCGCTCGACGTCGGTCGGATCCTCGCCGATCACCGCATCGCGGAACTGCAGGACATAGGGTTTCAGGTAGGGCTTGTATTGTTCTGCCTCGCCGTAGCCGGAGATGCCTTGGTCGGTGACGAGGCGAACGATCGGGTTCTTACCGATGACGGCGCATTTGAGGTCGGTGATTTTCATGAGGTGCGGTCCGTGGAGGGAATGCGAGCTCGGCGGTCACTCTGGCCGCTTGTCTTCCGTTGAAGGCGGCAGAAGCTCGATCCCTTCGTAAAATTCTGCAATTGGCACCTCGACATCGATCTCCGGCATCCGCAGGACGCCGTCTGCGCCAAGAACGTGGCCTACCCAATCGTCACCAATACGCTCGAACATGGTCCCGCCCATTACGTCCTGGGCCAGAAGGACATAGCGGCGGACGGAAGGGGTTGCCGCATATTCGCGATTCTTGACGACCGTGTCGGTACCCATTTTGCTTGGACTGAGCACCTCGAAAATCACGACCGGATCGCGAGCGAGCTTGTCGCTGGGCGCTCCTTTCGTGCAAGTCACGAATCCGTCGGGATAGCGGATACTGTCAGCCACCTCGATCTTCAGGTCATTGCCGATGAACCGGCAGGGTTTGCCGCGCAGACGGGTCTTGAGCGCAACCGCAAGATTTCCCTGAATTTCGGCATGGGCTCGCGTGCCGCCGGTCATTGCGATCGGCTGCACGCCATCATACTCGTAGCGAAGCTCCTGCCGGTCTTCCCATTCCAGGAACTCATCGCGAGTCATGCGGGCGCGGAGAGCGACATTCATGGCGGTCACCATAGCACGGGATGCGATCCGCCTCTCGATCAGAACGGGTTGACCCCCAGCCACCATCGGCGTCTATGGGCGCGACCGACAACCTTGGACGACGCCCATGTACGAAAAATACGGCCTTCTCATCGACAATACCTGGCGGCCCGCCGCCTCCGGCAAGACGATACCGGTGTTCTCGCCGGCGACCGAGGATCTGATCGGCGAGATTCCTTTGGCGGCGTCCGAGGACGTGGCGGCGGTGCTGAAGAGCGCGGCCCGCGGCTTCGAGACGTGGCGGGCAATGCCGGCCTGGGACCGTGCCAGGATCATGCGGAAAGGGGCCGACCTGATCCGCGAGCGGAACGACGCAATCGCGCGCATCATGAGCGCCGAGACCGGCAAGCCTTTGGCCGAGGCGCGCGCCGAGACCAACGGTGCCGCCGACCAGTACGAGTGGTACGGCGAGGAGGCAAAGCGCGTCTACGGCCAGACCATTCCCGGCCGCAGCGCCGAGCAGCGGCTGACGGTGATCTACCAGCCGATCGGCGTCTGCCTCTCGCTGTCGGCGTGGAACTTTCCCGCCCTCCTGCCGTCACGCAAAATCGCCGCGGCGCTCGCTGCCGGCTGCTCGGTGGTGGCGCGGCCCTCCTCCGAGGCACCCGGCTCTTGTTTCGCCATCGCGGAGGCGCTGATCGACGCCGGCCTGCCGGCGGGCGTGCTGACGGTCGTCACCGGCCCGGCATCCAAGCTGACCGAGGAGCTGATCGGGGCGCCGATCATCCGCAAGGTGTCGCTCACCGGCTCCGTATCGGTGGGGAAATCGGTGCTCCGGCAATGTGCCGAGGGCATCAAGCGCGCCTCGATGGAGCTTGGCGGCCACGCTCCCGTCATCGTCCACCGTGACGCCGATCCGGCGGCGAGCGCCAAGGTGGCCGCCACGGCGAAATTCCGCAATGCCGGCCAGGTCTGCATCTCGCCGACGCGCTTCTACGTGCACGAGAGCCTGAAGCAGCCATTCGAGACCGCCTTTGTCGACGTCGCCAAGGCGATCGTCGTCGGCGATGGGCTGAAGGACGGGGTGACCATGGGCCCGATGATCCGCGCCAAGGCCGTCGACGGCGCGCTCGCCCTGGTCGAGGACGCGGTCGACAAGGGGGCCCGCCTCCTTCATGGCGGCCGCCGGCCGGCCCATCTCAACAAGGGTCACTTCCTCGAGCCGACGGTCCTTGCCGATGTCCCCGACGACGCACGCATCATGGTCGAGGAGCCGTTCGCGCCAATCGCGCCGATCACCACGTTCAGCGAGGAAGACGAGGTGATCGAACGGGCCAATGCGCTCTCCTTCGGCCTCGCCGCCTACGTCTTCTCCAACGATGCCGACCGCGCCCAGCGCACGGCCGAGCGGCTGCAGTCCGGCATGGTCGGCATCAACGAGATGCTCATCGCTGTCGCCGAGGCACCGTTCGGGGGAATCAAGGAATCGGGTTACGGCCGCGAGGGCGGCGCGCTCGGCATCAAGGATTATCTCGAGCCGAAATACATCCGGCATAAGCTGGTGAGAACCTAGGAGGGGGAGCGTCTCGCCGCCCGTTTCCTTGAAGCAAACGCCATCGGCAAGGGGTTAGGGCGGCAAGACACCGCCCCTCCCCGACCAACCCATAGGGAGGGGCGAATGCGCGCGGTACCAGAGCGCGCCGGCTGCGACGTTCCTCCTACGCTGCAGCCTTTACCGGGATCTTCTTCACGTCGGCCATCTTCTTCGGGATGGTTACCTTGAGCACGCCCTTGTCGAGGCTGGCCTTGATTGCGGCCGGATCGACGCTCGCGGGAAGCTGGAGCGAGCGGGCGAACGAGCCGTAGCTCCGCTCGACCATATGGAAGTCCTTTCCCTTCTCCTCATGGTCGGTCTTCTTCTCGCCACGGACGGTGAGCACGCCCTCGGTGAGCGTGATATCGACGTCCTTCTCCTCGAGGCCGGGGAGTTCGGCCGTGACTTCATACTCCCTGGCCGTCTCGGTCACGTCCATCATCGGCGTGAGGGTGGGTGAGGCGAACTCGGGCCAATCGCCGAAACGCCCGAAGCCCCCGGTGAAATCGTCGAAAAGCCGATCGATCTGCCGATGGAGGTTCATGAACGGGCTGAAGGTCCGGGTCGCCGGAGCGGTCGCTCCTTGTCTGACTGGAACATTGGTTTTCATGGGATCATCTCCCTCTGCTAGCGCCAGTCCCCTACGGAGTCCTGACCGGCGCATTGGGCGCTGGTGCCACGCGTCATGCATTGATCGCGATCAAATCAGGGCATTCAAATCGCTGGTCAGCGGGACCATCTTGCTGTCATAGGCAGTCGGCAATCATGAAGATCCGGCGAATTGTTCGGGAGGGATCGAGGTGCCGATTGCCCACTGCCGACCGCCCCTCTCGTGAGCAGCCTCGATGACCGCCGACCTCCACCTCGACACCCGCGCCGGCTGGCCGCAAGATTTGCGCCTCTACCTTGAGCGCTACCCGCGGCCGCTATGGCCGGGCCATGCCAATCTCGGCGAGATGGCGCGCTTCTGGCTTGAAATCCATGGCGGCTTCCGCCGGCTCGGCGGCGCGCTCGAAACCGGCACAAGGGATTTCCGGGAAGGACGCATTCCCGCCGAGGAATTCCGCGCCTGGCTGGCGCCGCGGCTGCAGACGCTTCTGTCGCACCTCCATGGCCACCATCAGATCGAGGACTATCAGTTCTTCCCGCTGTTCAGCGCTGCCGAGCCGCGGCTCGTCCGCGGCTTCGAGGTGCTCGAGCGCGATCACGAACAGATCCATGCGAGCATCGTTGCCGTGGTCGAGACGGCGAATACCCTCCTCCGCGCCGTTCCGGCCGACCTCGATCGCATCCGCGGCGCCGGCGACGCTTACGCCAGGAACAGCGACGCGCTTCTCCGGCGGCTCGACCGCCACCTCGGCGACGAGGAGGACCTCATCATCCCGCTGATCCTCGAGCGCGGCGAGGCGGCGCTTGGCATCTGAGATTTCGGGGTGGCGGGCGGCTCTTGCATGAACTAACAATCCGCCGGAAGTCGACGAGGGGTCCTCATGGAACAACTGGTGCGGGAGAAGACGGCGAGCCGCATGATTCTCGACGGCGCGACGCTCACCCCCGAGCAGGTCTACGCCGTCGCGCACGATCCGGCGCGCAGCGTCGAGCCCGCCGCGGCGGCGCTCCGGCGCGTCAAGGCGAGCAACGCGCTGGTCAAGTCGGAGGTCGAGCACAAGGTCGTCTATGGCGTTACTACCGGCTTCGGTCCGATGGCCTCGCACATCATCGGCCGCGACAAGCTCCGCGAGCTTCAGCTGAACCTCGTCCGCAGCCATTCCGTCGGCGCCGGCGCGCCGCTGCCGGAGGCGTTCGTGCTCGCCGCCATGGTCGGGCGCCTCAACACGTTCCTCACCGGCTATTCGGGTGTCAGCGAAGCGGTCGTCCGCCAGCTCGCGACCTTCATCAATCACCGCATCGTTCCGATCATTCCCGAGCATGGCGCCGTCGGCACCAGCGGCGACCTCGTCCAGCTCGCCCATATTGCGCTGGCGCTGATCGGCGAGGGCGAGGTCTTCTACCGGGGCAAGCGGACAAAGGCGGCGCGGGTTCTCAAATCGCTCGACATCAAGCCGCTCGTCCTCATGCCGAAGGAGGGACTTTCCCTCATCAACGGCACCTCGATGATGACCGGCATCGCCGCCCTGCTTGCGGTATGGGCGGAACGGCTGACCGGCATCGCCATCGTCGCCGGCGCGCTGGCGCTCGAGCTGGTGCATGGCCTGAGCGACGCACTGGCCGAGACGCTGCACGCGGCCCGGCCGCATGCCGGCCAGCGCGACATCGCCGCGCGCCTCCGCGAGCTCCTCAGCCAGTCGAGGCTTCTCCGCCATCGCCACGAGCTGCAGGCCCGCGTCAGCGTGATCGAGGACAGCTACGTCACGCCGGAGCAGATCCAGGAGATCTACTCGCTCCGCTGCATTCCGCAGATCCTCGGTCCGGTGATCGACATCGTCCGCAAGTTCCGGAACGACGTCACCACCGAGCTCAATTCGGCGACCGACAATCCGGTCGTCGACGTCCCCGGCGGCACGTTCCTGCACGGCGGCAATTTCCATGGCGACGTCATCGCCGCATCGGTCGACCAGATGAAGATCGGCCTGATCAAGCTCACCATCCTCGCCGAGCGGCAGGTCAATTTCTTCCTCAATCGGAACGTCAACCAGACCTTCCCGCCCTTCCTCAACCTCAACCGGCCGGGCCTGACATTGGCCCTGCAGGGCGTTCATTTCGTCGCCACCTCGACTACGGCGCACAGCCAGTCGCTCGGCTATCCGCACTCCCTCCATTCGATCTCGACCAACGGCGACAATCAGGACGTGGTGAGCATGGGCACGGACGCCGCGCTGATCGCCCACAAGGTGGTCGAGAACGCCTTCATCGTGCTCGCGGTCGAGCTGATCGCCCTCGCCCAGGCGGTCGACGTGATCAAGGCGGTGGACCGCATTGCGCCACCCTCCCGTGCCCTCTACCTCAAGGTGCGCGCGGTGGTGCCGCCCGTGGTCGAGGACCGCGCCTTCTCCGGCGAGGTCAACCAGCTCGCGGAGACGCTCAAGGCAGACGGCTCGTTCGATTTTCGGTGAGACGAGGCGCGGTTGGGGGTGCGCGTCCGGTTTGGACGTTTCTTATTCCCCTCCGATCGTCGATCACTCGGCGAGTGTGCGGCAGCGTGATCGACGGGTCTTTGTGCAGGCTTGCGCCTGCCCCGTTCCAGCCGCTCCCTGGCATCGTTCAGCCGTTCTTCTCTGAGGCCGTTCGTCCGACGGTGCGATTCAGAACCGCGTCAATTGCCCACGACCACTTGCTGGGATCGGCGCGCGTGATGCTGGCGCATGCCGATCAGGCGGGCGCAGCCCGTCCTGATCGGCGCGGCAGCAATGTTGCGCGATCGACGAGCGTTGTCACCCAGAGGGCCGAAGCGAAGCGGAGGAGCCGGCGCAGCCGGCTTGACAACGATCGGCGATCGCCCGACGCGGGCCCCCCTTCACTACGCGTGGCACGGTGCGAGCCCGGAGGCGCCCCCTCCCCCGCTGCGCGACGGGCAGCGGGGCAGGAATTCCGCCAATCCGGTGTGCACTGCATATTGCGCGACCGCGTCTCAAGCATTACCTCTTTCGGCAGTCGGCGAGGGGAAGCTGCTGAAGCGCCGTGAGAAAGCCGGAAACATGGAAGCTGAGCGTTTGAAACTTCTAGCCGTGGACAATGAGGATCTTGCCGTCCTTTCGGCCCATGTCCAGGATGCCATCCTCAAGGTTGCCGATCTCGTCTACCTCCCTAAGGAGAAGCGTTTTGTCGTCGGCATGAACCGCTTCATCTGGGAGAAGGCCGACGGCCAGCGGCGCAACTATGAAAGACGGCGGGCTGCCCTGACCTTCGACCGCGTCAAGGCGGTGCAGGGCTGCCAAATCTGCCGCGATCGTCCCGATGCGGTGCTTGAGCTTCTCGCCGTCAGCTTCGAGCCCGTCGATGCGCCGGCCGGCTACGTGACCCTCTATTTCGCCGGCGGCGGCAAGCTCCGCTTCGAGGTCGAGTGCCTCGAGGTACGCCTGGCCGATCTCGGCGTGGCCTGGGCGACGATGGCGAAGCCCGTCCACGATATCGTCGTAGAGACCGCCTGAGACCGTCGCCGGAGCGCGTGTGGCGGTCAGGCTCGATCAGGCCGCGTCCGACTTCGAGGCGCGCTTCACCGCTCTGCTCGCGACCAAGCGGGAAACCGCTGAGGACGTCGAGGCTACCGTTCGCGGGATCATCGCCGACATTCGGCGAACTGGCGACGAGGCGCTTCTCCGTTACACCAGAGAGTTCGACCGGCTGACGATCGCCGCCGACCGCCTCGCCGTGTCGGCGGCGGAGTTCGCCGCCGCCGAGGGTTCGGTCAGGGACGAGGCGCGCGCGGCGCTCGCCGTCGCCCACGATCGCATCGAGGCGTTCCATCGCCGGCAGCTGCCCCGGGACGATCGCTATAGCGACGCGCTCGGCGTCGAGCTCGGCCAGCGCTGGACGGCAATCGAGTCGGTTGGCCTCTACGTGCCCGGCGGCACCGCCGCCTATCCGAGCTCGGTCCTGATGAACGCGGTGCCGGCCAGGGTTGCCGGCGTCGAGCGGATCGTCATGGTCTCGCCGGCCCCGGACGGACGCCTCAACCCGTTGGTCCTCGTCGCCGCCCGCCTGGCCGGCGTCGACGAAATCTACCGGATCGGCGGCGCCCAGGCGATCGCCGCGCTTGCCTATGGCACGGCAACGATCGCGCCGGTCGCCAAGATCATGGGGCCCGGCAACGCTTATGTTGCCGCGGCGAAGCGGCTGGTCTTCGGGCAGGTCGGCATCGACCTCATCGCCGGGCCGTCGGAGGTCCTCGTCATCGCCGACGGCGACAACGATCCCGACTGGATCGCCGCCGACCTTCTCGCCCAGGCCGAGCACGATACGGCGGCGCAGTCGATCCTCCTCACCGACGATGGCGAGCTGGCTGAAGCGGTGGCGGCCGCGGTCGAGCGCCAGCTCCTGACGCTGCCCCGCGCCGAGACGGCACGCGCGAGCTGGCGCGACTACGGCGCGATCATCCTCGCCGGCTCGCTTCCCGGCGCGGTCGAGCTCGCCAACCGCGTCGCGCCCGAGCATCTTGAGCTCGCCGTCGCCGATCCGGAGGCCCTCCTCATCCGTGTCCGCAATGCCGGCGCCGTCTTCCTCGGCCGCCACACGCCGGAAGTGATCGGCGACTATGTCGGCGGACCGAACCACGTCTTGCCGACCGCGCGCTCGGCCCGCTTCTCCTCCGGCCTGTCGGTGCTCGATTTCCTGAAGCGGACGACGCTCCTCAAGCTCGGGCCGGATCAGCTACGAGAGCTGAGCGAGCCGGCCATCACCCTCGCCGAGGCGGAAGGGTTGCAAGCCCACGCCCGCTCGGTGGCGATCCGGCTCAATCGCTGACATGGCGCCGGAACTGGGCGGCTGTCGGTTGGTAGCGGTCGAGCTCGACACTGAGGGCCCGCCGGCCCGCGGCTTCATCGAGGCGGAGCGACTGACCGCGATTCGCGACCTCATCGCCGAGAATTCGTTTCAACCCACCGGCTGCAAGGACCGACGCCTCCATTTGAAGCTCGCCGTCCGCGACAACCGCTTGATCTTCGACATCGCCGACGCGAAATCGACGCCGCTCGTCCGCCACATCCTGTCGCTCAGCCCGCTTGCCCGGGTCCTGCGGGAGTACCTGCAGGTCTGCGACAGCTACAACGCCGCGGTCGCCGCCATGTCGCCGCGCGAGGTCGAGGCGATCGATATGGGCCGCCGCGGCCTGCACAACGAGGGCGCCGAGATCCTGCGCGACCGCCTCAAGGACAAGGTCGACATGGATTTCGGTACCGCGCGCCGCCTGTTCACGCTCCTCTGTGCACTGCGCTGGCGGGGGTAG
>Ga0318563_10000339_pt1 | contig 19518 bp, 26 predicted proteins | sample GRESIP066b5f19_FD_203689 | JGI IMG/M metagenome (GOLD analysis project Ga0318563, IMG submission 203689) | Tropical soil microbial communities from Luquillo Experimental Forest, Puerto Rico - GRE.SIPMG.066b5f19 | ecosystem: Environmental > Terrestrial > Soil > Tropical forest > Bulk soil... | reverse complement strand
CCAAAGAAGATACGAAACAAATGGTTTATGAGATAGTTAAATATTTAGATATCTATGTTATGGTGGGGATTACTGACAAATTTATGTCACAAACTAGACCAAGGGAGCATGTCGAATGCCATCGGTTCAACCAGTTACTCTGCATAAACCGTGACCTATTGCCTGATCCTTGGCCGAAGTTTGAGGTGCCCATTGGTGAAGAACACCATTTCCATATGCAGTTACTAACGCGCGGATATAAGACAGCGGTATTAACCGAATGGTCTAAGTCTGACAAGACTGATGCACCCGGTGGATGTAGCGAATGGCGTAATCGCCAAAATGAACATGATACATTTGTAAAGCTTGTAGAACTATGGCCGGGACTTGTCACTATTAATAATGATCGATTACGCTGGAACTGGCGTGAAGCTAAAAAGAGAGGTGGAATATGCTAATCACTATACCAAGCCGTGGTAGACCAGACTGGAAGAAGCAAGTGACATTGCGCAACTTCATAGATATGAAGTGCAAGCGGCCTGTCACATTATGTATACCTGATGAACCGTTTGAAGGCAGACGGTACAGAAATAATGTCATTTCCGAGGTAAAAAACCGTGGTGTTGATTTAACTGTTGAGTATGTTCCGAAGACACATGACGGCATTTCAAAGACACGGGAATGGATATTGAACGAATTAGCATTCCAACGTAATGAACGATACGTATTAATGTTGGATGACGATATGGATTTTTGCTATCGCCCAGACATAAACATGGATGACTTGGAAACAATTAAAGATCTATCTCTCTTCGAAGCCTTGCTTGACCTATTAGAGGAATGGTTAAAAGAAGGTTTTGTCCATGTCGGAATTGCTGCACGGCAGGGTAGCAATCATGTATTTGAACTATATCGTGATGTTACCCGCATGATGAATGCCTATGCTTATGATACACAGATGTTACGGGAACTTGGCGTACAGATGGGTCGTGTTCCGGTTATGGAAGACTTCGATTTAACACTCCAACTATTGCGAAAAGGATATCCTAATAGAGTAACATACCAATATGTCTGGAATCAACGTGGTAGTGGTGCAATAGGAGGCTGTAGCAGCTATCGTACTCCTGAAATGCAAACGGAAGCTGCACAGAAGTTGAAAGCATTACATCCTTCATTTGTATCTGTCGTAACTAAATCTACTGGTACAGTATGGAAAGATATGGAAGAGCGTAGTGACGTTATAGTCCAATGGCAGAAAGCATATGAGGAGGGACAACGTGCACGTAATCACAGTCCGCAACGTGCGTGATGCTCTGTTGCAATCAGTCCGCTATCTGACAGACTATGGCAATAAGGAGCAGACCCGCATTGGTCAAGCACTAGTTGCACCTCAACCAGTTAGTATCCATTATCTGTATCCCAAAGAACATGTCCTAGTTAACCCTGACCGAGATGCTAATCCCTTTTTCCACTTGATGGAAGCTATGTGGATGTTAGCCGGTAGGGATGACGCGGCGTTTCTAGACCATTACATATCATACTTCAGTAAGATGTTTGCTAAAGATGGTATAGTGATGGATGCCTATGGGCAACGCTGGCGACATGGTCTAAAGTACAATCAGCTTGATGAGATTGTAAACCAATTAAGGAAAGAGCCCAACTCCCGGCAAGCGGTCTTGCAGATGTGGGGAGCTGGCAGAGATGATCTAAGGGCCTATTCCAGCAAGCCGTGTAATCTGGTTGTAACTTTCCGTATCCAAGTCCGTGGAACCCCTATAGGTGAAGTAGACTGTTTAGATATGGCTGTTATAAACAGATCGAATGATTTGATATGGGGATGCTGTGGCGCGAATGCTGTGCATTTCCCAATATTGCAAGAGTATATGGCCGCGCGTATCGGTGTCGAGCTAGGTGAGTATTGGCAAATATCTACTAATCTACATTTATATGAACATCATTATGAAATGGCTAAGAAGATAGAACCTGTGCCAGCCTCTTCTGCTTATGAACCCACAGTGCCTCTTGTGAAATATGCGAAGACATTTGACCAGGAGCTATTGGGAGTCATGGACTTTATTGATCAGATGCATAAGGGTTTTAATCCAAGGGTAAATGCTGATATTTCTAATCCATTTTTGAGTAGGACAGTTGTGCGTATGGCGATAGCACATTATCTCCATAAACGGGGAAGTAAGTTCGATGCTATGGATATTGTTGAAACTGTAGAAGCAGAGGATTGGCGACGTGCAGGAAAAGAATGGTTGGAGCGGCGCTATGTCAACAGAGAATGATGACGAGTGTGTGCGGCTAGACACACGTTTAGCAGGTCAGGTTCGTAGATATCACACATGGCCTATTGTTGGTCAGCAAACGATTGCTGATCATTGTTGGCAATTGATGAGAATCTACTTAGCTGTTGTGATAAGACCAGATGTGCATATGGTTCAACATATTATGTTTCATGATGTTGGAGAACACTTTACTGGAGATGTACCATACCCAGTAAAGAGAGACAACCCAACCTTAAAAATAGAAATGGAATTCTTAGAACTACGTTCTCAAGCCCAACAACTTCAATATTGGGATTCCTTTAAACCTATCGCCTTATTACCAGATGAACAAAAACTGTTTAAACAAATTGAACTTATTGAGATGGCTGAGTTTGGTTTAGATCAGGTCTGTCTTGGCAATAGCCATGGTATGATAATCGCTGATAGATGCCTCCGATCTGTGTATGAGAATAAACCTTGCGCAGGTCTTGCTAAATATGTCGGTAGAAGATTGATATTGTTTTATAGACAGTGGCGTGGTGGACTTGCCGAAGATACAGATGAAGATTGGTGGTTCGAAGCAAATTGGGAGAACCTTCATGCTAACGGTAAATCAGAAGCAAGTGGGCGGGACCCACTATAGGGCAGAATATCAGCATTGGGATTTAGTTATCATCCTAGGAATGGGATATCTTGAGGGCTGCTCCACTAAATATGTAACTCGATGGCGCAAAGCTGAAGGGATGATGGACCTGCAAAAGGGTCAACACTATCTTGAAAAGCTCACAGATGTCTATGATATCTATGATATTTCCATAAATAGACCACCAGCAGAAAGGATGGAACAAGAAATAAATAAGTTCGCTATAGCAAATAGCCTATTGCCGGATGAACAGAACTACGTCCACCTTCTTGCTGCCTTTGAAACCAAAGATGACTTGAGAAAAGCTATGCAAATTTTGCATAGGATAATCGCCATGGCAGAGGCACAAGCATTGACAAAAGCAAGGAATGAACCAACATGGCCTGGAACCCCGGAAGATGGTGGTCATCATGATCAGGAATAGGGAATATACACATCAAGAAGGCCCCTACGCTATCCAGATCGAATTTTGTGAAGGATGCAATCTGCGTTGTAACTTCTGCGGATTACAAGGCATACGTTCTGCAGAAGAACAGGGCAGGAACTATAAGTTTATGACACATGAAACACTAACTCACATCATGGTTGGTATCGGTGTGGCTGGTTGGAACCCCCGTGTCGAGTTTGCTATGCATGGTGAGCCAACCATGCACCCTGATTATATTGGGATGGTAGAAACTGCTCGGTCATTAGCTCCCCAGTTCCAGCTTATGATGACCTCGAATGGTGGCGGTCTGTTACGAAAGCCTGGACCCATTGACAATATCAATAATCTATTTTCGTCAGGGCTGAATGTCTTGGCACTAGATGATTATGTCGGTGTTGGTTATATACCCAAGATCCGTCGAGCCTTAGCTGAACGTGAACCCATGTTTCCAGTATATGAATACCCGTTGCATAAAGAAGGGAACCCACATCAGAGACATCCTGTGTCACATCATATGCTTACCTTCCTAGAAGATGTTACCATTACATCTAAAGGTACGCATTCTGTCTTAACTAATCACGCCGGGTGTGGTTCGAAGGCTTTAGATAAGCCTTTGAATCAACGGTGTGCTAAGCCATTCCGTGAGTTGAGTGTGCGGTGGGATGGGAGCATAGCCCTCTGCTGTAATGATTGGAGAGGGCATTACAAATGTGGGAATGTAAATGAGAACCATATTGAAGATATATGGAATGGTCCTGCCTTCAGTGCTGCCAGAGAAATACTAATGACAGGTAGCCGGGGGACTATTGGGGTCTGTTCTCGCTGTGATTATAAGACTTATCGTAATGGTTTGCTTCCCGATAAGTATGGGAAAGTGAAGTTATTAGAACCTGATATACAGACATTTGCTGATGCAAAAGAGGCAGAAGCAGGGGCTCCTTACACTGAGCCAAGGCTTACGGATTGGGGGCATTAGTGAGACCACAAATGGCCGTACAGAAGCTTCAAGGGTGGGTGCTGCTAGGCTACCGGGCACCACCCAGAAACGCACCAGCGCGTCCCGCTGGCCTTCCTGGAAGCATCCCAACCATGGGGTTAGGGCATGGTTAGTAAGGGCCTGAAATCACCAGACCAACTCCCACTATTCACTCCAGATAGCGAATGGGTACGACCTTCTGAGCTACCTGATTTGTCACTGGAAACAGAGGTTGCTATCGATGTGGAAACACGCGATGACTTGCTGGCAAAGGATAAGGGGCCAGGATTTTACCAGTACGAAAGAGCCAATTCGCATACGGGATTTATTAGTGGCATCTCCGCGGCATGGCGAGAGCATTCCGTGTATATACCATTACAACATTACGAAACAGACTGTTTCGATCTTAATCAAGTCAGAGACTGGCTCAGAAGTCTTGCCTCTCAACATAGAACAAGGTTCATTTTTCATAACTTTCAGTATGACTGGGGATGGATCCAAGCAGTTTTCAATATACCACCTCCACAACTGCTTGACGATACCGCCGCAATGGCATCTATGTTAGATGAAAACCAAACCTCATTCAGCTTGGATGATCTTTGTGCGTGGCAAGATCTCCCTGGTAAAGATGAGACATTGCTGAACGCTGCTCTTCTGGCTTATGGTGGCAAAGGCAAGGAAGATCTCTGGCGATTACCCGGTAGATTTGTAGGTCCGTATGGTGCACAAGATGCGACTGCAACATTGGAGCTAGCAAAGAAGTTGTATCCACAGTTAATAGCAGAAGGATTGGAAGAAGCATACCAAGTAGAGCGTGATTTATTGCCGGTGACGTTGGCAATGAAGCAACGAGGGATCCGTGTTGATATAGATAAAACTAAGCAGATACATGATGATATAAAGAAGAAGTGTGATGAAGACCTTATTCAACTCAGTAGTGCATTAGGTGAAAGAGTTACAATTAAAGAGATACGTGCCAGCCGGTGGATAAAGGAAAAGTTTGAAGAGAAGGGATTGTGGTATCCTAAGACGTTACCTAGTGAAACCTTTAAGGATGGACAAGCCAGTTTCGAAAAGACTTTCATGGCAAACCATCCAAACTGGATGCCACGCGCTATCTACAATATCAAACATCAACATGAGTTAGCTGATAAGTTTTTAAGAAAGTTTATTTTAGATCATCAACATAAAGGTAGAGTGTACCCTTCCGTTAATCAATTTAGAAGTGAGGCAGGTGGGGCTCGATCACATCGCTTTAGCTATTCTAACCCTGCCCTACAACAGATGCCAAGTAGGGATGATAAGTATGCTCCACTTATTAGATCCTGCTTTATACCAGAAGATGGTGAACAATGGGCCAGCATCGATTATCGGCAACAAGAATATAGACTCATTGTTTTCGTAGCAGAGCAGAATAATTGCAAGAAAGCCAAGGAGGCTGCTGATAGGTATCGACAGGATCCTGATACTGATTTCCACAGCTACGTGGCTGAAATAACCCGGCTAGAACGACGTCGAGCTAAGGATGTAAACTTTGCGACAAGTTATGGTGCCGGTCTATCAAAGTTTATGGAAATGACAGGTTTGGATGAAAAAGAAGCACGTTCTATAATGGAGACGTATTATAGAGAACTACCATTTGTCCGTGAAGTATCAAATTTATATCAGAACTTTGCCCAAGAAAATGGTTATATTGTGATGCTAGATAAAGCACGTAATCATTTCAATTTATGGGAACCAATATATAGGGACTTTGCTAAGGAACAAGCATGTAAGAAAAATAATCCAGCTATTGGTGTGACTCCTTGTAGTGGGAAGGAAGCTAAGGCACGGCAAAAGGATCCAAAACATCCTTGGTATTACGAACGGATGAAACGTGCCTTTACTCACAAAGCATTTAATAGAGTGATCCAAGGCACGGCGGCGCGGCAGATTAAGAAGGCCATGGTTCTGATTAATCAAGCTGGATATAGTATACTTCTACAGATTCATGATGAACTTGGTTTCAGCTTCGCTGATCCAAGGGCTGCATCAGATTGTGCCCACATTATGGAAGAGGCTATGCCTCAAATCACAATTCCAATGTTGACAGATATAAAGATAGGTTCAAGCTGGGGAGATCTAAAAAAATAATTTCAGTCGGGGGCTTGCATTCGGGCTGAACATATGCTATACATGAATTCGGTTTAACCAGAAGGAGGATAATATGACTGACCCTACACATGCTACTGGCCCTGGATCTGCTTCGCAGGAGCCGGTGGAAGGAAAAAAGAAGACTCCCAAAGTCAAGGCTGCAAAGCCCGAAGCAACTAATGGTGAAGATGCCCCAAAGACTCCCCGCCCTCGGCTCCCCAAGTTTCCAGATGAGCATTTAATTACGGTTCTGAAGCCGGGTTCCAAGTCAACTACGGCTGCTGAACGGTTCAATCAGTACCGTACTGGCATGACCGTTAAGGAATATGTAGACACTATGAGCAAGGATCCCTGGAATCGGGCTGTTGCTATGGTCTATGCAGACCTTCGCTGGGACTTTGATGAGAAGCGCCAGTTCATCCACATTGGCCCGACGGTTGTGGATGTGCCACCTCCGCCTCCTCCCAAGGAGAAAAAGGCGAAGAAGGCCAAGCCGGAAGTGGTTGGCGGTACCGAACATCAGGCTTCTGCTTAAGTTTCTTGCCCCCTGTCTGGCTCATCAGATAGGGGGATTTTTTAACAGTCAGCTATGGATAAGATCATGAAACTTATCGTAGTAGATACAGAAACCTCCGATCTCCCAGAGCGTGGCGGGCAGCTTCTAGAGTTAGCTTGGATGACCTTAAAGGATCCAGACTGGAAGATTACGTCTGCCTATGAAACCTACGTGCAATATTCTGGGCCTATTGACCCACGCGCTCAAGCCAGCCATCATATTCGTGCTGACTGCTTAACTGCTGAACGTGGAGCCATTACTCGTGAAAAAGCCATTATACACTTACTTAATGAGATTGAGCCTGATAGCTATATCGTGGCTCATAATGTGGATTTTGATTCTAAGCTTTTACCCGAGGTATCTCGACCTTGGGTCTGCACCTACAGAATCTCTAAACACATATGGCCAGAAGCTCCAGCACACAGCAATCAGGTTCTACGTTACTGGCTTGGCGTGAAGCCTGATTTGTCAATGGCTCCATCTATTAAAAGTCGTCAGCCGCATCAAGCTCTGTATGATGTTGCGACTACAGTCGGAATATTACAAAAGATGCTAGAGCAACATTCTCCAGAAGAACTTTATAAGATAACTGTAGGTCCACACCTTTTAAAGGCTATCACCTTTGGGAAGCATAAGGGCACGAATTTTACAGACATTCCAATAGATTATCTGATGTGGCTCAGAGGGCAGCCAGAACTTGAACGTGACCTAAAGTTTACGTTAGACTCTATCCTTCAGCAGGGAGCCCCATCATGACAAGTCCTTTATTGTGTGCACCTCAGGTCACATATAGCCGTGTCGTAAACAAACTCTATGTCAACAAAGCTCCCTATGCCGGTGATTCAGCGAACCCCAGTTCGTTACGAGCTTGGAAGACTAATCCATTAACAAAAAATGCTGGTCCAAAACATAAGGCGAAGCAACCTTATCATCGTAGGATTAGATGACCACTGATGGTGGATTAAGACCTTTATTCCGCCAACAATTCAGACAATGGCAATGGACCTCCGTAGAGACCGCTTATAGCGCCAGCGGAGTTCCTGATTCTGAGTTTTGTACTCCTCGCGGCATAACAGGTTGGGTCGAATTTAAAAAGACCCATATCTGGCACGTTCAAATCAAACCATTTCAGATTGCATGGCTCATGCGTCGTTGCCGGTATGGAGGCAACGCATGGATCGCTGTGCGCCGTATGCACAAAAGCGGAGCAGATGAGTTATGGTTAATGAAGGGTGACCAAGCTGAAGCCTTGCACTACAATGGCTTAGAAGCAGTTGAAGCTTGGATGTGGGAAGGTGGTCCTAGTCAATGGAACTTCCCAGAAATAGGCAACATGCTGTCATGCTTTACATCTTAGCGGTGCTATGGTAAAATACTATACACATTAGTAAGAGGAGCCATGATGGCTATAAAACAGTTTACGTTTTCTTTCAAGCTTGATGCCAAGGACCTGTTTGAATACATTGCTGAGCGCAATGTGGCAATGAATATTGATGTTTACGGCACCATTCCTAAAAGCTCCAAGCGGAAGAAAGAGCTCGCGGCCCCTCCTCCTATGCTTGCTCTACCGGCACCTCAGGGCAACAGGAAAAAGCCAACTGTCATTCAGATAGTACTGGCGATGTTGGCCCAAGATACCAAGTCCAATACATCACTTGCTCTAATAAGAGAAACTATTGTTGGAGCAGGCTTCTCTACAAAAACAATTCATACACAAATGTTGGCTATGCGTCAGAGAGGCTTAGCGAAACAAGTTAGTAGAGGCTTCTATCGCATCACAGCTAAGGGATTGCGGGAGGTGAACCATGGCTAAAGCGATCCGCAGAGGTAACGGGTCTTTGCGCCTGTATCGATCATACAACTTCGTGGAGAAAGACCCCATCATCGATGAGTTGCGTACTATCGATCAAAAGGAGGGTTTAAGCTACCGGGAGGTGCATTGGCTCTCCGGCATTTCGGAGAACACTATGCGAAATTGGTTCGAGGGCAAAACCAAGCGACCACAGAACGCAAGCATCGAGGCATTTCTTCGTGCCCTTGGACACAAGCGGGTCATACAAAAGGTCCGTGAAAATAATTATGTTAAGGAGATCGAAAAGGCCAAGACGGAGGCTACCGAAAATGCGCGTTGAGAAAAAATGTAAATGCGGTTCAGACCTCCTAAGTCGCTGGTACTTTGATGCACGGGGCATCGAGCTAGAACGGGCCTGCTATAAGTGCTGGCCCAAGGAGAAGCTGAAGTACCGTAAGGATGTATTAGAAAACCCAGACTATGAAACCACCGAAGACGTGGAGCCAGACTAATGCTGAAAATGTATGCGAAGGGTGAGAAAGATGGCAAGCCTATCCGGCTTGTTGTGCTTGGGCTATCGCACAAGAACCTCGATAAGCTGCGTGAGGGTATACCAATCAAGTTCAACGGTTCAACCGTTATGCTTGATGATGACATCGAAATCCTAATATTCTCAGGGGAAACGGAGCAGACAATGCAACGTGAATTTGCACAGTACGTCGGCCCAGGAACTGAAGTTCATATTGACCCAAGACTAAAGGATTAGCCATGGACCCATCATATTTCTTTGGAGCTCTATTAGGTACGTATCTTGCAGCCATGACTCCTCATGCTTATGCCCAGATGCGTCCAGGTGAATGCATAGCCGGGAGGTGCTATCCGTGGTATGATGATAGGAGGATTGTGATCGCACCACAACATCGGTTTTATAGTCCCCCGCAATACTATCCGCCACCGCCACCAGCCCAGCAGAGCAACGAGGGTACTGAGGTAAAGGCCGCAATCTATGAATTTTGTAGCCGCCATCCAGAAGAAAAGTTCTGTGGTATGCTGGAAGCATATTTAGAGCATCATCCAGATGCACGGTAAGGGAGGGAAAATTGAGATATACTTATGTGATCAATGGCACTGCGGCTGAAGGGCAGACGTGGGTGACCAGTGGTCTGATTGAAATTGAAGAATTAGGTAATTTTCCTGATGTGCCGATGTTGGCGTTAAAAGACTCATTTCTGAAGTTGACTCATGGAAATGCTGTGTTCGGTAACCCAGGACTCGGTTGTAACGGTCCATACACCATTACGAGAATGCTAATAGAAAAGAATGAACCAGAGATTCCAACACCAAATAACGGCGGTAGACCTCCTATGGCGTAACGGAGTCTACGCCTTAATAATGGAACAGGGTACGGGCAAGAGTCGCCCGATTATAGACGACTGGCTTGCGCGGGTTGATTATGGCAACGCGCAAGACCTCGTCGTTTTGGCTCCCAAGGGTTGCTATCTCAATTGGATTGGCACTGAGGATGAGCCGGGGGAATTAACCAAATGGGTCGAGCCTAATAGGCTAGCGACACTGAATGTTGCGCCATGGCGAACAGACCTTGTAGTTTACCGGCAAGCTCTTCAAGATTTGCTACGGGCCAATGGCCCCAGGTTTCTGTGCATGAATATAGAAGCCCTTAACCGGGCGGGACAAGCCAGGAACTATTTACTCAAGTTCTTACAAGGTCGTAATGTCATTGGCGTTATTGATGAATCTACAACAATAGCACACGAGGAAGCATCGCGGACTACATTCATCCTGGAAGAACTAGCTCACCGGTTCATAGCACGGCGCATCTTAACCGGGTTGGTAGCTCCCGAAAGCCCATTAGATCTATACAGTCAGTATTACTTTTTAGACTGGAGGATATTGGGCCAGCGCAGTTTCTTTGGGTTTAGAAACCGCTATGCGATTATAAATAAGATTGACTTCCGGCCTATGTATCAACGAGTCAATGATTTCAAGAAAGGAAAGAAGCACAAAGAAGCATTTATTGTTGTTGGTTGGCGCAATTTAGAGGAATTAAACGAAAAGATTATGAAGTCCAGCTACCGGGTTACGAAGGACCAAGTGCTGGACCTACCGCCTAAAATATATCAGTTTTGGAATGTGGAGTTAACGGATGAACAGCAACGAACCTATGTTGAAATGCGAGATCTTGCCATGGCTCGACTGGCAAACGGAGAGTTCTCCACGGCTACCATTAAACTGGATCAATTGGGAAAACTTCAACATATTCTCTGTGGACATGTGCGGCAAGAAGATGGTAATTTATACGACATACCAGAAAACAGAACTCAAGCGGTTTTGGATATCCTTCACAACCATGCGGGGAAAGCTATAATCTGGGCACCTTATCCTCAAGCCCTTCGAAAAATCTTGCATAAGCTTTTAGAAGAATTCGGACCAGAGAGCGCAGTCGGGTATTGGGGCGAAACCACCCTAGACGACCGGCTAATTGCTCGTTCAAAGATACAAAACGATGATGCATGTCGGTTCATCGTTAGTAACCAGAGTGTAGGTAAGTTCGGGAATACTTGGACAAGCTGTAATCTTGTCATTTATTATGCCAATAGCTTCGACAATGAAGATCGCCAGCAAAGTGAAGATCGAGCTCACCGCATAGGTCAAACTAGATCAGTCACTTATATCGATCTCAGAGCAAGAGGTACAATAGATGAAAAGCTAGTTAACGCTCTACGGAAGAAAATAACAATTAGCTCAACCCTCCAAGGCGACAAGTTCCGTGAATGGTTAATATGAACTGCCATTTAGGGCCAATTTGTGCTATACTTGCTGTAAAGGAGGTATGTGCTATGAGCGTTATTGAAACTGTCAAAGTGAAAAAGGACAAAAGGAGTGAAACTCATCATGGTGCCCCAAGAGACCCGGTAGCAGTTCTGTATATTATAGAGGGACGTGATAAATCAAAAAGAACGTGGCAATCATTGGGTGATGATCTGGGTATAACTCGTGCGGGTGCTCGTGACCTGTATAATAGATGGTATGAATGGTCACAAGACCCAAACACAGTCGAGATGGCAAAAACGCTAATAAAACCAACGGGTTAGAATAGGCTTTTAAACGGCCTAGGGGACGCGTACAGCGCGGGTTTTTTGCCCGGTGCCACTACCCCCGCCTGCCTCTAAAAACGCATGGGCGGCCATTTGTGGGCTCGCTGTTAGTTCATTTAGCCAGTTTTTACCCTGCTATAAAGAAGGCTGGCACATCGAGGCATCAATATGCCAGCCTTTGATGCATTTAGCATCTAGTTTGCCAAACTTCCGAACAGAAGTTTGGTCGGGAGGTTTCTATATCATTTAAGGGGTTGTATTCGTAAAACCCCCACCAACACCAAATCCAATATTGTTGGAAAGAGTACCGGCAGTTCCACCTCCGCCGAGGACACCAACTACACCAGAACGACCGGCACTAAGACCAGTGGACTGACCAATACCAGCCGAGATGCTCCCAACTGGAGTAGCAACCGCGACGCCAGTGCCTTGTGAGGCATTGACACTCGCGGCTCCCGCCGCACCAAAGGCCAGACCATGGGTCGCCACAGCAGAGGCCGTGCCTGCGGTACTCGCTGCTGCACCACCACCGATGGCAAGCGTAGACCCAGCCTGAGCCCCAGCCGCCGACAATGCTACGATCGCTACACTTAGTAGAAATTTACGCATAGTCATTCCCTTCTATATGCTGCCTTGATTAATCGTGAATACGGACACGGCAGCGTTGCCGATTCACGTCGTAATCATCACAGATGCCTGTCTTACCAGTGCGTTTGACCACAACTTCAACAGATCCACCAGTATATGCTGCCGGCTGAACTGCTGGAGTTACACTCGCTGTGATGAAACCGTACTGCGGTCGAGGTGGCATATACTTTTGGCAGACGTCTGGCATTGAAGCATAAATATCAGACATCAAACAAAGTCTAGCCACTGCCGCTTTCTTCAGCCCCATACTCCATAATGTACGAGCATCCAAGCGCGCTGCACATCCTGGATCTGGTATAGTGGTACCGAAACTTGCACCCCACCCGAGGGCTGAGCCACCACCAGAGACCGAACCCAAACATGTCTCTAGCCCGGCCGCAGCGAGACCGGGAGCGAATGCCGTTGGAACGTTTTTTATTGAACCACTATTATTCACAGTTTCAGTTGTAGTTGTATTAGCAGGAGAAGTACTGTTGATAGTCACACTAGAAGAACTGCTAGGATTAGTAGTAAGGCTATTAGAAGCATTACCACCTCCGATCGCGACAGCTCCGGAAGTAGAGGATGACCTAGCGACTCCAACACCTGTCCCAACCCCCGTCGCAGTTTGTGCCAGAGCCGGCGAAAAAAGGCACGCAAAGATAACCACCCCCACCAATCTATTCATGCAGAAGACTCCCCTATAGATCCCAAGACGAGATGCATAGTGGCACAAATAGGGCAAGGATGCAATAGGATAGGGGTGACTGCGGCATTTTTATGGTCATGTGTAGCATATTGGCCACAAAAAATCCGACGCAGCCTAAGCCTCTCTGTGCTCCTGCTTATTGCTGCGTCGGTTTGGATATGGTGGTCCCAGGTGTCGGCGTCAAGGCAACTCGAACCGCCGATTAGAATTTATGGATGATAACAATAACTAGTAGAATAATCACCATCCAAATCGCCGCTCCAACAGCAAGTAGATGCAAAGGTGGACGATAAACTGGTTTATGATTCACGTCATAGTCCCCGGCATAAAGCATCGAATAGAAACGCCATAGCCGGGGAGCCAATAGGGCCAGACGATTGTGCGACCCACCCGGTTAGGTTCTGTTATCACTGCATCATCTGGTACAGGAACCCAAATCATTTGATCTGATTTTTCCCAGCGAGGAACACGTACCCAATAGTGTCCTTCACGCATATCCCAATCTGCATCAGCAATAGAAATACCATCAGCAAACGAGCAGCATGGGCCTTTCATGCTGCGCAAACTTTTGAACCATTCTCTTGTTTCAGGTGGAGAGTTATTAAACTGACCGTGATCAGTTACAACTAAGAATAGAGCAATACCTATAATGGCTCTCATTCTTTTTCCGCTACTGCTATTGCTTTAATAACTTCTTTACAAGTTTCTGTTGTACCAATAAATCTCCCATTTGTCATTACTAAGACACACTGTGTGCCCTTGGCAAAATGAGTCTGTGCTTCCGCTTGTTCCTGCGGTTGTCGGATGCTTGAAATCTCTCCAACATTTAATACTAACTCTTTCCCATCAGGTGCGTGCACCGTGATGAAGTGTATAGCAACATAGAAGAATACTAAATAAATTCCCAGTCTACTTTGCCCTTCCCTTGAATGCCAAGGACTGCGGCCAATGCCGGTGATACATCTATTCCGGCCCCGTTTGTCTGGCGGCCAGACATATCGGTACCAGATTCTGCTTGCGGTCTGGTATCCTTGTCCCAGTAGGGATCGTCCGTATTCCATGGCCCTACATCCCATATTGCAGCTATGGCGGAGTATCCTGTTTCCCGGTTGTACAATCGTACTTCAGGACGATCCTCATTAAACCTGTCAGGTAAAGCAATGTAGAGATCAGTATCATTAAGAACTTTGCTAGAATCATAAGCAGAAGTGTTATAATCAGCCGCGCCACCGAACACAGTGCAAATGATATCTTTCTGATTCCAAGGAATAGTAGCCGGGTTAGTGACCTGAGCTTCTGGGTCAGTAGGTCTTGCAACGTCAGCAATAGCCTGACATATTGCGTGGAAGTGCGTTCTGTACAGATTACTGTCGGCAGAACTATCAACAAAACAGACCTCAATTAATATGGATGGTTCATCGGTACCATTAAGAAAATACAAATCTGAACGTTTCTTAGCACCACGGTTAGACAACCCCCCTGCTTCCGAGAGCGCTTGCGAGACTTCCGCTGCAAGATCTCCTTGTGTAAGGTAGAGAACCTCACAGCCCATGGGTTTACTAGTTGTTTGATATGCATTGAAATGAACGCTAACATCTAAATCACGGTCCTGCATGTTATGGAAGTTGACTATTGTCTCTAAGTTCTGGCTTTGAGTTGTCGAAGTATCATCATGGAATGTAATAATACCAATATTCATATTTCGTAGATCAGTAGCTAATTGCTCGACCACTTTTCTGGCTTCATTTACTTCGTCTATATATCCACTTGCCCCTCTGACATATTTTCCATGTCCAGAACTAATGACTATTTGACTAACCATCTAATTTTTCCAGTGCTTTCTTGGGCCAGTAATCAGGAGCTTTACGATCATCCCACTTAACTTGTATATCACCACTGTATTCAGGCGTTCTTACAACAGTACCTATCCTGGTTAACCATTCTGTCTTAACTTTTTTACGGTGAGGAGCAAGGCCATGCGTCATCATTTCCGCTATTGCCGGTAACAGCCTTACTCTATCACCCTTTCGTAACATTTTTTTCTAACTTATCCACCTTGGTTTGTAACGATTTAACCGTAGCTGATAGTTCTTTGACCGCATTGACAAGAGCAAAAATAAGAGGTGCAGTGTCAAGTTGACGAAAATCGTCTACCTTTTCTCCATCTATATATCCAGTAGTGGTGGAAACAAGTTCCGGTGCTATTGCCTCTACATCTTGAGCTATTAACCCTACGACTTCATGATTTTCGATAGCGGCATTATAATGTAGACTAGTTGAGTATGGTGCAGTCTCTCCTTCAGGTGGAGCTGCTGGAGTATCATTGGCTTTGTACTTAAATCGAACTGGACGCATTGCTTCTATTGTTGTTAGACCATGCTTATAATCTCCAATCACATTCTTAATACGAGCATCAGAAACAGCACCAATAAGAGTTCCATCTACATAATAATTAACTACAGATCCTGTCCAAGCAAATCCAATATTATGATTATTCCAAGTCGAATAAACGATACCTTGAATTGCTACCTGTACAAATCCCGTTGATCGATTAATTGAAAATGGAACATCGATACCAACACCAGCATCATTATAACGAGTAATAGCAAAATTGCTTCCGGCATTACTTCCAGTTTCTGCTTCTACTGAACCCAATATCAAAGTCCATCTTTGAGATGCACCTGTGGATCCCGAAATATTATTCGCATATCCTGTACTAACTTTTGTCAACTGTATGTTTGCATTTCCAATAGCAGCCCATGAAGGTTGAATTGTAAGACCTCCACCATTAACATTCACATTTCCAGTTGAACGAGTAATTGTAAGAGGTGCACCAATTTGAGTTCCTGAATCGTTATAGGCATAGATACCAAAATTTGATCCTGCAGTACCACCTGATTCTGGGTCTGTAGTACCTAATACCATAGCCCATCTTGCTAATGAACCAGTGAGTCCAAAAATATTATTTGCGTTTCCGGATCCAGACTTCACCATATAGAAAGATGCATTACCAACCCCACTATATGTCGGCTGAATATAGACAGCGGTACCTCCCAGATACGTATTCCCAGTTTGACGAGCAATCGACAAAGGTGTACCTATTGCAGCTCCTGTATCACTGTAAGCGCTAAAAAGTAAATTTGATCCTAAATTACTACCAGATTCTGCAGAACTGTCACCCAGAGATTGAACCCATCTTAAACCAGAAATAGCAGAAGTTATAGTATACGAACTTAATTGACATGCAGTGCCACTCGCAGGTTTTACAAAGGAATGCGTCGGCCAAGTGGTACCAGTTGTAACTGTTGATAAATTCCCGGTTATAGTGCCACCTGTCAGAGGAAGATAAGCTCCACTTACATAAGATTGTGTCCAAGATTGATAAGAAGATGTATTTGGAATTATTGACCATTGTGACGCATTCCAAGCACCCGGTGTTGTTATAGCACCAAGAGCAGAATATATTGCACCACCAAAGTTAACTACTTGACCTGAAACATAAGTTGCGGTTGTTGAAAATATCGGTACACCAATAAGGTCTTGAGCACCTCCAGTACTGTTGATAACACCTAATTGACCATCAGCTAAATTAACATATGGCTCACCATAGACACGTCCTGTGGGCCTATTGGCGCGAGTTAAAGATCGCAAGAGTTTAATGACATTGGTAGCCATTAGAATGTTCCTGCATCTAACACATTGGTCCAAGCCGCATTGTTTCGACCATAGGTTGAACCATCCGACGGAGCATCTGGTACGGTAATTCCGGCTGGATTAAGCACCCAAGCGAGATTACGTCTAACGTAGTAATTCCCATCATTAGGAGCGTCTGTTGTAATGGGAGTTCTTCCATCAACATACTGTTTGGTAGCAGCACCCAAAGCGACTAGAGGATCAGCAGCCAAAATCAGAGGTCCAGTCAATGTACCTCCAGCTAACAATAGCCGGAGATTATCAGCTGTATCGACATAGGTTTTAGTCGTAGCTTGTAAAGATGTAGGAGTAGTTGACGGAAGTGTAATCATACCGGTCATAGTTCCGCCAGCCAACGGAAGCATTGTATCTACATATTGTTTAGGCGCAGCCTGTAGAGGCAGAGTAGGATTCCCTGGCAGAGTCAAAGCACCTGTAAGAGTACCACCAGCCAATGGTAGATATGAAGCGACTGAAGTGTCTACATATCCCTTGGTTGCCGCTCCCAAAGTTGCCGTTGGATTGGCTGATAAAGTTAGCAGGCCAGTCATAGTACCACCTGCCAGAGGCACCATTTTATCAGCATACTGTTTCGTGCAAGTTCCCAAGGCCACGGTAGGATCTGCCGCCAAAATCAATGGGCCGGTCAGAGTACCTCCAGCTAACAATAGCCGGAGATTATCGGCTGTATCAACATATGTCTTGGTTGTTGCTTGACCACCAAGTGTAGGGGCTCCTGACAGAGTTAACGGGCCAGTCATAGTTCCTCCGGCCAACAATAGCCGGAGATTAACGGCTGTATCAACATATTGCTTAGTCGTAGCACCTAACAAGGCTGTAGGATCAGCATTCAGAGTTAAGAAGCCAGTGAGAGTGCCTCCGGATAAAGGCAAGAAAACTCCCACGCCAGCAGAGGCCTTGGCGGCATCTACATATTGTTTCGTAGCAGCACCGAGAGCAGCCGCAGGGTCAGCAGACAATACGAGAAGCCCGGTCATAGTCCCCCCGGCTAGAGGGACCATCTTGTCGGCGTACTGCTTTGTAGCAGCACCGAGAGCAGCCGTAGGATCTGCATTCAAAATTAGCGGGCCGGTCATAGTATCTCCGGCTGCTGCAACCTGAGCATTAACGTTCGTATCTACATACGTTTTGGTTGTCGCATGGTTGGCGGCTGTCGGGGCTCCAGACAGAGTTAACAAGCCGGTCATAGTCCCACCGGCCAGCGGAACCATGGTGTCAACATATTGCTTCGGTGCCGCTTGCAGAGCTAGTGTAGGATTAGCCGGGAGGGTAAGTGCTCCGGTCATTACTCCACCAGCGAGTGGAACCATTCTATCTGCATACTGTTTCGTAGCTGCCCCGAGTGCTACTGTAGGGTCGGCATTCAGGATTAAGGGGCCGGTCATAGTATCACCAGCCACAGCGACCTGAGCAGCGACATTGGTATCTACGTAAGTCTTAGTTGTAGCATGGTTGGCGGCTGTCGGAGCTCCAGACAGAGTTAACAAGCCGGTCATAGTCCCACCGGCCAGAGGGACTTTCGTAGCTAGACCAGTATCAGTATAGTTCTTGGTTGCCGCCTGTGTAGAAGTTGTAGGATCAGATGCCAGATTTAAGGGGCCGGTCATAGTCCCACCAGCAATCGGCAAGATTGTAGCAAAATTGAATGCACTACCATTAAGATAAAGATTACTAAGGTTTAATGAACCTGAACCTTGTGGTCCCCCAGAAGGATTTCCTATAGTAACAGCACCACCATAATTCACAAATCCATTACCTACAGTCCATGGTGATTGGGCCGGTAGTGGTCCGCCTGCACCTGCACCTAGAACATCGTATTGTTCAGGTGCTTCTTGTCTAGATGGTTTATCGAGCATAGGGTCAACTCCTATGGCCACTGAACCGATGTAAATTTATGACTAGCACTAGCAGAAGATACAGTGACCGGAGTAGTAGTTTGAGGTATCACTGTATAAGATTGCCCCGGCTGAAGTGCAACAGTAGTTCCATTGGCTTGCAGAGTAGCTGCTCCAACCTGATTTATATATAACGGTTCTGCTGTCGCGATACCTTGATCAACAGCCAATAAGGGATTAACGATATAACCACCAGACATATTAGGGGCAATCGCTGTAACTGCTACACCGGGAGTGGTAGAAGTTACAGATGCAGGACCTGCGGTTGGGGTAGTCATAATTCATTCCTTTCTTATAACCAACCAGGAGGAGTAACTTGGCCGGGTATGGTTCCAGGGAACATAGTGTAAACTCCTGTTTCTGATATGATACCACCTCCAGTAGTAATATTATACTGCATACAGGTAGGAATACCTCCAGTGAATGTAACGGCAGTATTGTAGAAAACGACTGTGCCATTTCCCGATGCGCTCATCGTCGCAGTAGCTATAGGAGGTGTGCCAACTATATTGAATGAGAGATTGTTTGTAGCTATAGCATCATGATATCCAAATGTCATTATCCCTGAAGAATAAACATAGAATATACATATATTAGAAACTGATCCACTGTATGAACAATTACCATAAAGCTGTACCTTTCCATCAGTATTAGCCCCAATTGCCCCACTGGCCCCTGATG
>Ga0318563_10000335_pt1 | contig 19574 bp, 18 predicted proteins | sample GRESIP066b5f19_FD_203689 | JGI IMG/M metagenome (GOLD analysis project Ga0318563, IMG submission 203689) | Tropical soil microbial communities from Luquillo Experimental Forest, Puerto Rico - GRE.SIPMG.066b5f19 | ecosystem: Environmental > Terrestrial > Soil > Tropical forest > Bulk soil... | reverse complement strand
CAGTACCCGCTTTGGTTTCGATGGGGTGACGGGGTAGTGAAAGGACTGCGTGACCACGGATGTTCACGTTAAAGGGTGTAGTTATATTTTGTGCAGGTAAATCCGCACGAGATGGCGAACCTGATAGTACAGCAAAGCTTCGGCAGCGCTGATAATGTCCCTAATCAAACCTCCGAGAAAAACCTCTAAGGTGTGGCCAGAGCGGCCCGTACCGCAAACCGACACAGGTAGACGAGATGAATATTCTAAGGCGCTCGGGTGAGCCGTGGAGAAGGAACTAGGCAAATTGACGCTGTAACTTCGGGATAAAGCGTACCCACTTCGGTGGGTCTCAGTAAAATGGTTCAACCAACTGTTTAACAAAAACACAGGGCCCTGCAAAATCGAAAGATGACGTATAGAGCCTGATACCTGCCCGGTGCTGGAAGGTTAAGGAAGGGTGTTCGGCGCAAGCCAAAGCTCCTGACTGAAGCCCCAGTAAACGGCGGCCGTAACTATAACGGTCCTAAGGTTAACTAATTCGCTAGCCTTAGTAAAACTGAACTATATGCGGGAAACTCCTCAAACAGCCTTTGCTACTAGCTTATCACAAGCAGGCAGTAAAAATGCAAAGGACAAGGGGACAATCCGCAGGGAAGATTCTGATGAAAATCAGAAAACCCTCAGAGACTTCACGTTCAGGATTTGTTTAATTTCGATTCATGACACTAGATCCGAATTGGATAGCAGGTTTTGTTGATGGGGAAGGATGTTTTCATGTAAGCATCAATTCACACAAGGAAATGACTGCTGGTTTCCAAGTATTGCCAGAATTTACCGTAGTGCAGCATGTCAGAGACGTAGAAATTCTGATTGCACTCAGATCGTATTTTCAATGCGGTGTTGTAAGAGTAAATCATGGTGATCGGATGGCGTTCAGAGTGAGAAGTTTGAATCATCTGACTAAAATTATCATTCCTTTTTTTGAGTGTTATCCGTTAAGGACAAAAAAACGGATAGAATTCGAAAAGTTCGGGCACATTTTAGAAATGATGGGTAACAAACATCACTTGACCAAGGATGGTATCAATCAAATTGGATTAATAGCATCTTCAATGAATCGAGGACAAATTAAGATAAAGTCCGAGCTGCATGGAAACATGCAGAGAGTGGGAGAAATCACCACTCCTTTCCAGGAATCACTGGAATGTAACAAAATGAGCGAAATTCCTTGTCGGGTAAGTTCCGACCTGCACGAATGGTCTAATGAGTTGAACGCTGTCTCCTCCACGAGCCCGGTGAAATTGTAGTATCGGTGAAGATGCCGGTTACCCGTCACGGGACGGAAAGACCCCGTGAACCTTCACTATAATTTTGCATTGATTTTGAATTACGGATGTGTAGGATAGTTGGGACGCTTTGAAGCCCTGCCGCCAGGTGGGGTGGAGCGGTCGGTGAAATACCAACCTTCTTTGATTTAGAATCTAATTCCACCATTGGTGGAAAACAGTGCATGATGGGTAGTTTGACTGGGGTGGTCGCCTCCTAAAGTGTAACGGAGGCTTGCAAAGGTACCCTCAGTACGGTTGGTAATCGTACGAAGAGCGCATTAGTATAAGGGTGCTTGACTGTGAGGCATACATGCCGAGCAGGAGCGAAAGCTGGCTAAAGTGATCCGGCGGTTCTGCATGGAAGGGCCGTCGCTCAAAGGATAAAAGGTACTCCGGGGATAACAGGCTGATCTCCCCCAAGAGCTCATATCGACGGGGAGGTTTGGCACCTCGATGTCGGTTCGTCACATCCTGGGGCTGGAGAAGGTCCCAAGGGTTCGGCTGTTCGCCGATTAAAGTGGCACGTGAACTGGGTTCAGAACGTCGCAAGACAGTTCGGTCCCTATCTGTGATGGGCGTTAGAAAATTGAGTGGACATGACCTTAGTACGAGAGGACCGGGTCGTACGTACCGCTGGTGTATCTGTTGTGCCGCCAGGTGCAATGCAGAGTAGCTATGTACGGACAGGATAAACGCTGAAAGCATCTAAGCGTGAAACCTTCCACAAGATGAGTTTTCTTTTAAGGGCCGTCAAAGACTATGACGTTGATAGGCTATAGGTGTAAAACTGGTAACAGTAAAGCCGAGTAGTACTAATTGCCCGTATGCTTTAATTTTTTTTTACTCCTTATTACAACTTCCCAATATGTACATTATTAAACCTCCCGTTTCTTCCTTTCTGGTCGAAACCTGAGGAGGATTGTAAATTCTTATGGTGGTTTTTCCGAGGGTGTTCACCTCTTACCATTCCGAACAGAGAAGTTAAGCCCCTCATGGCCGATGGTACTGCACCAAAATGCGGGAGAGTAGGTAGCTGCCATATTCATTGAGCCCAGTCAGTTTACTGATTGGGCTTTTTTTTGCCTGTCCCCGAGACAAGACATCCCACCCGGCCTCCGCCTCAGATCCAGCCTAAACGGCAAGTCAAAAAAAATGGCCAGCTGTTCTGGCCAATTCCATAAAAATCTGTTTTGCTAAATAATTAAATGACCAGCATGGCATCCCCATAGCTGAAAAAGCGATATTTATCCTTGATCGCCTTTTTATAGGCTTCCATGGTAAGGTCATAACCCGCAAACGCACAGACCATAATCAGCAGGCTCGTCTTGGGAAGATGAAAATTGGTGATCAGGGCGTCTGCAATATTGAACTGGTAGGGCGGATGAATAAAGGTATTGGTCCATCCTTCCGAAGGTTTTAGCAATTTTTCCGCTGTAAACGAGGATTCAATCGCCCGCATGGTCGTGGTGCCTACCGAACAGATCCGGTGACTTCCGATCCTGGCCTTGTTTACGATCCGGCAGGCTTCCTCATCGATCCGGTAATATTCTGCGTCCATCTTGTGCTTGCTCAGGTCCTCCACCTCAATGGGGCGGAAAGTCCCCAGACCGGTGTGCAGGGTCGCTTCTGCAAAACGGATCCCCTTAATCTCCAGCCTTTTGATCAGTTCCTTGCTGAAATGCAGTCCGGCCGTCGGCGCTGCGACTGCACCCTCGTACTTCGCATATACGGTCTGGTAGCGCTCCTTGTCCTCTTCATCCGGTTTGCGTTTGATGTATTTGGGCAGGGGAGTCTCTCCGAGTACCTCAAGGACCTGGCGAAACTCATCATCACTGCCTTCCCACAAAAACCGGATCGTACGGCCCCGGCTGGTCGTATTGTCAATGACTTCGGCTATCAGCTCGTCATTATCCCCGAAATACAGCTTGTTGCCCACGCGGATTTTCCGGGCAGGATCCACAATCACGTCCCACAACCTGTTGGGTTTGTTCAGTTCCCTAAGCAGAAAAACCTCGATTTTGGCGCCTGTCTTTTCCTTCCTGCCGTACATACGTGCAGGAAACACCTTGGTATTGTTTACCACAAACACGTCCTTGTCATTAAAAAAATCCATTATGTCTCTGAAGTGTCTGTTTTCAATATGGCCGGTTTTACGGTGAACAACCATCATGCGGCTGTCTTCTCTTTTTTTCGCGGGGTGCTGGGCAATAAGGTTTAACGGAAGATCAAACTTGAACTGGGAAAGCTTCATGTAACATCTGTTTTTTTTGTAAACAATCGCCTATGATATCAAGGAGTGGAGATAGCGTGGTATCGCGGAAGTATCCGGTACAAACCAGGTCTTACGGCACCCGATTTGATATCATGTTACGGCATGATTTTAAGCGTGCAAAGGTAATAAATTAGATCCAAAAATTAAAAAATTGCTTGGCCGCCTATTTTACAGCATTTGCCAGCAACCAGCGTTGTAAAGCCTGTTTACCGGTATTTTCCAATCCTTGATCCTTACGCCACGGTATAGGTGCCGGAAAATGGATAAAATCATCATAAAAATCCGACTCAAACGCCCTCCTGCAAAATAATTTTCCTGAATTCCCGTCTTTTATGCACCTTACTATCAATTGATAACCCCTTATCATGAGTGTGTATATCAACAGGAGGCTGCCGGGCATCATTTTTATTCTGTTACTCTCCGTTTACCTTCCGGCCCAGAGACCAGGGGCCAAGAAGTATCCCACCCTGTTGTGGGAGATCACCGGTAACGGCCTTACCAAGCCCTCCTACCTGTTCGGGACCATGCATGTCAGCAGTAAAATGGTTTTCCACCTCAGCGATTCCTTTTATTTCGGTATACGGAGCGCAGATGTTGTCGCCCTTGAACTGGATCCCCAGCTCTGGCAGGACCAGCTGTACCGTTACCAGAGCATGCAGACCAACCTGCGGTTCTATACCCAGGGATCACCGAATAATTACCTGAATGAGAAATCATTTCAGCTGGAAAACTACGAGGACCGCCTCAAAATGGCCCTGAGCGAAGAACCGACCATCATCAACGGCCTGCTCTACCGCACTTTCCAGCCCCGTGCAGATTTTGAGGAGGATACCTACCTGGACCTGTACATCTACCAGACCGGGAAGAAGCTGGGCAAGCAGGCGACCGGCGTGGAGAATTATTTCGAAACAGAACGCCTGATCCTGGAGGCCACACAGGACATGATGAAGGACAAGAAGAAAAAAACCAGCGAGCCGGAAGGTGATTCCTTCTATGAGATAGAAAGAAAAACGCAGGATGCCTACCGTAAAGGGGACCTGGATATGCTCGATTCTCTGGAAAGGATACTCCAGCCTTCGAGCGCCTACCTCGAAAAATTCCTGTACCGGCGCAATGAAATCCAGGCTTCCTCCATAGACAGCATCCTGAGAAAGCACTCCCTCTTTGTCGGGGTTGGGGCTGCCCATCTTCCGGGAAAAAGAGGGGTCATCGAACTCCTGCGGAGAAAAGGCTATACCCTGCGGCCCATCAGTATGAAGGACCAGGACGCTGTCCAGCGCGATAACATTGACAAGGTGAAGGTACCCGTTTCGTTCTCCTCCTTCACCTCCGAAGACCAGCAGCTCAGCGTCCAGCTTCCGGGTAAACTCTACAAGCGGGCGGACAGCCGCTCCGGGGACTCCTGGCAGTATGCTGACATGAGCAACGGTACCTATTACATGATCACGCGCGTCAGGACCCACAGCAGCATGGTTGGCCAGCGGGATGAAGCCGTACTTAAAAAAATTGACAGCCTCCTGTACGAGAACGTGCCCGGAAAAATCCTTAGAAAAGAATCCATTACGCGGAATGGATACCGTGGGATCGATGTGACCAATAAAACAAGAAGGGGGGACATCCAGCGGTACAACATTCTGGAAACTCCTTTTGAGATCCTGATCTTCAAAATGAGCGGGATTGGCAATTATGTGGAAGGCAGAGAAGCCGACCAGTTTTTTAATTCCATAGAGCTGAAAAAGGCCAGTTCAAAACCCTGGGAGGAATTTGAGCCCGCCAGGGGCGGTTTTTCGGTACGGTTTCCCCAGGCCCCTTTTGAAGAACTGGATAAATCTGGATTTGACGGGGTCGCCCGCTGGGAATATGAGGCCAATGATCCGGCTACCGGAGACGCCTACCTTGTCTGGAAAAAAAGCATCCAGAATTACCGGTTCCTGGAAGAAGATACTTTCGAACTGGGCCTGATGGAAGAAAGTTTTCGTTTGTCGCAATGGGTGGAAAAGGAACTTTCAAGGCATTTTGAGTCATGTGACAGGCATCCCTGCCTGGAAACCAGCTTTGAAATGAAAGATGGGTCCTTTGTCAGGGCCAGGTTCATCCTGAATGGCCCCCATTATTACCTGCTGGCCGCCCGGAGCAAAAGCAGGAACAGGTCTTTCCAGGAATTTTTTGATTCATTCCGGTTTGCTGGGTATAGATACAGCGGTTTCAAAACCTATGTGGATACATTTGTCAACATCCGGGTAAACACGCCGGTGGTTCCTGACATAGATGTAGGAGTCCGCAATATCCTGGAGCGCAACAACGGGGAGGAGGCATCCGGCGGATCGGCGGAATACAACAATTACTGGCCAAAGAACAAAACAGCACTCTTTGAGGATGACTCTACCGGCGAGGCTGTCTATGTATCCGTTCAGGTGTTCCCCAAGTACTATTATCCTAAAGATTCGGCTACCTTCTGGAAGGATGAGACCAATGAAAACAAGATTGGAGAAGACTTTATTATAAAAAGCAAAGAGCATTTCCGGTTCAATGACACGGTTGCGGGAATCAAATACATATTTTCCGATACCAATTCCTCCCGCATCATACAAAACTGGATCTTCCTGAAGGACAACAGGCTGTACCGCGTAATCAATCTGTGTGATTCTGTGACGAAACCGGCTGAATTCATAGCGCGCTTTTTTGAAACCATCAGGCCGCTGGACCGGAAAACCGGTGAATCCGTTTTTGCGAACAAACTCGACCTCTTTTTTGGGGACTTTTACAGTGCAGATTCTGCCACGTCCAGGAAAGCCAGGGAAGCCATTCCGAATATGTATTTTGGGCCAAAAGGAGTAACCAGGCTGCTTTCCGCCATCAGAAGCCTGAAATACAATGACAAAGATTATTTCCAGAATAAGACCCATCTGATCAATGAACTCGGTTTTATCAGTGAACAGACAACGGTGAAGGAAGTGGTCGGCGGGCTTAAGGACATATATGAACGTGCAGGGGATACCACCACTCTCCAGAATGCAGTGATCAAGGCGCTCGCCAGGAACAAGACCCGCGAGTCCTACGCGCTGCTGAAAACGCTGTTGATACAGGATCCTCCTGTATTCAGCAACGCTTCCGAATACAACTACCTGTTCCAGGATATAGGGGATTCCCTGGCACTTGCCAAACAGCTGTTTCCCGATCTGCTGCAGTTATCCTCCGTTGACGACTACAAAAACAATGTTCATTCCCTGCTTACCTCCCTGGTGGACAGTAACCACCTCAAGGGGAAAGACTATGAATCCTATTATTCCCGATTGCTTTTTGAAGCAAAAATTCAGCTGAAAAAACAACAGGGCAGGGACGAAAAGCAGTTGCAGCAAAAAAATGAGGAGGAGGATGGCAATGACTCAGAAGAGAGCACAGCAAAAACGGAAGGAGGGGATGAATACAACGAACTGGAAGACTACGCCATACTGCTCATGCCATTCAGGGTAAAGGACAGCACAGTATCTGCCTTTTATGACAAAATGCTCAGGAGCCAGGACGCATCGCTCCGGTTAGGTACGGCCGTTATTCTGATAAGAAACAACCAGAAAGTTCCTGACAGCGTCATCAGGTCACTGGCCGCCAGGGATTCCTACCGCTACCCGCTGCTCAAAAAACTGGAGGCCGCAGGCAAAGAAGAGTTTTTCCCGGAACAATACTTCAACCAGCTGGATATTGCCCGGAGCCAGATTCAAAACAGCCACTCTGGCGGTCCGCTGGCTGCTATACGCTACGTCGATAAAAAGCTGGTGCAGTACAAGGACTCAAGAGGGTATGTCTACTTCTTCAATTATAAAGTACACCCGGATGACAGCTGGCAAATGGCGATCAGCGGCCTTCAACCGGTCAACCTGAAAGACGTCAGCACAAACAATGACCTCGTCAAGCTAACGAATAAGAAATTAAGACCCGACGAGCCCGTCCTGGACCAGTACAACAACCAGCTGAAAAGGCTTCTTTTTTCAAAACACAAGAGCGCTGCTTCATTTTACCTGGACAATGAATATTATATTGGCCGCGGTGACGAAGAAGAGTAAGCTCCTGTTGTTTGCTGTTTAACAGTTTTTGGCTGGGCTATCCCCATACCAAATCGAAATAAGAGCGAAACTTGTCGGCATATTCGCTCTTATGAAGGAAAAGTCATTGCTTTCAGGTTTCCTTACCGTTTTTTTGCTTCATCTATTTGGTCAGCATGAAATACTCTGTTTTCAAAAAAAAGGGAAGACAGTAAAAAACTATTTTCCGGGTTCCTATATCGCCTTTTTGGATATGAATCAGCACTGGCAGTACGGAATCATAAAAAGGATCAGGAAGGATTCCATTTACTTAAGACCTTATAGCATTCAATTTAGCCTGACGGGAATTGATACGTTTAGTTATGCGGGAAGTTCCTTCTCCTCTCTGATATTTATGCTATCTCCAAACCTGGTGTGGAAATAGGAGATGTACTTGGAACGCACACCGCCCAGATTCTGCCGGGTGCAGGGCATGTTCATTTTTACTGGATCAAAAACGGATGGATATTCAGGGTTGCCGGTGCCGTGTACGCGGCTGTAAACCTGTTCAATGCTCTTGTGTATAAAAACCAGCCTGTCGATTGGGTGGGAATAGCTGTCGCAGCCGGACTAATTGCCATTGGGGAGCTCCTCAAACTTACCTGCAAGCCGAATTTTAAACTGGACAAAAAATATACGTTGACAACCGGTTAGTGCCACAAAGGAAACCTGCCCTTTTTCGCCGTGGATGAAGGCTAGGGATATCCGGGTGCCCAGTGGCCGTCCCGGGCGATTCACTTTCAGACCTCCGTGCCCCGGCTAGAAGATTCCTTTGGGAATTGATGCTATCAGTTTGCGGGTATAATCTTTCTCAGGTCGGGAATAAATATCCTCCGCTTTGCCCGACTCTTCGATTCTCCCCTGCTTCATGACAAGTATCCGGTCACTGATATAATGTACCACGGATAGATCGTGTGAAATAAAAATGGCGGTAAAGCCAAACTCTTTTTTCAGGTCATTGATCAGGTTGAGAATCTGGGCCTGCACACTGACATCGAGGGCAGACACGGACTCATCGAAGACAACGAAAGATGGGTTGAGCGCAAGAGCCCTGGCAATTACGATCCGCTGCCGCTGCCCCCCTGAAAATTCATGGGGATAACGGAAATAATAATCGGGCTGGAGTTGGACCCTTTCCAGGAGCTCCGAAACCAGTTCCTTTCTCTTTTTTTCAGATCTCTCGACCTTATGGACCTGCAATGCCTCCCCAATGGCTGATCCAATGGTCAGGCGGGCATTCAGCGAGGAATAGGGATCCTGGAAGACCAGCTGAATATCCCGGCGCAGGCTTTTCAGGGCGTCTCCGCGAAGGGAGCCAAGGTCCCTTCCGTTGAAGGTGATTTTCCCTGAACTTGGTTTAATCAGGTGAAGCAGGGCACGGCCGAGGGTAGTCTTTCCACAGCCTGACTCCCCAACCAGGCCCAGCGTTTCACCCCGGTATACTTCAAAACTGATATCGTTTACCGCCTTGATATAGCTGAGGGGTCTGCCCAAAAAGGATTTCCTTGTCGGAAACCAAACGTTGAGGCGGTCGACCTGTAAAAGAACGGGCTTGTCCATAGCGGTGACCATTGAGGGATATTTCAGGTTTGGTCCTTCCGGGGGGGTCGGAGCTCTGTTTTGCAGGTCCTCCCCGGCCTCAGCGGTCTTCAAAAAGTCACTGACTACAGGAAGCCGTTCGCCTTTTTGATGCAATACGGGTCTGCAGCTGAGCAGCCCCTTTGTATAGGGGTGTTCCGGGTTACGGAATATTTCCGGAACACCACCCGCTTCAACAATCCTTCCCTGATAAAGAACAACAGCCCGGTCGGCGATTTCTGCAACCACGCCCAGGTCGTGGGTAATAAAAATCACCCCCATTCCCTCACTCCTCCGCAACTCCCGGATGAGTTCAAGAATGGTTTTTTGTATGGTTACATCAAGCGCAGTAGTTGGCTCGTCGCAGATCAGCAGGGAGGGTTTGCAACATATGGCCATCGCAATCATGACCCGCTGCTTTTGCCCCCCACTCAGCTGATGTGGATACCGCTCAAACAAGGCAGCAGGCCCGGGCAGTTCCACCTTGTAAAACAACTCAATCGTTTCTTTTCTGGCCTGTGCCGCCGGAACCCGTTTGTGCACCTGAATGGCCTCCATAACCTGGTCACCACAGGTGAGTACCGGATTCAGGGAGGTCATAGGTTCCTGAAAGATCATTCCGATCTTGTTCCCTCGCAGTTTCTCTATCTGATGCTGGGTGAGTTTGAGCAGGTCAACAGGAATTCCGCCTTCCGTTGCAAAAAGTATTTTACCGGATTCATAGGATGTGATGCGCCGAGGAAGCAGCTGGAGGATGGATAAGGAGGTGACCGACTTGCCTGAACCGGATTCACCAACCAGGGCGACGATTTCGCCTCTGCCAACTTCCAGGCTGACGTTTTTCACCGCTGGTGTCCGGCGGCGATCGACGATAAAATCGATGCTGAGATCATTTATTTGCAGGAGTGGATTTTTCATGAATCTCGTGATTTTGTATGGAACGGGAACCAGCTCATATTTCAGCAACCGGTTTCCAGGTTCTCAAAAGCGGAGGTGCCTGACCGTTAGCCCGTTATTGATGAGCTGTTTCAGGGAGTCAATCCCGATCCGGATATGCCGGTCGACAAATTCCCCGGTCACCTTGCGGTCACTCTCCTCAGTTTTGACCCCTTCAGGGATCATCGGCTGGTCACTGACCAGGAGCAGGGCACCTGTTGGAATTTTGTTATAAAACCCGACAGAGAATATAGTCGCTGTTTCCATATCTATGGCATAGGCCCTGATTTTTTTCAGGTACTCCTTAAACAGCTCGTCGTGCTCCCAGACCCGCCTGTTGGTCGTATAGACAGTCCCCGTCCAGTAATCGACAGCATAATCACGAATTGTGGTAGATATTGCTTTTTGCAGCGCAAAAGCGGGGAGAGCAGGGACTTCCGGTGGAAAGTAGTCATTGGATGTACCTTCCCCGCGGATGGCAGCGATGGGCAGGATCAGGTCCCCCAGTTTGTTCCTTTTTTTCAGGCCGCCGCATTTTCCCAGGAAAAGCACGGCCTTGGGTTCAATTGCAGTAAGCAAATCCATGATAGTGGCCGCCGTGGGACTTCCCATCCCGAAATTGATGATGCTGATGTCCCCCGAACTAGCACACTGCATGGGTTTGTCTTCCCCCACAACCTGCACCTTGTGCCAGGTAGCAAACTGATGGACATAATTGTCGAAGTTGGTCAGGAGGATGTATTTGCCAAAATTTTCCAGACTTTCGCCGGTGTACCGTGGTAGCCAGTTTTGAACAATTTCTTCCTTGCTTTTCATGTGAATATTATTAGCTTAATGTCTATTATCACCGTCTGTCATTTCCTGGAAGGGTCATCACACCGGGTAAGGCCCTTCCGCAAATATTTCATCGTGGTAACCCTTGGAACCGACGATCCTGGCCAGTGAGCTTCGTGGGTCTTCTCCCGCCTTCAGCAGGTCGAGAACATGGCGAAAGTCAAAAACCGGCTTCCAGCCCAGTTCCTGCCTGGCCTTTTCATTCACGTAAACCCGGTCAATCTGGGGGAACATTTTCCAGCTCCTCCTGCTGTATTCAGCCTCATAGTCTTCAAATAACCTTTGGACAACCCCCGGTGCATCTTTTCGAAGGCCGGTCATGTCGGCGGGCAAAAAAGGGGTCGTTGCGCTGATGAGGTAAGTCCCAAACCCAATCGAAGAGGCCCTGCCTGCCGCATCCAGATGAGCCTGCACAACGTCCTGAAGATCTACTCTGCGGAAAAGGTATTCATTTGCTTTCAGGTTGCTGTCTTCAAAGACTTCCCGCTTATTCCTGTCGTCGTCCTCTTCGGGGAAAAACCGGGACGTTCTGAGGACTATAACAGCAAGTCCGTGTCTTTTATGAACCACACGGCAGAGGTTTTCTGCGGCTTCCTTGGTTACTCCGTATATATTTTTTGGTGCGGGCCTTACGTCTTCGGTTATCCATGCTGCAGGAGATCCGGGAGGCGGAACAAGGGCATTACCAAATACGCTCGTCGTGCTCGTAAATATAAATGTCTCCACCTTTGCCCTGACAGCCTCTTCCAGCAGGATCATCGTGCCGGATATATTGGTGTCAATGAACTGCTGGTAATTGTGCGTTACGGCGTGGGGCTTATGAAGGGTCGCCGTGTGAAAAATCGTTTTAACTCCCTCCATGCTCTGCCTGACCAGTTCCCGGTTGGTAATGGACCCATGCCGGGACGTGAATGTTGATTGGGCCAGATCCAGGCCTGCCACATCGTATCCCAACTTTTCCGAGGTTCGGACCAATGCCTCACCCAGGTGTCCCGAACTCCCGGTAATCAATACTTTCATACAGAAATAATGGTCTTTTCTTTCATTAAATTTGGAAACGGGGCACGTGTCCAGATACCTGCTCCTGTAAAGGGCCCTTAAGTCCCTGGCAAACCTAACCACCATGGATAATTCAAACCCTGTCAAAATATTCGGTGGACGATATTACAATGGCTCACTTCAGGTACCATATTTGCATTTTGTAAATTTAGCAAATTGTCTTTTTGGCGATGATTAAAATCTACTATCCCCAGCATCCGTTCAAAATAAAGGAGGAGGAAGAGGGAAAGGAATATATTTTTGACGAATTGCGAAAACTATGGGTAAGGCTTACCCCGGAAGAATGGGTAAGGCAGAATTTTATGCAATACCTGATGCAGGTTAAAAATTATCCCGCTGCCTATATGGCCGTAGAGCGAAAGCTGAAGCTGGGGGAACTCACCAAACGATTTGACCTGCTCGTATTTGATAAAGCCGCCAGGCCCTGGCTGATGGTGGAGTGCAAGGCGATGAGTAGGCCGCTGGACAAATCAGTGCTCTGGCAGGTATTGCATTACAACATGGCCATACCGGTCAAATACCTGATCATTACCAATGGGGAATATTGTTTCGGTTATGTCCGGGCAGCAACGGATTTTGAAGAAATACTATCCCTGCCCGGATACGATGAGTAGAATCTTCCGTTGGATGGCCCAGGGAGGTCATTTTGAACCAGGGTGTGAAGCTTTCCATTTCTTAATTTCTGCCTTGCTCATTTCCTGGGTCATGACCTGTTCAGGACGTTCAGCCACATAATTTGCCCCGTGTTTTAGTTTTCCTTTTCCGTTTCTCCGCGTCCAGAACTGAAGGGGAATATAGGTCCAGTAAACATTTATATTGCTGAAATTGGCCATCGCAGCGGAGTCTTCGGGTTCATTATAATAGACGCTGAACCTGGCTTCGGAACCCCTCCCGTATTTGTCTCCGCCGATCAGACCGATCGCCTGGCCCACCTCGACAAACTGCCCAGGTTTTACCAGAGCGCTGTTCTTCCTCAGCACTCCGTAATGTCCGAATGAGCAGTCCTGATGTACAATCTCCACATAGTTTTCCGTTCCGGCACTGGCTTGTCCTTCGTCATTCAGGCTGCTGTTGTCATCCACTTCACTGACGATACCCCGCCTGGCTGCATAGAGGGTATCCCCGGGGTTCATTTTCAGCCGGATCACATACCAATCCTTGAGATCCTTGCCCGCAGCATGGGAAATCCCCGTGTTTTCCATCTCATACGCCTGGGATTCTTTTCCCGGAGCTATCGGCAACAGATAGGTGAATGACGGGTTGATGACCGGGTTGATGCATCCCTTGTTATACCCCATCCGGTAATTGAATCGTTCAGGTGTGTTCATGTCGAGTTTGGTCAGTTTGAACAGTTTATTGACTCCAGGCCGGATCGCCACCCGGTAGGGCAACGCCTGGTCGGACCGCAGGTTGTCCAGCACAGGGAAATTGACATAAAGAACATAATTGCAAAAAGCCCTGTTCGTGCAGTAAAACTGGTAGTTCCCTTTCGTGTCCTTCTCGTAGGTGATCTCAATTAATTTTTGCGCAGGGGCAGGCCTGATTGACAAAAGCAACATCAGCACGGGGTAGCCGAAATATTTCATCCCATTCATGGATTTGCCGGTTTAATGGTATGGCAGGAAGAATGCTTCCTGCACTAAGTATAAAGATACTTCAGTTCTATGCGGAAATGTTCGCTTTCACCGCTTGGCGATAAAAATCCCATTCACATTGATGTGAATGGGATATACGGAATCTATGCGCAGTATTTTTACGGAAATATTCCAAGCTCGGCATAGGCAGTACCCACCTTGTTGATGGCGACAACGTAGGCTGCCGTGCGCATGTCCGGAATTTCCGAGTTTTTCATCCAGCAATCCATGATTTCGCGGGTTGCAGCGATCATGGTTTCTTCCAGGCCGCTGTTGACCAGGTCCACCTCATCGGCACCATGCATGATGAACTCCCTTTCCGTGTCATTGACTGTTTTCCCGGTAAGGCCTTCCATCTGACTGAGGATATGGGCGTTCATATTCTCTGTAAATCTTTTTTCCATGCGTCCGTAACGCACATGGCTAAGGTTTTTCAGCCATTCAAAATAAGATACAGTAACCCCTCCCGCATTGAGATACATATCCGGAACAACGAGTATTCCTTTTTTGATAAAAACTTCGTCTGCTTCAGGCGTCAGGGGTCCGTTAGCCGCTTCCCCGATCATCTTTGCCTGTACACGGGGGGCATTCTCATCGTTGATCACGTTTTCCAGAGCAGCAGGGATCAGGATATCACATTCCAGTTCCAGGGCATGCCCGGACTGATCGAGATTGGTCGCCCCCGGAAAGTTGAGGATGGACCCAGTCTTTTTCCGGTGCTGGAATACTTCTTCTTCGTTCAGACCATTCCTGTTCATGATGGCACCTTCGAATTCCGCCAGGGCGATTACTTTTGCGCCCCCCTCGCGGAAAAATTTGGCAGCATGGTATCCGACATTACCCAGCCCCTGCACAACCACCGTTTTGCCTTCCACTCCGGTCTGAAGCCCCAGCTTGTCCATGATCTCCTTCATATTGCAGACTTCCCGTATGCCAAAAAAGACACCGAGACCCGTTGCTTCCCTTCTTCCCCGCACACCGCCCTGGGTAACTGGTTTTCCTGTAACACAACCCAGGGCATCTATTTCCCCTGGCCGCATGCTTAAATACGTGTCCAATATCCAGGCCATTTCCCTTTCCCCGGTTCCATAATCAGGTGCCGGAACATCCGTTCCGGGTCCAATAAAATTCTTCTTGATCAGTTCGGAAGTATACCGGCGGGTAATTTTTTCCAGCTCGTAGGGGGTATACTTTTTCGGATCAATGGCAATGCCACCCTTGGCTCCCCCGAAAGGAACATTGACGATGGCACATTTATAGGTCATAAGAGCTGCCAGGGCCATCACTTCGTCCAGGTTAACCGACAGGGAAAAACGGATTCCTCCCTTACAGGGTGTTTTATGATGGGAATGCTGAACCCTGTAAGCTTTGATGACTTCGATCTTGTCGCCGATTTTTACGGGGAAATGCATCCTGTACACGGAATTACATTGTTTGATCTGTTCCAGAATACCCGGATCCCAGTTCGTAAAACGCGCTGCCTTGTTAAAGCTCTTTTCTACCGCTCCGAAGAACTTGTATTCAGTTTGTACTGCCATAATTTTTTTGATTACGAATTACTTAATATGCAGAAAAGTTTGAGGACTGTTCCGAATCCTGCCTTGCCGGGTATTGACCGGAGGAAACCGGACAGTCGTTTTCCTATTTTTCTTTTTCCAGCCTGCTTATTTTTCTGTCCAGCCTGACCAGGTACAGCAACAATCCGATCAGGATGATCAGAACAACAGCTACGACAACATAAATCTTTCCGTTGCTTCGCATCTCGAAGGCGGTATACTTTTTTTCCGCATCGGTCGCTTGTGCCAGGATAGAAAGAGGAAGCATAGATAAGCATAGGGCAACGGCGAGCGTGATTTTCTTAACCATGAAGCATGTTTTTTTCCTTAAGTAAATCCAGTCTGATGCGCAGGGAAGTGATCCATACGCCCAGCAGGGCCCAGCCGATAATGGCAGGATAGAAGACCATCCTCAGTCTGCCGTCCAGGTCATTGAAGTTCAGGGCTGGATTCCCTTCTTTCCCCGGGTGGAGGCTGTCCAGCAACCTGGGAAGAATCCAGATGGAAGGAAAGAGCATGACATAGGCAAAAATCGAATATACAGCGCTGACCTTCGCTTTCTTGTCAATATCAGTGATGGATCCGCGCAGAACGAGGTAGGCAAAATATACCAGAAGGGCTATTGCCGCCCCGAGCAGTTTGGGTTCTGTAAAGATCTGGGTGCTCGTGGCATATTCTGTCCAGGTATAGGATGCCCAGACAATGCCGGTGGAATATCCAAGTACTCCAAACAGGATACCTACCCGGGCAAAATTGACTGAATAAATATCGTACGCCAGATTCTGGGAGCGAAGGTATTTGATGGCATAAACAACAGAGGTGGTAAAGAGAATCATCATCCCGAACCACATGCAAACGTGAAAATATAAGTTACGGATGGACTCGTGAAGGATTTCCCTGGCCGGGACCGGGAATAAAAAACCTCCCACCACTGTGTATATCAGCAGCAGGATGCAGACTATTTTCCACCATCTTTTGCGCATAACATCATTGGTTGCAGGAATACAGGATACAGGTCCGGGAATGAACCAGTATGCAAGCAACCTGAAAGTTGCCGCAAAAATAGGGTAACAGCAACAATTTTCTCAAACAGGGGCTAAAATTAGATGAAACCAGGGGCCTTATTACGGGTGTTGCAGAATGTTTACCAATCAAATTGGTTATTTGACAAACTGTTAATCTTTCCATAAAAAAGGAAACAGTATGACGGACAATACAATCACCAGCAGATCCAGGCAGGAAAGCAACAGGATAGCCTGTAACAGGCTGCCCTGGATAACGGGCCCAAAGGCCGTATTCGATATTTTCATCAGCAACATCAGTTGCGGAATGATCACCGGGAAACCCATGATGGCCATCAGCGCCGCATTTTGCTGGGCACGTGCGGCTATTGCCGACAGGAAAGTGAATACCAGGCTCAGGCTCACGCCTCCCAGCAGGCTGATCCCTAGAAAAGTCAGGCCATTGGTGACCGGGTTGCCGAGAAGTATGCTGAAAAGCAGCCAGCTCATGATGCTGAGAAGCAACATCAGGAATATATTGAACAAAAGTTTTGCTAAAATAAAATCTACGCTTCCCGCGATGGAATAAAAATACAGTAGCCTTCCCCTGCTTTCTGCCAGAAAGCTTTTTGCAACAGCATTAACACAGATGAAGAGTTGCATCATCCAGAAAAGACCGTTCCATACTGCAGCCTCAGGCTGACCCATGGCCAGATACAATACGAACAGGGTCGACACAACATAGAGCAGGATTCCGTAAAAGGTGTATTGCTGGCGGATTTCCAGCAAAAACTCTTTTTTGATGAGTGTGATCAGGTATTTTCCGTTATTCATCGAGTGGTTGATTTGAATTATGGCAGGAGTTCTCCTTTTTGGTAGCAAACCCTGCATCTGGGTTCATAAATTTCCTTCTTTCCCAGCAGGACCTGGGCATCCTCAGTCGTTTTTCTGTATGAGTAACTGGCAATATTTCCGCACTGAACACATATGGCGTGCAGCTTGGTAATATACTCGGCTCTGGAAAGCAAAAAGGGAATTTGCCCGAAAGGTCTGGCTGTATAATCCATGTCAAGACCGGCCACAATCACCCGGATACCGCGTAAGGCAAGCTGGTCGCAGACATCAGGTAATTGGTTATCAAAGAACTGTGCTTCATCAATGCCTACCACGTCCACTTCACTGGCCAGTAACAGGATGTCCGTGGAATGATCGATCGGTCTTGAAAGGATGGCATTTTCATCGTGAGACACAATATTTTCCTCATGATAACGTATATCAATGGAGGGCTTGAAGATTTCAACCTTTAGATTGGCAATCCTGGCCCTTTTTAACCTGCGAATCAACTCTTCCGTCTTACCTGAAAACATAGAGCCGCAAATGATCTCTATCCAACCGCGACGCTCATTTTTTATATTTGGTTCAATAAACACGTAAACAGGGCAGTTTGGTTAAAAATTTGCTATACTTTTATACTACAATTACATTAAAGATTTTCTCGAGGCTATCATGAAGGAACGATTGGATCATCTTATCAGCAAATTAAGGGAACAATTTGAACAAAACAGCAGTCCTTCCCAAATGCTGGTCACTGTGAGGCTCATCGAAGCAGAACTTGCCAGCCTCCCGGTCATTGCTTCGCCCACCCAGCTGAGCACCAAGGTAGCGGTGGTCATGCCTTCCGCGCTGAAATTTGCCGTCCTGGAGGAAGTACCTCTGCCGGCAGCGGAAATCAGTCCCGGGCCTGCCGCTAAAAAATCACCGGAAAATGGTTTTTCCACTCCGCAACCCAAAAAACCTGTGCAGGATGAATGGATACTGAACCCGCTGACGGATATCCCGACTTTGTCCCACCAGCAATCCGCCAGGGAACTAAACGATGTCATAGGCAGTATCGGAACATCCATCAATGACAAGCTCAAGGCTGATGTGGTGGACCTGGCCGCAACACTTAAGGAGACTCCCGTCCGCGAATTGAAAAAAGCCATAGGTGTCAATGACCGCTATGTGTTTATCAACGAACTTTTCCGGGGGGATGAAGTGATGTACGAAAGAAGTATAAAGACCATCAACAATTTTAGGATATTGCCCGAAGCCGAGTATTGGATGGAACGTGAACTCAAGATAAAATTGGGCTGGGATGACAGCAGGGAAATTACCCAGCGTTTCTATCACCTGGTCAAGAGGCGTTTTGCCTGAATAAAATCCATTACCATAGACGTAGCTCCTCTTTTGGCGTAGACGTAATCTTTTGACGCCTGGCAACTGAACCTGTATTCTTCCTGGTTGGTAAACAGACTGGTAAATACAGCCTCGGCTTCAAGAGCACTGTCAATTACGATGCCTCCTCCCGAATCGACGAGTTCAAGGGCCTCCACATATTTGTCGATCACCGGACCCATCACCACAGGTTTGCCATAAACTGCGGCTTCAAGCACATTATGCACTCCGTCGTCCCCAAAACCGCCGCCAACATAGGTAATGGTGCCATACTTATACAAGCGGGAAAGCATACCGATGTTGTCGATAACAAGGACGTTTGGGTGGGGCCCCATTTGTAGGTGTACATCCACTTTGTCCGGTTCCGGATTCTCTGTGTGCTGGTCTTCAGACCGTTTTTCAAGCAGTGACAGCCGGACGCTGTTGCGGAAGAGTTTTTCTATTTCCTTAAGACGGCTTTCATCGATTTCATGAGGGGCAATGATAAAGCGGGTATCAGGATGGGTATTGGCATAATGGTCGAGTTCCTCCTCGTCTTCTTCCCAGGTACTTCCTGCGACGACAACCTGGCTGCTTCCGCAGAAATTTTCCACCAGCGGCAGTGGCTCAAACTGTTCTGCAATTTCAATGACCCTGTCAAACCTCGTGTCCCCGCTTACATTCACGTTGGATGAAAACCCGATTTTTCCCAATAACTCGGCAGAGTCCGGAGTCTGTACAAAAACATGTGTAAAGCAGGAAATCAGGTAGCGGTGAAGCTTTCCGTACCACCTGAAAAAAACCTGGCCGGGCCTGAAAACAGCAGATACCAGCAGCGTCGGAACTCCTCTTTTTTTGAGCTCCTCAAGGTAAAAATACCAGTAGTCATATTTGATCCAGAGAACGAGCGCAGGATGGACAAGATCGAGAAAATGTCTGGCATGCCTCCTGGAGTCGGTGGGGAGATAAAAAATATGATCAGCTCCCGGATAACCTTTTTTTATTTCATATCCGGATGGAGAAAAAAAGGTGAGAATGATCTTCGAAGAGGGATACAGGGTCCGGACCTTTTCCAGGAGCGGACGGCCCTGTTCAAATTCACCCAGGGAAGCGCAATGC